>Ga0207648_10005342_pt1 | contig 12951 bp, 12 predicted proteins | sample KBSMisM32_FD_184310 | JGI IMG/M metagenome (GOLD analysis project Ga0207648, IMG submission 184310) | Miscanthus rhizosphere microbial communities from Kellogg Biological Station, Michigan, USA - KBS Miscanthus M3-2 (SPAdes) (version 2) | ecosystem: Host-associated > Plants > Roots >...
GACCCGCGTGTACCCCAGAAGCGAACCTGCATACGTATTCCTCCGGGTCAGCGCGACCGCACATGACGGGCGGGATACCCTTGCGATGGCCTTTCGACCGTATCACGCTTCGAGGGCGCTTTCAACGCGTTGCGAGCGCTCGGCGCCGGTCTTTCGTGCGTAGCTAACACGCTGGCTCACGCGTGCGCACTCGCCGTTCGGGCAGCGTCTAGACGCCCGGGCTAGCGGGCAATCGCACGCGCCCGGGTCGTGCTTTTCGAGACCGGTGTTTCGCAGCCCGCCGCGATCAGCCACGGGTCGCGGTCTTCACCGCCGAACGTTGCCACCAGGAAATCGACGAACGCGCGGGTGCGGGTCGGTACATGCTTGCGGGTCGGGATGCCGGCATAAAGCGTCGTGCTCAGCATGTGCCAGCGCGGCAGCACCCGTTCGAGCGCGTTCTCGAGCAGTGCATCCTCGGCCACGAATGACGGCAGGCCAGTGATGCCCATGCCGGCGAGCGCGGCCGCATAGAGCGTGTCGGTGTGGATCGTGCTCAGCGCGGCTCGCGGGCGCTCGATCGAGAACGACTCGCCGATCCCGTCGCCGGTGCTGCCGCGGGTGTGAAACGTCAGCTCGCGCACGAAGTTCGGCACCATCGCTTCATGGTCGGCGAGCTCGCTCGGGTGCTGGGGCCGGCCCTTGCGATCCAGGTATTCGGGCGATGCGCAAACGATGACCTCCGAGCGCGCCAGGCGGCGTGCCACGAAGCCGCCGTCGAGCGGTCGCCGTCCTTCGGTGAGGATCGTGACGTCGAAGTTCTCGTCGATCGTTTCGACCGCTCCCGGCACCGAGAGCTCCAACGTGACGCGCGGGAAGCGCTCGCGAAACATCGGCAGGTGCTTGGCGAGTTGGTGGACCGCGAACGCGGGCGGGCACAACACGCGCAGATGACCGCGCGGCTCGGTGCTCGACGCTGTGGCCAGCGCCTCCGCTTCCTCGACCTCGGTCAGCACGTGGCGGACGCGCTCGAGATAGAGCTCGCCGGTGTCGGTCAACGAGAGTCGGCGTGTCGTGCGGTTCAGCAAGCGTGCGCCGAGATGATCCTCGAGGTCGGCGACGAGTCGGGTGACGACCGCCGGCGACAGGTTCAGCTCGCGCGCGGCACCGGCGAAGCTCCCTTCATCGATGACGCGTGCGAAGACGCGCATCGAGTGCAGACGGTCCATCCCAAGCTCCCCGCGGTCGTTTCGTTTTCAGCAATGCCGAATTGAATCAAGCGCTCTTTATTGTGCCCTCGGCAACGCCTAAAGTGCCTTCATCGATGGGTCAAAGGCACAAAAAGCCTGCCGCATCGAGGCCGGGAAGGCGGTGCCAACAACAGCGCAGGCCGGCAATCACTCTCAAGGACATCATCATGAACTCCAAGGTCCTCTATATCGCAACATTGAGCCTGGCCCTGGCCAGTTCGCTGGCATTCGCCGACGACAACCGGCCGCTGACACGCGCGCAGGTCGTGGCACAGTACCAGGAGGCGTCTGCCGCCGGCACACTGCGCAAGAACGACTACGACTTCGACGCGCACGACATCGCCGCTGGCATCTCGACGCGCGCACGTGGCGACGTCGTCGCCGAGATGGCCGCGGCACGCCGCAACAACGTGCTGGTCGGCCCGCTCCGCAACCGGTCTTACAACCCGTACGGTGCCGAAGTGTTGAACCGTTCGACCCTGGCCCGCGCAACGGTGAAGGCCGACGTGCTGGCTGGGCTGCGCGACGGTTCGCTGCGTCACACCGAGTACGACGACGTGACGCCGCGGGCCGCCCGCACGACGCCGCGTGCAGCCGGGCTGCCTTACCTGGCAAGAGCGAGCAACTGAAGGGGCGTCGATCGGGGAACCGCCCGACGATTCGCAACGGCAACGGCCTGGGTTCACCCAGGCCGTTTTTGCATTCGGGCGGGCGGGTCGACCAGGGTGGTCGTCGCGACCCCTGGGTCCGCGATAATGTTTGGACAAAGGTAAGTCGCTACGATCTCGGCAGCGTCGTTGGAGTGGCGCCGGAAGAATTGCCGATGACGAAGCGGACAGGGCGTTCGAATGGAGACACCGCGGCGCTCCAGCAGCGCAGCGCTGTGCCTGCCGATCGCGTCCTGGGCCAGTTCCGCCAGGTGTTCAATGCGGTCAAGACCCACTTCCAGCAGGTCGAGCGCAAGGCCGGACTCGGCGGCGCACAGGTCTGGGCGCTCAGCGTGATCGAGGCCCAGCCGGACCGCGGGGTCGGCGCGCTGGCAGCCGCGATGAGCATCCACCAATCGACGGCGAGCAACCTCGTCAAGGCCCTGGTCGATCGAATGCTGGTCGCGGCGACGCGCGACCCGCACGATCGCCGGATCGTCCGACTCCGCGTGCTGCCGGCCGGACTCCGGGTCCTGCGGCGCGCGCCCGGCCCGTTCGCCGGCGTGCTGCCCGAAGCGCTGTCGGCGCTCGACACGCGCACGTTGACGCGCATCGAAGACGATCTCGCCAAGCTGATCGACTTGCTGAAGGTCGATGCCAGGAGCGCGCGGCTTCCGCTCGCCGAATTGTGAGGGGCGCCGATGCGCGAGACGCGATTTCGACGGAGGCGAGCGCGATGAAGAAGAGCTCCTGGGTGGCGGTTGCAGTGCTCGCGGTGCTGGTGGCCGGCGCGGGCTGGTACTGGTGGCAAGGCCGCACGCCGACTCCAGTCGCGACTCGAAGCGAGGCGCCGGCTCCGAAGGTCGCTGACGCCACACCGCCGACACCTGCCCCTGCGGCGTCCGAGCCGCGCATCCGGCACCCGATCGACGCAGCCGAGCCGGAGAAGACGCCGACCCCGCTCCAGCCGGAGGCGCTGCTGGTTGATCTGTTCGGCCGCAAGGCCGTGCTCTCGATGTTCCAGCTCGACGATTTTCCGCGCCGCTTCGTCGCGACAGTGGACAACTTGGGGACGGTCCGCGCACCGTCGCGCGTCTGGCCGGTCGTGCCCGCGTCCGGGCGTTTCACCGTCGAACCGAGCACCGGCGGGCAGGCGATCGGCGTCGACAACGCCCAGCGCTATGCGAGCTTCGTCGGGCTCGTCGATGGCGTCGATCCGCGCCGCGCCGCGCAGACCTATCGTCAGCTCTATCCGCTGTTCCAGCAGGCGTATGCCGACCTCGGCTACCCGAACCGCTACTTCAACGACCGCCTGGTCGACGTGATCGATCTGCTGCTTGCGACGCCCGATCTCGATGCGCCGCCGAAGGTGCACCTGCCGCCGATCAACGGGCCGGTGCGGCCGGAGCGACCCTGGGTGCTCTACGAGTTCGACGATCCGGCGCTGGCTTCGCTGACCGCCGGCCAGAAGATGATGTTGCGGCTCGGCCCGACCAACGCGCGGCGCATGAAGGCGAAGCTCGTCGAGTTCCGTCGCCTCGTCACCGCCAAGGGCGCGAGCCGTTGATGACGGCGGGCACCTATCCGCGGTTGCTCGGCGACATCGGCGGCACGCACGCGCGCTTCGGCTGGATCGAGGCGCGCGGGGCGCCGATCGGTTCGATCCGCCAGTACGGGTGTCGCGATCACGACGGACTCGACGCGGTGATCCGCGTCTACCTGCAGGACGAGCAGCGGCCGATGCCGCCGGCGTGCGCAATCGGCATCGCGACGACGCCGCACGGCGATCGGGTGGCGATGACGAATCTGCACTGGTCCTTCTCGATCGACGAGATGCAGCGCCGGCTCGGGCTGCAACACTTCGTCGTGGTGAACGATTTCGCGACGCTGGCCCTCGCGGTGCCGCAGCTAGATCCCGACGAGCTGCGCCGGGTCGGTGGCGGTGATGGCTTGGCCGACGCGCCGCTCGCCATCCTCGGTGCCGGCACCGGGCTCGGCGTCGCCGGCCTGCTGCCGCGTCCGCCGCACCGCTGGCTCCCGATCGTCGGTGAGGGTGGTCATGCGACGTTGAGCGCGGCCGACACGGTCGATGCACAGCTGATCGCGCTGCTCCGCGAGCGCTGGGAGCATGTCTCCGCCGAGCGCGTGCTGTCGGGTCAGGGACTGGTCAACCTCTATCAGGCGGATTGCCGCTTGCACGGCCATGCCGCCGAGGAGCTGAGCCCGTCCGACATCGTGGCGCGCGCGCTGCAGCGCGAAGACGGCCGGTGCGTCGAAACGGTCGAGCGTTTCTGCGGCTTTCTCGGCAGCTTCGCCGGCAACCTCGCGTTGACCTTAGGTGCGCAAGGCGGCGTCTACATCGGCGGCGGCATCGTGCCGCGGCTCGGCGCTCGCTTTGCGGAGTCGGGCTTTCGCACGCGCTTCGAAGCCAAGGGCCGCTTCGGGTCCTACCTCGCGCGGATCCCGACCTGGGTCATCACCGCCGGCCCATCGGCCGCCCTGCGCGGCGCGAGTCAGGCGCTCGACGACCGTCTCGACCTGTCCGTCCGCTGACGGATCGGACCGCCTCAGCCGGATGTGCGATCGGAAGACGCAACGAGCGTCAGCATCCGGTCGAGCAACAGCGCGACCTCGTCCGGGCTCTCGAGGTAAAAGCGCGCCTGCGACGACGCCGGTTCGCGTCCGATCTTCACGGTCAGCCATTCGCCCGGCGCGGTTGCGAAGACCGGCTCGTCGTTGACATCGTCGCCGAGGAAGACGGCGAGGCTGGCGCCGCAGCGCCGGACCAGGCTGGCCACCGCGTCGGCCTTGTCGGGGGCCGACGCGATCACGACGTTCATCACCGCCTTGCCACCGTAGGCGTCGAGCCCCGACGGCAGGTCGTCGACCAGCGTCGTCACGAACGCGAACGCGCGCGCCGGATCGGGCGAAAGGCGATAGTGCAGCGCGATCGAGTAGCGCTTGTCCTCGACGCTGACGCCGAGCGCATCGAGTACTTCGGCCTGGTCGACGAGGCGGGCGCGCATGCCGTCGAGCGCCGACGCCACGACGCCGGCGCCGAGCGGATCTTCGGCGCCGTGGTTGCCGACGATGTAGCGCGGTTCGAAGCCGAGGCGCTTCTTGATGTCGTCGACGCGCCGACCGCTGACGATTGCAACCGGCAGCACTCGCGCCAGACGCTCGAGGCGCTGTTCGATTTCGTGGGCGACGCGCGCGTCGTCGGGGCGCGAGACGATCGGCGCAAGCGTGCCGTCGAAGTCGAAGGCAAGCAACGGGCGCGCTGCCATCACGGTGGCCAGTGCGGCAACGCCCTCGGGCGAGAACAGGTGCAGCACCTCAGGCACTCCGATGGCGGCGCACGCGCGCCTCGATGCGCTCGCGCAGACGCGCGCGTCCGGCGTCGGCGAGCATGTGGCCGGCCCAGCGGAACACGTTGTTCTCGCGCACCGTCATGCGGAGGCTCGCCATCCGCTCGCGCTGTTCGGCGGCCGGCATCGTCGCGGCGCGGTGCAGCGCGTCGGCCGTCTCCTCGACGTGGTACGGGTTGACGATCAGCGCCTCGGTCATCTCGCGCGCAGCCCCGGCGAAGCGGCTCAGCACCAGCGTGCTCTGCTCGTCGTCGCGCACAGCGACGAACTCCTTGCAGACCAGGTTCATGCCGTCGTGCAGGCTCGTGATGACGCAGATGTCGGCGGCGCGGAACAACTCGGCGACGGCACGCTGGTCATGGTGCTCGGCGAGCAGGTGGACCGGCTGGTAGCCCGGCCGGCCGAAGCGCTCGTTGATGCGCTCGGTGACGCGCGCAATGCGCTCCTGGAAGAGACGGTATTCCTCGAGCAGACTGCGGGTCGGCGCGGCGACCTGCACCAGCACGAAGCGGCCGATCCACTCGGGGCGCTTCTCGAGCAGGCGCTCGACCGCGTGCAGGCGCTCGAGGATGCCCTTGGTGTAGTCGAAGCGATCGACGCCGACCGCGAGGCACGCGCCGGCCGGCAGCTTCAGGCGCTCGAACACGCGGCGCCGGCATTCGGCCACTTCGGGCCAGCTCGCGCGTTGCGCCTCCGACGGCCATTCGATCGAGATCGGATAGCTCTCGATCAGCGTCTCGTCGCCCTTGAACGAGATCGTCGAGTGCTCGTGCTCGATGCGCGCTTCGAGGAAACGGTCGACGGTCTCGATGAAGTTCTTGCAGTGGAACTGCGTGTGGAAGCCGAGGATCGTGCTGCCGAGCATGCCCTCGAGGATCTCGCGCCGCCACGGGCAGATGCCGAACGACTCGGGGTTCGGCCACGGGATGTGCCAAAACGTCAGGATCGTCGCCCGCGGGAGCTGCGCGCGCACCATCGCCGGCAGCAGCGCGAAGTGGTAGTACTGCACCAGCACGACCGGGTCTTCGGTGCGCGCCTCGGCGACCACCGCGTCGGCGAACCGCTGGTTGACGATCCGGTACTGCTCCCAATCCGATTCGCGGAACACCGGCCGCACGTGCGCGACGTGACAGAGCGGCCACATTCCTTCGTTCGCGAAGCCGTAGTAGTAGCCCTGCTCCTCCTCGGCGCTCATCCAGATGCGGCGCAGGCGGTATTCGGGACTGTCCGGCGGGACGCCGACATGGTCGTGCCCGTCGACGACTTCCTTGTCGGCGCTGCCGCTGCCGTGCGCGATCCAGGTTCCCGAGCAGGCCCGCATCACCGGCTCGACGGCGGTCACGAGGCCGCTCGCCGGCCGCCGGACGACGATGCCGTCGGCCCCGCGCTCGTGGATGTAGGGCTCGCGATTCGAGACCACGATGACCTGCTCGCCGTGCAGTTGGGTGCGCAGCAGGCCGCGCAGTCGATCCGGATCCCACGCCGTCTGCGGGCCGAGCGCGCGCCGGTACTCGTCCTCGAGGTCGCGCAGGCGCGTCCTCAGTTCGGCGGCGATCGGCGCGACTTCGGGCGAGACCGCGAACGGGCGCAGCAGCCCTTCGCCGCGCAGCAGTCCGCGCACGCCCGAGATCCAGCCGCGCCAGCTCAGCTGCGCCACCACCATCGTGATCAGCGCGATCGCGAGGCCGAGCGCCGCGATGAAGAGCGTCAGGTAGCGGCGCGTGTCCTGGCTGCGCCGGTCGACGAAGCTCATGTCGTGCAGCAGCACGAGGTTCGCGATCGGCGCCATTTCGCCGTTGACCTGGTGTACGCCGACGTGCACCTGCCCGCCGGCGAGCGACAGGCGCGGATCGGGCTGCTCGGCTGCGGTCTGCGCCTCGCGGCAGCTCAGGTTGCGCGGAAAGCTGGCGGTATGGCGCAGCAGCGTGCCGTCGAGCGAGCACAGTCCGATCGCATACAGGCGCTCGTCCTGCACCGCGCGGTCGAACAGCGACTGCAAGCGTTGCGACTTCGATTCGTTCAGCGCCGCGCCGATCGAATCCGAGAGCGCATTGGTCACCAGCGCGCCGCGGGTGTTGAGGTCGCGCGAGAACCAGCGCAACGTCAGCTGGTCCATCAGCGGCGTGGCGAGGTACGCTGCGGCGACCAGGGTCAGCAGCAGCGGGATCAGGAAGCGGAGCTGGAAGGTCAGGAATCTCATCGTCGGCGTGGCAACCACGCTCGCAGTCGACGGCCTGATTCGCGCCGGTTGCTGGCACGGGGCCGTAAGCCCGGCGGGAGCCGGGTCGCAATGGCCGGGATCGGTGCCACGGTGCGAGCCTCATTGTATATTTGTCCGAATGCTCGTTCGGTCAACCCCAGCCTTCCTGCAATCGCGGCATGCAGATGCGCCAGCCGATGGCGACAGACCTCGCGGCTGAGGCGCCACCGGCTGCGGGCCGCGCGGCGTCGCTCGAGCTCGCGCTGATCGGCAACTGCGCGATCAGCGCCCTCGTCGATCAGCAAGGGGCGGTGGTGTGGGGCTGCATGCCCCGCTTCGACGGCGATCCCGTTTTCTCGTCGTTGCTCGATTCGGCGCACGGTCTGCCGCGCGAGGGCAGCATGCTGGTCGAGCTCAAGGGGCTGACGCGTGTCGAGCAGAGCTACGAGCACGGCACCGCGATCCTGAAGACCCGTCTGCTCGATGCCGCAGGTCAGGGCGTCGAGATCTCCGACTTCGCGCCGCGCTTCTTCCACCGCGACCGTATCTTCCGACCGGCGCAGCTGGTCCGGCGGATCCGGCCGCTTGCCGGCCATCCGAGGATCCGCGTCACGGTCAACCCGCGCGGCGAATGGGGCAGCGTGACGCCGACGATCACGCGCGGAAGCAACCACCTGCGCTTCGTGCTGCCGAGCGGCACCTTGCGGCTGACGACGAATGCGCCGCCGACCTATCTGGCCGACGGCACCTGGTTCTCGCTGCACGGGCCGGTCAGCCTGCTGTTCGGTCCCGATGAAACGCTGTCCGGCGGGATCGAGGAGACCGCGCGCGAGTTCGAGGAACAGACATCGCTGTACTGGCGCCACTGGACGCGCCGGCTGGCGCTGCCGCTCGAATGGCAGGAGGCGGTCATCCGCGCGGCGATCACGCTGAAGCTCTGCCAGTTCGAGGAGACCGGTGCGATCGTCGCGGCGATGACGACCAGCATTCCGGAAGCGCCGAACAGCGGCCGCAACTGGGACTACCGGTTCTGCTGGCTGCGCGACGCGTTCTTCGTCGTCCGTGCGCTCAACAGCCTGTCCGAGGTCGGCACGATGGAGGACTACCTGCGCTGGCTGTACGACGTCGTGCGCAGCTCCGAGGACGGTCACGTGCAGCCGCTCTACGGCATCGGCCTCGAGCGCCAGCTGTCCGAATCGATCGTGCCGCACCTGGCGGGCTATCGCGGGATGGGGCCGGTGCGGGTCGGCAACCAGGCGCACGAGCATTTCCAGCACGACGTCTACGGCAACATCGTGCTCGGCGCGGCGCAGGCGTTTCATGACCACCGCCTGTTCCGGCGCTACGACGCCGACGATTTCGCGTCGCTCGAGACGGTCGGCGAGCAGGCCTGGCTGCTGCACGATCGCCCGGACGCCGGCATGTGGGAGCTGCGCACGCGGGCGCGCGTCCACACGTCGTCGGCGCTGATGAGCTGGGCGGCGTGCGACCGTCTCGCGAAGATCGCACGAACCTTCGACCTGCGCGAGCGCGAAGCGCTGTGGCGCCAGCGCGCCGACATCGTGCACGCGAAGATCGTCGAGCAGGCGTGGAATCCAACGCGCCAGTCGTTCGTCGAGAGCTTCGGCGGCAAGGATCTCGATGCGAGCGTGCTGCTGATGGCCGAGGTCGGCTTCCTGCCGGCACGCGATCCGCGCTTCGCGAGCACCGTCGAGGCGCTCGAGAAGGTGCTCTGCGACGGCCCCTACATGCGGCGTTACGAGGCCGAAGACGATTTCGGTCGACCGGAAACCGCGTTCAACGTGTGCTCGTTCTGGCGCGTCGATGCGCTCGCGCGGAGCGGCCAGCACGCTCGCGCGCGCGAGCTGTTCGAGGCGCTGCTCGCGCGCCGCAACCATGTCGGACTGCTGTCCGAGGACATGAGTCCAGTGACCGGCGAACTGTGGGGCAACTTTCCGCAGACCTATTCGATGGTCGGCATCATCAACGGCGCGGTGCGTCTTTCGGCGCGCTGGGACGACGCCGTCTAGCGGCCCGACGTTCGCGGTTTCAAGCGCGCAGCGAAGCGCGCGCCGTTCGGTCGGGCCCTCACCAGCCGGTCGATACCCCTCGAACGCGGGGAAATCGATCCAGCAGCGCGCCGCACCGCGATGGCTGATCGCCCGTATGCTTGAGCCCGGCGATCGGAGGTCGCGGATGCCATTGGCCGAGCCCCTGCAGGAGGAACTGACCGACGCGGTCTACCGGGCTGCGCTCGATCCGGTCGCCTGGACCGACGTGATGCGGCTGATGAAGTCGCGGTTTCCCTCGTCCGCGCAGACCTTTTACTTCCTCGATCTCGAGCCGCGCCATGTCAGGCCGGTGTGCCTTGAAGGGGTCGGGCCGCGCTGGGTCGCGACGTTCGACGAGTTCTACTTCGCGACCGACAACCCCTGGATCCAACTGTCGAAGCGGCTGCACCGGCCCGGCGTCGTGCGAACCAACGAGCTGCTGGACCGCGTGATCCAGGACGGCAAGGCGCTCTACCGCTCGGCCTACTACAACGAGTGGATGCGGCCGCAGGGCTTCAAGTACTCGATCGGCACCACGCTGCTCGCGGGCGACGGCGTCGTCGCCAACATCACGCTGCTGCGCCCCGGCGACATGGCGACTTTCAGCGACACCGACGTCAGCGCCTTCGAGGTCCTGAGCCGGCACCTCACGCGGGCGTTGCAGATGGCCGTCCGCCTCGAGCGCGCCGAGAACGCGGCGGCCGGAACCGCTGCGTTCGACGCGTTGCCGCAAGGCATCGCGCTCGTCGACGCGCGGCGCCGCCTGATCTATGCGAACGCCGCGATGGAAAGCCTGCTGTCGCGGTCGCAAGGATTGACGGTCCGCCAGGGCGTGCTCGGCGCCATCGACGCGCGCGACCAGCAGCAGCTCGCGGCCTACGTGCTATCGGCGCTGTCGCCGGTCGCAGGCGAAGCGCCGGCGATCGTGCCGCTTATCGTCGCACTGCCCGCCGACAGGCACCTCAGAGTGCACGCGGTCCCCGTCGTCGGAGCGATGGGCCGCTACCTGCGTTCGACTCCGATGGTGCTGCTGTCGGTCGCGCAGCGCTGCGCCAAGCAATCGGTCTCGGCGGATGCGATTCGACATCTCTACGGTTGCACGCGCTCCGAGGCGCGCCTGGCTGGATTGCTCGCTGAAGGCCACGGTCTGCGCGCTGCCGCCGACGCGATGGGCATCACCTACGGCAGTGCGCGAGCCTACCTGAAGCTCGTCTTCGACAAGGTCGGCGTGCACAGCCAAGGTCAGCTGGTCGCACGGCTGATGGCGGACATGGCGGGTGTGTCGTGACTCAAGACGGACTCGTGACCGTCTACGGCTTCAAGATGTGGTCGGACAGCGAGGGCCGCTACCGCGTGTCGCGGTTCAAGGCGCCGCGCGACGTCCTCGCCCGCTACGCGGTCGTGCTGATCGAATCGACCGCAGAAGCGGTTGCGTTGGGCGAGCTCGACCCGCGCGGCCGCTATCTGCCGGTTGGCGGCAATTCGATTGCCGATTCGGGCTGGCGCGCCTCATCGTTCGATCTCGCGAGCGGGCTCGACGTGATCGAGGATCCGCCGGCCGTCCCACCGGCGAATCCGTCGGCGCGGCGCGGCTCCTAGCGATCCGGTCGGCGGCAGCCGGCCACCCCGTCGACCGTCAGCGGAACGACTCCTGCCATTCGCCGGGCAGCGAATCGATCGGCAATTCGTCGATGTCGAGCCCGTGTTCGAGGTCGATCGAGGAATCGCGCCAGATCTCCTGCACTTCTGGCGGCAGCTCGGTGTTCGCCTGGGTGTCCTCGAAGTCGACGAGCGGCGGCTTCGGGCGCCGCGTCGTCGAGTCCAATTCGAACTTCACCACGTCCTCTCCTCGTCACGGCTCTGGTGCGCCGCTTTGCGGCGAACTGTACCTGAGCAGGCACGGCGATTGCTCCTTGATTTGGGAAAACTGTCCCACTCGGCTGTTGCATGTACCTGTTCAGGAGATCGACCGTGAAGCTGATGGAGCTCTGGCGCTGGCGCTATCGCGACCGTCAAACGGGTCAGATCTGTCGCACCCCGTTTCAGCTGACAGCGTCGCAGGCCGCTCAGTTTGCCGAGGCCGAGCGCATTCCCGGCAGCATGCGCCTGGTCAAGGTAGAAGACGATTTCGTCGACACGGCACCCGGCGTGTTCAACCCGCCGGCACACGCCTGAACAGGACTTCCGAGTCCGACGGAAGAATCCGGCCGCTGCGCGATCAGTGCATCGCGCTGGCGTGGCGCCCGCGCCCGGCCTTCTTGGCCTCATACAGCAGGGTGTCGGCATGCGACACGAGATCGCGCCAGCCGCTGCCCGGCTTGAGGCCATAGGCGACGCCGACGCTCGCGCCGATGTGAAGGACTCTGCCGTCGATCTCGAACGGCGTTCGCGCCGCATCGACGATCTTGCCGGCAACGCGGTTCGCATGTTCCAGATCGCGGACGCCCTTCAGCACGACGGCGAATTCGTCGCCGCCGAGGCGCGCTGACGCGTCGGTGGGGCGCACGGCGTCCCGGAGGCGCGCTGCGAACACCTGTAGAACGCGGTCGCCGACCGGATGGCCGAACTCGTCGTTGACCGGCTTGAAATGATCGAGATCGATGTACAGCAGGGCGAGGCCCGGCCCCTCGCCGATGTCGAGGCACGACTCGAGATGTTCCTCGAAGCCGACCCGGTTCAACAGTCCGGTCAGGCCGTCGCGCTGCGCGAGCTGCAGCAGCCGGCCTTCCTCGCGACGGTGATGGGTGATGTCCTGGTAGACGCCGACAAAGCCATCGGCCTCGCCGTTGTCGAGGCGCAGGGGGATGTAGCTGATCGCGAGGTTCTGGACGCCGTCGGCGTGCTGGTAGCGGCGCTCGAAGTCGACGCTTTCGCCCGCCAGCGCGCGGTCGCTGTACTGACGCGTCTTCTCGTACTCGAGCGGTCCCAGCACCTGCGGCAGCGTGCAGCCGACGATGCGGTCGCGCGGTGTTCCATACCAGCGCTCGAACGCGCTGTTGACGAAGCGATAGCGACCTTCCGCATCGACCACGACGACGATCGCCGGAATCGCCTCGGTGATCGAGCGCAACGTCGCGGCCTGCCGTTGCAGCGCCACCGGCGACGCCGCGTTCAGCGCATCGAGCTCGGCGCGGCTGGCCTGCAGATCACGGCATAAGGCATCGAACGCGCGCGCCAGTTCGCCGCGCACGTCGGCCAGACCGTTGTCGGCAGGCATCGGTGCGGCGCCGGTCCGGCGCGCGGCCTGCACGGAGTCGCCGAGCGCCGCAACGGGGCCGAGCAGACGGTGCATGGACCATGAACCGAGCGCAGACAGGACGATGCCGAGCACGGCGAGCTGCGTCCACAGTCGGGACCGCGCTCCGGCAACCGGCCCGACGAGCGTCTGCGCCGGCAGGACAAGGCCGAGGCTCCAATCGGTCTGCCCGATCCGGCGCCGGGCGACGACACTGTCGG
>Ga0207648_10005344_pt1 | contig 12948 bp, 12 predicted proteins | sample KBSMisM32_FD_184310 | JGI IMG/M metagenome (GOLD analysis project Ga0207648, IMG submission 184310) | Miscanthus rhizosphere microbial communities from Kellogg Biological Station, Michigan, USA - KBS Miscanthus M3-2 (SPAdes) (version 2) | ecosystem: Host-associated > Plants > Roots >...
CTACTTGACGATCTTCTCGATGACGGGCCGGGAGCCTTCGAGGGCCACGCGCTGCATGTAGAAGGACAGGCCGCGGAGCCCGCCCAGCTCCTCGCCGCCGCCGGCGCGGCCGGGGCCGCCGTGGACGAGCATGGGGAGGACGGTGCCCGGTCCCGGTGACGCCTCCGCGATCTTGGCGCTGCCGAGGAAGACGCGCCCGTGGTACGGGGCGATGCCGAGCACGGCCTCCGCCGTGAACGCGGCGTCTTCGGAGTACACGGACGACACGAGCCCGCCGCGTCCGCGCCCGACCAGCTCCGCCGCCTCCGCCGCCGTCCCCGAATACGGCACGAGGGTGGCCACGGGTCCGAACACCTCGCGCGAATGCACGGTCGGCGCGGCCGCGCCCGCTTCCACCTCGACGAGGACGGGTGTCGTGAAGAAGCCCTTGCCCGCGGGCACGCCGACGGCCTGCACTTCGCCGCTGCCGAAGACGAGACGGCCGTCGCGCGCGAGCTGGGCGACGCCCGCGCGCACGTCTTCGAGCTGCGAGGCCGTGGCCACCGGCCCCATGCGCACGTTCTCCAGCGCCGGGTTGCCGACGGTGATCCCCTGCAGGCGATCCACTAGGTCGTCGCGGAAGCGGTCGGCGCGATCCGCGGGCACGAGGATGCGCCGGATGGCCGTGCACTTCTGGCCCGCCTTCTGCGTCATGTCGCGCAGCACGTCCTTCAGGAAGTAATCGTAGGTCTCGTCGCCGGGGGCGACGTCGGGCCCGAGGACGGCGGCATTGAGGCTGTCCGCCTCCACGTTCACGCGCACCGAGTTCTTGATGACGGAAGGCAGGGCCCGGATCGTCTCGCCCGTGTCGCTCGAACCCGTGAAGGCCACCACGTCGAAGGACCCGAGGTGGGCGAGCAGGTCGCCGGCCCCGCCCATCAGCAGCGAGAGCGCGCCTTCGGGAAGCGCCTTGGCCTCGGTCAGGATCTCCAGCATGCGGTGCGCGACCAGCGCGGACGAAGTCGCGGGCTTGCTCACCACGGGCATGCCCGCCAGCAGGGCGACCGCGGCCTTCTCGGCCAGGCCCCAGGCCGGGAAGTTGAAGGCGTTGATGTGGACGGCCACGCCCGTGCGTGGGACCAGGATGTGCTGGCCGTGGAAGCGCGGGTTGCGCGCAAGGGGAATCCCCGCGCCGTCGGCGAGCACCTTGACCTCGCCCAGCTCCTTGCCGAGATCGGCATAGGCGGCGAGCGTGAAGATCGCGCCGTCCACGTCGAACTTCGCGTCCGAGCGCGTGTTGCCGCCGTTGGCGACGGCCAGATCGAGCAGCTCGTTGCGGTGGGCCTGCAGGGCGTCCGTGACCGAGCGCAGCATCGCGCCGCGCTGCGCGAACGTCATCGCGCGCAGGGCCGAGCCCCCGGTGGCGCGAGCGAAGCTCAAGGCGCCCGCGAGGTCGAGCCCTTCGCTGCGCACGTCGGCCAGCGGCTCTTCGGTGGCGGGGTTGACCAGGGTGTGCGTGCGTCCCGTGCCGGCAGCCCAACGCCCGCCGAGGTAGCTGGGGAGGACCCGGCGCTCGCTCACCGCGTGATCCCCACCTGGCCCAGCACGAACGCGTAGTCGAAGGCGACCTCGTGCAGGCGGTCGTAGCGTCCGGAGGCGCCGCCGTGCCCGGCGCCCATGTTCGTCTTGAGCAGGAGCGGGTTCGCGTCCGTCTTGAGCGTCCGCATCTTCGCGACGTATTTCGCCGGCTCCCAATACATGACCTGGCTGTCGTTGAACGACGTCTTCACCAGCATGGCCGGGAAGGCGCGGGCGGCCAGGTTCGTGTAGGGGCAATACGTCTTCATGTAGTCGTAGGCGCCTTTTTCCTGCGGGTTTCCCCACTCCTCGTATTCGCCCACGGTGAGGGGGAGCGTCGCGTCCAGCATCGTGTTGATGACGTCCACGAACGGGACGTGGGAGACGACGGCCTTGAAGAGCTCGGGCCGCATGTTGGCGACCGCGCCCATGAGCAGGCCGCCCGCGCTGCCGCCTTCGATGACGAGACGGTCGGACGACGTGTATTTGCGGGCCAGCAGGTGCTCGGCGGCGGCGATGAAGTCGGTGAAGGTGTTCCGCTTCTTCATCAGGCGTCCGTCGTCGTGCCAGGGCTTTCCCATCTCGCCGCCGCCGCGGATGTGGGCGAGGGCGACGACGACGCCACGGTCGAGCAGGCTCAGGCGCGCGGACGAGAACGTCACGGGGAGGGGGATCCCGTAGGAGCCGTAGCCGCCGAGGAGCATGGAGGCGGAGCCGTCCCGCGGCGTGTCCTTCCGGTACACGATCGAGATCGGGACCGGCACGCCGTCGGGGGCGGCGGCGAAGAGCCGCTCGGAGACGTATTGGTTCCGGTCGTATCCGCCGAGCACCGGCTGCTCCTTGAGCAGCTCGGACGTCTTCGTGTCGACGTCGTAGTCGAAGATCGACCGCGGCGTCACCATCGACTCGTACGAGTAGCGGAACTTGCGCGTGTCGAACTCGGCGTTCGCGGCGGGGAACACCGAATACGCGGGCTCGGGGAAGGGCACGTCCTGGGCGGCCCCCGAAGCGATGTCCACGAGGCGCAGCCGCTGCAGCCCCTTCTCGCGCTCGAGGAGGACGTAGAACGCGCGGAAGAAGTCCACGCCTTCGAGCATCACGGAGGGACGGTGGGGTATCACCTCCGTCCAGCTCTCGCGGCCGGGCGCGCTCACGGGCGCCTTGACCAGGCGGAAGTTGCGGCCGGTGTCGTTCACCCGGAAGTAGAACCAGCCGTCGTGATGATCGACGTCGTACTCCTGGTCCCGGATGCGGGGGGCCAGCAGGCGCCAGTCTCCCGTCGGATCGTCGGCGGAGAGGATGCGCGCCTCGGCGGTGGTGAGGCTGCCCGCGCCCAGCACGAGGTAGTCGCGGCTACGCGTGCGGCCGACGCCGATGTTGAAGGCTTCGTCCGGCTCCTCGAACACCAGCTCGTCAGGCGTCGCCGCGCCCAGCCGATGCCGGTACAGGCGATAGTGGCGCTTGGCTTCGTCCTCGATCGTGTAGAAGAGCGTGCGGTTGTCCGCGGCCCAGGCCACGGAGCCCGTCTTCGGCGCCACCGCGGGGCCGGACTGGCCCGTGCGGAGGTCCTTGATGAACAGGTCGTACTGCCGGAATCCCGTCGAGTCCGTCGAATAGGCCAGCAGGTTCCCGTCGTCGCTGACCGCGTAGGCCCCCAGCGCCATGAACGAGTGCCCTTCGGCGAGAAGGTTGACGTCGAGCGTCACCTGCTCGGGCGCCTCGAGGCTCTCGAATTTCCGGCACAGGATCGGGTACTGCTTGCCCTGCTCCGTGCGCGAGTAATAGAAATACGCGCCCTGGCGGTAGGGGACGTTCACGTCCGTCTCCTGGATGCGGCCCAGCATCTCCCCGTACAGGGTCTGCTGGAAGGCCTCCGTCGGCTTCATGACCGCGTCCGCGTACGCGTTCTCCGCCTCCAGGTAGGACGCGACCTCCGGATTGCTCTTCTCGCGCATCCAGAAGTAGTCGTCCTCGCGCCGCTCGCCGTGGACGACGTCGACCCGTGGCTGCTTGCGCGCGGTGGGAGGGCTGGGGACGGCGGTCGGAGCATCGGCGAGGGCGTTCGGGGTCATTCTTGGCACCATCGGGACCGGGGAAACGGCCGGGCGGGAACGACGAATTTCAGCCTAGCTGGCCGCCCCGAGGGTTGTCAAACCCTGTCCCCTGCGTATGCTACAGGCGCGCGCGCGACAGGGCGACGAGGAGGCTTGACCTTGGGCAGGACGCAGCGGGCGCTGGCCGTGGTCGCGATCCTCCTCGCCCTCGCCGCCGTCGCCGTCCGCTGGTGGCGGCGCCCGCAGATCGGCCGCGTCCAGCGCGGGTGGACGGTCGCAAGCCGGAAGGGGTGCTTCACCTGCCACGGCCCGGGCGGAATCCGGGGCATGGCCGATCCCGGTCACGGGCTCGACGAGATTCCCCCCTTCGCCGGCGGCCTCATCACGATGTACGCGCGGAGCGAGGGCGAGATCCGCGAGTGGATCCTCGACGGCCTGCCCGCGCGCGTCCGCAGCGATCCGGAGCAGATGAAGCTGCGCGCGCACGCCGTGATCGCGATGCCGGCCTGGCGGGGGCTCCTCACCGCCCGCGAGACCGACGACCTCGTGGCCTTCGTGAAGGCCGTCTCCGATTTCGAGATCCCGCAGGAGCCGCGCGCCGCCGAGGGCCGCGAGGTCGCGACCCGGCTCGGCTGCTTCAACTGCCACGGTCCGCAAGGCCGCGGCGCGATGCCGCACGTCCGCTCGTTCAAGGGCTACATCCCGCCCTGGGACGGCGAGGACTTCCCGGACCTGGCGCGGGACGACGCCGAGATCGCCGAGTGGATCCTCGACGGCCGCCCGCGCCGCCTGCAGCAGAGCCGCATCGCGCGCTTCTACCTGGACCGCGCTCCCATCCAGATGCCGGCCTACCGCGGCCATCTCGAGCCGGCGGAGGTCGATCGCCTGGTCGATTACGTCCACTGGGTGCGCGCGCACCCGTATTAGGCAGTCAGGGCGCGGATGGCCGCCCCCAGCTCGACCGCGCGCGTCTTCTGGATGTTGTGCCCGCCGTCGTCGAAGGCGAGGACGCGCGCGCCCGGGATCGCCGCCGCGAGATCCTCCGCGACTTCCGTCTCGATCATGTGGTCGTCGCGGGCGTAGGCGACGAGGGCCGGCGGCAGCGGGCCCCGCACCGCGGCCCGCATGACCTCGAAGTCGACGGCGGAGAGCGCATGCAGCAGGTGCGCGAAGTCGCCCGCGGTCTTCTCCTCGACGCCCGGGAAGCGGCGCTTGCGGTACTCGCGGCGGACCCACGGCACGAGCAGCCGGCGCAGGCCCGGCGTCTCCAGCCCGCGGGCCGTCCAGGCAAAGGCCCGCGGCGGCGCGCCCAGGCCGCGGTGCAGGCGGAGCGCGAGGCTGGCTACGAGAACGAGTCCAGTCACGCGCGCGGGCTGGTCGGCGGCCAGGACGAGAGCCGTGCCCCCGCCCATCGAGTGCCCGAGGATCGTGAAGCGATCGATGCCGAGCGCCTCCGCCAGGGCGAGGACCACGCGCGCGCGGCCGCGCAGGGTGCGGATCGCGTCCAGGGCGGGCGCGCTCCCTCCGAAGCCGGGCAGATCGACGCGCACGACGCGCCGCGCGGGCAGGAGCTGCGGAGCCAGGTAGCGGAAGTCGCGCCCCGAGCCCGGGATCCCGTGAACGGCGATGAGCACGGGCGCTTCCGCGGGCCCCTCGTCCGTGTACGTGACGACGCCGTGGGGAAGCTCGGCGCGCCGCGGCTCCGGATCGGAGGTAGAGATGAGCCCGGCGTCCGCGCTCAACGCTTGGGCTTGAGCGACGCCATCAGCTCCTTGGCCGCCGCGCGGTCGAGGTGCGCGAAGCCCGCGAACTGCTGTCCCGCGAACAGCGCCTCCGCGCCGTCGATGGTGACGAGGTCGCCGGTCTGGTACGGGCTCGCGTCGCTCATGAGGTAGGCCACGAGGTTCGTGAGCTCCCAGTGCTCGCCGAAGCGCCGGGAGGGAATGCGGCGCCGCGCCTGCTTCTCCATCTCCGAGCCCGGCATGAGGCGGCTGAAGGCTCCCTCCGTCGGGAAGGGGCCGGGCGCGACCGCGTTGAGGCGGATGCCGTAGGTCGCCCACTCCACGGCCAGCGAGCGCGTCATCGCGAGCACGCCCGCCTTGGCCACCGCGGAGGGGAGCACGAAGGCGGATCCGGTCTGGGCGTAGCTCGTGACGATCGAGAGGATCTCGCCCTTCTGCTGCCGCTCGATGAGCCGGCGGCCGAGCTCGCGCGTGCAGTGGAAGCTGCCGTAGAGGACGATCTGCACGACGGAGTTGAACGCGTTGGGGGAGAGGTCCTCGGAGGCGGCGAGGAAATTGCCCGCCGCGTTGTTGACGAGCTGGTTGGCCGGACCGAGCTCCGTTTCCAGCACGTCGAACGCGCGCGCGACGGCTTCGGGGTCGCGGATGTCGCCGGGCGCGAGAGCCGCCTGCCCTCCGGCCTGGCGGATCGTGGTCACCGTCTCCTCCAGCGGCTCCTTGCGCCGGCCCACGATGCCGACCTTCGCCCCCAGGCCGGCCATGCGCAGGGCCATCGAGCGCCCGAGCCCCGTGCCGCCGCCCGTGATGATCGTGGTCTTGCCCGAGAGCAGGTCCTTGCGGAAAGGCTCGAATGGCTCCATGACGTGTCCTCCTAGACGCGGGCCTTGAGGCCGCGTGTGGCCAGCGCGGCCTGGGCCGCCGTGCGGTGGTCGCCCTGGAGCTCCACGACGCCGTCCTTCACCGTGCCGCCCGTCCCGCATTCCGACTTGAGCGCCTTGGCCAGCGCGGCCAATTCGGCCTCGGAGCCGGCCAGGCCGAGGACGACGGTCACGACGCGGCCGCCGGGCCGCGTCTCGAGGCGCAGGCGGATGCCCTTGCCGCCGGTGGCGCGCGCCTCCCGCGCCGGGCTTCCCTTGACCGCCTTCACCGGCTCCTTCTCGCCGCCTGTCGAGTAGACGAGCCGCGTGGCCCCGTCCACAGGGCCCTCATCGCGCTTGCGCATCAGGTCCTTCTAGCACGCCTCGCGCGCCCGCGGCGCACGAGGAAAGAGCCGCGCGGCGCATGCTACAATCCGCTGTTCGGCGACGGCGGGGCGAGGGCGCCTCGCAGGAAGCGAGCAACTAATCATGGCAAACAGAGGACGAGCCACTTTCGCCAAGCGGCAGAAAGAGATCGCGCGCCAGGAACGTGCTCGTGAGAAGGCGGCCAAGCGCGTGCAGCTCAAGGAAACCAAGGTCAAGGTCGATCGCAACGGCGTGCCCGAGGATCCCGACATCGCGGGGATCGTGCCCGGCCCTCAGCCGCTGCCCTACGACCTCCTCGACGAAGACGAGCCGGAGCCCAAGCCGTAGCGTCCAGCCCGGTCCGCCTCAGCGGGTCAAGACCTCCACTCCATCGGGTCCGAGATAGAGGGTGTGTTCCGCCTGAGCGACCTTGCGCTGCTGGGCCTCCACCAGCGGCGGATAGACCCCGAGATGCCCGGCCCCGCGTAGCGCGCGCAACGTCTCTTCCACCGCCTCCCGCGGAAACTCGGCGAGCTGGCGCCGCGCGAAGGGCAGGCCGTTGAAGCGGCGCATGGCCGCGACGACCTCGGGAGAGCCCCCCGGGCCCGTGGACCGCCGGGGATCCAGCCGGAAGACCTCGGCGTTGCCCCGCTCGACTACCTGCCCCTTGCCGTCCGTCGCGAACGGCTCCACCGCCACCACCGCGTCGGGAAGGAGCCGGTCGGAGGTGCCGTCGGCCGCATTCGGGATGGCGGGCGGACAGTGCACCGTCCACCGCGCCACGCCGTGCCCGCAGAGGTTCTGCATCGGGCGCATGCCGTAGCGCCGCAGCGTGGCCTCGATCGCCTCCGACACGCGGCGCACGGCGACGCCCGGCCCCGCCGTCGCGATCGCCGACTCCAGGGCCGCCTGTGCCGCGTCCACGAACGGCCGGTTCTCCGGGCGGTCGCCCACGTTCACGGTGAGCGCCGTGTCCACCACCCAGCCGTCCACGTGTACGCCCAGGTCGAGCTTGGCCAGGTCGCCTTCGACGTAGACGGTCGCGTCCTCCGGGGACGCGCAGTAATGGGCGGCGATCTCGTTGCGCGACGACTGCACGGGGAAGGCGAGCCCGCCCCCCCGGCGCGTGATCTCGTGTTCGACCTGCTCGCACACGCCGCGCAGGGGAGCGCCCGCGACGATGAGCCGCGCCCCCGCCGCGCGCGCGGCGGAGGCCACGCGGCCCGCTTCTCGGAGGCTCTGCAGGACCGCGGAGGACAAGCTCAAGACCCTAGTGTAAGGGACGGCATCCCGGGAGGCGGCGCGCTAGCCGTCCTTCTTCATGGCCGCGATGATCTCGGCGATCTGGGCCTCGGCCCGGGCCGCTTCCAGCAGGCAGGTGCCCGCGCCCTTGTGGCCGCCGCCGCCGAAGCGCGACATGAGCTCGCCGACGTTCGTGCGGCTCGTGCGGTTGAAGATCGAATGGCCCACGGCCGCCGCCACGTGCTCGCGGCTCGGCCCCCAGTGGACGCGCAGGGAGACGTTGGCGGGCGGGAACAGCGTGTAGACGAGGAAGCGGTTGCCCACGGGCAGCGGGCTCTCGTTGCGGAAGTCGGTGAAGACGACGTTGCCGTCGAGTCGCGAGCAGGCCTTCGTCCGCTCGCGGAAGGCGGAGTCCTGGGCGCGAATGCGCTCGACGCGGTCGGTCACCTCCGGCTGCTTCATCACCTCTTCGATGCTGGCGGTCTTGAGCCAGCCGACCATCTTGCGAAAATAGCTCTGGTAGTCGCCGAGCCCGGTGCGCGGGTCGAGGGTGTAGCCGAGGAGGATGTAGTCCTTGGGGTCGAGCACGTCGTCGATCGTGAGCTGCGCCGAATCGAGGCGGTCCGTCTCCGCGAGCAGGCGCTGGTAGCGCTCGAGGTTGCGGTTGCGGCCCAGGTAGTACTCGTAGACGACGCGGGCCGCGCTGGGAGCGAGGCCGTAGCGTCCGTCGAATCCCTCCGGTGGCTTCTCGTTGCTCTGCGTCAGCAGGTGGTGGTCGAACCACTTGCCGACGCCGGTCTGGTAGGGCAGGTTTGCGATGATGTCGTCGTCCGTGATGTGCAGCCGCTTGTCCGTGATGTCCTGCGGATGCACGAGCACGATCTCGTCGATGTCCTCGCAGCTGGTGATGAGGACGGCGCAGGTGAGCCCGTCCAGATCCCCCCGCGTGACCAGGCGCATGTGACCCTCCGAAAGAAGGATCCGAATGCTACGCCCCGGGGAGCCCAGGGGCAATGGGCAGCCAAACGCAGAGCACGGCGGCGCCGCGCAGCGGCGGCGACGTGCGAGGGGGGTTTCAGGGGGGGTCGCGAACTCCCGTCGCGGATGCTGAGTGAGTGCCCCCCCTGACTAGATACTTCCTGCCAACGAGATACGCGCCCCAGAAACAAAAAGCCCGGAACCTTGCGGTCCCGGGCGATTGGATCGTTGGATCCGTGGTCGAGGCTGTTAGATCTTGACGACGTTGGCCGCGCGAGGTCCCTTGGGGCTGTCTACGACTTCGAAACGCACGCGGTCACCTTCGTTGAGGGTGCGGAATCCCTCGGCCCGAATCTCGGAGTGATGCACGAAGACGTCCGGCCCACCCTCGCGGGAGAGGAAACCGAAACCCTTCGCCTCGTTGAACCACTTCACCGTACCTTCGATCATGGACGTGCAGGCCTCCTAGCCTTGCCTAGCGCCACGTCACCTGCGCGCCACGACCAGGCGCGAACCACCGTGGTCCGCGCCGCTCGGATCGCCAGTGCCACTTGGCCACTAGTGCGCCTGCGACACTACCAACGCGCCCAAGGGGTGTCAAGGGCCTTAGTGCAGTGCAGCCCACGACTTAGTTTGAATACGAAACGTCGTGTCGCGTTCCAAAGGTCAGTCCATGCCCTTGATCGAGGCGATGGGGGAGAGGCGGACTTCGACCTGGGCCAGGCCCGCGTCCGTGACCGCCCGGATCACCTCTTCCGCCGGCTTGTAGCAGTCCGGGCTCTCGTCGACGGGCACCTGGCCCCCCGCGTTGACCATCACGCCGAGGTCGCGCATGCGCCGGTTGGCCTCCGCCTGGCTGATCTCGCGGCGCGCGCCCATGCGCGACTTGCGGCGGCCGGCCCCGTGGTTGACCGAGTACAGCGCCCGGGCCGCGCCTGGGAGAGGGCGCAGCACATACGAGAAGTCGCCCATCGAGCCCGGGATGATGACGGGATGGCCCGTCGTCTCCCAGCGCGTGCCCGCCAGCATGGGATGGCCAGCGGGCAGGGCCCGCGTCGCCCCCTTGCGATGCACCCACACCGGCTCGTCGAAGAGGTCGGGATGCGTCTCTTCCTGGACGAGGTTGTGGCTGATCTCGTAGACGAGCTCCGGCTCCGCGCCGAACGTCTCCGCGAACGCGCCCCCCACGGCCTGGCCGATCATCAGGCGGTTCACGATCGCGAAGTTCCCGCCCGCCGCCACCGCGTTGCGGTACGAGCGCCAGTGGGGCGAGCGCGGCGTGAAGTAGCCGAGGTCCATCTGCCCGCGCTTGAGCGAGAGCTCGTCCATGGCGCGCTCGAAGAAGTACGTGGCCAGCCCGTGTCCGAACCCACGTGAGCCGGTGTGGAACATCACCCACAGCGCGGCGCCGTCGTGCTGCAGCTCGATGAAATGGTTGCCGCCGCCCAGGCTGCCGAGCTGGCCCTGCCCGCGCCAGGCCCGCGAGTCCTTGGGCACGTCCCAGTCCTCGTCCACGGGAATGCGATCGCGCTCCGCGGTGCCCCGGCGGGCTCCCAGCGCTTCCGCGCCCCCGCGCACGATCTCCTGGAAGCGCTCTTTCGAGACGGATTGTCCCTTGGCCCCCATGCCCAGCCCGACGCGCTGCATGACGAGGCGCGAGAAGTCCTTCACCCGCTCGGGAGTGGCCTGGTCACGCGCGACGGTGGAGCGCAGGGCGGCGATGCCGCAGCCGATGTCGTAGCCCACGGGTCCCATGGCGAGCGTCCCGCTGGTGGCCATCACGCAGCCGACGGGCACGCCGTAGCCGTGATGCGCGTCCGGAGTGAGGACGGCGTCACGGACGCCGGGGAAGCGCCGCGCGTTCTCGATCTGCGCGCCCAGTGCCTCCTCCGCTTCCGCGAGGAGCGCTTCCGTCATGAAGATGCGCACTTCGCCCTGCTCGGTGCGCATGCGGTAGAAGCCACCGGGATCGCGGCGGAGGGTGTCCTTCCACGACATCACGTCACTCCAGGAGCGCGGTCAGACGGGGGCGGGCCCCTTTCGCTCGGGCAGCACCCCACCGATGAGCCAGCCGAGGAAGGCGGCGGCGCCGTTTTCGATGGGCCCCCCTACCAGGCCGAACGCGCGCAGTGTCAGTGCCTCGTTCATCGACAGCTCCATCTCGGCGTTGAGGACACGCGGATGGTTGAAGTAGGTGTGCAGGCCCAGCGCGTAGGACGCGGCCGTGGAGAGGAAGATGACGATCTGGGCCGCGAGGCCCAGCGTCATGCCCAGCATGACCGCCTGCAGGAGCGAGTAGCCGCGCCACTTCCGGCAGAAGGCGGCGAAATACGCGGAGGACAGCAAGGTCAGGGTGGCGATGCTGAAGACGTGATGGCCCTTCGCGTATTCGACGTGGCCCAGGCTCTGGGCCCAGCGCCCCACCGCGAAGAGGCCGAGCAGCAGGAAATAGAAGCGCGCGATCCGCAGGTTCTCCCTCACCGGCGTTCTCCTTCCCCCGTCAACCCCGCGATGATATCCGGTCCGCGCCGCTTCAGCGTCCGCCGACGTCGTGCCGCGAGAACCAGTCCGCGATCCGGCGCAGCCGGTCCAGGACGTGCCGGGGCTCCTCGAAGCCATGGCCCTCGCGCGGGTAGACCACCATCTCCGTCTCCACCCCCGCGTCGCGCAGGCCCCGGTACATCATCCATCCCTGCGCGGGCGGAACCCTGACGTCCGCTTCGCCGTGCAGGAAGAGCGTCGGCACGCGCGCCGAAGACACGTACGTGATCGGGGACTCGCGCGCGTAGAGGTCCTCGTGGCCGCGGAAGGGGCTGCCCGTGAAATAGTCGAACCGCCAGCGCCGAGCGTCGCTGATCACGTATTGCATGCGCAGGTCCGCGACCCCCGCCCCACTGGCCGCGGCCCGGAAGCGGTCGGTGTGCGTGATGGCCCAGTTCGCGAGGTAGCCCCCGTAGCTCCAGCCGTAGAGGAAGAGGCGCGCGGGGTCGGCCAGTCCGCGCGCGATCATCGCATCCACCCCCGCCATCACGTCCTCGAACGGCCCTGCCCCCCAGTTCGCGACGTTGGCCCGCGTGAACGCGTCGCCGTAGCCCGTGCTGCCGCGAAAGTTCGGGCGGAGGACGAGGTACCCGAGGGAGGTGAAATACGCGGTCTGCGGATCGAAGAGGGCGGAGCTGTGGTCGCGCGGTCCGCCGTGCGGGATGACGAGCAGGGGCCGGCGCCCCGCCGCGGGAGGCGCGGGATGGGCGAGCACGCCTTCCACCTCCCCGGAGCCGGATCGCCAGCGGACGATCTCGAGACGCGGCAGGAGACGGTCCCGCATCCCGTCGTGCCAGCGCGTGCGCGGCTGCGGCGACTCGCCGGTGGCGCCCGCCACCCACACCTCGGCCGGCGCGTCGCCGGGTACGAAGACCCATCCCGGTCCTCCGGGGGCGACGCTCAGGAGCGCGCGTCCCGGCATCCACAGCGGGCGCACGCGGCCGGTCGCGACGTCGACGCGGGCCACGCCGCTCACGGCGCCGGCCGCGTGATGGACCTCGAGGCCCGCGCCGTCCGCCGTCCACCGGAGGTCCTCGACGTCGCGATCGAGGGCGGCGGAGACGTTGCGGGAGAGGTCCGTCCCCACCGTCCAGACGAAGGCGTCATTGCGCGAGAGCTCGTGGCCGTCGAAGGGCCGGACGAAAGCGATCGCCCGTCCGTCGCGCGACCAGCGCGGATCCGAGGCCAGGTCGCCTCCGGGGACGTCGGTGGCCGCCCCCGTGGCCACGTCGAGCACCTGCAGGCGCGCGTCGAGCGAGCTGTCCGCCTCCGGCGTCTTCGTGGCCACGATCGCGACCCGTTTGCCGTCGGGCGCCCAGGCCGCGGACGAGACGTGCCGCGATCCGTCGGTCAGGGCCCGGGCCGCGCCGCCCGCCACGGGCACGATCCAGAGCTGGTCGCGGCGCCACTGCCATCCGTCCGCCCGAGCGTCGTCCTTCCTTTTCCGGCGGAGCGCCTCTTCCTCCGGACGGACCAGCAGCGCGGCGAGGCCGACGTGGGCGGCGGCGATCGAGACGTCGAGACGTGCCGCGTGGGTCGGATCTTCGGCGCGGCGGGCCGCGCGGATCCGATCGCGGATCGCCGCCTCGAGGTGCGCTCGACGCTGCTCGG
>Ga0207648_10005346_pt1 | contig 12945 bp, 6 predicted proteins | sample KBSMisM32_FD_184310 | JGI IMG/M metagenome (GOLD analysis project Ga0207648, IMG submission 184310) | Miscanthus rhizosphere microbial communities from Kellogg Biological Station, Michigan, USA - KBS Miscanthus M3-2 (SPAdes) (version 2) | ecosystem: Host-associated > Plants > Roots > Rhizosphere...
CGGCGTGCGCGACAACGTCGGCTTCACCGTGAAGCCGGACGAGCGGCTCCTGCCGCAGATGCTGCGGGACCGCGGCTACACCACCGGCGGCGTCGTGTCGGCGTACGTGCTGCGGAAAGAAACCGGGATCAGCCGCGGGTTTGATTTCTTCGACGGCGAAATGCCGGCGAGCTCCCCCGAGCAGACGATCGGCCAGGTGCAGCGCGACGGCGCCGAATCGGAGGCGATCGCGGAGCGCTGGCTCGATCAGCAGCGCTCGCAGCGCGTCTTTTTGTTCCTTCATCTGTACGAGCCGCACAAGCCGTACGCGCCGCCGGAGCGCTTCGCCGCGTACGCGCCGTACGACGGCGAGATCGCCTACACCGACGAGATCGTCGGGCGGCTCGTCAAATACCTCAAGTCGCACCAGCTGTACGATCGCTCGACCATCGTCCTGTTATCCGATCATGGTGAGGGGCTCGGGGATCATGGCGAGCAGGAGCACGGTCTCTTCGTCTACGACGAGGCGATTCACGTGCCCCTGATCATCAAGCAGGAGGGCAACGCCGGCGCCGGCCGCCGGATCGCAGACCTCGTGCAGCACATCGACCTGGTCCCGACCATCCTCGATCTGGTCAAGGCGCCTCGGGTCGGCAGCCTGACCGGCCGTTCGCTCAAATCGCTGCTCGAAGGCACCGGCAAGCTGCAGCCAGCGACGATCTACTCGGAGGCGTTGTACGCGCGTTATCACTTCGGCTGGAGCGAGCTGACCGCGCTCACCGACGAGCGCTACCGCTACATCAAGGCGCCGCGCGAGGAGCTCTACGACCTGCGCCAGGATCGCGACGAGCGCGCCAACATCGCCGCGGAGCGGCCGCAGGCGCGCCAGGCCATGCGCGGCGCGCTCGAGAAAGTTGCCGCCGGCGCGAAGATTCAGACGCCGGGCGAGGTGTCGGCCGAGGCGCGCGAGCGGCTGCAGGCGCTCGGCTACGTCGGCGCGCAAAGCGAGGTCACCAGCGAGGACAGCGAGACGCTGGCCGATCCCAAGGACAAGCGCGAGATCCTCGAGCGCTACCGCGAAGCGGTCGACTTCGCCGGCCAGCGCAAATGGCCGCAGGCGATCGCGCTGCTGCAGCAGATCCTGCGCGGCGATCCGGGAATGGCTGACGTCTGGAGCCAGCTCGCCGTGTTCGCGACGCGGATCGATCGCTACGACCTCGTCGTCGATGCCTACAAGCATTTCATCGAGCTGCGGCCGTCCGAGCCCACCGCGTACATCGGCGCGGCGGCGGCGCTGCTGAAGATGCGCCGGCTCGACGAGGCGCGCGACCACGCGAAGCTGGCGGCGGAGGTTGCGCGCGACGACGACAAGCGGTCGCGGGCGTCGGCGCACGAGATGCTGGCCAAGATCGCGCTCGCCCGGCGCGACACCGATGCCGCCCGCGCCGAAGCGGCGCTGGCGCGCGAGGCGGACGAAACGCTGCCGCTGCCGCTCTACATCGAGGGACGGCTGCTCTACGACCAGGGGAAATTCGAGCAGGCGCTGCCGCTCTTCACCCAGGCGATCGCCGAGCTGAAGAAATCGGGAACGCTGCAGATCACCGAGCTGCATTTCTACACCGCCGACACGTTGGGCCGGCTCGAGCGTTATCCGGAGGCGGAGGCGGAGTTCGCCGCCGAACTGAAGTACTTCCCGCACAACATCCGCGCCCGCGGCGGGCTGGCGATGCTCTATCAGGCGACCGGCAATCCCGATGCGGCGGCGAAGACGCTCGCCGACATGCTGCGCGCGACGCCGACGCCTGAGAGCTACGCGCTGGCAGCGCGGCTCTACGCGATGTTCGGCGACAGGCAGCGGGCCGATGAAGTTCGGGCCGAGGCGCGACGTGCCTTCGCCGACACGCCGCGGCCGCGGGCAGCTCGATGAGAGGCATTCGAGCTCGATCCGAAGCGCCTGTTTAACCGCAGAGCGCGCAGAGCCCGCAGAACAGGAATGCGTTTCAAAATTGCGCGGCTCCCGTAGCGCAGGCCTTTAGGCCTGCCAACCGCCGCGCGGGCAGCCCTAAAGGGCTGCGCTACGGCTCTGCGCTCTCGGCGATCTCCGCGGTTTCATGGCCTCTCGAGTCAGCAACGCGGTCGGGATCTCACTCACCTGTGCGCTGACAGCGTGGGCGCTGACCCACGCTCAATCGCCGCCCAACGTTCTCCTAATCACGATTGATACGGTACGCGCTGATCGCATCGGCGCGTATGGCTACGCCAAAGCGGCGACGCCCACGCTCGATCGGCTGGCGCGCGAGGGTGTCCGCTTCGCGGATGCGACGACGCAGGCGCCGCTGACCGCGCCCGCGCATGCCGCGATCCTGACCGGCGTCTACCCCGCGCGCCTCGGCGTCCGCGACAACGCCACGACGCCGGTGCCCGAGAGCGCCACGACCGCCGCCGAGCTGTTCAAGGCGCGCGGCTACCAGACCGCGGGCTTTGCCGGCGCGTTCATCCTCGCCGCGCCGTACGGTTTCGCGCAGGGCTTCGATCACTTCGACGCCGACTTCGCCGGCTTCAGCGACAGCCAGAAGCTGCAGGTGCAGCGGCGCGGCGGCGCCGTGGTCGACGCCGCGATCGGCTGGCTGAATCGCGCCGCGGCGCGGCCGTTCTTCGCCTGGGTGCACCTCTACGACGCGCATGCGCCCTATGAGCCGCCGCCGCCGTTCGACGCCCGCTTCAAGGCGTCGCCCTACGACGGCGAGGTGGCCTACGTCGATGCCTGCATCGGCCGCCTCCTGGCCGCGCTCGAAACCGGCGGCCGCCTCGATCGCACCATCGTCGCCGTGGTCGGCGATCACGGCGAGAGCCTGGGCGAGCACGGCGAGCAGGAGCACGGCATGTTCCTCTATGAGGGCGTGCTTCGCATCCCGTGGATCCTGCGCCTGCCCGATCGCGCGCACGCGGGTCTGGCCGTCTCCGAGCAGGTGCGCGCCATCGACGTGCTGCCGACGCTGGCGGCGCTGGCCGGCGCGCCCGTGCCGCGCGGCGACGGGGAAAGCGTCGCCGCGGTCATCAACGGCACGGCGCGGCGCGACCCGCCGCCTTCGTACGCGGAAACGTGGTACCCGAGATGGCACTACGGCTGGAGCGAGCTCACCGCGATCCGCGCCGAGGGCCGCAAGTACATCGAGGCGCCGCGCGCCGAGCTCTACGATCTGCGTGCCGACGCCGCGGAGCGGAACAACATTGCCGGCGCCCGCGCGCCGCTCGTCGCGGGGATGGCCGCCGAGCTGGCCCGGGTCGCAGGCCGGTTCGGCGCGGCGGCGGCGACGACCGCGCCCCAGCCCGACGCGGAGACGATGGCGCGGCTGCGAAGCCTTGGGTATGTCGGCATGGCGGCGCCGACACGCCCGGGCGCGCGGCTGCCGGATCCGAAGGACATGATTGCCGGCGCCGAAGCGTTCCGTGCCGGCATCAGCCAGGCGATGGACGCGCTCGGACGCAACGACGCGGCGGCGGCGGCCGCGCAGCTGAAGCGGCTGCTGGCGATCAACGGCCGCGCCTACGAGCTGCACCTGTTCCTCGGCGACGCCTACGCCGCGATGCGGCAGTTCGAGAACGCGCTCGGCGAGTACGCGGCCGCGGGCCTGCTGAACCCGCGCAGCGCCGCGCCGGCGCTGTCGGCGGCGCGGGCGCTGTTGACCGAGGGCGATGCCGCGCGCGCGAAGCAGAAGGCGGAGGAAGCGGCGCGGATCGAGCCGGCGGCCGGAGACGTCCGCATCGTGCGCGGGATGATTCACGAGCGACTGCGCGAGGATGCGCAGGCGATGGGGCAGTACGAGACGGCGATCGGCGTCAACCCGTCGGACCCCCAGGCGCGGGCGCGCCTCGCCAGCCTGGCAATGCGTCTGAAACGGTTTGACGCGGCGCAGCCGCAGTTCGAGTCGCTGCTGAAGATGGGCTACCGGCCGTCGCGGATGCACTTCGGCCTCGCCCAGATCGCCGAAGCGCGCGGCGATCTCGCGAAAGCGCGCGCCGAGTACGCCGAAGCGGCGCGACTGGAACCGGGCTTCGCCGAAGCGCGCGCCGCCCTCGCGCGCGTTGGCGCGCGGTGAGGCTCGGCGCGCGCGGAGGGGTGGCGCGCCGGAACTGACGATGCGCGCGCCCTTGGGTCGGGTGGGCTGGTTGGGTTAGGTTGGCGGCTGCGCCGCCAATGGCCCGCCCTGTAACCCGACCTACCCAACCCACGCGGCCTACCCGACCTAACCAACCCACCCGACCCACGCGACCCAACGCCGCGCGAGGCTCGGAGCGTCAGACGCGAGCTTCGCGCGGCGGCCTCAGCGTCAGAAGGTGAACCGCGCGCCGAGGCGCGCAATCCTCGGGTTCATGATCTCGAGAATCTGGTTGAACCCGGTCGGCCCGGTCAGGCGGACGTCGTACTGTCTGCCGAGCACGGTGCCCGAGTTCAGGACGTTGAAGATGTCGAAGTCCAACCCGATCGCCGCCTTGCCGAAGGTGAATCTCTTCTCCACCCGCGCGTCGAGCGAGGTCACCGACGGCAGCCTGAACTCGTCGACCCTGTCCGCCAGCAGCACCGTCTTGCGCCCGAGCGGGTCGCCGGTGGTGACGTTGCTGCGGAAGTACGGCTGCGCGTAGCCCTGGCGCGTCACCAGGTTGCCGCCGAAGTTGAGACCCCACGGCCCGTCATAGGTGCCGTTGGCGATGAACTGGTATTTCGGCGCCACCAGGTAGGCGTTGCTCTTGCCGCTGCCCGCCGCCCGGCGCACGACGAGGCCGCCGTCGATCTGCGGCCCCGCGAACTCGCGCGCCTGCGAGATCGCCGGCGCCGGCGCCCGCGTCGGATCCATGATCGACAGCGACGGATCGTCGAAGAACTCGCGCCAGTCGTTGGTGGAGAAGCCGAACCGCCCCATCCACTTGTTCGACAGCCGCTTGGTCGCAGTGAGCTCGAGCCCCCAGAAGCGCTGGTGATAGCCCTCGCGGTTGGTCTCGGTCTGCCCGCCGCCGGGCGGCACCGCGGCGGCGCGCAGCGCGTAGAGCGGCACGTTGTAGCTGCCGAGCGGCTCGATGCTGCCGGTGAGCGTGCCGGTCTGGACGTAGTCGGACGAGCGCACGCCGGTCGGCGGATCCCACAGCAGGTCGCGCATGCGCCGCCAGGTGAACGAGGCGCTGATGCCGAGGTTCGGTCCGATCTGCCGGTCGACGCCGACCAGGAGCTCGTGCGTGAACGGCGCGCGGATGTTTTGATCGACGCTGTTGACCGTCGAGAGCCGCGCGGGATTGGTCGGATCGAACCCTGAGTACCCCTGCAGCCCCTGGTTGAACAGCAGCTCGCCGATCTGGGCGATGCCGTCGGCGTTGCGGTCGACGGCGTTGTAGTAGGCGTAGGAGTACTGGATCGGCGAGATGAACTTCGCCTCGTCTCCGCCCAGCTGCGACGCGAACATCGCGTAGCTGCCGCGGACGACGGTCCTGCGGTCGTTGTCGACCGCGTAGGTGACACCGATGCGCGGCGTCAGGTTGTTCCACTTGTAGACGCCCTTGACCGCAGGCGCGTTGAGCGCCGGCATGATCGGCACGCCGGGCACGCCCGGCACCGACGCCGCGCCGAGCGACGACTGCTGGTGATCGAAGCGGATGCCGCCGATGATCGTCAGCCGATCCAGCGAGATGGTGTCGGTGACGAAGCTGTTGAAGTAGCGCGCCTCGGTCGCCGCCTGGTAGTCGCGCGCGACCTGCACGAACATGTTCGGGTAGCCGTCCCAGCTCGCAATCAGGTGGCTCGCCGGCCAGATCTGGTCGGTCGTCACCGGCGTCGAGCGCCACGCCGCGCCGACCTTCAGCTCGTGCTTGCCGGCGAAGTAGTTGGCGTCGCCGCCGATGTAATCCTGCGGCCGGGTGCTCTGGTACTGGTAGAACGTGTTGTGCGCGACGCCGCCGTCGTCGATGTAGTAGTCCGTGTTCATGCCGCCGACGGGCGCGAGCTGGAAGCCGCCGTCGACGTGGGCGTACTTCGCCGACGCGAACAGCCGGGAGCCGCCGACGAAGTTGCCCTCGCCCTTGTAGTACTTGGTCGGACCGGTCTGGTTCCACGCCGTCTCGGGCGGACGCGTCGGCCCGACGTTGCGGCCGTTCTTGACCTTGTTGTTCTCGTAAAAGGTGAAGTTGCCGCGGACCGCCGGGTTCAGCTGGCCATCGACCTTGAGCGCGTAATTCTTGAACGTCGTCTTGTCCAGATCGCCGGTCAGCGTCAACAGGTTGATGTTGGTCCTCGCCATCGTGCCCCAGACCCAGACGCGATCGCGGAGCAGCGGGCCGCCGAGTTCGAAGCCGTAGTCGTCGTACTTGTCGGTGCGGTTGCCCTCGCCGGTGGTGTTGCCGAGCGCCTCGGCGAGCTCCGGCGAGATGTTCACCGCCTGCAGCTTCATCTTGTCGTTCTCGAGGTAGTAGCGGGCGCTGCCGTGCGGCGCATTGCTCCCCTTGCGCAGCACCATGTTCAACTGCACGCCGCCGGTCGGGTTCTGCGCGTCGGCGCCGCCGGTGGTGATCGCCATCTCCTGGAAGCTGTCGAAGTCGTAATAGAACGCCGACGCGCCGGTGGCGCCCATGTCGGTCACCGGCACGCCGTCGATGCTCCAGGTGTTGTCGCGGTCCTGCGCTCCCTTGGCGTTGTAGTTCGACTGCTGCCCCGACTCGGCGCCGCCGACATTGACGCGGTCCATGTAGACGGTCGGCACCGTCTGCATCACCACCCATGGATCGCGCGCGCTCGGGATGTTCTGCAGCTCTTCGATGGTGACGTTGGTGGTCGTGGTGTCGCGCCTGATGTCGACCATTGGCGACGCCGCCGTCACCGTGATTGCCTCGGTGGTGCCGGCGACCGCGAGCCGCGCCGACAACGGCGTGGCTGCCCCGCTCACCACCACCACCGTGTTGTTGGTGTAGGTATTGAAGCCGGTCAGCGCCGCCGTGACCGCATAGGTGCCGACCGGCAGGTTGAGGAAGTGCGCGAGCCCCTGCGCGTCGCTTATCTGCGTCTGCTTCACCGGCCCGGTGAGCTCCACGGTGACGCCCGGCAGCCGGCCGCCGGTGGAATCCTCGACCGTGACATCGATGCGCCCGGTGAAGACCTGCGCGAGCGCCGGCCGCGGCAGCGCGAGCGCCAGCGCCACGAACGCCCCGAGCCAGGCCCTTCGACGCCGCTCAGGGCAGGCCCTTCGACGGAGCTCAGGACAGGGCTTACCGATCAGACATCTCATTCGATCGCTCCCTAGCCCCGCATGATAACTCCGGCCACGATCCGTCAACGCGCTTCCGGCCGGCGCGAGGCGGCGTTCGGCGCCTGCATCCAATTTCCGGAACCGACGCGCGCGCGATTGTCCCGCTTCCGCGCCCGCCGCGGCAGGGCGCTGCGAATCACCGTCCTATAATGCGCGGTAGCGTGATCCCGTTTCTCCTGACCCTCGGTCTGCTGCTCTGGCCGGCGCTCGATCAGGCGCCGGCGAGCCAGCAGGCGGCGAGCCGCGTTGCGCTGGCGGCGGTGACCGACCCCGCGAACCGGCCGTACGTCGACGTCGGGCCCGACGATTTCGTCATCCAGGAGGCGGGCACGGCGCGCGAGGTGCTGTCGGTGCGGCCGGCCGATTATCCGATCATCGTCCTCGTCGACACGGGCGACGATCCGCGCGGCGAGTTCGAGCTGATGCGCAAGGCGGCGGCGCACTTCATCGACCGCGTCGGCCAGCGGCCGATTGCAATCGGCACGCTCGGCGCCACGCCGGCCATGCTCACCGGCTTCGAGGACGAACGCGAGGAGGTGGACGCGAAGCTCGCGTCGCTGGCGCCGCAGGCGGGGGCGGCGAGCGCGCTCTTGCAGGGGACGGCGCTGGCGGCGGCGCGAATCAAGGAAACCGGCGCGCTGTTCTCGGCGATCGTGATCCTCTCGGCGGCGGCGCAGGATGCGAGCAGCGGCACGGTGGAAGAGCTGTCGGCGCCGGTCGTCGACAGCGGCGCCGCGGTGCACGTGGTCGCCAACCGCCCGGGACCTGCCGCCGCCGGCGGCGCGCGGACGCCGATCCAGTCGCTGGCGGCGCAGACCCACGGCGAGTTCACGACCGTCTACGCCGCCGCGTCCTATCAGGCCGCGCTCGATCGCCTCGCCGACCGCATGAATGCCGAGATGATGATCGAGTACCTGGTGCCGGTCGGCTCGACGCCGCGCGACGTCAAGGTGGGCATCAAGATCATCGGCGCCCGCGTCCGCGGCCTCGGCGTCGCCCCCAAATAAAAAAGGCCGGGTGGCTTGCGCCACCCGGCCTGCACCCTTCTACCTTCCTACCGGTCTGGTGCTACCACATGAAGCGGAACCCGATCCGGCCCGTGCGCGGCGCCAGGATCGCGGTCGGCTGCTGGAACGCGGAGCCGGTGCTGAAGCTGATGGTCTCGGCCGCGTAGGCGTTGAGCAGGTTGAAGCCGTCGGCGAACAGCCGCAGGCGCGCGACGTTGCCGAGCCGCACCGTCTTCTCGACGCGGACGTCGAACACGCTGATGTTGTCCTGCGCGTAGGCGTTGTACGCCGTCACGTAGGCGACGTTGTTGGTCAGCGCCGAGGCGCTCGGCCCACTCGCCGGGCCGCCGTTCGCGGCGCTGTAGGTGCACGCGCAGGCGGCCGGCGCCGACGGCGTCAGCTGCCGCGCGAAGTTCGCGCCCGCCTGGAAGCGGTAGACCGGGCTGACGTTGATCCCCCACGGCGCGTTGATGGTGCTCGACACCTTGAAGTTGAACGACCGGAAGTCATAGTCGACCGGCGCGTTCGGCGTGTTCGGGTAGCCGCGCGGGAAGTCGTGCTGCCAGGTGTAGCCGAGGCCCGCGTTCACCGAGTAGTTGTGGCTCTGGCGCTTGTTCAGCGAGAACTCGACGGTCTTGTACTTTCCGTCGTTCGGCTGGTTCATCACCATCTGGTTGGCCGGGAACTGGCAAGCCGCGGTCGGCGCCGACAAGCCGGCGCAGTTCGCGATCAGCGCGTTCGGGATGCCGAAGAACGTGCGCGAGGCATCGTCGCCCGTGCCGGCAACGCCATCGTCGCCGACGTCGGCGACGGTGAACGGAACCGTGTAGGCGCTCGCCGGACGATTCGGCTGGAAGATCCCGGTCTGGTTGCTGACGCCGAGGTAGACGAAGCCGACGCGCGCGCCAACGCCCTCCGTGATCTGCTGCTCGATATACGCGGTGGCCTGCGTCGACGACGGCTGCTCGAGGTTGGGGTCGACCGAGACGACGCCGTCGAGCGCGCTGGCGGTCAGCGAGCCCTCCTCGCCGTTCTGGTAGGTCTTGTCGCCGGGGATGCAGCCCGGGCAGACCTTGTTATCCAGCCACTGATAGGTGACCGTCTTCTCGGCCTGGTTCGGGTTCGCGTCCGACGCCAGCGTGACGCCGGGGTTGAACTTGTAGATGCCCCAGTTGGCCTTCACGACCGTCTTGCCGGTGCCGAACAGGTCGTAGCTGAAGCCGAGGCGCGGCACGACGCCGTTCCACTTGGTGTAGTGCGTCTCGGGGAACGTCTTGGCCGGGATGCTCAGGCCGCTCGGGAACGTGTAGGCGAGCTGGATCTGATCGGGCGTGAAGACGTCGTAGTAGTCCCAGCGCACGCCGAGGTTCAGCGTCATCCGGCCGACCGTGAACTGATCGGTGACGAAGGCGTCGTAGGTGTTGACCTTGTTGACGCTGAGCAGGTTGCCGTTCGGGCCGTCGCCGAGCGAGCCGACCGCGGTCGCCGTCGGTGCCGCCATGATCACGTTGCTCGGCAGGCCGTTGCTGCCGATGTTCTCGCGGATGTTGCCGCCGTAGCGCTGCAGGTAGCCCTGCCAGCCGGTCTCGAGCATCAGCTCGCCGCCGAACTTGAAGTTGTGCGAGCCGCCGAGCAGGCCATCCTTGAAGTAGGTCATCGAACCGGTCGCCTGGCGGCGCTGCCGATCGAGCTGCCCCTTCTGGTCGGCGTTGAAGTACTGCGCCAGCTGCGCGTTGACCACCTGATGCAGGTTGCTGTCGGTGTTCGCGATCAGCGGGAAGTAGTAGCCGAACACGCCGTATCGCGCCTCGACGTAGGTGTTGTTCGAGAGCGTGCCGTTCCACTCACCCTTGTAGATCCAGCTGCCCGACAGCTGCGACAGAGTCGCGCCGAGGTCGGTGTAGCTGTTGGTCGCCGACGGCAGGCGGTTGGGCTGCTCTTTCTGGCCCCACTGGTAGTAGCCGATCAGCTTGTTGTTCTTGTTGATCTGGTAGGTCGACTTGCCCGAGGGGTTCCACAGCTTGGTGTCGAATAGCGTGCCGGAAATGTTGCCGATGAAGTTCGGCTGCCCCACCGAGGTCTTCTGGTTGCGGTAGGAGAAGTACCACCACACCTTGTCCTTCTTGATCGGCCCGCCGACGTTGATGTTGAAGTCGCGGTACTTCTGCGTCTCGTTGCTGTGCAGGCGGATGCCGCCGGTGTTGGTCGGGCTGAACAGGAACTTCGCCGGCAGGTTGCTCTCGATGTTCTCGGCGATCATCGAGTTGTTCTCGTAGTCCTGATAGAGCTCGCCCTGGAACCTGTTGCCGCCCGACTTGCCGAGCATCTGGCTCTGCACGCCCGGAGTCGGCATCTCGGCGCCCTGCGCCACGGTGCCGAGGAATACTTCCTCGAACGAGCCGTAGTCGACGTAGAACCCGGCGCCCGCCGTGCCCTCGGTGGTGTTGATGCCCTCGACCAGGACGCGGTTCTGGCCCGAGTAGCCGTAGGCCGAGTAGCCGGTCTGCGTGCCGGCGCGGTTGCCGCCGACGTCGATGCGGGTCATCGATACCGCCGGCGTCACCGCCAGCAGCGACCACAGGTCGCGCGAGTTCGGGATTTCCTGCAGCGCCTCGAGCTTGAAGTTCTGCTGCACGCGCGTCGACGACGTGTCGATGACCGGCGAGTCGCCGGTGACGGTCACCGTTTCCTGCAGCGACGCGACCGCGAGCTCGACGTTCACCGTCGCGGTGAAGCCCATCGCGATCTGGATGTTCTCGCGCTTGAGGGTGTTGAAGCCCGGAAGCTCGAAGGTCACCGTGTAGGTGCCCGGGGGCAGCGCCGGGAAGCGGTAGTTGCCGCCGGTGTCGGTGACCGAGGTCTGGACGCCCATTGCCGAGGGGCTGGTGGCCGAGACAGTGACGCCCGGCAGGACGCCGCCGCTGCTGTCAACGACCTTGCCGTTGATCGATCCGGTGGTGCTCGCACCGCCGCCTTGCGCGAATGCGTAGGTTGGCGCGAGCAGGCAGAGCGCCAGCAGCGCAACAACCGCGGGGAACCCTCGACGTGTCATGAACGCTTCCTCCTTCAACTCAGTTGTGAACTGAGAATGGCCGACGCGCACACTGGTCGACCAGCGTGCTTTTTCGACAGGGTGAGACCTTACAGGCAAACTGCGTGCTCGACGAAAGGCTCGGCAGGTTATCACCGAACCCTTGGAGGTGCAATTGGTTAGATGGGAAAGGCGAGCGAAGGCCGGTCGAAACTTTACGGAGAATTCAAGTTTTTGGTCGACACGAATCCCGTTTGCTGGATCCGTGGACGATCGGCTCAGTGACGCTGCGATTCGACCTGCTTCATCGCCTCGTCGATCAGCTTCTCGTTGTCCTCGCGCGTGAGGTTCCGCTGGATGATTTTCGAGGCAATCATCACCGACAGATCGACCGCCTCGCGGCGGATTTGCTCGAGCGCCCGGCTCGTCTCGAGCTGAATCTGGCGCTCGGCGTTCTTGACGATATTGTCGGCCTCGGTCCGCGCCCGCGCGCGGATCTCCTCGCGCAGCCGATCGCCGTCCGACCGGCTCTGCGTGATGATCGCTTCGGCCTCGACCCGCGCGCGGTTGAGGATCTGCGTCGACTCGCTGTTGAGCCGCTCCAGCTCCTGCCGCGCCTGCTGCGCATCGTCGAGCGACTTGCGGATCGCGTTCTGCCGCGTCTCGAGCGCCTGCAGGAGCGGCGTCCAGGCGAACTTCGCCAGCAGCGCCAGCAGCACCAGGAAGGTGACGATGGTCCAGATGAAGAGCCCCGGGTCGGTCTGGACTAACGGATTATCCATAGGTCCTCGCAGGTAGCGCCCGGCTTCCGCCGGACCCGGCGATCTACTTCAGCAGGACGATCAGCAGCACGAAGACTTCTGCCAGAATCGCGACGCCTTCGAGCAGGAACAGCGGCAGGTTCACGGCGCCGGTAATCTTGTCGGCCGCGTTCGGCTGCCGGGCAATGCTCTCAGCCGCCGCCGATGCAAACCGGCCGATCCCCATCGCCGCGCCGATCACGATCAAGCCCAGCCCGAGCGCAGCGCCGAAATAATGCAGACTTCCAGTCATTCGTCTGTCCCTCCGTAAAGTCTCTCAGTGATGAACGTGTATGGCCATGCCGATGAACACGGCCGTCAGCAGTGTGAACACGTACGCCTGAACCAGCACGACGATGATCTCGAGCGCCGTGATGCCGACGGCGAGCGGCACCGAGACGGCGAGGCCGACGCCGACGCCGGCGAGCGCCGTGCCGAACATCTCGGTGAACAGGAACACGAACGACAGGATCGCCAGGATGGCGATGTGGCCGCCGGTCATGTTCGCGGCAAGACGCATCGTCAGCGCGAACGGCCGTACGAACATGCCCATCACTTCGATCGGGATGAGGAGGATGTAGATCGGCCAGGCGAGACCGTGCGGCACCAGGTTGACCCAGTGCTTGACGAAGCCGTGGGCGAGCGAACCGGCGAGGATGATCGCGCCGAAAGTGACGGTCGCCAGCGCGGCGGTGACGTTGAAGTTCGCGGTCGCGGTGGTGCCGCCGTGCAGCACCTGCTTCACGAACGAGTGCTCGCCGGTGTGCAGCACGTAGTGATCGAACAGGCCGATGACGTCGAAGACCGGAATCAGGCCGATCGCGTTGGCGCCGAGGATG
>Ga0207648_10005347_pt1 | contig 12943 bp, 8 predicted proteins | sample KBSMisM32_FD_184310 | JGI IMG/M metagenome (GOLD analysis project Ga0207648, IMG submission 184310) | Miscanthus rhizosphere microbial communities from Kellogg Biological Station, Michigan, USA - KBS Miscanthus M3-2 (SPAdes) (version 2) | ecosystem: Host-associated > Plants > Roots > Rhizosphere...
GACGGCAGCGCGGCCGTGGCGGCGACCGCGACGCTGGCGGGTAGCGTGGTCGACCGCCGCGACCGGCCCGTGCCCGAGGCCAGGATCCTGGCGTTTCCGCTGGCGGGCGAGGGGGGCGCGCCTCTCGAGACCGCGACCGACCTGGAGGGACGCTTCCGCTTCGCGCGCCTGCCACCGGGACCGTACCGGCTGCTGGTCGAGGCGGCCGGGTTCCCGACGGCGGAGAAGACACCCGTTGCGGTGCCGGGCGAGGACGCCGCCGTCCGCGTCGACGGGGAAGGGCGGTCGATCGTCGGGCGCGTGAACGCGGGTGGGGCGCCCGTCGCGGGGGCGCGCGTGCTGCTGGCGCCCGACGGCGGGGGACCGCTGCGCGAGTCCGCCACGCGGGCGGGCGGCGGGTTCGCGTTCGGAGGGCTGGGCGCGGGCCGATACGCCGTCCGCGCGGTCCGCGGCGACAGCGCGTCGGCGCCCCAGCGCGGGGTCGAGGCCAGTGAGAGCCCGGCTGCGGCCGCCGCTGTCGTGCTCGAGCTCGCGCCGGGCCGCGCCGTCACCGGCCGTGTCATCGACGACGTCGGATCGGCGCTGGCCGAGGTTCCGGTCCGCATCGAGACCGACACCGGGGCGCCCGGGGAAGATCCGCTGCCGGCGATGGTCAGATCGGATCGCGACGGCAACTTCGCGTCGCTGGTGTTTCCGGGCAGCTACCGGCTATCGGCGTCGCGACCCGGATACGTGCTGCGGCGGTCGCCCGCGGTCGACACCCGCGGGGCAGGCGAGCCGGTCAAGACCGTGCTCGAGCTGGTGCGCGGCGCGCGCGTGTTCGGGAAAGTGGTCGACCCGCGCGGCGGCGCCGCCGCGGGCGCGCGCGTCCGCTGCCTGGCGAGCGCCATCGAGGACCTGACGGTGCAGACCGGTCCGCTGCCGCTGGCCGCGGAGGCGGCCGCGATGCCGTCGGGCGCCGGCCGCGCGCTGGGGACGACGCGCGCCACCGTCGCGGATCGCGAGGGCCGCTTCACGGTCGACGACCTGATCCCCGGCCGTTACCGCGTCGAGGTCGCGCACGGCGGCGCCGAACCGCTGCGCAGCGACGAGTTCGTGCTCGCGCCGGGCGAGCGCCGCGACGTCGGCAAGCTGGCGATGCGGCAGGGGTTCCCCGTCACCGGGCGCGTCGTCGACGAGAGCGGCGGTCCGATCGACGGCGCGCGCGTGGTCGTCGCGGCGGGCGGCGCGTCGGCGTCGGCGGGGCTGGGCACGGTCACGGACACGGGCGGCCATTTCTCGCTGGCGTTGCCGGCGGGCAGCTACCGGCTGTCCGCGAACGCGTCCGGCCGCGGAACCGCGCAGGTGTCAGTCGAGGTCGCGGCCGGGTCGTCGCCACCCGCGCTGGAGATCAAGCTCGTGCGCGCGGAGGCGCGGCTGGAAGGGCTGGTCCGCGATGACGGCGGGCGGCCGCTGGCGCGCGCGCGGCTGGCGGTGTGGCCGGCGGACATGATCGATCCGGTCGTGCCGGCCGGCGCGTCGCCCGTCGGAAGCGCGGTCGCCGACGTGGGCGGTCACTTCACGATCGCGCCGCTGCCCGCGGGCGATGCCCGGTTGGAGATTCACCATCCCGACTACCCGACCAGCGTTCAGACCGTCACGCCCGGCAAGTACGCGAACCTGACCGTGCCCTTCCCGGGCGGCATCGCGGGAGAGGTGAAGGCGAAGACGACCGGCGCCTCGATCGCACGCGGCCGCCTCGAGGCGGTCGGGCCCGGCGGCGCCAAGGCGACGGCCGACGTCCGCAAGGATGGGACGTTTCGTCTGCTGCGCCTGGTCCCCGGCCACTGGCGCCTGACCGTCGTCGCCACCGGCTATCACAGCGCCGAGAAGGAGCTGGAGGTTCCCGCCAGCTCGAACCTTGGCGAAGCGTCGATTCGCGATCTACGCCTCGAGCTCGAAGGCTCTTAGCCCGTCCTCGTCCTCGTCCCTCGTCTCCCGCGCCTTTCGAGTACGAAGACGACTACGAGGACGAGGACGACTACGAGGACCGGCTGAGAGCGAGAAGCGGACATCGAGCAGCCACAGCCATCGTCGGGCATGTCGAGGCTGCACGCGTGAGGATCCGCGGTCGCGGGGTAGATCTCGCACACGGCGCGAATGTCGTCCGGTGACAGAGTGCGCTTGGTGATCTCACCGTTGCCGGCGATGTTCGCGAACATGACCGTGTCCGCGACGCCGGCGGGCGGCGGATCGCACATCGGGACGCCGGCATCCATGTTGTCGATGGGCTGGTCGAAGTCGCTGAACGGGTTCCAGCAGCTGTGGCCGAGGCCGATCAGATGGCCGAACTCGTGTGTCACCGCGTTCTGAAGGTCCAGCGGATCATAGTCACCGACCGGGACGTAACCCGGATCCCGGTTGGCGAAGTCGTAGTCGACGGCGTTGATCTGCACGTCGGCATCCACGATGTGGCCGTCGGCGCGCGCAAACACCGAGGTCACCGCGATGGTCGAGCCGCTGAACGCCGTGTTCTCGGGGTACGGATGCTCCGGCGTGTAGAAAAACAACGTGTTGTGGCCGTCGTATCCGGGGCGGGGCGCGAGCGTGTTGGGGGCCGCGAGCGCCGGGACGATCTCAAGGAACGGATGCGACGTTCCGTCCGGACAGGTCACCGCCGTCGGACTCCAGGTGTGCGCGGCCGCGGCGATCGACTTCGCCACCTCGTCGCGCGACATCTCGGTGAAGTCGTTGATGTAGACCGCCAGCGGGATACAGCCGACCTGCCAGTATTCGCCGATGCCGCCGTCCGTTCGCTTGCGAACGTAGGCCGACGCCGGAGCGCTGGCGACCGCGAGCGCCGTCGCCATCAGCAACGACAGGCGCGCGGTGCTTTGCCAGCGGGTCACGATCAGCGGCGCCGCCTCCGCAGCTTCGCGCGCGCCGCCAGCGCGATCGCGGCCAGCAGGCCGAACCCGCCGAGCGCGGTCTTCGGCGTGCCGCCGGTGGTGCAGCCCCCGCAGCCCCCGGGATCGTCGGCGCCGGGCGCGCAGGTCATGGGATCGGCGGCCACGGCGTAGATCTCGCAAACGGCCCGGACGTCGTCGGCTTCCAGCGTGCGCTTGTCGACGTCGCCCGGGTTGGCCGACGGGAACATCGTCGTCGCCAGCACGGCGTCGGACGCGCTCGAGCACGATGGAATCGGCACGTTCATGTCGTCCAGCGGCGCCGGCGGTTGCAGGTAGCAGGTGTGATCGAGGCCGATCACGTGACCCATCTCGTGCGTCACGGCGTTTTGCAAATCGTGAAACGACTGGCCGGCGCCTCGCAGATCGGGGTGCATCACCAGATCCGTCCAGCTGAAGTGGTGGGCGTTCACCTCGATGTCGGCGTCGCGAATGATGCCCGACGTCGTGCTCGCGGAGACGGACGTGAGCGCGAGCGCGGCGGCGTCATATGCCACCGACGGATCGCAGTCGTTCTTCGCGTTCAGCTTGCACCAGGTTTCGGTGCGGAAGACGACGTTGTTGTGACCGTCGTTGACCGCGCGCGGTGTCGCCGCGTCCGAGCTGCTGACCATGATGTCCAGGTACGTGCACGAGTTGCTGCCCTTGCTCCAGGCGCCGGCGGAGGCCTCGATCGCGCCCATGATCTCCGAGCGGCTCATCATCCCCACGAGATCTTCGGGGAAGACCTGCATGACGACGCACGACTGCGGCCACTTGAACATCTTGCCGCCATCGGACGTGTAGCGGACGTAACCCGCGGCGGGCCGCGCCGCGACCAGGGTCGCGATGGCGGCGGCCGCCATCAGTGCGCCGCGCTTCACCGCGTCCTGCCGTTCGGCGTGACGGGCTTGGCGCCCGGCGCCGGCGCAGGCGCCGCCTTCGTGACGGCGAGGGCGCGCACGTCGGCGCGCAGGTCATCGAGCGGGCGCGCGCGGAGGTCGAACACCGGCGAGGAGCCGCTGGCGGGCGTGCTGCGAATGAACGTCGCGCCCGCCTTGTCAGGCGCGTGCACGACGAAACGGCCGGTCGCGGCGTCGCGGGCCACGATGCGCTTTCCCTGCGCCATGCCGACGACGGACGCGTGCTCGGGACGGCCGGTCAGGAACACCACGGCGCGCTCGCCGGGCACGAAACGCGTCATGCCGTGAACGGTCTGCGTCAGGTCGCCGACCGTCCCGCCCGGCTGGACGATGGTCAGGTGCGTCCCCGAGGCCGCGCTGCCCTTCCAGCTGTCGACCACCACGAGGTCGATCGTCGACAGGATCTGTTCGTGGTCCGCGTCCCAGCCCGCCTTGACCGATACGACGTCGACGACCGCGACGTTATCGGCGCGCGTCACCATCGTCGGAAGGTCCAGCGCCAGCACCAGCGAAGCACGGGCGGGCGCCGCGGCGCCGATCAGCAGCAGGGAGACAGCGACGGAGAAACGAAGCGATGCGCGCATGTGAACAATGATACGGCCGAATTCGTAGTTTGTAGAGACGTGGGCCGCATCACGACGACGCGGCAGCGGGGGCGGCGGCGCTTGCGGCAGGGGCCGGACCGGTTCCCGGGCGCGCGGGCGGGGTGGGACGAACGTGGTACGTCCCGCCGGTGCCTGGAAGCGGCGGTCCTGCCTGTGCTTTTTCGCGCGCTAGTTCCATGAAACGGTACTGGCTGCGCAGGCTGGCTTCGGCGGTCCCGTCGGCGGAAGTGTCCGGCTGTGCGCGAACGTAGCGCCCGTCCGACATCAGGCGGCGCGCCTTCACGTTGTCCTTGAGGGCGATCGCCAGGATCTCGTCGATCACGCGATCGCGCAGCCCCTCATCCTCGACGGGGAACATCACCTCGATCCGGCGCTGGAAGTTACGCGGCATCCAGTCGGCCGATGACAGATAGACCTCGCGCTTGCCGCCGTTTCCGAAGTGGAAGATGCGGGCATGCTCCAGGAAACGATCGACGATGCTGATGACGCGGATGTTGTCGCTGGTTCCAGGAACGCCGGGGCGCAGGCAGCAGATGCCGCGAACGATGAGATCGATCGACACGCCCGCCTGCGACGCCCGGTACAGCGCCTTGATCACGGGCGCGTCCACCAGCGCGTTCATCTTCGCGATGATCCGTCCCTTGGATCCGAGCGCCGCCTCGCGCTCGATCAGCGCGATGATGCGGTCCTGCAGTCCGTGCGGCGCGACGGCGAACCGCTTCCAGGAGGGCGGCGACGAGTAGCCGGTCAGCAGGTTGAACAGCGCGCCGGCGTCGTCCGCGTACGCGTCGCGCGCGGTGAAGTACGAGAGGTCGCCGTAGATCCGGGCCGTGGACGGGTTGTAGTTGCCGGTCGACAGGTGCACGTAGCGCTTGATGCGGTTGCCCTCGCGGCGCACGACCAGCGCGACCTTGCAGTGGGTCTTCAGCCCGAGCAGGCCGTACACCACGTGCACGCCCGAATCTTCCAGCGTGCGCGCCCACTGGATGTTCGGGGCTTCGTCGAAGCGCGCCTTCAATTCGACGACCGCCGTCACCTGCTTGCCGTTCTCGGCGGCGCGGATCAGCGAGCGCACGATGGGCGAATCGGCGCTGGTGCGGTACAGCGTCTGCTTGATCGCCAGGACGTTCGGATCGTCGGCTGCCTCGGAGATGAACTCGACGACGTCCTCGAAGGATTCGTACGGGTGCTGCAGCAGGATGTCGCGCTGGGCGATCACGCTGAAGATGTCGTCGTATTCCTGCAGCGGGGGCACGATCTGCGGCGAGAACGGCTCGTCGCGGTGCGGCCGCAGCTCGTCGCGCGAGGCGAGCGGTCCGAGGTCGGCGAGGTGCAGCGGCCCCTCGAACAGGTAGACGTCGTCCGCTTCCAGCCGCAGCGACTGGCGCAGGAACACGACCACCTCGACCGGCGTGTCGTGCGCGATCTCGAGCCGAACCGCGCTGCCGCGCTCGCGCCGCCGCAGTTCCTTCTGGATCGTCTTCAGGAGATCGTCGGCCTCGTCCTCGTCGATCGACAGGTCGAAGTTTCGCGTCACGCGGAACGGGCTGCAGCCCAGCACCTTGAAGCCCGGGAAGAGATCGCCGGCGTGCATGGTGATCAGATCCTCGAGCAGCATGTACGCGTATCGCGTCGTGGACGCGGCCGGCACGCCGTTGCCTTCAGAGGCGGGCGGCGGGGGCGGCAGCGGCACCTCGGTGAGGCGCGGCAACACCGACGGGACCTGCACGACGGCGACCACGGTCTCACGCCGGCCGGTCTTGTCCTTCTCGCGGTGCATGAACACCGCCAGGTTCAAGCTGCGGTTGCGCAGCATCGGAAACGGGTGCCCCGGATCGACCGCGAGCGGCGTCAGGACGGGCCACACCTCGCGCGCGAAGAACGCCGACAGGTGCGCCTTCTGCTCGGCGGTCAGATCGCCCGCGCTGACCCGCCGGATACCGACGCGCTCCAGTCCAGGTCCGATGTCGTTGCGCCACGCGCCGTAGAGGTCGGTCGCCATGGCGTGGGCGCGCGTGCTGATCGCGGCCAGCTGTTCGGCGGGCGTGAGCCCGTCGGGGGGCGTCTCGACGACGTTTCCCGACAGCTGCTGCTTGAGGCCCGCGACGCGGACCATGAAGAACTCGTCCAGGTTCGACGCGACGATGGCGACGAACTTCAAGCGCTCGGCCAGCGGGACGGTCGCGTCGCGCGCCTCCTCCAGCACGCGCTCGTTGAAGCCGAGCCACGACAGCTCGCGGTTTATGAACAGCTTCGCCGCCGCCGGGTCGTTGACGACCGGCGGCTTGCCAACCACCGGTTTACGCTGGCGACGGGCCACGGGCTGCGCAGTCTAGCGCAAGGTTCTGTTACATGCGCGTGACAAGCCCGGATTCCGGGAACGTCGCATCGCCCCTAGATCGCGTCGAGCGCAGCGCGGCTTCGCCGCGCGGAGCTCATCGCGGGAGGGTGTGGGAACCTTCGAGGGTTCCCACCTAGATAGACGTGAAGTACAGGTAATTCAGGCACATCTCGTCGGTCGTCGCTTCGCCCCACATCAGCGGGGCAGGCTGGGCGCGCACACCGTTGATGATGGGCTGGTTGTCCGCCGAGTTGTCGTAGGTGCATTCGAGCCGGACGATGTCGCCGGGGCCGACGAGGATCGGCTGCTGGTAGTAATAGAACTGCTGCCAGTGGAAGTTCCACTGCGGGATGTCGATCGCGCACGTCGATCCGCCGCCGGGGTGCTCGATGGAGACCTTGATCTCGGTCCCGTGCAGATGCATGTGCGGCACGACGCCCCACAGCGCCCACGATTCGCTGACCGACAGCTGCGCGGAGACCGTCTGCGAGGCGACGCCCGCCGGGATCATGAACGTCTTGTTTACGACGGGACGAACCTGCGCCGGCTTTTCCACGGGCGCGGCGGCGAAATACAGGTCGGCCGTCGTGTGGTCGAGGACGTCGCGCTGTTCCAGCAGGTTGTAGTGGATCTGGATGATCACGCGCGTGTTGGCGGCCAGGCTGATCCCGGTCGGCGGCGGGAACGCGTTCGCTCCCGCGCCGGGCACCCAGCCGCCGATGACGATCGGGTAATTCAGGCCGGAGCCGACGCCGGTGCCGCCGAAGCAGCTCCAGCCGGTGCCGGCTTCGGCGTCGTCGCGGGCCTGCGCCATCGGCAGCAGGTCGGAAGGCACCGCGAACAGCAGCACGTGGTGAACGCTGGCGACCACGCCCGGATGGATGTCGAAGCCGACCAGATCTCGCGTGGCGGTCAGACCGGGATCGGTGAGGAAGCAGTGGAAGTCGTCGTTGAGCGCCGCGTCCGCCTGGTACGGGGTTCCCGGATCCAGCGTGACGTCCGGGGCGCCCAGGTTGATCTCGGGGGGCGTCAGGCTGGCGGGCGCGTCCGCGGGATCGCCGGCGGGCGCGCCGGACTTGTCCCACGCGGCGAACGTCGCGATCTGGGCGGCCGACAGGCGGCGCGGGTTGCGGAAGTCTCCGCAGCCGGCGGCCGGCGGCCAGGGCGGCATGATCCCCGCGCCGGTCGCGATGGACACGGCCGACGCGTAGCCGCGGGCGTCGTCGTAATTGACGAGCGAGAACGGGGCGAACCCGCCCGGGCTATGGCAGCCGGCGCAGTGCTCGACGACGATCGGCAGCACGTCCTTGTAGTAGGTGACCGGTGCCGCCGCGCCGCCGCCGCCCCCGCAGGCGCCGGCGCCGGCAATCGCCGCCGAGAGCAGAACGGCCTCCCGAACCCTCATCGCCGCAATCGTACGGCCGAGTCAGGGACACCGCACGTCGAAAGAACCGGCCGCCGCTGCGCGGCTAGTGCGCGTCCGTCAGGAAGCCGCTGCGGCGTTCGGGACCCTGGAATCCGACCTGGACGGCGCGGCGGTCGCGGCGGTGGCCGTGGGCGCGCAGGCGGGCGCCCTTGAGGATCTCCTCGACGAGGTCCTCGAACGACAGACCGGCGCTGTGCGCGATCTTCGGAAGCAAGCTGTTCGGGGTCATGCCGGGCAGCGTGTTCACTTCCAGGATGACCTCGTTGCCGCGCTCGCTGACCACCAGGTCGACGCGGGTCGTTCCCTCGCAGCCCAGCGCCTCGTGCGCCAGCGTGGCCAGCCGCAACACCGACCGATAGCGCTCGGGCGAAAGCCGCGCGGGCAGGTGGTAATCCGTCCGGCCGCCCGCGTACTTGTTGTGAAAGTCGTAGAAGCCGCGCTTCGGCACGATCTCGACGGCGCCGATCGGCTTGCCGTCCAGCACCGCGACGGAGATCTCCTTGCCCTCGACGAAGCGTTCGACCAGGACATCGTCGTCGAATCGCAGCGCGTCCTCGACCGCGATCTCCAGCTCCAGCTCGTCGCGCGCGATGCGCGTGCCGAACGACGAGCCCTCGCCGCACGGCTTCACCACGACCGGGAACCCGAACGCGCCGTGCAATTCCAGCAGGTCCTCGCCGCCGTCGGCCTCGACCAGGTAGCCAGGCGCGGTCGGCAGGTTGTTCAGGCGGAAGACCTCCTTGGCCTTGGCCTTGTTCATCGCCAGCGCGGACGCCAGCACGCCTGATCCCGTGTACGGGATGCCCAGCAGCTCCAGCATTCCCTGGATGCAGCCGTCCTCGCCGTAGCGGCCGTGCAGCGCCAGGAACGCGACGTCGATACGCGCCTGCCGCAGCACCAGGTCGACGTCCCGGTCGACGAACAGCGGCCACGCGTCGTGGCCCCGGTCGGTCAATGCCGTGAGGATCGCTTCGCCGGTGCGAAGGGAAACGTCGCGCTCGGCGGACAGGCCGCCCATGAGGACACCGATCTTGCGCTGACCCGCCATCCTCCACGGGTAACCTCGGGGCACTCAGCCGTCAAAAAAACTGCTTTCCCGTCCCCGTACTCGTCCTCGTAGTCGTCCTCATCCTCGTCCTCGTCCTCGGAAAGACGGGAGGGGATTGGGCAAACTGGCGCCAATCTGTGGTAAAGACGGGCGCCATGACTTTCTTGGAGGCGGCCCTCGAGATCCTTCGCCATGAAGGCCAGCCGCTGCACTACAAGGAGCTGACCGAGCGCGCGCTCGGGAAGAAGCTGCTCACGTTCGTCGGGCGGACGCCCGAGGTGACGATGCAGACGCAGCTGACCGCGGCGGTCAAGAAGGCGCCGGGGAATCCGTTTGTCCGCACGAAACCGGGGATGTTCGGCCTCCTGCGCTACCCGGAGGTCACCGCGGAGGAGCGCGCGGCGTACGCGAAGGCCGCCGCGGCGCCGGCCCAGGAGGATCGGGACGGTGGGCGTGGCGGGCGGGACGGCCGGGGCGGGCGCGATGGTCGAGATGGCGCCCGGGACGAGGGCGGCCGCGAAGGTCGAGAGGGCCGGCGCGGGCGCCGGCGGCGGGGCCGCGGTGGGCGTGGGGGCCGCGACGAGGCGCCCCCCGAGCGGCGCGAGGCGCCAGCGGCCGCAGGGGCCGCCGCCGAGGGCGCGGGTGAAGCTATGGAAAGCGACGAAGACGAGCCGGTGCACGCGGGGCTTTCGCCCGAGGCGCGCGCCGCTGCATTGGCCGAAACCGGCGTTCTCGAAGGTGACGGCGACGAGACGGCCGGCGATGAGGAGGACGAAACGTCCATGGAAGACGACGAGAGCTCGGCTCCCGCCGACGCCGCTGATGAAGCGGCCGACGACGGCGATGACGAGGGTGAAGACGAGGGAGCCCCCGGCGAGGAAGCCGGCGCGGGCGGTGGGGCGGCTGCGGGTCCTGGTGAAGAGCGCGGCCCGGGCGGCGAAGGGGGCGAGCTGGGCGGGCGGCGTCGCCGCCGCCGGCGTCGGCGCGGTGGGCGAGGCGGCGAGGGCGGGGGCGCGTTCGGCGAAGGCCCGCGTCCGTCAGCGCCCGGTGGCGAAGGGATGTCCGCGCGTCCCGCGGAGGGCGCGCGATACGACGCGGGCCTCGGCGCGAGCGCAGGGGCCGCGCCGGAAGCGGGCGCGCCGGCGGCCGATCAGGGCCAGGGCGGCGGGTCGGCGGGAGGCGCCGGCGAGGGGCAGGGCCCGCGCCGGATCATGACGCCGGTTGACGCGGCGCTGGAGATCCTGGGCGGCCGTCCGCCGGGACGCGGCGTGCACGTTCGCGAGATCGCGGACGGGGCGACGCGGCGGCGGCTGGTTCACGGCGAGCCCAACGAGGCCTGGCGCGTGATGCGCACGGCGCTGGCCGCCGAACCGCGCGAGCGGCTGCGGGCGGGTATGCGCCCGCGCGTGCGTTCGGCGGGAGCGGGCCTGTACGCGCTGGCGCGCCGGCCCCCGGATGCCGAGCTGGAGCGCGCCGAGCAGGTGTTCGGTGAGGCCCGCCGCGCGCTGCGCGAGCGGACCGCGGCGGCGCTGGAACGGCGCATCGCCGAGCTGCCGGCGCCCGCGTTCGAGGCGCTGGCCCGTGTGCTGCTGCAGCGCGAGGGCTTCGGCCCGGCGACGTTCGTGAAGCGCGTCGACGGCACCATCTACGTCGAGGCGCTGCGCGGGCGCGGACCGCGTTCGTCCCGGTGCCTGGTCGCGTTCAAGTACGGCGGCGGATCCGGCGGGCGGCGCGCCATCGGCGAGCTGCGCGAGGGCATCCGCATGCGCGGTCAGGACGAGGGCCTTCTGATGCTGGGCGGGCGCCTGGCCGAGGACGCGATCGCGGAATGGAAGAAGCCGTCCGCGCCGATCGAGATCGCGGACGGGGCGGCGATGGCCGAGACCTGCATCCGGCACGGCGTCGGCGTCATCAACACCATGGTCAGCGTCGATTTCGTCGACGCCGACTTCTTCGCCGACATCGCCGAGGGGTAAATCTTGGCCGCCGTGTGGCGCTGGCTGGGGCGCGTGCCGTTCGCGACGACGGTGCGCCTGCAGGAAGCCCTGCGCGCCCAGGTTCTGGCCGGCGCCGGCCCCGAGACGCTGCTGCTGTGCGAGCACGATCCGGTCGTCACGCTGGGTCGGTCCGCGAACCCCGCGCATGTGTTGACGCCGCAAGCCGAGCTGTCCCGCCGGGGCGTCGAGCTACATCCAGCGTCGCGCGGCGGTGACGTCACGTATCACGGGCCCGGGCAGCTGGTCGGCTATCCGATCGTGCGGCTGCGGGGAGGCGTGCTCGGTCACCTGACGGCGATGGCGCGTGCCATCACCGGCGTGCTGGGCGAGCTGGGCATCGAGGCGAGCTGGCGGCGCGAGACGCCCGGACTGTGGGTGGGCGGCCCCGGCGACGACCCTGGCGCCAAGATCTGCGCGTTCGGCGTGCACGTGCATCGACGCGTCGCGATTCACGGCTTCGCGCTGAACGTCGCGGGCGCGCTCGCCGGGTTCGACCTCATCGTTCCCTGCGGTCTGGCCGCGTCACGAACGACGTCGATCGCCGCCGAGCTGCCGGCCGGACGAACGCCGCCGCCGCTGCATCTGCTCGCGGCGCGCGTCGCCGGCGCGCTGGGGCGCGAGCTCGGCGTTCCGTTCGTTCCGGCGATCGACTCACCCAGTCGGATCTCGAACGTTGAAATGTCAGAACGGATCACTAGAATGATCCAGGCGTGAAAAACGCTCACAAGCCGCGCGTACTCGTCGTTCACAACCGCGACTTCGAGCACAGCCTGCAGGATCCCGAGAACGGATCGCGCGAGGACATTCGCGGCACCGCCGGGGACGTGGCCGCCGCGCTGGGGCGCGCCGGTATCGTCGCCGAGGTGCTCGGCGTCGACGAAGATCTGATGGGGGCACTGTCGGCGATCACCGCGTTCGCGCCCGACGCCGTTTTCAACCTGTGTGAGTCCCTGTCCGGCGATGCCCGCTTCGAGCCGCTGCTGCCCATGCTGCTGGAGCGCGCCGGCGTCGCTTATACGGGATCGCCCCCGCTCGCGCTCGGGCTGGCGCTGCACAAGCACAAGGCGAAGGCCGTGCTTCGCAACGCGGGCGTGCCCACGCCGGACGCGGTCTGCCTGGCGACCCCCAACGTGGCCCGCGTGACGCTGCCGTTTCCGCTGATCGTGAAGCCTTCGCGCGAGGACGCGTCTACAGGGATCAGCTCGCAGTCGGTGGTTCACGATCGCGCCGAGCTGGGACGCCGGGTCGCCGCGGTGATCTCGCGCTACCGGCAGCCGGCGCTGGTCGAGCGTTACATCGAAGGCCGCGAGATCTACGTGTCGATGCTGGGCCGTTCCGACGGTGGCGTCGACCTCCTGCCACTGCATGAGATCGATTTTTCGGAGATGCCGCCCGGCCGCCCGCGCATCGTATCCTTCGAGGCGAAGTGGGAAGAAACGTCGGCCGAGTATCGCGGCACGAAGCCCGTGCGCTGCACGGGACTGGCGGCGAACGTCGAGGCGCGCATCGGGTCCGTCGCGCGCGCGGCGTTCGTGGCGATGGACCTTCGCGACTACGGTCGCCTGGATGTTCGCCTCGCCGCCGACGGCACGCCCTACGCCATCGACGTCAATCCCAACTGCGATCTGTCGGAAGCATCCGGTGGATTTGCCCGTGCCGGACGCGCCGCCGGCCTCGCT
>Ga0207648_10005349_pt1 | contig 12942 bp, 9 predicted proteins | sample KBSMisM32_FD_184310 | JGI IMG/M metagenome (GOLD analysis project Ga0207648, IMG submission 184310) | Miscanthus rhizosphere microbial communities from Kellogg Biological Station, Michigan, USA - KBS Miscanthus M3-2 (SPAdes) (version 2) | ecosystem: Host-associated > Plants > Roots > Rhizosphere...
AGAGCGCGCGCCGGCGCCGACGGCGCGGCCACCGGCGGCGCCACCAGCGCGGCGATGCGGGTCGGCTGCTGCTGCTGGGTCAGCAGCTGGCGCACCTCGGGCGCCTTGCGCAGCTGCGCCGCCGCCGGCGCCACCGGCTGTCGCGCCGTCATCACCGTGGCCGGGACCACGGTCACGGCATTCGGCAGCCGCCGATTGGTGAATTCACGCGGCGCTTGCGGGTTGTTGATCACGTTCGTGATCTGCGTGACGTTGGTGACGTTGGTGATGTTGACGTTCTGCACATAACGCGGGCTGCTGCGGTAGCTCGGCACGTAGACCTCGCGCGGCGCCAGCGGGAACCAGCCGACGGCCGGCCCGCGGCCGCCGATCGAGATGCCAATGTCGACGCGTGGCCCGCCGATCCAGGCGACCAGCGCCGGCGCGTAGACCGGCCGCTCGACACGGCGACCCGGCGTCCAGCACCAGCGATTGCGGAAATGCACCCAGCGGCCGTAATGGAACGGTGCGAAGCCCCAGGGCGCATCGTCGATCCAGGTCCAGCCCCAGGGCCTGACCCAGGCCCAGTGGCCGCGGCTGTACGGCGCCCAGTCGACATCGACGCTCGCCGGGTACCAGATCGCGCCGTATTCGGGGGTTTCCTCCCAGCGGCCGTAGCGGTCGAGCTCGGCGGCGCCGGTCATCTCGGGCGACACGTAGCGGGCCGCCGAAACCCGCCGTGGGGTCAGCCGATCGCGTTCGCTGTCCCAGGCGCTGAAGGCGTCGTTGACGGGCGTGCCGAGGTTGTATTGCGCGACGCCGCCGGAGTCGATCCAGAACTCGGCGCGTTGGCCCGCGTGCACCGTCAGTGCGCTGTTGGTCCCCTCGTAGCGGGCCTGGCCGTTGAGCACGGTGACCCAACTCGCGCCGCCGCTGCGATCGAAGCGGTAGCTGCCGACGCGGTCGGCGACGAAGCGCCCCTCGTCGGTCGTCAGCTCGAACTGGCCGGCGCTGCTGGCATCACGCAGGTGTGCGGCCACGCTGCCGTTGTGCAGTTGGGTTGCGAAATGGTCGTCATCGAGCTGGACGACTTCGTATTCGGTGGATTCACCGAGCCGCACGGTGGTCGAGCCCAGTTGCAATTCGGCACGCGCGCCGGCATCGGTGGCGACGCGGTCGCCGCTCGTGACCGGCTGGTTGCGCACCGCGCTGACCCATTCGCCGCTGTCGGGGCTGTAGAACCAGACCTGGCCCTCGGACTCGGCCAAGCGCGCGACACGGCCCGGTGGGTCTTGGGCCGGCTGCGCGCCGGCGTCGATACTGAACGCGCCGATCAGCAGCGCGCTGACAAACAGCAACAGCGCTGGCGCGTGGCGCGGCAATCCCCAGGGGCGCAATCGTTGGGTGTACTTCATGGTGATTCGTCTCCGGTGAGGCGCGGCGCGCCTGCCTTGCGGCAACGCGACGCCCAGATGGCGCCATGCTGCCCCACCTCAACGCGCCCGGCGACCGTCCAGCCGACCTTGCGCCCGTAGGAGAAACGCCCGTTTACACCTCCGAGGAAGGCCCGCGCGCATGCCCCAGCGGTCCGATCCGGCGCCTACGCCGGCAAAAGCAAATGTTTAAGGGCAAAACGGGCCGCATGCTGGGGCACCCTCACAGCTCAAATCACCGAGGCATCCTAGTCGTCGGCGCCGGCGGCAAGCTCGGGAAACAGCACGCTGGTGAAGCCGAAGCGCGTGAAGTCGCGCATGCGCATCGGGTAGAGCTTGCCCAGCAGGTGATCGCATTCATGCTGCACGACGCGGGCGTGAAAGCCCTCCGCTTCGCGGTCGATGCGCGCACCGGTCGGGTCGAAGCCGGTGTAGCGGATGCGGGCGAAGCGCGGCACGATGCCGCGCAGCCCGGGCACCGAGAGGCAGCCTTCCCAGCCTTCCTCTTCGGCATCACCGAGCGGCGTGATCGTCGGGTTGATCAGCACCGTCTCCGGCACTGGCGGTGCATCGGGATAGCGCTGGTTGTGCTGGCTGAAGCCGAAGATCACGAGGGCCTGGTCGACGCCGATCTGCGGCGCCGCGAGGCCGGCGCCGCTGGCTGCATGCATCGTCTCGAACATGTCGTCGATCAGTGCGTGCAGCTCCGGTTCGCCGAAGTTCTGCACCGGCCTGGCGATGCGCAGCAGCCGCGGGTCGCCCATCTTGAGGATTTCGCGGATCGTCATGTCAGCGCGCGAAGTGGATCGAAGCGCCACTGTAGCGCCCCGCCCGGCGCGGACCGGATCCTCGAGCTTCGGTCCTCGGGCCAGCGCCGGGCCGCTCCCAAGCGGCCCGCGCACCCGCGTGGCGGGCGGCGTCGTACCCCGGCGCCGGGTGCGCCATGTCCTCAGGTCGACAGGCTGGCGAAAGCCGCGATCACCTCCGGCGGCGCCTGCACCAGTTCGATCAGGACGCCTTCGCCGCCGACCGGGAACGCATCGTTGCTCTTCGGGTGCACGAAGCAGATGTCGTGGCCGGCCGCACCCGGGCGGATGCCGCCGGGTGCGAAGCGCACGCCGTTGGCCGACAGCCAGTCGACCGCGCGCGGCAGATCATCGATCCACAGCCCGATGTGGTTCAGCGGCGTCGCGTGCACCGCCGGCTTCTTGTCGAGATCGATCGGCTCCATCAGGTCGACTTCGACCTTGAACGCGCCGCTGCCAATCGCACAGATGTCTTCATCGACGTTCTCGCGCTCGGAGCGGAAGTTTCCGGTCACCTCGAGGCCCAGCTTGTCGACCCACAAAATGCGCAGCCGTGCCTTGTCGGGCCCGCCGATCGCGACCTGCTGGATGCCGAGCACCTTGAACGGGCGCCCATTGCCTGATGCGCCGGCTGGAGTCCCTTCGTGCCGAGCACTCCGGTATTCGCCCTTGGGGTACCCCGGCGAGCTCATGCCGCAGCCTCCGTCGGCTCGAACTCCATGATGACCTGGTCGACCGCGAGGCTCTCGCCCTGCTGGGCGCGCACCTGGGCGACCACGCCATCGCGCATCGCGATCAGCACGTTCTCCATCTTCATCGCCTCGATCACCGCGAGCTTCTCGCCGGCCCGCACCGCCTGGCCGGGCTTCACCGCGACATCGACCAGCAGGCCAGGCATCGGCGAAAGCAGGAACTTCGACAGGTCGGGCGGCGCCTTGAACGGCATCAGCGCATTGAGCTCGGCCGCACGCGGCGACAGCACCCGCACCTCGGTCTGCGCCCCCAGGTGCGTGACCCGGTAGGCCAGCATCAGGCGCTCGATCTGCGCGCTGAACGGCGCGCCGTTGACGGTGCCGCGCACCGCGACATCGCGCAGGTGGCCGTCGAAGGTAATCCGGTACAGCGTGCCGCTCACCTCGACCACGTAGATCTCGCCGTCCATCGTCACGCGTGCCGGGGTTTCGGTGCGCACCCCCTTCGCATCGGTATGGACGACGACGAAGGTCTCGCCGATCTGCAGTTCATGGCCGGGCAGCTGGCCGCTGATGCCGGCCGAGCGCGCGAGCACGCGGCGGTTCTTTGCGACCGCCAGCGCGAGCAGGAAGTCGGGATCGTCGTGCCGCACCGAGGCGGCCGTGAAGCCCTTCGGGTACTGCTCGGCGATGAAGCCGGTGTTGAAGTCGCCGTCAACGAACTTCGGGTGCGCGAGCAGCGCGGCCTGGAACGGGATGTTGCTCGCGATGCCGCGGATCACGAACGCATTCAGCGCCTCGCGCATCGTCGCGATCGCGGTGCGTCGGTCGCGGCCGTGCACGATCAGCTTGCAGATCATCGAGTCGTACTGGATCGGGATCTCGCCGCCTTCGTAGACCCCGGTGTCGATCCGGACGCTCCCCCGGGCGTTCGTTGTCGATGCTTCGCCGCCGGCTTCGGGCATCGGCCCGGCCGCCTGCATCGTCGTCATCGGCGGCTGGAACGTGATCAATCGGCCGGTGCTCGGCAGGAAGCCGCGCAGCGGGTCCTCGGCGTTGATGCGGCATTCGATCGCCCAGCCTTCGCGCTTGATCTGGTCCTGCGTGAACGCGAGCGGCTCGCCGGCCGCGACCCGGATCATCTGCTCGACCAGGTCGAGGCCGGTGATGCACTCGGTGACCGGATGCTCGACCTGCAACCGGGTGTTCATCTCGAGGAAGAAGAAGCTCTTGTCCTTGCCGACGACGAACTCGACCGTGCCGGCCGACTGGTAGTTCACCGCCTTCGCGAGCGCGACCGCCTGCTCGCCCATCGACCGGCGGGTCGCGTCGTCGAGGAACGGGCTCGGCGCCTCCTCGATCACCTTCTGGTGGCGGCGCTGGATCGAGCACTCGCGCTCCCACAGGTAGACGCAGTGGCCGTGCGCATCGCCGAGCACCTGGATCTCGATGTGGCGCGGCTCCTCGACGAACTTCTCGATGAAGACGCGGTCGTCGCCGAAGCTGTTGCGGGCCTCGTTGCGGCATGCGGTGAAGCCGTCGAATGCCTCCTTGTCGTTGAACGCGACGCGCAGGCCCTTGCCGCCGCCGCCGGCCGAGGCCTTGATCATCACCGGGTAGCCGATGCCCTTGGCGATCTCGACCGCGTGCTCGGGCGTGTCGATCGCGGCGTTGTAGCCCGGGATCGTGTTGACCTTCGCCGCGGCCGCGAGCTTCTTCGAAGCGATCTTGTCGCCCATCGCCGCGATCGACGCATGTTTCGGGCCGATGAACACGATGCCCTGCTCTTCGACCCTGCGCGCGAACTCCTCGTTCTCGCTGAGGAAGCCGTAGCCCGGGTGCACCGCCTGCGCGCCGGTCTGCTGGGCGGCGGCGATGATCTTGTCCATCACGAGGTAGGACTCGCGGCTCGGCGCCGGGCCGATGAAGACCGCTTCGTCGGCGAGCTCGACATGCAGCGCGTCGCGGTCGGCCTCGGAATAGACCGCGACGGTCGCGATGCCCATCTTGCGTGCGGTCTTGATGACGCGGCAGGCGATCTCGCCCCTGTTGGCAATCAGGATCTTCGTAAACATCGTCAACCTTTCGAGCACGAGGGCCAGGCGCGCGAAGCGCCGCCTGACATCAAGCCACCAACGCGGAGCCGGCTTCGCCGGGCCGCTGTTGGGCGCCCCTTGGGGGCAAGAGCGAAGCGACAGGGGGGCCCCATCACAGCGGGATGTTGGAATGCTTGCGCCACGGGTCGTCGACCTTCTTGTCGCGCAGCATCACGAGCGAGCGGCAGATGCGCTTGCGCGTCTCGTGCGGCTGGATCACATCGTCGATGTAACCGCGCGCGCCGGCGACGAACGGGTTCGCGAACTTGGCCTTGTACTCGGCCTCGCGCGCCGCGAGCTTGGCGGGGTCGTTCTTTTCCTCGCGGAAGATGATCTCGACCGCGCCCTTCGCGCCCATCACCGCGATCTCCGCGTTGGGCCAGGCGAAGTTGACGTCGCCGCGCAGGTGCTTCGAGCTCATCACGTCGTAGGCGCCGCCGTAGGCCTTTCGCGTGATCACGGTGATCTTCGGCACGGTGCATTCGGCATACGCGAACAGCAGTTTCGCGCCGTGCTTGATGATGCCGCCGTACTCCTGCGAGGTGCCGGGCATGAAGCCGGGCACGTCGACGAAGGTCAGCACCGGGATGTTGAACGCATCGCAGAAGCGCACGAAGCGCGCCGCCTTGATGCTGCTCTTGATGTCGAGGCAGCCGGCCAGCACCAGCGGCTGGTTCGCGACGATGCCCACGGCCTGGCCGTCCATGCGGCCGAAGCCGACGATGATGTTGTTCGCGTAGTCGGGCTGGAGCTCGAAGAAGTCGCCGTCGTCGACGGTCTTGACGATCAGCTCCTTCATGTCGTAGGGCTTGTTCGGGTTGTCGGGCACGAGCGTGTCGAGCGACATGTCGAGCCGCTCGGCCGGGTCGGTGCTCGGGCGCGTCGGCGCCTTCTCGCGGTTGTTCAGCGGCAGGTAGTTGAAGAAGCGGCGCAGCATCGCGAGCGCATCGACGTCATTGTCGAACGCCAGATCGGCAACGCCGCTCTTGGTCGTGTGCGCGCCGGCGCCGCCGAGGTCTTCGGCGGTCACTTCCTCGTGCGTCACGGTCTTCACGACCTCGGGGCCGGTGACGAACATGTACGAGCTGTCCTTCACCATGAAGATGAAGTCGGTCATCGCGGGCGAATACACCGCGCCGCCGGCGCACGGCCCCATGATCATGCTGATCTGCGGCACCACGCCCGAGGCCATCACGTTGCGCTGGAACACCTCGGCGTAGCCGCCGAGCGAGGCCACGCCTTCCTGGATGCGCGCGCCGCCCGAATCGTTCAGGCCGATCACCGGTGCGCCGACCTTCATCGCCTGGTCCATCACCTTGCAGATCTTCTCGGCGTGGGCCTCGCTGAGCGCGCCGCCGAAGACCGTGAAGTCCTGGCTGAACACGAACACCAGGCGGCCGTTGATCATGCCGTAGCCGGTCACGACGCCGTCGCCGGGCGGGCGGTTGTCGGCCATGCCGAAGTCGTGGTTGCGGTGCTCGACGAACATGTCCCATTCCTCGAACGTGTCGGTGTCGAGCAGCAGCTCGATGCGCTCGCGCGCGGTCAGCTTGCCCTTGCCGTGCTGCGCATCGATGCGCTTCTGGCCGCCGCCCAGACGCGCCTTCGCGCGCTTGGCTTCGAGTTGCTGGATGATGTCGTGCATGGTCGGGTCCTCGGTTTTCTGCGTTCAGCCGCGCGGCTCGGCCGCCGCAAAGTCGTTGTTGCGTTCGAACAGGTTCAGCAGCGCGCGGGCCGCGGCCGATGGCGCGATGCGCGCCTGGGTGACCGCCTGCACGGTCTGCGGCAGCGCGTCGCGCACCGCCGGATGCCGGCGGAAGTCGGTGAGCAGCCGTGCATGCACGATGTCCCACATCCAGGCCATCGCCTGGGCCTTGCGCCGCGCCTCGAACTCGCCGCTGGCGCGCCGCAGCCGATGAAACTCTTCGACGCTGGCCCAGAACGCGTCGATCCCGTCGCCCTTCAGCGCGCTCATCTGCAGCACCTGCGCTGTCCAGCGGTCGGCGTCGGCGTGGGCGCCGAACATCCGCAGCGAGCCCTTGATCGTGGCCAGGGCGCGGGTCGCGGCGGCGGGGTCGATGTCGGCCTTGTTGATGACGATCAGGTCGGCGATCTCCATCACGCCCTTCTTGATCGCCTGCAGGTCGTCGCCGGCATTCGGCAGCTGCAGCAGCACGAACATGTCTGTCATGCTGGCGACGGTGGTCTCGGACTGGCCGACGCCGACGGTCTCGACGATCACGACGTCGTATCCGGCAGCCTCGCACAGCAGCATCGCCTCGCGCGTCTTCTCGGCCACGCCGCCGAGCGTGCCCGAGGCCGGGCTCGGCCGGATGTACGCGGCCTCGTCGACCGACAGCCGCTCCATGCGCGTCTTGTCACCCAGGATCGAGCCGCCCGACAGGCTCGACGACGGGTCGATCGCGAGCACCGCGACCCGATGCCCCTTCGCGATCAGCGCCAGGCCCAGCGTCTCGATGAAGGTCGACTTGCCGACGCCGGGCACGCCCGAGATGCCCAGCCGCATGCCGCGGCCGGTGTGCGGCAGCAGGCCGTTCAGCAAGGCATCGGCGCGCACGCGGTGGTCGGTGCGGGTCGATTCGAGCAGGGTGATGGCCTTGGCGAGCGCGCGGCGTTCGCCGCGCCGCACGCCGTCGGCCAAAGCCTGATCGGGGTCGGAGAGCGCGCCCACGAAGCGTTCAGGCGGCCGTGCCGAGGTTCGCGACGCTGGCGACGCTGGCCTTGATGTGCTCGAGCACGTCCTTCGCGCTCGCCGGGATCGGCGTGCCCGGGCCGTAGATGCCCTTGACGCCGGCATCAAAGAGCATCTCGTAATCCTGCCGCGGGATCACGCCGCCGACGAACACGATGATGTCGTCGGCGCCCTGCTTCTTCAGCGACTGGATGATCGCCGGCACCAGCGTCTTGTGCCCGGCGGCCAGCGTGCTGACGCCGACCGCGTGCACGTCGTTCTCGATCGCCTGGCGTGCGCACTCGTCGGCGGTCTGGAACAGCGGGCCCATGTCGACATCGAAGCCGAGGTCGGCGAACGCGGTCGCGACGACCTTCGCACCGCGGTCATGGCCGTCCTGGCCGAGCTTGGCGATCATCACGCGCGGGCGCCGGCCCTGGCTTTCGGCGAAGGTCTCGATCTCCTGCTTGAGCTGGTCCCAGCCTTCGGCGCTGTCGTAGGCGGCGGCATAGACGCCGGTTACCTTCTGCGTGTCGGCGCGGTGCCGGCCCCAGACCTTCTCGAGCGCATCGGAGACCTCGCCGACAGTGGCGCGCAGCCGCACTGCCTTGATCGCCAGATCGAGCAGGTTGCCGTCGCCGCTCTCGGCGCAGCGTGTCAGCGCGTCGAGCGCCGCCTGCGTCGCGGCCGTGTCGCGCGCCGCCCGCAGGCGCTCGAGCCGCGCGACCTGGTTGTCGCGCACAGCGTGGTTGTCGATGTCGAGCGTATCGATCGCGTCTTCTTCTGCCAGCTTGTACTTGTTGACGCCGACGATGACGTCCTTGCCCGAGTCGATTCGCGCCTGCTTCTCGGCCGCGCTGGCCTCGATCTTCAGCTTGGCCCAGCCGCTGTCGACGCACTTCACCATGCCGCCGAGCGCATCGACCTCCTCGATGATCTTCCAGGCGGCATCGGCCATGTCCTGCGTCAGCTTCTCCATCATGTAGCTGCCGGCCCACGGGTCGACGACGTTCGTGATGTGGGTCTCTTCCTGGATGATCAGCTGGGTGTTACGGGCGATGCGCGCGCTGAACTCGGTGGGCAGCGCAATTGCCTCGTCGAGCGCATTCGTGTGCAGGCTCTGCGTGCCGCCGAACACCGCGGCCATCGCCTCGATCGTCGTGCGCACGACGTTGTTGTACGGGTCCTGCGCCGTCAGGCTCCAGCCCGAGGTCTGGCAATGCGTGCGCAGCATCAGGCTCTTCGGGTTCGCGGCGTTGAAGCCTTGCATGATCTTGCACCACAGCAGCCGCGCGGCACGCATCTTCGCGACCTCGAGATAGAAGTTCATCCCGATGGCCCAGAAGAAGCTCAGGCGCGGGGCGAACTCGTCGACATCGAGCCCCTTCGCGAGCGCCGCCTTGACGTACTCGCGGCCGTCGGCCAAGGTGAACGCGAGCTCGAGCGCCTGGTTCGCGCCGGCCTCCTGGATGTGGTAGCCCGAAATCGAGATCGAGTTGAACTTCGGCATGTTCTTGGCCGTGTACTCGATGATGTCGCCGACGATGCGCATCGACGGCTCGGGCGGGAAGATGTAGGTGTTGCGAACCATGAACTCCTTCAGGATGTCGTTCTGGATCGTTCCACTCAACTTGTCCTGCGTCACGCCCTGCTCTTCGGCCGCGACCACGTAGCCGGCGAGCACCGGCAGCACCGCGCCGTTCATAGTCATCGACACCGACACACGATCGAGCGGGATGCCGTCGAACAGGATCTTCATGTCTTCCACGCTGTCGATCGCGACGCCGGCCTTACCGACGTCGCCGGTGACGCGCGCATGGTCGCTGTCGTAGCCGCGGTGCGTGGCCAGGTCGAATGCGACGCTGACGCCCTGCGCGCCCGCGGCCAGCGCCTTGCGGTAGAAGTCGTTCGAGGCTTCAGCGGTCGAGAAGCCGGCGTACTGGCGGATCGTCCACGGCCGCACCGCGTACATCGTCGCCTGCGGGCCGCGCACGAACGGCGCGAACCCGGGCAAGGTGTCGGTGTGCGGCAGGCCTTGCAGATCGGCGGCGGTGTACAGCGGCCTGACCGCGATGCCCTCGGGCGTGATCCAGTTCAGGGCCGCGAGGTCGCCACCGGGCGCCGACTTGGCGGCGGCTTTCTGCCAAGCGGCGAGCGAATCCGAATTCGGCGTCTTGTCATTCGACATGGTGTTCCCCAGCAACCCTCAGGATGCGCGCCGGCGACCCGGTGCGTCAATGGCCCCGGCGGGACGCCGGACCAGGGCTGGACGGCGGTGCCGCCCGAGCGTCATAATTCAGAATTGAATTCTAGCGTCAAATTGCGCAGCAAGGCGCACGCCGAGGGACAATCCCCGAACGCGTTGCGCAGACGAACAACCCGATTCCATGGCGACCCTTCTTCCCGATGTTTCCCGCCCCGGGCCGGCCGGCCGCACCGGCCCGCTGCGCGAACGCGCGCTGTACGAGCAGGTCGCCGAGCGGCTGCGCAACCGCATCCTCGATCACGGCCTGCACCCCGGCAGCTGGATCGACGAGCAGGCGCTCGCAGCCGAGTACGGCATCAGCCGCACGCCGCTGCGCGAGGCGCTGAAGGTGCTGGCGGCCGAAGGGTTGGTGACGATGAAGCTGCGCCGCGGCGCCTATGTCACCGAGGTCTCGGAGCGCGACCTGACCGAGGTCTATCACCTGCTCGCGCTGCTCGAGAGCGACGCCGCGATGGTCGTCGCGGAGCGCGCCACCGCCGCGCAGATCGCCGAATTGCTGGCGCTGCATCAGCAGCTCGAGGCCGAGGTCGCCGATCGCGACCGCTTCTTCGCCGCCAATGAGCGCTTCCACATGAAGCTGCTCGAGGTCGCCGACAACCGCTGGCGCAACCAGCTGGTCGCCGACCTGCGCAAGGTCATGAAGCTCAATCGCCACCATTCGCTGTTCAAGCAGGGCCGGCTCGAGGCCTCGCTGAAGGAGCACCGCCAGATCATGGCCGCGCTGAAGGCACACAACGGGGTGCGTGCGCAGCAGCTGATGCAGCAACACTTCGCCAACGGCAAGGAAGCGGCGTCGTTGAGCTGAACAGATCCCGCACCTCCCGGCTGCGCCAGCGCGGCTGCGACAATCCTGCCCCATGAACCGACCCACCCTCAGCCTGATCGCGGCGGTCGCGCGCAACGACACGATCGGCAAGGGCAACGCCTTGCTCTGGCATGAGCCCGACGACCAGAAGCACTTCCGGCGCGTCACGATGGGCTGCCCGGTGATCATGGGCCGCAAGACCTGGGATTCGCTGCCCGCGCGGTTCCGCCCGTTGCCCGGCCGACGCAACATCGTGCTGACCCGCGCCGCCGACTGGCGCGCCGACGGCGCCGAGACCGCGCCGTCGCTCGAAGACGCGCTGGACCGGCTGGCCGGCGTGCCGAAGGCCTTCGTGATCGGCGGCGCCGAGGTCTACGCGCTCGCGCTGCCGCGCGCCGATGAACTGGTGCTGACCGAGATCGACGCCGACCTCGACGGCGACATCTACTTTCCGGCATGGGACCGCCACCGGTTCACGCGCCACGCCGGCGAAGCGCACACAACAGCCGATGGGCTGCGCTACCGCTTCGTCACCTACCACACGACCCGAGGAGATTGAGATGTCAGCAGGCGGATTCCACGTGCACGGTCCGCACGACCACCATCTTGAACACGCCGCCGAGCATGACCCGCAGGGCATGGCCGGCCAGCTCGCGGTGATCACCGCGGTGCTCGCGACCGTCGGCGCGATCTTCGCGTACATGGGCGGCGCGACCCAGGCCGATGCCGGCCTGTTCAAGAACGACGCGGCGATCAAGAAGACCGAGGCGTCGAACCAGTGGAACTACTACCAGGCCAAGAGCAGCAAGCAGAACCTCAGCGAGCTCGCGCTGGAGCTCGCGCCCGAGACGCGCAAGGGCTTCTACGCCGACGAGATCAAGCGCTACAAGACCGAGAAGGCCGAGATCAAGGCCGCGGCCGAGAAGCTCGAGGCCGAATCGAAGGCGTTCGACGACAAGAGCGCGGAGCAGATGCACCAGCACCACCGCTGGGCCCAGGCGACCACCGCGCTGCAGATCGCGATCGCGATGGCGGCGATCGCGCTGCTGACGAAGAAGCGCTGGCTCGAAAAGGCAGTGCTCGGCGTCAGCGGCGTCGGCATCGCGATCGGCATCGCGGCCTGGCTGCACTTCTGAGCCATCCCGCGATCGCGCTTCGCGAGGGGCCCGCTTCGGCGCACTGAGGCGCAGTCTCAATCCCTTCAGGCGGTGACGTCGATCAGCGCACCGGTCGGGACCGGCGCGCCGCTCGTCGCGTGCATCGGCTGCAACGCGCTCGCAAGGGTCTGCAGAAACCGGCTGAGCAGCGCGCTGCTGTCGCTGTCCGAGGGCGCGCTGCCGCCGCGCAGCGCGGTCAGCAGCTGACCGAAGGCATCGGCCAGCGGATTCGGCGGCGCCGGCGGCGCCGCCGGCGTGGTCGTCGTGGTCGTCGTGGTCGGCTCGGCGGCGAGAACGCTGGATGCCTCGATCTCGGCGGATGCGGCCGCTGTTGTCTCGATGGTCGTCGCGGTCGCGGCGGCTGTCGCCGGGGTCGCGTCGGCGGCGCTTTCCGCGGTGGTCTGCGCGGTCGCATCCACAGCCGGGGCCGTGGCAGCGGGCTGCGCTGCTGTCGCGGTGGCGACCGCGTGCTGGGCCGTTTCGGTCGCGGTCTTCAGTGACGCCGCGGCCGGATCGATGGCGCTGGCCAGCGCCGCGAGGCGTTCGGCGAGATTGTCGTAGCCATGCTCGGCCCCGTGCACACTCCGGTGGTGGTGCCGGCGCCCGGTGCCCGTATGGTTGTCGTTGTCGACCCCGACCTCGCCCGCCTTCGCGGCATCGGTGCCGCGCACCGCGCTCCACAGCGCATGCGCGAAGTGGGCGACGGCCTGTGTCACATCGCCGAAGCTCGCGCCGTCGTCAGCGGCCGCGGCATCGACCGAGGCGCTTGAGGTGCTCGTGGCAGCCGAGGTGGCCGAAGTGTCCGATGCGGCCGCCGTCGCGGCGTCGGCCGTCGCAGTCACCGGCGTCGCGGCATCCGCTGCCGGGGTCCCCGAGGTCATCGCCGAGGTCGCCGGCGCCGTGTCCGTGCCCCGCACGCCGTTCAGCCCGAGTTCCTGCAACGCCGTCAGCATCGCGTCGACCAGCACACTGCGCCGGCCGGTCGCGCGCTCGTTGCGGTCGGCGCCACGGTCGGC
>Ga0207648_10005351_pt1 | contig 12940 bp, 10 predicted proteins | sample KBSMisM32_FD_184310 | JGI IMG/M metagenome (GOLD analysis project Ga0207648, IMG submission 184310) | Miscanthus rhizosphere microbial communities from Kellogg Biological Station, Michigan, USA - KBS Miscanthus M3-2 (SPAdes) (version 2) | ecosystem: Host-associated > Plants > Roots >...
TTCGGGTACACCAGCGCCCAGCGCTTCTTCTTCAGCTTCGCGGCCTCGGGCACCAGCATCGCGGCCTGCATGTAGGTGCCGGGGCGCAGCCGGTAGGTGTACTTGTTGCCGCTGCCCCAGATGATCTTGTCGGTCAGCGGCTCGCCGGCGAGGTAGAAAAACTTCTTCTGCTTCGCGAAGTCGGTCAGCGCGAGGCCGGTGTTCGACAGGAACGCGCCGGCCAGCACGTCGATCTTCTCGCGCGAGACCAGCTCCTCGGCGGCGCGCACGGCATCGCCCGGGCTCGCGTTGTCGTCGCGCGTGATCAGCTCGATCTTCTTGCCGTTGACGCCGCCGGCGGCGTTGACCTCTTCGACCGCGAGCTCCATGCCCTTCTTGTACGGCTCGAGGAAGGCCGGCTGCGCCTTGTAGCTGTTGACCTCGCCGATCTTGATCGTGCCCTGCGCGAGCGCCGCGGACGAGGTCAGTGCGAGGGCAGCGGCGGCGAGCGCGATGCGGCCGAAGGTGCGGCGTGGGGTCATGGCAGAGCTCCTGGGGTCGGGTCGGACGATTGTGGTGGTGACGTTGACAGCCGCGAACTAGCGCAAACCATCCTCGCCCTTGATGTCTTGCACCTGCAGGCCGCCGATGCGCGCGAGCGGTCGGCCGCTGTCGGTAACGGCGACCGCGACGACGATCTCGCCGGCGCGCGGTGCATCGCTGACGCGGGCCTCGATCGCGTCGAAATGGCTGCGCACGAAGGCGGCGTCCTTGTGGCCGAGCGGCACGTCGATCGCGGTGCCGAGGCCGCCGAGCTTCTTCGCCGACGGCACCAGCGCCGCGCCCTTCTCGACCGCCTGGCGCAGCGGCGCGCCGAGCTTCGGGTGCAGGATCGCCGCGGCATGCTCGAGCTCGCCGGCCTCGCCGACGATTGCCGCCTTGCCGTAGCTGTGCGCCTGGCCGGGCGCGATGCCGAGCGCGGCGATGCACTTCGCGCCGAGCAGGCCACCGAGCTCTTCGCCGATCGCGACGAGTTCGTCGAGGTTCTCGCTGTAGCGGCCGGCGTACGGGTTCGCGATCACCGCGATCGCGAGCGCGCGGCGCGTCGGCGGGTCGATCGTGCGGCCCATCTCGATGCGGGTTTCGTCGAGCTCGACGATGAGTTTGCGGATCTGTGCAGCCATGGTGGGTTCCTTCAGCGCAAGCCGTTCCACTGCGCGATGTCGGCCGCCTTCAGCCCGCCGACCCGCGCGTGCACGCGCGCGCCGGTGCTCATCGCGAGGATGAAGACGATCTCGTCGGGCCGCGGCGCGCCGGGCACGCGTACCTCGATCGCATCGAAGTGGCTGCGCACATAGGCGGCGTTGATGTGGGTCATCGGCACGTCGAGCGTCGCGCCGGGCGGGCCGACCTTCTTGGTCGACGGCACGATCGCCAGTGCGTTGCCCGGCTGACCCACCGTCGCGCCGGCCGATGGCGATCCCTTGCCCGCGGCATAGGCGGCCCGATCGCCCTTCCAGCCGAGCAGCTCGCGCATCGCATAGCCGCCCGGCACATGCCACAGCGCGCCGTGCTCGAGCTCGCCGGCGGCACCGACGATCGCGCCCTTGCCGTAGCTCTCGATGCGCTCGACCGGCACGTCCATCGCGGCGCGCAGCCGCTCGGCCATCGCGATGCCGACCGGCTGCAGCGCGTCCATCATCGGCAGGATGTCGGCCACGTGGCGCCCGGCGAACGGGTTCGTCAGCACCGCGCAGACCGCGCCGCGGCGCAGCGGCTGCGCCGCCACCGGGCCGAACTCGTGGTGGATGTCTTCGACATGCGTGTGGACGCGGCGAATCTCGATCATGGTCATTTTCATTAAGCAAATACTGAACCAACTTCGGGTTCGGCCGCAAGCGCCTCGACCCTGAGCCACTGGTCCTGGCAGACCAGCACGGCAGCAACGATCAGGCCGTTGTGCTGCAGCTCGCGCGCGCGCCGCTGCCCTGCATCGAGGGCGCGCTGGACCAGCGCCGGCTCGAGCTGCGGCACGTCGACGGTGACCGGGATCTCGCCGAGATCGGTGTCGTCCTTCAGCTGGTTCGCCGGGCTGCGCCGGATGCGCGGATCATCGACATCGACCGCATTCGCGATCATCGTCGCCGCCGCATCGGCCTGCGCCGCGCTGCGCGCCAGCACCGTCGCGCAGTCGGCAATGCCAAGCGAGAAGCTGCGCCCGCGCCAGCCGCTGGTCGCGACGCCGCGCACCGGCATCTCGGCGCGCAGCTCGAACTGCGCATCGATGCCGATGCGCGCCGGATCGAGCCGACCGAGGTCGGTGAACATCCCGATGCGCGCACTCGTGCCCGGGGCCAGGTGCAGCGCGATGTCGCCCCCGTTGTTGACCCAGGCGCGCGCGATGCCGTCGCGCTGATAGCAGCCGATCAGCTCCTGCGCGACCGCGCCGGCCACCGCCGCCATCGGCGTGATGTAGGCGCTGTGGTACGGCCGGCACGCAAGCCACATGCGCCGCGCGATCACACCCTGCAGCGGGCACGGGCCGCGCACCGGCAAACGCAGCGCCGGCAGCTCGGCGACGAGTTCCGGCAGCACGGTCTCGAAGCGCCGCCATGCGACCTCGTGCGCCGCGGCCAGGGCCGGCGCGTCGCCGTCGGCGCCGATCACGATGTCGATCGGCCCGTGCTGGAAATGCCAGCGGCCATTCGGCAACGGGGCGCGCTGTGCGGACATGGGCGCGTCAACCCAGCAGCGGCGGCTGCGCCAGCGGCCACGGGTTGGCCGGCGCGATCGGCTCGAAGCGGCGCGCGGTCGGCGCCCCGTCGCTGTGCCAGGCGCCGCGCGCGAGCGCATCGGCGAGGCTGCGCACATGCGCCATGTGGCCGCCGAGCACGCGGTAGTCGTCCAGGCGCATGCTGAACTCGATCGGCGCGACGATCGCCGGCGTCGGCACGGTGCCGAAGCTGCGCTCCGGCATGCGCATCACGTCGACCATCACGGTGATGCCGCCGCCCGGCCACACGTACGCGGGCGCGCCTCCGCAGGTCACGTTGACGAGCGCGTCCTTTATCGAGCGCGTCAGCCGCACCGGGTTGTCGGTGACGCCGGCGCGCAGGCTTCCGCCGGCCCCGGCGAGGAACAGCACGGTCGCCAGCGACGGCTCGCAGTTCTCGCCGATGCGCTCGACCACCGCCTGTACTGCGGCCGGTATCGGGCGCGGCTGCGGCGTCAGCGCCGCGTCGAGCTCGAACCACGCGGCGTGCTCGCCGGTCGTCGATACCATCAGCAGCCGCAGGCCCGGCCACGCGAGCTCGGCGTCCCAGCCTTCGATGATCGCGAGCGGATCGGCGAGGTCGGTGCCGCCCCAGCCGGTGCCGGGGTTCGCGACCTGGAAGTAGCGCCCCGGCGTCGACTTGCGGCCGCGGATGCGGATGCCCGACGGGCGCATGTCGAGGCAGCGCCCGGCCTGGTGCTGCGTCAGCACACCGGTGATGTGGTCGTCGACGACGACGACCTCGTCGGCCAGCGCGAAGAACTGCTTCGCGAAGATGCCCACCGTCGCCGAGCCGCAGCCCACGCGCATGCGCTGCTCCTCGACGCCGTTGACGATCGGCGCGCGGCCGGCCTGCACGACGAGCTGCGCACCGCCGTCGATGCTGAGCTGGACCGGCTGCTTGTTGCCGAGCGCCAGCATCATCTCGCAGGTGACGCGGCCTTCCTTCTTGCTGCCGCCGGTCAGGTGGTGCACGCCGCCGAGCGACAGCATCTGCGAGCCGTACTCGGCCGTCGTCACATGGCCGACAACCTCGCCGCTGCAGCGCACGTTGGCCTGCTCGGGGCCGAGCCAGCGGTCGGTGTCGATCTTCACCTTGAAGCTGCAGTAGCTGAAGATGCCTTCGGTGACGACGGTCACCATGTCGACGCCACCGGCCTGCGACGCAACGATGAACGGCGCCGGCTTGTAGTCGGGGTAGGTCGTGCTTGAGCCGATGCCGGTGACGAAGATCTCGTCCTGCGTCGCGAGCGGATTCGCCGCCGCCTCGCCATCGTCGACCGCGCGCGCCGCGAACGGCACCAGCGCGGCGCCGGGCTCGGCCAGCGTCTTGCGCAGCAGCACGACCGGGTCGACGCGCACCAGCACACCGCCGGCATTGGCATAGCGGTCGCAGGCGCCGGCGCGGCCTTCGGAGATCTGGCACAGCACCGGGCAGGCGTTGCATTCGATCTTGGTCGACGCCATGCGCTCGTTGCGCGGGCGCGACTTGTCGAGCACCAGCGGCTCGGCGGCCGCTGCCGGCAGGGCCGGCATCACGGGCATCACATCGGGCAGGCCATCGGTCTTGGTGTGCTCGGTCATCTCAACAGCCCTTCGCCGTGGGCGGCGTTCCAGTTCCGCCGGCACGTCAACTTCACCGCGGTCGCCGTTTCATGTAGTATTTACTAAACGACGGTGTTGCGAATACTACATGGCGCTCTGGCGCCACGCAAGCCGGCGCGAACCCACAGGCGACACGATGAGCGCATTCAACGAAGAGACGGTGCTGAGCGTGCACCACTGGACCGACAAGCTGTTCACGTTCACGACCACGCGCGACCCGGCGCTGCGGTTCTCGAACGGCCACTTCACGATGATCGGGCTGCGCGTCAACAACAAGCCGTTGCTGCGCGCCTACAGCATCGTCAGCGCCAACTACGAAGACCACCTCGAATTCCTCAGCATCAAGGTGCCCGACGGCCCGCTGACCTCGCGCCTGCAGCACATCCAGGCCGGCGACCGCGTGATCGTCGGCAAGAAGCCCACCGGCACCCTGGTGCTCGACTACCTGACGCCCGGCAAGCGCCTGTACCTGCTGTCGACCGGCACCGGGCTGGCGCCGTTCATGAGCATCATCCGCGACCCCGAGACCTACGAGCGCTTCGAGCAGGTGATCCTGGTGCACGGCGTGCGCACCAAGGACGAGCTCGCCTACCACGACCTCGTGGTCGAGCACCTGCCGGCGCACGAGTTCCTCGGCGACATGGTGTCGAGCCAGCTGCGCTACTACCCGACCGTCACGCGCGAGCCCTACAAGACGATGGGCCGCGTGACCGAGCTGATGGCCTCGGGCAAGATGTTCGAGGACCTCGGCCTGCCGCCGCTCGACGCGGCGCACGACCGCGTGATGATCTGCGGCAGCCCCGGCATGCTGCGCGACCTGAAGCACATGCTCGAGGCGCGCGGCTTCAAGGAAGGCAACACCTCGACGCCGGGCGCCTTCGTGATCGAGCGGGCGTTCGTCGAGCAATGAACGGCCGCTGCGCGCCGACCGCCGGCATGCGCCCATGGGTGGGGTGAACGCGCCGCTTCGCCCGGGCACGGGCGTGCGCGCGCTCGCGGCGCAGGCCACGCGCGACAGCATCCTGCGCGCCGCGATCAAGGTCTTCGCGAAGCACGGCTACGCGGGCGGCCGGGTCGAGCAGATCTCGAAGGCGGCGAAGTCGTACGACCGGATGATCTACTACTACTTCGGCAGCAAGGAAGGCCTGTTCATCGCGGTCATCGAAGAGATGTACCGCCGCTTCAACGAAGCCGAGTCGAAGCTCGTGCTCGACGAGGCGCAGCCGGTCGAGGCGCTGCGCGCGGTGATCCGCTTCATGTGGGGCTACTACCAGCGCAACCCCGAGTTCATCACCCTGCTGAACACCGAGAACCTGCACCGCGGCCAGCACATCTCGAAGTCGCTGCGGGCGCGCGAGTATTCGTCGCCGGCGGTCGATGTGCTCGGCCGCGTGCTCGCCAGCGGCGCGCAGCAGGCGCTGTTTCGCAGCGACGTGGCGGCGCGCGACGTCTATCTGATGATCGCGGCGATGGGCTACTTCTACATGTCGAACCGCTTCACGCTCGCCGCCTTCCTCGGCGAGGAGCTCGAGACCGCGCCGGCGCTGGCCCACTGGGAGGCGTTCGTGATCGATGCGGTGCTGCGCACGGTCGTCGCGGCGCCCGGCGCGCGCCGCCGCTGACGCGCGATCGCCCGCAATAGGCCTGCATGCAGCGCGGGCGACACAAATCCGTACACGGGCAGGGTGGGGCTGGGCTAAGCTGAAACTCGTCATGCCAGCTTCACACGAATCGACACATTTTTCAGAGACGCGACCGCCCGATTCGGGGTCGCCCGACGCGCCGACGCCGTTCGCATGGCCTCGGACCTCGCCGGTCATCGACATCGGCGATATGACGCAGCCGCGCGCCTTGCCGCGCGGCACGCGAATCCAGCGCTTCGAGATCGTTCAGGTGCTCGCCGAGACCAGCCTCGCCCTGGTCTATCTCGCGATCGATCACGAGCGCCAGGTCGAGGTCGCGATCAAGGAATACATGCCGCTGCGCCTGGCGCAGCGCGTCGGCGAGCGGGTGCAGTCGCAGGCGCCGGCCGACGCCGAGATGCTCGCGCGCGGGCTGCGCGCGTTCATCTCCGAAGCGCGTCTGCTCGCGAAGGCGCAGCATCCGTCGCTGGCACGCATGATCGCGCTGATCGAGGCGAACGCGACCGCCTACCAGGTGATGCCGCGCTACCTCGGCAAGTCGTTGCTCCAGGTGCGCCAGGAAATGGCCGAGCCACCCGACGAGCGCGCGCTGCGCGCGCTGTTCGACGCGCTGCTCGGTGCGCTCGAGGCACTGCATCACCAGGGCCAGTTGCACCGGGGCGTCGCACCGGCCAAGATCCTGCTGCTGCCCGATGACCGCCCGCTGCTGCTGGGCCCGGGCAGCGCCCGCGACGAGGTCGCCAGCGGGCTGGTCGAGACCTTGATGGCCGCGGTCGAGCCGTCGTTCGCCGCACCCGAGCAGCGGCCGCCGGCCAACCCCGAGGCGGCCGGCCCGTGGAGCGACCTGTTCAGCCTGGCGCAGACGATCCGGTTCTGCCTCAGCGGCGAGCTGCCGCCGCCGGCTTCGGCGCCGCCCGAGCGGGCGCGCCACGAGCGCACCGCGCAGATGGTGCGGCGCCTGTTCGGCGACCCGCCGACCGCGCACTACAGTGCGGCGCTGCTCGGCACGCTCGACGCGATGCTCGCGCCCTTGCCGGGCGGCCGGCCGCAAAGCGTCGACGAGATCCGCCGCCTGCTCGCCGCCGCGCCGCCGGTCGAGTCCGACGCCGCGCACCCCGCGCACGCGTTCGGCCGCACCGCGCCGATGGCCGCGGCGCCGGCGACGCGGATCGAGCCGGCCTTCGATCTCGACATCGACCTGAGCCGCGGCGACGCGTTCGGGCACGCGCCTGTGGCGGCGCCGAGCCCGAGGGCGGACCCGAGGCCGAGCCCGATGCCCGACCCGATGCAGATCTCGATGCCGAGATCGCTGCCGAATCCCATGCCGGGCGCGACGCCGGGGGCGATGCCGAGCCCGCCGCGCGTCGTCGTGCGGCGCCGCCGGACGCTGGGCCGTGCGCTGTGGGCCGGCGGCGCCGCCACGCTGCTGCTCGGCGCCGCGCTCGCGACCGGCTGGTGGCTCAACGACGCGGTCGGCATTGACTCCTGGCCGCTGCAAGCACTGGCGCAGAGGCCGACCGCGCCGGTCGATCCGCGCGCGATCACCGACGCCGCGCCCCCGGGCGCTGGGCCGCAGACCGCGACGCCGGAAGCCGGCACCGGCGCGGCCGCGATGGCGTCGCCTTCGGCAGCCGAAACGGCGGCATCGGCATCGGTCGGCGCGCCGGCGAGCACGTCAATGAAGCCCGCAGCCGAGACCGCCGCGATGCGCGCCGCGCCCGAGATGGCCGGCGGTCTGCCACCCGCGGCCGCCACGCCGGCGACACCGGCAACACCGGTCACGGCGGCGCCACCCGCGGCCTTGCCCGAGCCGCCCGCGCCGATGGCCGCACCGCCGGCCGCGCCGGCGCAGACCCATGCGACGGCGCCACAGAGTTCGGCCGCCCCATCGACCGTCTCGACCACCGCGGAGCCCGCGACGCCGCCGAGCGCATCTTCGAACGCGCCGAATCCCGCCGTCACGCCGGAGGCGTCGGCGACGCCAGCGCCGCCACCCGCGCCGATGGCCGAGTCTGCGACGCGGGCGAAGCCGGCAGCCGCGCCGACACGGTCGGCTGAGCGAAACGGCCGGGCCGTGCCGACGCGGACGGCACGGCGAGCACCGCCGCCAGTGGACGAGCCGACCGAGAAGGCCAGCACGTCGAGCCCGCGCGAGGCCTGCGCCGGCCGCAGCCAGTTCTCGCTGTACCGCTGCATGCAGGTGCAATGCGTGCAAAGCATGTGGATTCACCACCCGCAATGCGCGCGGCTGCGCGCCACCGACACCGTCGACTGAACGCCGCACGCCGCGGCCATTGGCGGATTCCGGAACGAGCGACCCGTCGTTGACGCGGCGGACCGCTGCGGGCGTCGCCACCCGCCACCCGGATCCCGGTGTGCGCGGCGGGCGGTTCGACGTCTTCGTCATCTCCGGCGCCCGAAAGCCGGCACGGAACCTGCTGTGCACCCGTTGGTATACCAACGAGAGCACCAAGACGCTGCATGGATCCGATGCCGACTTTGCCGACCCGGCCCCTCCTGACCCTGTCCGACTGGCGCGATGCCTACCGTGACGGCGCGTCGCCGCGGCAGTTGCTGGTCGCGTTGCGCGAGCGGTTGCTGCGCGAGAGCCCATCGGAAGCCTGGATCACGCGCACCGACGCGGCCGGCCTCGCGGCCCAAATCGGTGCACTCGAGACGCGGCTCGCCGCCCATCCCGACCGCGAGACCGCCTTGCGCGCGATACCGCTGTTCGGCGTGCCGTTCGCCGTCAAGGACAACATCGACGTGCTGGGGCTGCCGACGACGGCGGCCTGCCCCGAATTCGAGCGGCCGGTCACGGCGCATGCGACCGCGGTCGCGCGACTGGTCGCGGCCGGCGCGGTCTGCCTGGGCAAGACCAACCTCGACCAGTTCGCGACCGGCCTGGTCGGCGCGCGTTCGCCGTACGGCCGGCCGAGCAGCTGCTTCGACGCGACCCGCATCAGCGGCGGCTCGAGCTCGGGGTCGGCGGTGGTGGTCGCGCGCGGCGACGTGCCGTTCGCGCTCGGCACCGACACCGCCGGCTCGGGGCGCGTGCCGGCCGGCTTCAACAACCTCGTCGGCCTGAAGCCGACGCCGGGCCGGGTCAGCTGCGCCGGCGTGCTGCCGGCCTGCCGCAGCATCGACTGCGTTTCGGTGCTCGCGCTGACGGTGGCCGACGCGGCGCAGGTGCTGGCGCTGATCGAAGGCGCCGACACCGCGGATGCCTACAGCGCGTTCCGCAGCGGCGCGGCGCGGTTCGGTACGGTGCTGCGCGTCGGCATCCCGCGCGCGCCGGTGCTCGGCGACGCCACCGGTAACGACACGATCGGCTATGGCGCGGCCTTTGCGCGCGCGGTCGCGCAGATCGAAGCCCTCGGCCACCGTGCGGTGCCGATCGATTTCGCCCCGCTGCACGCGGTCGCCGAGCTGCTGTATGGCGGCCCGTGGGTCGCCGAGCGCCATGCCGTCGTGCAGCCGTTGCTGGCGCGCGACCCGGGCGCGCTCGACCCGACCGTGCGCCGCGTGATCGAGCGCGCCGCCGAGTTCAGCGCGACCGATGCGTTCCGCGCGCAGTACGTGCTGCGCGATGCGCAACGCGACAGTGCCGCGCTGTGGCAGCAGGTCGACCTGCTGATGGTGCCGACCGCGCCGACGCACCCGACCCACGCCGACATCGATGCCGACCCGCTCGGCGCGAACGCGCGGCTCGGCACCTACACCAATTTCGTCAACCTGCTCGGCTGGTGCGCACTCGCGCTGCCGGCGGGCTTCGCGGCGCGTGGCCTGCCGTTCGGCGTGACCTTCATCGCGCCGGGCGCGGCCGACGCGGCACTCGCGCGCTTCGGCGAGCGCTGGGAGGCGCATCTGAAGCTGCCGCTGGGCGCGACGCCGCGCCCGTTCGCCGAGACCACACCGGCGCAGACGGGCGCGTGGCCGGCGAGCACGCCGACACTGCCGATCGCGGTCGTCGGCGCGCACCTCGCCGGGCTGCCGCTGAACGGCCAGCTGACCGAACGCGGTGCGCGGCTGCGCGAGGCCACGCACACCGCGCCGCACTACCGGCTGTTCGCGCTGCCCGACACGACCCCGCCGAAGCCCGGGCTGCTGCGCAGCCGCGAAGGCGGCGCCGCGATCGCGGTCGAGGTCTGGGAGATGCCGATCGACGCGGTCGGATCGTTCCTTGCATTGATCCCCGCGCCGCTGGGTCTGGGCGCACTCGAATTGAGCGACGGGCGCTGGGTCCACGGCTTCGTCTGCGAAGCGCATGCGCTGGTCGGCGCGCGCGACGTCACGTCGTTCGGCGGCTGGCGCGCCTTTCTCGCCGCGGGCGTTGCACAGGCCCCGGCCTGAGCGACGACTGCCTTTCACACCGATCAACGGAGAGCCGCATGACCGCATCCACACCGATCCGCACCGCCCGCCGCCGCCTGCTGGGCGGCCTGGCATCGGGCGCAGCGCTCGCGAGCCTGGGCGCACCGGCGCTGGTGCGCGCGCAGGCCGGGCCGAAGCTGCGCATCGGCTACTGGCCGGTCGCCGCCGGGCTGCCGTTCTTCGCCGCGCTCGAGAAGGGCTACTTCAAGGAAGCCGGCGTCGAGGTCGAAGCGCTCAAGTTCGCCGGCGCGCAGCAGGTGATGGAGGCGATGCTGTCGGGCCGCTGCGACGGCAGCTCGAACGGCACCGGCTCTGCGAACCTGGCGATCGGCGAGATCGCGCAGCCGGGGCTGTTCAAGATCTTCGCGACGAACCCGAGCAACGCGAAGCACGTGCTCGAAGAATTTCTGCTGCCCAAGGACAGCCCGGTCAAGACCTTCGCCGACCTGAAGGGCAAGCGGGTCGCGTCGGGCCCCGGCATCCAGAACGTCACGCTCGCGAAGACGATGCTCGAGCGCGCCGGCGCCGGCACGATCGCTGTCACCGAGCTGCCGATCGGCCAGCATGTCGCGGCACTCGCCGCCGGCCAGATCGACGCGGCCTACACGCTCGAGCCGACCGGCACGGTCGGCCGCCTGAACGGCACCGCCCGCGTGCTCGAAGCCGGCGTCGTGGCGCGCTACATCCTCGGCGACCCGATGGCGCCGTGGCACGGCGGCGCGGCGAGCCTGACGACCGAGTTCATCAAGAAGTACCCGGCCGAGACGAAGAAATACATCGCCGCGTACGCGCGCGGCATTGAACTCGTGCGCACGAAGCCCGAGGAAGCGCGCCAGTTCATGAAGGGCTACACCGCGATCGAAGGGGCGCTGACCGCCGAGGTGCCGCTCGCGTCGTACATGCTCTACAACGAGTTCAAGGCGAGCGACGTCGCGTACTTCCAGAAGTTCTACGACCTGTTCTCCGACAAGGGCATCTTCGAGAAGAAGGTCGTCGTCGAACCGATGCTGTTCAAGGGGTGAGCCATGACGACACCGAACGCCCCAACCGCCGGTACCGCCCCCTGGAGCGCCGCCTCGCCGGACATCGTGCCGGCGCCAGCGAAGACCTTCCCGTGGGGCAAGCTGCTGCCGGCCCTCGGGCCGATCGCGCTGTTCATCGTCTGGGACCTGGTCGTGCGCGCCGGGCTGATCAAGCCGATCCTGCTGCCGACACCGTGGGCCACCCTCGGTGCGCTCGCCAGCGGGCTGGCGGGCGGACCGCTGCTGACCGACTTCGTGGTCACCGTGTGGCGCACGCTGCAGGCCTTCCTGATCGCCGCGGTGATCGGCGTGCCGCTCGGTGTGCTGCTCGGCAGCAACGAGCGCGCGTACCGCAGCGTCGAGTTCCTGATCGACTTCTTCCGCTCGACGCCGTCGTCCGCGCTGATCCCGCTGTTCCTGCTGATCTTCGGCGTGTCGGACGTCAACAAGATCGCGATCGCGGCGTTCGGCGCCCTCTTGATCGTCGTCTTCAACAGCGCGTACGGCGTGATCAACGCGCGCAAGCAGCGCGTGATGGCCGCCAAGGTGATGGGCGCGTCGCGCTGGCAAATCTTCAAGGACGTGCTGGTCTGGGAGAGCCTGCAGCCGAGCTTCGTGGGCCTGCGCTCGGCCGTCTCGATGGCGCTCGTCATCGTGATCGTCGCCGAGATGTTCATCGGCTCGGACAACGGCCTCGGCCACCGCATCATCGATGCGCAGCAGGTGCTCAACGTGAAGAGCATGTACGCGGCGATCCTTGCCGCCGGTGCGCTCGGCTACGCGCTGAACATCCTCTTCCTGGTCGCCGAGCGGCGCATCGTCCACTGGAGCGGGAGGTAACCATGAACGCCATATTGAATGCACCAGTGTTCGCCGATGTTCCCGAGCGCCCGTTCGAGCCCGGCCCGGCCGGCACCCATATCACGATCCGCGGGTTGACGAAATACTTCGCTGGCTGGCCGCTGTACGAGAACTTCGACCTCGACATCGCGAAGGGCTGCATCACTTCGGTGTTCGGGCCGAACGGCTGCGGCAAGTCGACGCTGATCAACATGATCGCCGGGTTGATCCCGATCGACTCGGGGCAGATCCTGTTCGACGGCAAGTCGCTGAAGGACACGAAGATCGGCTACGTGTTCCAGAACTACCGCGAAGCGATGTTCCCGTGGATGCGCACGATCGACAACATCGCCTACCCGCTGAAGATGGAGGGCCGCAGCAAGGCCGAGGTCGATCGGAGGATGGCCGAGCTGGTGGCGTCGTTCGACGTCAAGTTCGACCTGAAGCGCTATCCGTACGAGCTGTCGGGCGGCCAGCAGCAGACCGCGTCGATCATGCGCGCTCTCGCGCCCAAGCCCGAGGTGCTGTTCCTCGACGAGCCGTTCTCCGCACTCGACTTCGAGATGACGCTCTTCATCCGCGAGAAGCTGCAGGAGGTGTTCATGCAGACCGGCACGACGATGCTGCTGGTCTCGCACGACCTCGAAGAGGCGGTGTACCTGGCCGACCGCGTGCTGCTGCTGACGAAGCGCCCGACCCGGGTG
>Ga0207648_10005353_pt1 | contig 12938 bp, 8 predicted proteins | sample KBSMisM32_FD_184310 | JGI IMG/M metagenome (GOLD analysis project Ga0207648, IMG submission 184310) | Miscanthus rhizosphere microbial communities from Kellogg Biological Station, Michigan, USA - KBS Miscanthus M3-2 (SPAdes) (version 2) | ecosystem: Host-associated > Plants > Roots > Rhizosphere...
CACGACAACGAAACGGCGGAGATTCACGTCAAGGGTCGGGACGAGGTCCTGCCCGTGAGCCGCAACTACCTGCACCTGTTCCGGCAGATGTAGCCACCTTCGCCAAGGCAGAAGTCCGCCGTTCGACCGGACGCGACCGCCTCCCGGGGGCGGCAATCCGCTCTTCGTCGCAAGCCGGTTGTTCGCGGCGCCCGGCTGCCGTCACTCTGGTGGCGCGCCTCGAACACGGGAGTATCGAATGAAGCACAGCGCCATCCTGGTCGTTACGTCTCTGCTCTCGATCCTCCTGCTGACGCTTCACATTACCGACGACATCGTCCGCGGGATCTCGAAGGCCGAGTCCTCGAACACGGCGCTGCTCGTCCTCGTCGTCTTCCTGTACGGGACGCTGGTGCTCGCCGAACGGCGATCGGGACACGTCATCATGCTGCTCGTCGGGTTGTTCGCGGCCGGCATGCCCGTCATCCACATGAGGGGGGCGCACTACCCCGAGATCGCCAGGTCCGCCGGCGGCTTCTTCTTCGTCTGGACACTCTGGGCGCTCGGCGGGCTCGGAGGCCTCACCTTCGTCCTCGCGGCGCGCGGACTGTGGAGTCTGCGACGGGGCCAGCCGAAATAGTCCAACACTACCGGGTGGAGACTCGGTCAGCGTGACAGCAGGTCGGGAAGCTTCCTCATGAAGATGCGAACGTCGCCGATCTGGGCGGCCGTCGAGATGAAGGCGAACTCCGTCGCACTGACGGTCGTGGTGCGACGTTCGAGCACGGCTGTCAGCGCCGCGGGCAGGACGGGACATTCGTCGAGCAGGCCGAGTACGCTGATCCACGCTGTCACGTCGAGCATCGCGAGGACCTCCGCCGCGCCGCGCGCGCGCCACGGTGTGCCGGCGTCGCGCTGTTTCACGAGCGTGCGCCGCAGCGCGACGAGCCCGTTCCGGATGTCGCGATCGGCGCAGTCGACATCCGCCAGTGTCGAGATGAGCTGTTCCGCCGCGTACAGGCTCACATCCTTGTGCAGCACCGACCAGCCCACTTCGAACGCAGTCACCAGGTCGTGATCGATCAGCCATGAGGCTGGCGGGCACGTGTCGGGCCGTGTGACTGGCCAGCATTCGAGCCCCAGGTTACAGATCGCCGCGGCTGCATCGGACGCTTCCCGTGGCGTGAACGGCCGTGACTGGACGGAGCATCCCGCGAGGAGCGCGTTCGCGAGGAACGCGAGCTCACGGCTGCGCGCGAAGTAAGCGGTCTCGTCCGTGTCGCGGACGCAGGCCATCAACCGCCGCAGCCGCACGAGCCTGGCAGTCTCCGGGTCTGCGCCGGCGATCATCACACCCGGCGCGGTCAGCAACTGCACGACCGTTTCGAGCGATTCGAGGTTGCCGGACGAGGGCGATTCCAGTTTGCGTTGCGGTGATTGCGCGGCCCCGTTCGGCGCGTCCGGTGCTTCGTCCGCCGCTCGAAAGTACGCCGTGACGATCGGATTGACCTTGATCTCCCCCGTCATTGACGCTCCCGATCGCGCGTCTCTCGGCTGTCGCGCCATTTCGAGGAAGGCGCGCGCGTCGGCGGGCGTCGCGTAGCCTTGCTGCGCTCGCCGGCGCTCCCGTTCGATCGTGACGTCGTGAAGGTGCTGCTCCGGCATCGGCAGCAGATCGTCCAGGCCGTCGACCTCCGGCCTGGAGTTGGAGAGGCGCCGGCAGCCCTGCATCACGGCGTGGAAGTCGTTGCCGTGCTCTTCGTCGAGCGCGATCAGAAGTGCGACGATCGCGTCCCATGCGTCGGCTCTTCGCGCTCGGACGACGTAGCCGCCGACCTCACACTCGCGTCGGTCGCCGCCCGCATCCTCCACCGGCGCGTCGTCGGCGTGGAGCGAGTCTCCTTCACGCATCGCCTCGTGACGGTCCGGCGGCTCGTCATCGCTCTGGGCGGTTGGTTCGAAGATGCCCGCGTCGAACACACGCACGTAGCCGGACAATCCGGTGATCACGAGGTCCTTGTCGAGGGCGGCGACCGTTCGTGCCGCGACCGAGTTGCCGGTGTCGACAAGCACCTCGAGCCATTCGCCGAAGCGATCGACGTCGAACAGATGGTCGCGTCCCGCCCGCCCGTGACGCCAGAGATCGAGGTCGAGCAGGCCGGTGAGCTGCGCGGGCGTCGCTGCCGTGACGATCTCGCCGCAGGCTTCGAGCCCGCGGTAGCGAATGAGCTCCTGCAGCGTCTCCGGCGGAAGGTAAGGCACGACTCGCGCGAGGAATGGCGCATCCAGCAATCGCGCGAGCCGATGTTCGACGGGGCCCCCTTCACGGGGCACCGTATCGCGGTTCGTGATCTTGGACATGGGCCGGCGATGATACCGGTCCTGGCGTTCAACAAACAGTCTTGAAGATGAGGCGGTGGGAGGCGATACTGTAAATGGGGATCGACGTCAGTCGTCCCATCCTCGCCCTCCGACTGTCACGATGAACAAGCGCGAGTTCCTGCGGACGTCAGGCTCGGCCGGCCTCGCGCTCCTGCTCGGCGACGAGGTGTGGGCACGATTCGCCGACACTCCGGTCGATCGACTCGCTCAGGACGAGGCGTTCTGGGCGGCGATTCGCTCGAAGTACCGGCTCAAGCCCGACTACATCAACCTCGAGAGCGGCTACTACAGCATGCAGGCCACGCCGGTGCTGGAGGCCTTCGTCGAGAAGGTTCGCGAGGTCAATCTCCAGGCCTCCTACTACCTGCGGACGACGCAGGTGCCGGACAAGGCGGCGGCGCGGGACAAGCTCGCGGCGCTCGCGGGATGCTCGCCGGCGGAGCTCTGCATCACCCGCAACACCACCGAATCGATCGCCACCGTCGTCAACGGCTACGACTGGAAGCCGGGTGACGAGGCGGTCCAGGCCGAGCAGGACTACGGCCACATGCTGGCCCACTTCCGCCTGGTCGCCCGCCGCTACGGCATGGTCAACCGGCTCGTGAGCGTGCCTCCGGATCCGCGCAGCGACGATGACGTCGTCAGCGTGTATGCGAAGGCCATCACGCCGCGCACGCGGCTGCTGATGGTGTCGCACGTGATCAACATCACCGGACACATCCTGCCGGTACGGAAGATCGCGGACATGGCGCACGCCCGAGGCGTGGATGTGCTCGTGGACGGCGCGCACGCCTTCGCGCACGTCGACTACAGGATTCCCGACACCGGGGCCGACTACTACGCGGCGTCCCTCCACAAGTGGCTCGGCTGCCCGCTCGGCACCGGCATCCTCTATGTGAAGAAGGACAAGATCCCCGGCCTCTGGCCGATCTACGGCGACTGGCGGATGACCGACGACGCCGACATCATGAAGCTGAATCACACGGGCACGCATCCCGTGCATACGGATCTCACCATCGAGCACGCCATCGCCTTCCACAACGCGATCGGCACTCAACGCAAGGAGGCCAGGCTTCGCTACCTGCAGACGTACTGGACCTCGAAGGTTCGCGGGCTGCCGAAGGTGATCCTGAACACGCCGTCGGACCCCGCGCGCGCCTGCGCGATTGCCAATGTCGGCATCAAGGGCGTCGCGCCCGACGATCTCGCGAAGACGCTCCTCGACAAGTACAAGATCTGGACGAATGCGATCGACAGCCCCGCGATCGGCGTGCAGGGCGTTCGGATCACGCCGCACGTGTTCATCCAGTCGACGGACCTCGACGTTCTGGTGAGGGCCCTCTCCGAGATCGCGCGCGCCTGAGATTCGTAGAGGACATGACGCGTCTTCTCCTCGTGCCGATCCTGCTCGTTCCCATCCTGTGGGTGTGGCCACAACGGGGGATTACCGCGACGTATTACCCCAACACGAAGTGGGTCAGGCCGGCTCTGGTGCGCGTCCAGCGGCAGATCAATCTCGACTCCATCACCGCGGATTCGGCGTCGCTGCCGCAGCAGAACTTCACGGTCGAATGGAGCGGCTGGCTGCGGACCGATCGTGATGGCCAGTACGCGTTCGCCACGCGGAGCGACGATCGGTCGATCCTGGAGATTGACGACCGCGTGGTCCTCGACAACGGCGGCGGCACGAGCTCCGTCACCCTCGCAATGGGCCCCGGACTGCACCAGGTTCGGCTGCGGTTCCTGCAGACGGACGGCATCTACGAGCTGTACGCGTACTGGACCCCGCCGGGCGCGACAAGCCAGGCGCCGCTTCCCGTGCAGCACCTGTTCGTCCGCCACGCACCTGCCCTCGTCGTGTTTCTGACCCGTCACGTCCTTTTCCTGTGGGCGCTGTGCTGGCTCGCACTGGCGCTGGTGGTTGCGGCGCGGCTTGCGACACGCCGGCGCGAGATCGCCGTCGGTCTGCCCCGACTTGCGCTGCACGTGACGATGGTGCTCGCCTCGGTCGTCGCGGCGCTGGTCGTCGCGGAGATGATGATCCGTATCGGGCACTCCCTGCGCGAGGACCGGCGGCCCCTCGACGTGCAGCTGCGCAGTGCTCGCGCTCAGGCGGAATCCTCGATGCAGAACCTGAGGCTCGGCGAAATCGTTCAGCCAAGCCGATACGCGGCGATCGTGTACGAACTGAGGCCGAACGTTCGTGGACGATTCATGGGCCAGCCGCTTCTCATCAATGCTCGAGGGCTTCGCGACTACGAGTACAGTACTCGCAAGGAGCGCGGCACATTCCGGATCGTCGGCGTCGGCGACTCGTCGCTGTTCGGGTGGGGCGTGCGACTCGAGGACAGCGGCCTGAAAGTGCTGGAACGGCGCCTCAACGAACGATTCCGTCCGCAGAAATTCGAGGTCATCGACTTCGCGGTGCCCGGCTACAACACCGCCATGGAAGCCGAGACGTTCGTGCGGAAGTGCCTCGACTACGCACCCGATCTCGTCCTGCTCAACTTCAACACGAACGACTACGACGTGCCGGAGTTCATGCGGCGCCAGACCGACCTGTCGACGTTGCGCAGGTCATACCTGTTCGACCTGGCGTACTCCGTTTACGCGGGGATCATGGGCGTCGATCAACAGCTGGCCGTGTTCGACGACAACTACCGCGCCCCGAAAGGGTATCCGGCGGCGCGTCTCGACGAAGATCCGGCGATGCCCGACGAGTATCGCTACATGGTTGGCGCGAAGGGCGTCGTGCGCGCGCCCGAGAAGCTGACGGCCGCGGCGCGCGAGCGGGGCATTCCATTGGTCGCATTTGACGTGAAGGCCTACCCCGGCCTCGATCCGAAGTATGTGCGCGACGAGTTGCGTGACGGCCAGCGCGAGCTCCTCGAGCGGGAAAGCCAGCGCCTGGGATTTCACTTCCTGAATACCTACGCGTCCTTCATGGACTACTTGAAACAACACCCGGACGTGAACTCGCGGACGGTGTTCGCCGTGTCGGCCGCCGACGGCCACCCGAACGCGCTCGCCCACTCAGTCAACGCCCAGGCGCTGTTCGACTACCTCGTCGCCCACCAGCTGCTCCCTCTGGACAAGCGCTCCAACCAGGACCACTGAACGAATCCCTGCCAGGGAGGTGCTGCGACTCCTGCCTGGCCGCTACGTCCGATCGCGCCGGAGCATGGTGAGGCCGATCAATCGCGAGACGACCAGCGCCATGTACATCACGCCAGCGATCGACTCGAGCATGACGAGCGCGCGCGCCATTCCCGTGACCGGCAGGATGTCGCTCAGCCCGACGCTCGACAGCACGGCGATACTGAGAAAGAGCAGCTCCATCCAGGTGCGCGGCCCGGCCGGGTTGATCGACGCACTGAAGCTTCCTGGAAGCATCGCGTCACACGCGGCGTAGGCATAGGCGAATGCCCACGCCAGGAGGGTGAAGGTGGCGCCGGCCGCGAAGAGCTCATCGGTGGTAGCGACCCGGTCCCGCGACATGTACGCGATCAGGCTGCCCGTCGCGTAAAAGTAGAAGGCAGACTTGACCACCGCGATCGCGAGCGGCAGCGCCGGGTGCGGCGTGACAGCATGGACGGCGGACAGCGCGACGACCACCACCGCGAGCACGAACGCCAGCCAGGTCAGCCACGGCGAGCGCCGAACGACCCGCACGGCGATACCGAGGATGAGGAGCCCGAAAGCGCCGAACACGGCGCGCCCGCGCGGCGCTGTTTCCATCCACGGGTACAGGACGATGCCGAGCAGCTGTACCAGCAGTAATCCCGCGGACGGGGTCCGTCGAAGGTAGCCGAGAGTCGACACGCGTCGGCCACTTTACTGCCAATCGCTGTGCTAGCATCACGCCACCATTCCACCCCTGCGGAGGCCGTTGATGCGCCACTTCCTCATCAGCCTTGTCCTACTTCTCTTCGCGAGTGCCAACGCTTCCGCTCAACGCGGCCGCGGCGGGTTGGCGGCGCCGGCGGACGGCGGGCCAAACGGGCTCGGCGCGCTCCACTTCCGGCCGCTCGGTCCGGAAGGGAATCGGGTCGCGTCGATTACCGGCGTGCCCGGCGATCCGCTGACCGTCTACATCGGCGCCGCCAACGGCGGCATCTGGAAGACGTCCGACGCCGGCATCAACTGGCGGCCGATCTTCGACGACAAGGACGTGTCTGCCGTCGGCGCGCTCGCCGTCGCGCCGTCCGCGCACGACACGGTCTGGGCCGGCACCGGCGAGCCCTGGCTGATTCGTCCGTACTACACGCTCGGCGACGGCGTCTACAAGTCAACCGACGCGGGACGCACGTGGCAGCACATGGGGCTGGACGCGACCGGGCACATCGCGCGCATCGTCATCGATCCGCGCGACGCCAACAGCGTTTACGTCTGCGCCATCGGGCAGGCGTTCCGCACCCAGAAGGAACGCGGGGTGTTCCACACGACCGACGGCGGCGCCAGCTGGCAGCCGGTGCTCGCCGTCGACGAGAACACCGGGTGCTCGGATCTCGCGATGGATCCGAAGGATTCGAAAACGCTCTACGCCGGCATGTGGCAGCTGATCATCCATCGCTACGACCTGCACAGCGGCGGTCCCGGCAGCGGCGTCTACGTGACGCACGACGGCGGCACGACGTGGAGCAAGATCGCGGGCCACGGCCTGCCCGATGCAAGCCATGCGCTGGGCAAGACGGCAGTCGCCGTCGCGCAGAGCAACCCGGATCGCGTCTACGCGCTCATTCAGGACGCGCCGGCGCCAGGGCTCTATCGCTCGAACGATCGCGGCGCGACGTGGCAGCTCGTCAATCAGTCGCACCTGCCGGCGGAACGCGCCAGCTACTACACGCGGCTGGCCGTGTCGCCCGACGACGAGAACCTGCTCTATTTTCCGGCGGTCGCATTCACCATGTCGCGCGATGGCGGAACGACGGTGTTCGCGGCCGGCGGCGGCGGTGGAGGCGGCGCGGGCGGCGGCCGCGGCCGCGGCGCCGCACCGGCGGACGCGAACGCGCCTCCGCCGATCTCCGCGCCGGGCGGCGACAACCACGACGTCTGGATCGATCCGACGAACGCCAACCGTGTGCTCGTCGCCAACGACGCCGGCGTCGCCGTCAGCGACAACCGCGCCGCGTCCTACAGGCATTTCCTGCTGCCGATCTCGCAGGTCTACCACGTGATGGCGGACAACGCGGTGCCGTACAACGTGATGGGCAACATCCAGGACAAATCGAGCTTCCGTGGCCCGAACCGCGGCGCCGGCGGCCGCGGCGGCGGCATGGGCGTCGGCAACTGGGTCGGCACGGGCGGATGCGAAGACGCGTTTGCCGTTCCCGACCCGGCCGATCCCGACGTCGTGTGGTCGGGATGCGACAACGGCCGCGTCGTCCGCATGGACTACAAGCACGCCATGGCGCGCGACGTGAGCGCCTGGCCGATCACCAGCTACGGCTGGGCGCCGGCGGACATGAAGTACCGCTGGGACTGGATCACGCCGATCGCGATCTCCCCGCACGATCACACTCGCGTCTACGTCGGCGCGCAGGTGCTCTTCATGACGACGAACGGCGGCCAGAGCTGGAAGGTGATCAGTCCCGATCTCACGACGAACGACAAGTCGCACCAGGGCAACTCCGGCGGCATTACGTCCGACAACCTGACGACGTTCGACGGCGCGACCCTTTACGCGATCGCCGAGTCGCCGGCAAAGGCGGGCGTGATCTGGACGGGCAGCACGGACGGCCAGGTGAACGTCACGAAGGATGCCGGCGCGCACTGGACCAACGTCACGAAGAACATGCCGAACCTGCCGCCGTGGGGCACGGTGTGGAGCGTCGCCCCGTCGAAGTTCGACGCCGGCACCGCCTACGTCGTCGAGAACCTGCAGCACGAAGGCATCTACGACGCGCTGGTCTACGAGACCGCCGATTACGGCGCGACGTGGAAGCTGATCTCGTCGAGCGTGCCCAAAGGCGTCAACTCGAGCGCGCACATCATCGTCGAAGACCCCGTGCGGAAGGGCATGCTCTATCTCGGCACCGACAACGCCCTCTACGTGACCTGGGACGACGGCGGGCACTGGACGCGGCTGCGCAACGATCTGCCGCCGGCGCCGGTCTACTGGATGCAGGTGCAGCCGACGTTCAACGATCTCGTGATCGGCACGCACGGCCGCGGGGTCTACATCCTCGACGACGTGACCGCGCTCAGGACGTGGGACACGTCGCAGTCGGAAGACTTCCATCTCTTCGCTCCGCGACCGGCGTATCGCTTCCGCGCCACGGCGGACGGCCGCGAGAGCGAGCCCGACGCGCATGTGCAGGGGGAGAATCCGCCGTACGGCGCGGACCTCAACTTCTCCCTCAAATCGGCGACGCCGAACGTGCAGGTCTCGATCGCCGGCCCGAACGACGCGGCGATTCGCACCTTGACGGTCGCGGGTCACCCGGGTCTCAACCGCGTGTGGTGGGATCTGCGGTACGACAACGGCTCGACGATCACCATGCAGACGCCGCCGCTCTACGAGCCCTGGGCGCCGGCACGGCGGAATTACGCGGCCTACGGCACGCGCATTCCGCCGGCGGGCCCGATCGTCCCGCCCGGCAAGTACACGATCCGCGTGAAGGCCGGGGCGGCCGAGCAGACGACGACGCTGACCGTGCTGCCGGATCCGAAGTCGCCGGGCACGCAGCAGTCGATCGAGGCGCAGGTGGCGTTCACGCGCGACGTGCTCTCGGAAATCGACGAAGTGGCGAAGATGGGCAACGCCCTCGAGTCGATGCGCAAGCAGTCGCAGGACCTGATGGCGTCGCTCGCCAAGGATCCGCAGAAGTCCACGCTGTCGGAGTCGGTGAAAGAGTTCGAAACGCACATGAGCGCCGTCGAGGCGAAGATGATCGATCTGCGCAACACGGGCCGAAGCGAAGACGCGTTCCGTCAGCCGGTGCAGCTCTACGAACGAATCAGCTGGATGATCGGGCAGATGGTCGGCACGCCTGGCGGCGGATCCGGCGGCGGCGATCTCGGCCCGACCGATCAGCAGATCGCGGTGAACGACGGCTTCAAGCAGGAGCTCGCGGCGATCGCGGCGCAGTACAAGCGGATCGCCGACACAGAGCTGCCGGCGATGAACGCGTTGCTCAAGCAGAACGGCGTCGCCGTGACCATCGCGGCAGAGAAGCAATAGTTTCAACCAGTTACAGCGCCTGACGACCCCGCCGGCCCCGGCCGTGTAATAGTCGGCCTCGTCGTGCGTCTAGGTGGGTGAGACGCACGACGTGACCACTGCCAGCCCGCAATTGGCCGACCCTATCGAGATGACTTCCGCTCCGGTTCCGGCTGATTTCGCCGGATTGTACGAGCGGCACTACGCGGCGGTGTTCCGCGCCGCCCTCCGCGTCACTGGAAGCCCGGCCGACGCCGAGGACGTGCTGCAGACCGTCTTCCTCCGTGTGCTGTCCCGGAGCGAGCACGACGAGGCCGCCGGGCGGCCGACGGCGTACTTCCGCCGCGCCGCCGTCAACGCCGCCGTCGACCTGCTGCGCCGCCGGTCACTGCACGCCGAAACGGCCTACGACGATCGGGCGCCGCATGCGGCCGTCGATCCGGTACTGCTGCTGAAAGAGCAGCTCCGGCGCGCCATCGCGATTCTCGACAGCGAGGACGCCACCCTCTTCCTGCTGCGGTACGTCGAGGGGCTGTCGAATCAGGAACTGGCCGACCTTTTCCAGATTGAGAAGAACAACGTCGCTGTCCGCCTCCACCGAATCCGCATTCGGCTGCAGGCGGAGATGGAACGGTAGAAGGAGATCGCGCGATGTCAGAAGATCGACTCGAAAGAGCGCTACAGGAAATGACGCAGGAGGCAGCCGACACGGCGACGCTCGAGGCCGCCCGCGCCCGCGTCTGGGACAAGGTGGCGAATGCCGCCGCTGCCGGGTGCGCGGAGTTCCGGCCGGAGTTGCGCGGCTACCTGAGCGGAACCCTCACCGGCAGCAGGCGCCTTCTTCTGGAAGACCATGTCAGCCGCTGCTCCGCCTGCCGCGTCGCGCTGGCCGAGATGAAGGGCGAACGCCGCGTGATCGCGATGCCGCAGCGATCGTCGTCGCGCTGGCGGCGGTGGGGAACGCTGGCCGCGGCAGCCGCGCTGGTCCTGTCGGTCCTGTATCTGTCACGCGACACCATGGACGCCTGGATGGCTCCCGGAGGCCCGCGCGCGACGGTCGTATCCGCCAGTCGCGGCCTCTACCGTTTGTCCGGCGGAGCGCTCGACGCAGGCGCCGCAGTCGGCGAGAAGGAATGGATCCGCACGGGCCCGGGCGCTCACGCGGTGCTGCGCCTTGCCGACGGATCGACGGTGGACGTCAACGAGCGGACGGAGCTGTTCGTGACCGCAGCCTGGAGCGGGCAGGCGATTCATCTCCAGCGCGGCGACGTCATCGTCCAGGCGGCGAAGCAGCGCCGCGGGCACCTGCGCGTCCTGACGCGTGATTCGATCGCGTCGGTGAAAGGCACCGTCTTCGCAGTGTCGGCCGGCCTGGGAGGCTCCGTGGTCTCCGTCGTCGAAGGATCGGTCGGCGTGAATCAGCCCGGGCGCGAGGTCGTGCTCAGCCCCGGCCAGCAGGCCGCGTCCAATCCCGCGCTGACGACCTCGGTTGCCCAGGCCATCGCGTGGAGCCCTGACGCGGAGCAGTACCTGCAGCTTCTGGCGTCCTTTGCCAGGATCGAACATCAGATCGCGCCTTTCTCGAGTCCGTTGCGCACGACGTCGGCCCTGCTCTCGTATATTCCGGCTGGGGCGTTCGTCTATGCCGCGGTGCCCAATCCTGGTGGAAAGATCGGCGAAGGCCTGGCCGCGGCGGAGCAGCAGGCCTTCGAGAACGCTGCCTTCCGGGCGTGGTGGAGCTCCGACGCGGGACTGGAGTTGAGACGGATCGTGGATCACGTGCGGTCGGTGAGCTCGCTGCTCGGCGACGAAGTCGTGTTCGCGGGACTTCGCGACGAGGTGCCGGTGGCGATGGCGCGCGTGCAGGCTGGCAAGCGAGCGGAACTCACGAGCGCGCTGGACGGGCTCTTCGCCGACGCAGGCCAGTCCACCCGTCCGTATTCGGTGTCCGACGAGCTGATGGTGGTCTCCGACTCGCCGTCGCATCTCGCGTGGGCCCTCGCGCACCTCGGCCAGGGCGCAGATTCCGCGTTCGCGGCAGCCATCGCCGACAGGTACAAGCGTGGCGCCGGCTGGCTGATCGGGGTGGACGCGGCTCCGGTGATCGCGATGGCGTCGGGAGACGATGCGCCTCCGATCCAACTTGCCGGCATGACCGGTGTGAAGTACCTGTTCTTCGAGCAGCGGTCCCCCGCAGGAGCGGAAGAGCACGAGGTGACGCTGACGTTCCAGGATGGCCGGCGCGGGATGGCGTCATGGCTGGCTGACGCCGGCTCCGGCGGCGCGGCGGAGTACCTGCCCGCGGATGCCCTCCTCGCCGGTTACGTGTCGATGCGGCAGCCCGGTCAGCTGTTCCAGGAGTTCACCACGTTGATGTCGAACCAGCAGCCGGCCTTCAAGAGCGATCTGTCGAAGCTCGAGGACACGCTCGGAGCGGGCTTCGTCGGGAGCCTCGCGGCGGCGATGGGAACGGAGGCGGCGTTCGCGCTGCAGGGATTCTCCGCCAGCGGCCCGACGTGGGTGATGGTGGCCCTGGCGAACGACCCGGCGGCCATCGACGGCTCGCTCTCGAAGCTGGTGGACACGTTCAACGCCGAGCTGCCGGCCGGCGAGCAGGACAAGCGAGGCACCGTCACGCAGGAGAGCGCAAACGGACGCACGTGGACGACGCTGAGAGTCGGAGGCTTTCCGTTCGGCGTGACCTGGACCTACGATGGCGGCTATCTGGTGGCGGGCTCGGATCGCGCGACCGCCGAGCGCGCCATCGCGACCCGGAACGGCGGCTCCGCGCTGGTCTGGTCGGCGGCGTTTCAGGCGCAGCTCCCCGCGTCCGCAGGCATCCACCCGTCCGGGTTTGGCTGGTTGAACACGAAGGGGGCGCTCGGGATCTTCTCGGCGCTCTCCCCGAATCAGACCCCGAACGGGCTACTCGCCGAGCACGATCCGGTGCTCGTGGTCTTCGACGGAAAGCCGGACCAGATCCATGTCGCCAGCCGAACGCGTTTGTCGGGTGCGATCCTCGACGCGATGATGCTCGAGAGCCTGGGCCGGACGCTGACGGCGCCGCAGCCAAACACGACGCGCCATTGATGCCGTGAACGCCAGTCCAGTCGTCGAACTCGAAAACCTGAAGGTCAGGCTGGGGCGGCGGGAGATCCTTCACGGGATCACCTGCCGCCTCGGCGTGTCTGGTACGGGCAAGGCGGTGGGCCTGCTGGGCCCGAACGGCGCGGGGAAGTCCACGCTGATCCTGACGCTGCTCGGCTTCCTCCGCGCCAGCGCCGGACGCGCGCGCATTCTCGGCTTCGATTGCGCGCACGGCATGGGCGAGGCGCGCTCGCGCATCGGCTACATGCCCGAGAACGACGCCTTCATCGGCGACATGACGGCCGTCGCCTTCGTGCGCCAGATGGCC
>Ga0207648_10005361_pt1 | contig 12925 bp, 7 predicted proteins | sample KBSMisM32_FD_184310 | JGI IMG/M metagenome (GOLD analysis project Ga0207648, IMG submission 184310) | Miscanthus rhizosphere microbial communities from Kellogg Biological Station, Michigan, USA - KBS Miscanthus M3-2 (SPAdes) (version 2) | ecosystem: Host-associated > Plants > Roots > Rhizosphere...
ATCGAGTTGGGGATCGCTCGGCGCGGCGCGCCTCGGGATGACGGGCGACGGCGTCGCGAGCGACGCGCCGCATTTCACTCCGCGTCGCTTCGAGTTCGGGATCCCTCGTCGCTGTGCTCCTCGGGATGACGGGCGATGGCGTCCGAAGGACGCTTCGCCCGTCACCGGACCACAGTGAGGGCCTTCTCGGTGGCCGCGAGAAGGGCCTGCGCGCCGACGGGCTCGCCCGTCGCCTGCGTCATCCAGATGTCCGGAGCGATGTTGCCCGCCTTCGACATCCGCTCGAACTCCTTGCCGAGGTTGCCGGCCTTCTGGACCTGCCGTTCGATCTGGAAGGCGATGAGGTGGCCGATCGGATAGTCCGGCAGGTAGAGAAAGGAGTCGATCATGTGCGAGTAGATGCCGAGCGTGTAGACGACGTCCTTCTTCTTGAAGATCGGAGCGTAGTAGGTGTTCCAGACGTCCTTGCAGATCTGGAGCGTCGCGGCTTTCAGATCCGAGGGGTTGGCGTTCGGGTGCGCGTACATCCAGTGCCACACGGCCATGTCGACGAGAGCGACGCCGGCGATCTCGAAGGTCGCCCAGTAGTCGTTGAGCGCCCGCAGCGCGTTGCTCTGCGCGTCGGGCGCCGCGAGGCCGAGCAGCTCGAGGTCGTGCGCCTGGAAGACGAACGCCAGCGCCTCGGTGAAGGCCGTGTTGGGGACGCCCTCCAGCAGCGTCGAGTCGATGTCGTTGAGCGAGAACGTCTGCTCGACGTTGTGGCCGAGCTCGTGGACGGCGATGTTGTAACCCTTGAAGTTCATCCCGTCCTTCTCGACGCGCGTGCGGAGATGCGCCTTGTCGGCGCGGCGATGGGCGCCGGCGGCGTGGCCCGAGCCGCGCGCGGGATCGACGAGGATGCGGGAGCCCAGGTAGTCGGCGCGGTCCTTCGAGAAGCCGAGCTTGACGAGGATGTTGGGAATGTCTTCCTGGAACGCTTCCGCCGAGGGGTACTTCTTCTTGACGATGGCGTCGAGCTGTTCCTCGGTGTAGCTCCCGCGCGGCCGGAAGCCGTTGTACCAGACGTCGAAGGGCTCGAGCGGCCGGCCGAGCCGGCTCTCGACGAGGGCCGCCACGCGCGGCGCGAGCGGCGAGGAGAGGACTTCCACGAGCATCGCCTTGACCCGCTCCTCGGGGATCTGGCGATTCTGTTCGAAGCGGCGGTCGATCAAGGTCGGCGCCGTCGGCGAGTACGGATCCTCCATGCGCGCCGCCTGATACGTCTTCAGGAGCATCGCGTAGCGGGTGTCGGGCTCGGGCGCGGTGGTCACTTTCATGTCGGAAGGCGCGGGCTTGTCGGAGTCCCGCTCGAGCGACGCCTTCACCGTGTTGGCCGCCGGGTCCCAGTCCACGTAGGGGTTGTCGATCACGACCTGGGGGATCGTCTGCGTGACGATGCGGTCCATGACCTGGGCGATCTGGCGCTGTTTCGCGAGGCCGTTCTTTCCGTCGGAGTAATCGCCCCGGATCTGATCGCGCAGATTCCAGTGGGAGAGCAGGCGCATCTTCGGCGGGAACAGCCGCATCCCCTTCGCATCCACGACGTGGTGCATCCAGATGTTGTAGTCCGCGATGTAGTGGTCGGCGGTCGACCCGGCCTCGGTGATCGCGAGATTGACCTGGGCGGGCACACGCTTGGAGAACCGCTCGGCGAGGCGTGCCTCCGCCCACTGTCTCCGCGACCATGCCGGGCCCTGCTCGAGACGCTCCTTGAGGGTCGTGACCGGGAAGTTGAGGAGCACGGCGAAGGCCAGCTTGTTCTGGAAGGAGTCGTCGACGAAGTGCGCCGACGGGTCATAGCCCGCGAGGACCTGGTCGAACGGGTAGACCTCGCCCAGATCGAGGTCCGTCTGCCAGCGGAAGTCGCGGGCGATCTCGTTCATGTGCCCGTCCAGCGACTCGAGGCACTTCTCCATCCGCGAGAAGAACGCGTTGCGGGCAACGGAGTCGCCGGCGTAGTAGGTGCGGACGACCTCGGCGAAGGCTTTCTCGTCGCCGTCCTCGGCGCGCCAGAACCCGGCGGCCTGCCGGATGCCCTGTTCGATGCGCGGGCGCTCGGCTTCTCCCCACTTCTGAGCCATCTCGTTCTCGAGACCGGCGATCGTCTGCTTCATGGCCTCCGACGGACCTCCCTCGGCGACGAGACCGAGCATGAGCGCTCCTGCAAGCGCGACCGTGATCAGCGACGGCATGCGGCCCTCCGGCGGGGGAGTCTACTTTGCTCTTCCGCGGATATCCGTTGGGAGGCGGCGCGGACCGGGCGGACACGGCAAAAGCCAGGAGACCGAACGCGGCCAAACGCCGTCGACCGGGGTTCACCCGGGACCTCGTCGAGTCAACCCTGTACATATATTGTCGCAAGGATCCTCCGGAGGGCCATGGTCGCGAAACCTTTACATTCCCCCTGCGGATAAGACGGGAACGAGTTTACCCATGAGGATGTCTATGCGCGACTGGCGTGTGTTTCCGATTCGGGCGATCGTGGCGGCCTGTCTCGTTCTGATCGCCGGGGGCGGCGCGGCTTCGGCCGCTGAGGATCCGGCCCCGCCAACCCTGAGGCTTCCGGGGGACGCAGCCCCCACCGGGTACCGGGTGGCCCTGACCATCGACCCGGATCAGAAGACTTTCCGCGGCGCGGTCGACATCGGGGTTCGCCTGACCCGTCCGACCGCGGTCCTCTGGCTCCACGCCACGGACCTCACCTTCGAGAACGCCACGGTGCGGTCGGGCGGCAAGTCGGACGCGGTCCGCATCGTCCCGGGAGGCGCCGACTTCGCCGGATTCGCCTTCGACCGGGAGCTTCCGGCCGGGGAGATCGAGCTGCACGTGGACTATACGGGCGCGATCGACGAAACCTCCACGCAGGGCGTCTTCCGGCAGAAGGACGGCGACGCCTGGTACGTCTACACGCAGCTCGAGACCACCGATGCGCGCCGCGCGTTTCCCTGCTTCGACGAGCCCGTGTACAAAACGCCCTGGGAGCTGACGCTCACGATCCCGGCCGGCACGAGCGCCGTCTCCAACACCCCGGTTGTCTCCGAGTCGCTGGCGAAGGGCGGCCGCAAGGTCGTGCGCTTCGGAAAGACGGAGCCCCTGCCGGCCTACCTCATCGCGTTCGGCGTCGGTCCGTTCGATTACGTCGACGCCGGCCGCGCCGGAATGAAGAAGACGCCGATTCGCATCGTCGTCCCGAAAGGGAAGGCCTCCCGCGCGCGGTACGCTGCCGAAACGAGCGGGCCCATTCTCGCGAAGCTCGAGGACTACTTCGGGATGCCGTTTCCTTTCGCGAAGCTCGACCAGCTCGTCATCCCGCAGACGGTGACCTTCAGCGCCATGGAGAACGCGGGGCTCGTGACCTGGTCGGAGTCGGTCCTGCTGGCGCAGCCCAAGGACGAGTCCATCCAGTGGAAACGTCTCCAGGCTTCGATCAACGCGCACGAGCTCGCGCACCAGTGGTTCGGCGACTACGTGACGCTCGCGTGGTGGGACGACGTCTGGCTGAACGAGTCCTTCGCCACCTGGCTCGCGGACCGCACGATCGCCGAGTGGCAGCCATCCTGGGGCACGGCGGTCGAAAGGATCGTCGACCGGTCCAACGTCATGGGCGACGACACGCTCGTGTCGGCGCGCAAGATCCGCCAGGAGATCAAGTCCGCCGACGACATCGCCAACGCGTTCGACTCGATCTCGTATCAGAAGGGCGGCGCCGTCATCTCGATGTTCGAAGCCTGGATCGGCCCCGCGAAGTTCCAGGCCGGCGTCCGGCGCTACATGAAGGCGTACGCCTACGGGACGGGGACCTCGAAAGAGTTCCTTTCGGCCATCGAAGCCGAGAGCCGGCCCGGCGTGGCGGCGGCGTTCTCGACGTTCCTCGACCAGCCGGGGGTGCCGCTGCTCGACGTGACGCTGCAGTGCGGCGCAGGCGGCGCCAAACTCTCAGGCGGACCCAGGCTCGCACTCGCGCAGAAGCGATTCCTGCCCGTCGGTTCGGAAGGCTCGTCCACGGAGACGTGGCAGATCCCGGTTTGCGCACGGGCCGCGTCGGGCGGCGGCGAAGCCTCCCGGGCCTGCGAGCTTCTCAAGGAGACCTCGGGCACGATGGCGGCGCCGGGAGCGGCTTCCGGCGCCTGTCCGTCCTGGGTTCTCGCGAACGACGGCGAGGTCGGCTACTACCGGGCGGTCTACCGCGGCGACAGTCTCGAGAAGTTGCTCGCCGTCGCCGACAACGAGCTCACGGTCCCCGAGCGCGTCGGGCTGCTGCGTGACATCGACGCGCTCGCGGCCGGAGGTGCGACCTCGATGGGCCAGGCCCTCGCGCTTGCTCCCCGCTTCGCGAACGACCCGAACCGGTACATCGTGCAGGCGACGATCCGGATCGCCACGGACGCGGGCGAGAACGTTCTGCCGGACGCGCTCCGGCCGGCCTATGCGCGCTACGTGTCGAAAACGTTCGGCCCGCGCGCCCGAGCGCTGGGCTTTTCGGGCAAGCCCGGGGAGGACGAGGACACGCGCCTGCTGCGTGCGTCGCTCGTGCCGTACGTGACGAAGGACGGAGACGAGCCCGAGCTCCAGGCCGAGGCGAAGCGTCTCGCGCTCGCGTGGCTCGCCGACCGGTCGGCGGTCGCGGCCGAATTGGTGGGCGGCGTCCTCGAGAGCGCCGCGCGGCACGGCGACCGGGCGCTCTTCGACAAGTACAAGGAAGGCATCAAGACGTCCAAAGAACGGCGCGATCGCATCCGGCTCTTCCGCGCGCTCGGCGCCTTCGACGACCCCGCGATCCTCGACGACGCGTTTGCGTTCGTGATGTCGCCCGAGTTCGACTCGCGGGAGGCCGGCAACATCATCTATGCGTCGCTCGACACGCCCGAGGGCCGCGCCGCGACCTGGAAGTACCTACAGGCGAACTACGATTCCACGGTCGCGCGGATGCCGCGGGAGGTCACCGGGTTCGTTCCGTACTACGCGTCCGGCTTCTGCGACGAGAAGCATCGGGAGGAAGTCGCCGAGTTCTTTGCGGGCCGAGCCGAAAAACTTCCCGGAGGCCAGCGCAACCTCGCGAAGGTCCTCGAGAGCATGGATCTCTGCATCGCCCTCCGCGGCAAGCAGGAGGGGAGCCTGAAAGAAGAGTTAGCGCGCTATTGACCGCGCCGCGCTTCGAGTTTGGGATCCTTCGTCGCTGCGCTCCTCAGGATGACAAGCCTTGACGAGCGCCGCTCCAAACCGCCGTCATCCTGAGCGCAGCGAAGGATCCCAGACTTGTTAGGCCGGGGACCGGCGGCGCGGCGTCCTACGTCTTCGTCGCCTTCGACAGCGACTGGACCAGGGCCTGAAAATCCTTTTCGGCCTTCGCCATGGTGGCGGCGGGGCCGGTGCACTTGAAAAAGACGAGCCCGTCCGGCGCCTCGACGATGGCGCCGAGCAAGCGCCAGTTCGCCTTCTTGCCCTGGGATTGCATCATCGGCCCGGAGGGAGCGAGGTAGGCGCCCGACAGATCCAGCTCGTGCACCTTCAGGCCGTGGACGGTCTGGACGGTCGGCTTCGCGGTGGGCGCGGGCTCGAACTGAGTCTTCCAGCGAGCCAGGTTGTCCTCGACCGAGCCGCCCTGGCCGCGTCCGAAGAAGAACACGCCGCACTCGCCGGGTTCCTGACCCGCGGCGGCCGGGATCGCATACGTGGCGACCCGCATCGGCTTCTCGGGAGCGGTCGTCCAACCCGCCGGCACGGTCCAGCGGACACCACCCGCTGAGGCTTCGGAGGCGGCGGGCGTGGCGGCCCGGAGGACCGTGACCAGTGCCAGAAGGGTGAAAACCCCTGTTCGGACCGTTCGCATAGAGCGAAGCCTAAAGGAATCCTGGCCGGCGTTGAATAGAATTCGCGGGGGAAGGAGAACGTCATGAGATCGATTCGGATCGGCGCCCTCGCCGCTGTTGCTGCCGCGCTGGGGCTCGCGGGCCTTGCCGCCATCGCAGCCGCGCAGGAGAAGAAGGGCATGGAGATGCCCAAGCCCGGCATGGAGCAACAGAAGATGAGCTACTTCGTCGGCAAGTGGCACTCGACCGGAACGCTCAAGCCCGGCCCGTGGGGTCCGGGCGGCGCGATGTCGGGCGACGACACGTGCTCGCTGATGCCGGGTGGCTTTTTCGTCGTCTGCAACTCGGAGGGCAGCGGCCCCCTCGGCAAGATGAACGGGCTCGGCGTCATGGGTTACGACGCGGAGAAGAAGGTCTACACCTGGAACGGCTTCAACAACATGGGCGAGAACGAGAAAGCCGAGGGAACCGTCAGCGGGAAGGTCTGGACCTACCGCGGGGAGAACTCGATGGGAGGCAAGAAGCTCCAGACCCGCTATACGATGACGGAGGCCTCGGCTTCGAGCTACGACTTCAAGGCCGAGAGCTCCGAAAACGGCACGACCTGGACGACGATCATGGAGGGCCACGTCACGAAGACGGGCTCTCCGGCGGTGAAGCGTTGACCGGGGCGTGACCTCCGGTCGGTATCGGCGTTGTGTTCGGAAACGAGGAGGGTGGAATGACGATTCGGAAGACCATTCTGGGAACAGCCGCGGCTCTTGCGGGATTGTGTTTCGGCGCCAGCGCGGTCCTGGCCAACCAGCACACGGAGATGCCCAAGCCCGGAGCGGAGACGAAGAAGCTCGACGGCTTCGCGGGTAAGTGGAAGACCGAGGCGACGATGCAGCCCGGCCCCTGGGGTCCCGGCGGGAAGATGACGGGCGAGCAGGAGTGCACCTGGTTCGAAGGCGGATGGCAGCTCGTCTGCCGGGAGAACTCCGAAGGCGCCATGGGCAAGATGAAGAGCGAGGCCATCATCGGCTGGAACGGCGAGGAGAAGGCTTACAAGTACATGGGCTTCGACAGCATGGGCATGATGGGTCAGGCCACCGGCTCGGTTTCGGGCAACACCTGGAGCTGGACGGGCGAGGACAAGATGGGCGGCAAGCTCATCAAGTCCAAGTACACGATCACGATGCCGTCCCCGACCTCGCAGACCTTCAAGTGGGAAGTGTCCGACGACGGCGGCAAGACCTGGAAGGCCGCGGCCGAAGGGAAGTCGACCAAGAAGTGACCGCGTAGCCGCCGCTCCGCGGCGGCGTAGCGGTCATCCCGAGGGCGAAGCCCGAGGGATCCCGAACTCGAATCGCAGGGGCGGCTAACGAGCCGCCCTTTTTTACGCGGCGGCGTAGCGGTCATCCCGAGGGCTTTCGGCCCGAAGGATCCCGGACTCGAATCGGTAGGGCGGCCACGAGGCCGCCCTTTTTTTGCCCGTACAATCCTCCCAACTTGATCCGCTGCCCGTCCTGCTCGACCGACGTCCCGGCGTCGGCGCGTTTCTGTCCGGCCTGCGGCGAGGCCGTGTCGTCGGTGTCGCAGATGCCGACGAATCTCGCGTCGCCATCGGTGGCGGAGGCGGCGCGCCGCCCGCCCTCGTCTTCAAAGGTCGGCCGGCTTGCGTCGTCCGACTCGATCGAGGCCGGCGGCTTTACGCCCGGCGCGATCCTCGCCGAGCGCTACCGGATGATCGGCCTGCTCGGACGCGGCGGCATGGGCGAGGTCTATCGGGCGGACGATCTGAAGCTCGGTCAACCCGTGGCGCTCAAGTTCCTGCCGCGGCATCTGGCCTCGGACAAGGATCGCCTCGATCGTTTTTACGCCGAGGTCCGCATCGCCCGGCAGGTTTCGCACCCCAACGTCTGCCGCGTCTACGACGTCGCCGAGATCGACGGGCAGCAGTACCTCTCGATGGAGTACGTCGACGGCGAGGATCTCGCGTCCCTTCTGAAGCGCATCGGGAGGCTGCCGGCGGACAAGGCGCTCGACATCTCGCGGGAGCTCTGCGCGGGCCTCGCGGCGGCGCACGACCGGGGCGTGCTCCACCGGGATCTCAAACCCGCGAACGTCATGATCGACGGTCGAGGCCGCGCGCGCATCACGGATTTTGGCCTGGCGGTGGCCGCGGGCGAAGCGATCGAGGGAGAGGTGTCCGGAACGCCCGCGTACATGGCGCCGGAGCAGCTCGCCGGAAGGCCCGCCTCGATCCGCAGCGACGTGTATGCGCTGGGTCTCGTGCTCTACGAGCTCTACACGGGACGAAAGGCGTTCGACGGCGCGACGTTCGGCGAGCTCAAGCGCAAGCACGCCGAGGATCCGCCGGCTTCGCCCTCGACGATCGCGCCGGGCTTCGACCCCGTCGTCGAGCGCGTGATCCTGCGCTGCCTCGAGAAGGATCCCGCGATGCGTCCCGCGTCCGCTTCGCAGGTCGCGGCGGCCTTGCCGGGCGGCGATCCGCTCGCCGCGGCGCTGGCGGCGGGGGAGACGCCGTCGCCCGAGATGGTTGCCGCGGCGGGCGAGCAGGGCGCGCTCGCGCCGGCGAAGGCCTGGCAGCTCCTCGGCGCGACTCTACTCGCGATCGGGTTGATCCTCGTCCTTTCCCGATTCGGGATGGACCAGGGTGTGATGCCGTTCCCGAAGAGCCCCGACGCGCTCGAGGACCGTGCTCGCGACCTCGTGCAGGCCCTCGGCTACGACAAGGCGCCCGCCGACCGCGCCACCTGGTGGATGCGGCAATACGACGTGCTGACATACCGCGCGGCGACGATCCCGTCCGTCCAGAACTTCCGCGAGCTCGCGACGGCGCGCCCGCATCCGTGGTGGTTTTTCTACCGGCAGAGTCCGCGCGAGCTCGCGCCCGTCGGGGGCGACCTTCTCGTACGAATGAACGATCCCCCCTTCACCGTCTCGGGTGGAGTCGTCGTCGGCCTGGATGCTCGCGGACAGCTCGTCCGTTTTCGCGCCGCGCCGCCTCAGGAGGAGATGCATCCGGCTTCCGCTCCGCCGCCGGACTGGAAGCCGCTGTTCGCCGCGGCCGGGCTCGATCCGTCGCGCTTTACGCCGTCGGTGCCGCGCTGGCTTCCGAGCGAGCCCTTCGACGCGCGCGAATCGTGGGACGGGTCCTCTGCGGAGACGCCCGAGGTGCCGGTCCATGTCGACGCGGCGGCCTGGCGCGGGCGACCGGTGTCGTTCGAGATCCTCGGTCCATGGAGCCGGCCCGAGCGGATGCAGCCAATCCGCCGGGCCGCCGGATTCCGCATTCGGGAAGGCGCGATCCTCTTCATCATCCTGACGGTCATCGTGGCCGGCGTGCTGCTGGCGCGGCGTCACCTCCGGTCGGGGAGCGGCGATCGTCGCGGCGCGTTCCGGGTGGCGCTCTTCTGCGGCGGAGCGACGATGCTCTCGTGGCTCTTTTCCGCGCACCACGTCACCGCTTTCGGTTCCGAGGCACAGATGTTCTTCCTGGGCGTGTCGAACGCCCTGTTCGAGGCCGCCATGGTCTGGCTGACCTACGTGGCGATCGAGCCGATCGTGCGGCGGCGGTGGCCGGACCTGCTCATTTCCTGGAGCCGGCTGCTCGCCGGCCGGTACCGCGACGCTCTCGTGGGCCGCGATGCCCTGGCCGGGATCCTCGGCGGAGCGACGTCGGTCCTGATTTTCAACCTGTCGAACGGGCTGGCGAACTGGGTCAACCTGAAGGGGATGACGCCGGCGCCGCCGGCATCCCCTTACCTGCTCGGGTTGTCCTCGATGCTGGGCCACTTCCTCGAGACGTTCAAGGACGGCGTGGTGCGAGGCCTCGCCATCATGACGGTCCTGGTTCTCGCCGTGGTGTTGCTGCGCCGGCGCTGGCTCGCCGCGATCCTCGCGGTCGGGCTGCTCGTGATGCTGTCGTTGTCCGGCGAGAACTACGCCGTCGAGCTTCCCGCGGGACTGGCGATCGCGGCCATCTACATCACCGTCGCGGCGCGCTTCGGCATCCTGGCCCTGTGCTTCTCCTACTTCACCAACCTGGTTCTCATGGAGGCGCCGCTGACACTCGAGTTCTCGCGTTGGCACGCGGGCCGCGGACTCTTCCTGGCCGGCTTTGTCGTCGCCCTCGCGATCTGGGCATTCCGCGTCGCGTTGGGAGGGCAGCCGCTCTTCGCGGCGGCGCGGCTGGACGAGGCATAAGCTTCCCGCAACAAAGTGGACGGAGCGTCGACTCGCTGCCCATCCTGCTCGGCGGAGACGCCGGCGGGCGCGAGCTTCTGCCCGAAATGTGGCGAGTCGGTGTCGCATGCGTCCGCTTCTCAGCTGCCGACGAACATCGCGTCGGCCTCGGTCGCGGAGGCGGCGCGGCGGCGCGGCCCGTCGTCTTCGAAGGTGGGCCGGCTGGCCTCTTCCGATTCGATCGAGACCGGGGGCTTCACGCCCGGCACGGTTCTGGCCGAGCGCTACCGGATCATCGGGCTCCTGGGGCGTGGCGGCATGGGCGAGGTCTATCGCGCGGATGACCTGAAGCTCGGCCAGCCGGTCGCGCTGAAGTTCCTGCCGCGGCGATTCGCTTCGGAGAAGGACCGCCTCGAGCGCTTTTACGCCGAGGTTCGGATCGCCCGCCAGGTCTCGCATCCCAACGTCTGCCGCGTTTACGACGTCGGGGAGATCGACGGCCAGCAGTACCTGTCGATGGAGTACGTGGACGGCGAGGACCTCGCGTCGCTGCTGAAACGCATCGGCCGACTCCCGCCGGACAAGGCCCTCGATATCGCGCGCGAGCTCTGCGCGGGGCTCGCGGCGGCGCACGATCGGGGCGTGCTGCACCGGGATTTGAAGCCCGCGAACATCATGGTGGACGGCCGCGGCCGCGCCCGCATCACGGACTTCGGCCTCGCGGTCGCGGCGGGCGAGGTCACGGAGGGAGAAGTCTCGGGAACGCCGGCGTACATGGCGCCGGAGCAGCTCGCGGGCAAAGGGGCAACGGTTCGGAGCGATATCTACGCGCTCGGCCTCGTCCTCTACGAGCTCTACGTCGGCCGCAAGGCTTTCGACGGAGCGACCGTGGAGGAATTGCGGCGCAAGCATTCGCACGACGCTCCGGTGTCGCCGTCGACCCATTCCCCGGGCTTCGATCCCGCCGTCGAGCGCGTGATCCTCCGGTGCCTCGAGAAGGATCCCGCGGCGCGACCGGCTTCGGCCGCGCAGGTGGCGAAAACACTGCCCGGCGGCGATCCGCTCGCGGCCGCCCTCGCCGCAGGCGAGACGCCCTCACCGGAGATGGTCGCCGCCGCAGGAGAGGAGGGCGCTCTCTCGCCGGCGAAGGCGTGGAGCATGCTCGCGGGCCTGGTCGTCTTTCTCGTCGCGATCGTGGGCCTCTCGCCAGGGATGGAGCAGGGCCTCGCTCCGTTTCCGCGAAGCCCCGACTCCCTCGCGGATCGCGCACGCGAACTCGTCCGGAGCTTCGGCTACAACGAGGAGCCTGCGGATTCGGCGTCGTGGTGGGAGCGTTCCTACGACTACTTGCGCTATCGGGCGGGGCGCGAGCCCTCCACGAAATGGTGGGGGAGCCTCGGCCGGACCGATCCCCATCCCTGGTTGTTCTGGTACCGGCAGAGCCCGCGATACCTCGTCCCCGAGAATCCCTTCAGCGACACGCCGATTCGTCGGGCCGATCCGCCCATGGAGGTCTCGGGCATGGTGAGCCTGGCCATGGACGCGCGAGGGAACCTGATGCTCCTGCGCGTCGTACCGCCGCAGTTGGAATCGGCGGGAGCGCCGGCGGTCGCGCCGGACTGGAAGCCGCTCTTCGCCGCCGCAGGCCTCGACTTCGCTCGATTCTCGGCAGCGGCGCCGCGCTGGTTGCCCAGCGAGCCGTTCGACACGCGCGCCGACTGGGAGGGAGCGTACGCTTCCAACCCCGACGCGCCGATTCACGTCGCGGCGGCTGCCCACCGCGGCCGGCCGGTGTTCTTCCAGGTGATCGGGCCCTGGAGCCGTCCCGACCGCGTCGGAGAGCGGGAGGGGGCGGTCGGATTCGGCAGCCTGATCTTTCTCGTCTTCATCTTCGCGGCGTGGGCCGCGGGAATCGCGCTCGCGCGGCGAAACCTGCGCCTGGGCCGGGGCGACCGCCGCGGCGCGTTTCGAATCGCGGCCGTCATGCTCGCGACGGCCGTCCTGAACTGGATTCTCTCGGCGCACCACGTGCCGTCGCCGGCGGAAGGCTGGATGCTCCTGAACGCGCTGACGGCGCCCGTGTTCTTCGCGGCTTTCGTCTGGCTCGCTTACATCGCGATCGAGCCCATCGTGCGGCGCCGCTCGCCGGAGCTCCTGTTTTCGTGGAGTCGCCTCTTGTCCGGCCGTTTTCGTGACCCGCTCGTGGGAAGGGACGTGCTGGCCGGCATCCTCGTGGGGGCAGCGATGTCTCTGGTCCTCGTACTCACCTACGCGGCTCCCCGCTGGATCAACCTGGCCGGGATGACGCCGCTGCCGCCGGCGAGCCAGATGATGCTCGGCCCGGCGGCCGTGCTGGCGAGCATCGTTCAGGTCTGTTTCACGGTGATGCTGAACTGCCTCGGCATCATGACGCTGTTCGCCCTGGGTCAGGTTCTCCTCCGCCGGAAGTGGTTGGCGGTGGGATTCGGCTTCCTCCTGATCGCGGTCCTCAGCACGAGCTTCATCGGCGAGAATTTCGCGGCGGAGGTCCCCGGTATCCTCGTCTTCGCCGTTCTGTTGACCTACGTCACCGTGCGCTTCGGCGTCCTCGCGCTCCTCGTCGCCTTCGGGGTCTTCCAGCTTCTGATCCAGAACCCGCAAACGCTGGACATCTCGCGCTGGTACGCCGGGCGAGGGTTCCTCGTCGTCGGATTGATCCTCGCGCTGGCTCTCTTCGCGTTCCGGGCCGCCCTGGGAGGGAGGCCGACGTTCGGAGCGGCCCGGCCCGACGAGGCCTGAGCCGAGCTACCGCATCGCCTCCATGGGCGACAGCCGCGAGGCGCGGATGGCGGGGTAGAGGCCGAAGACGATCGCCAACACCAGGGCCGTCACCCATGCGATGAGCA
>Ga0207648_10005362_pt1 | contig 12924 bp, 9 predicted proteins | sample KBSMisM32_FD_184310 | JGI IMG/M metagenome (GOLD analysis project Ga0207648, IMG submission 184310) | Miscanthus rhizosphere microbial communities from Kellogg Biological Station, Michigan, USA - KBS Miscanthus M3-2 (SPAdes) (version 2) | ecosystem: Host-associated > Plants > Roots > Rhizosphere...
TTTTTGGATGATCGGCGGAATGTTGGCGCTCGTTGCCGCCGCCGTCGGGGTCTACCTGACGCTGCCCTGGCAGGAACCCGCGACACCGGCGCCGAAGCCGGAGTCTGTCGCCGTCGCGCCGCCGGCGGAGACAACCAAGCCACCCGCGTCGGAAAAGACTGCGCCAACTGCGGAGAAACCGCCGACGCCAACCGGTGAGAAACCACCTGCGCCAAGCGCGGAGAAAGGATCTGCGCTAACGGCGGAGAAGGCGGCACCCTTGGTGTCGGAGAAACCTTCCCCGCCGCCGTCGGAGAAGGCGGCACCCCGGCCGACGGAGAAGCCCTCGCCGCCCATGGAGAAGGCTGCGTCAAAACCGACGGAGAAGCGCCCCGCGCCATCGGTCGAGAAGGCTGCACCACGTCCGGCGGAGAAGCCCGCAACGCCGCCGATAGCGAAGAGTGAGACACCCGCTCCCGCGCGCGCACCGGAGAAAACGGGCGCGCCGGAGCCCTCGCAGACAGCGCAACCGTCTGTGCCCACGGCTGCTGCGCCGGCGCCCGCCGCGCCCGTCACGGCGGCACCCGTCGCGCCAACTGCCGCATTGCCCGCGACGTTGCCGCGCGTCGGCGACACCTGGGAATATCGAATGCGCAGCAAATGGCCCACTGTAGAGCCGCGAACCTATGCGCATGTGGTGACGGCGGTCTCGGGGCGCGAAGTGGCGGAGACGATGAGCGTAGTCGCGAGCGCAGACGGCACCCCCGTCCGCCAAGCGGTCACACCCGACACCCGCTTCGTCGAGTGGCGCGGCCGCGGCTTCTACCTCCTCGAATTCAACCCCTTCCTCGAGGCCTTCGGCGGGTTGCAGAGCGCGGCGGCGATATCGGGGCTGCCAGCGATGCCCGCGGAGAATCCGTTCCATGCCGGCTGGTCCAGCCGCGGCCGGCTACGAGGCTCGGAGTCGGTGACCGTGCCGGCCGGAAGCTTCCAGTCGCTCAAGGTGGAAATCGACAGCACCCGCCACCCGACCGAAAGCTCTGGGACGCGCTCTCACGAGCCCGTGCGAGTATTGCTCACCCTCTGGTACGCGCCCGAGGTCAAACGCACCGTCAAGATGGTGCGCGTCGTATTCACCGACGAAGGCATGCACTTGGACGAGGACACCTACGAGCTCGTGCGATACCGCGTCCAATAGGGCTTCGACGCTGGCGGCCCCTTGCCGCGCAGCGCTTGGACCCGGGAGTTCGAGTTGCGGCCCTGGGTGAAGTGTTCTTGACGCCGATTCAGCCGGCCGCGGTGACTGCGCGGGACGCAAGCACCGCAATCAGGTGAGCGCGATACTCCGGCGAGCCGTGGAGGTCGGCATTGAGGCCCTTCGAGTCGACCTTGACCGCCTTCGCCGCATCGGCGGTGAAGCTCTTCCCGAGTGCATCCTCGAGCGGCTTCGACCGGAATGCCGAAGGCGCGGCGCCCGTCACGGCGACGCGGACTCCGTTTGCCGTCTGGGCAACGAAGACACCGACGAGTGCGAATCGCGACGCGGGATTCGGGAACTTGATGTAGGCGGCCTTCTTCGGCACGGGAAAGCTCACCGCCGTCATGACCTCGTCCGCGGCGAGCGCCGTCTCGTACATGCCTTTGAAGAAATCGTCTGCCGCGATCTTGCGCTTGTTGGTGATCACCGTCGCGCCGAGCCCGAGCACTGCGGCGGGCCAGTCGGCCGCCGGATCGTTGTGGGCGATCGAGCCGCCGAGCGTGCCCATGTTGCGCACCTGCCGATCGCCGATGCCCTGGGCGAGCGCGGCCAGCACGGGTACCGCGCTCTTGACGTCCGACGAAGCCGCCACTTCCGCGTGACGTGTCATGGCGCCGATGACGAGCGCATCGCCGTCCTTCCTGATGCCCTTCAGTTCCGCGATGCCTGACAGGTCGACGAGCGTGCCGGGCTGCGCCAGGCGCAGCTTCATCGCGCCGACGAGGCTCTGGCCGCCGGCCAGCGCCTTGCCGCCCGATTTGGCGAGTGCCGCCGCGGCATCGGCAACCGTCTTCGCGCGTGTCAGTTCGAATGCGTACATGGTGGTGCCTCCTTATTGCTTCGCGGACTGGATCGCGCTCCACACACGGTGGGGCGACGCCGGCATGTCGAGATACTTGACGCCCGAGCTCGCGAGCGCGTCGTGGACGGCATTCATCAGCGCCGCCGGCGCACCGATCGCGCCCGCTTCGCCGCAGCCCTTGGCGCCGAGCGGATTGTGCGTGCACGGCGTCACCTTGGTGCCGACCTTGAACGACGGCACGTCGTCGGCGCGCGGCATCGCATAGTCCATGTAGCTGCCCGTCAGGAGCTGTCCGGTCTCCTTGTCGTAGACGCAGTTCTCGAGCAACGCCTGGCCGATCCCCTGCGTGAGCCCGCCGTGGACCTGCCCTTCGACGATCATCGGATTGATGATGTTGCCGAAGTCGTCGCACGCGGAGAACGAGGCGACTTCGACCACTCCCGTCTCCGGGTCGATCTCGACTTCGCAGATGTGCGTGCCCGCCGGGAACGTGAAGTTCGTCGGATCGTAGAACGCCATCTCGTTCAAGCCCGGCTCGAGCTTGTCGAGCGGGTAGTTGTGCGGGACGTACGCGGTGAGCGCAATCTCGCCGAACGTCTTGCTGCGGTCGGTGCCGGCGACGCTGAACTTGCCGTCCTTGAACTCGATGTCCGTTTCCGCGGCTTCGAGAAGGTGCGCGGCGATCTTCTTGCCTTTGGCGACGATCTTGTCGAGCGCCTTGACGATCGCGGTACCGCCGACGGCGAGCGAGCGCGAGCCGTACGTTCCCATGCCGAACGGCACGCGGCCAGTGTCGCCGTGGACGATGTCGACGTTCTCGAACGGGATGCCGAGCCTGCCCGCAACCACCTGCGCGAACGTCGTCTCGTGCCCCTGGCCGTGGCTGTGCGAGCCGGTGAACACCGTCACGCTGCCGGTCGGATGCACGCGCACTTCGCCGGCTTCGAACAGCCCTGCGCGCGCGCCGAGCGCTCCGGCGATGTTCGACGGCGCGATGCCGCAGGCCTCGATGTACGACGCGTAGCCGATCCCGCGGAGCTTGCCGCGCTTCCCGGCCTCGGCCTTGCGCGCGGGAAATTCCTTGACGTTGGCCATCTTCATCGCTTCGTCGAGCGTCTGGTCGTAGTTGCCGGTGTCGTAGACCAGCGCCACCGGCGTCTGGTACGGGAAAGTCCGGATGAAGTTGCGCCGGCGGATCTCGTCCTGCGCAATTCCGAGATCGAGCGCCGCCTGGTGGACGATCCGCTCGACCACGTAGGTGGCTTCCGGCCGCCCGGCGCCGCGATAGGCATCGACGGGCGCGGTATTGGTGAACGAGGCCGTCACTTCGGCGTAGATGACGGGCGTGGTGTACTGGCCGGCGAGCAGCGTCGCATAGAGGATCGTCGGAATGCACGAGGCGAACGTGGAGAGGTAAGCGCCCATCGCCGCGATCGTGTGGACGCGCATCGCGAGGAATTTGCCATCCTTCGTGCAGGCGAGCTCGACGTGCGTCACGTGGTCGCGACCGTGCGCATCCGAGAGGAAGCTTTCGCTGCGCTCGCACGCCCACTTGATCGGCCGGTTGACGCGCTTCGACGCCCACACCATCGCGGTCTCTTCGGCGTAGAGATAGATCTTCGAGCCGAAGCCGCCGCCCACATCGGGCGCGATCACGCGCACTTTGTGCTCGGGCAAGCCGAGCACGAACGCCGTCATCAGCAGGCGCTCGACGTGCGGGTTCTGGTTCGATACATAGAGCGTGTAGCTGTCGTCGGCACGGCTGTACGAGGCGACGGCCGCGCGCGGCTCGATTGCGTTGGGAATGAGCCGATTGTTGACGATGTCGAGCTTCGCCACGTGGTCGGCTTTCGCGAACGCGGCGTCCACGGCGGCCTTGTCGCCCAGCGCCCACGTGTAGCACTTGTTGCCGGGCGCACCGTCGTGGATCTGCGGCGCGCCCGCCTTCAGCGCATCGACGCAGTTGACGACCGCAGGCAGCGTTTCGTAATCGACGACGATTGCTTCGGCGCCATCTTTCGCCTGATCCGGGGTTTCCGCGATGACGAGCGCGACCTGGTCGCCCACGTGCCGGACTTTGCCTTGCGCCAGCACCGGATGCGGCGGCTCGTTCATCGGCTTGCCATCGGTGCCCGTGATGAGCCAGCCGCACGGCAGCCCATTGACCCCTTCGAGATCGGCTCCCGTGAAGATGGCGACGACGCCGGGCAGCGTCTTCGCCTTCGCGGTGTCGATCCTGCGGATCTTCGCGTGGGCGTGCGGCGAGCGCAGGAAGTACGCGTGAGTGTGATTCGGCGGGTTCACGTCGTCCGTGTACTGGCCGGCGCCGGTGAGGAAGCGATAGTCCTCCTTGCGGCGGACCGATGCGCCTACGAGGCCTTGATCGGCTGCACCCATGGCGTCCTCCTACTTGCCCATCGCCGCGGCGCCGTGCTGCACCGCCTTGACGATGTTGTGATAGCCGGTGCACCGGCAGAGATTGCCCTCGAGCTCTTGGCGAATGGTTTGCTCCGACGCCTTCGGATGGCGGTTCACGAGGTCGATGGCGCTCATCACCATCCCCGGCGTGCAGAATCCGCACTGCAGGCCATGGCACTCCTTGAACGCCGCCTGCATGGGGTGCATCGTGCCGTCGGCGGCGGCGAGCCCTTCGATCGTCAGCACCGTGCCCCCCTGCGCCTGCGCCGCAAGGATCGTGCAAGCCTTGATCGCATTGCCGTCGAGGTGCACGGTGCACGCGCCGCACTGGCCGGTATCGCAACCGACGTGCGTGCCGGTGAGTCCGAGGTCATTGCGCAGGTAATCGACCAGCAGCGTGCGCGAGTCGACGTCCGCGGAGACCTTCTTGCCGTTGACGGTGAGGGATAGCGGGACAGGCATCGTAGCTCCTCGTGGGGGCGCCGCATTGGCGAGTGTTAGAGCGGCGAAGGGGGAGCCATCATAATCCGCCGGCGGGGCGACTTCAATGGACGCCGGGCGCGCCGAATGCGCTAGCGCGTCACGAACCGGCCGCGCGCAAACAGCACCGCTTCAGTTGAGATTTGCGATGTAGTGGGACAGATTCTCGATGTCTTCGTCGGACAGCGTGCCCGCGACGCTCGTCATGTTTCCGGCGTCGTTGGTGCGGCGCCTCGCCTTGAAATCCTGCAGCTGCTTCCGGATGTATTCCGGATGCTGCCCGGCGACCCTTGGTATCTCGTTCTGGCCGACGAAGCCGCCGAGATGGCACATGGGGCACAGCACGGCATCGGAGATCTTCCGCCCCGCTTCCACGCGCGCTCCGTCGGCCTTGAACGCGATCGGCGCCGGCTTTTGCGCGGCAAAAAAGTTGCCCAGGAGGATCATGTCGTCGCGCGACAGGTCGGTGGCCATCGGCGACATCGCCGGCGCGTTGCGGCGCCCCTCCTTGAAGTCCCTGAGCTGGATATAGGTGTAGCGCCAGGATTGGCCGGCGAGGACAGGAAACTCGGGATTGGTCGAGTTGCCGTTGGGCCCGTGGCACGCGAAGCAGGGTTCGGCCTTTTGCCTTGCTGCGGCGAGCTGCGCCGCGTCCATTTGCGCGAACGCGGAGGCGGCGAAACATATCGTGAAAGCAAGCGTCAGGGCGGATGCCGGGCCGCGGGTCGGGAATCGCATGTCGATGGGCAGGGAGAACGAGACAAAAAAGCGGCCACCCCGCGAGCGGAGTGGCCGCGACTTGGGAGTCGGCTAGGATCAGGGCAGCGCGAATACGAACACGCTGTTCCCGCGCTTGGCATCGATCTGGTTGTTGCCTCCGGCGGCAACCGCGACATACTGCTTTCCGCCCACCATGTACGAGACGGCCGGCGCGTTCACGCCAGCGCCACAGTTGTATTTCCAGAGCTCCTTGCCGTTCATCGCGTCATAAGCCTTGAACCAGCCGTTCGCCTCGCCGTTGAACACGAGGTTGCCGGCGGTGGCCAGCACGCCGCCAATCAGCGGTTGCGGCGTCTTCACGCCCCAGGCGACCTTGCCCGTGTCGAGATTCACCGCGACGAGGCGGCCCCACTGCTCTTCGCCGGGAATGGTCTTGAACGCACCGCCGAGCCACAGCTTTCCGCCTGGATAGGGCGATTCCTCGACGTGATAGGTCATCGGCTGATGCAGGTTGGCCGCATAGGCAAGCCGCGCCTTCGAATTGACCGCCATCGGCGACCATTCGACGCCGCCGTTTGCGCCCGGAAGCATCCGCGCGCCGGCTTTGGTCGGCAGCACCCACATGTTCTCCTGCGGAATCATCGCTTCGGAGAAGCGGATCAGCTTGCCGGTGTTGCGCTCGTGCACGTAGATGTGGCCGGTCTTGCCGCCGTGAATCACGACGTCCACCATCTTGCCGGACTTGTCCTTCGCCTGCGTCAAGATCGGCGGGCTGACCGCATCCAGGTCCCAGACGTCGTGGGCGATGTACTGGAAATGCCACTTGTACGTGCCCTTGTCGAGGTCGACGGCGACCATGGAGTTGGTGTACAGGTTGTCGCCCGGGCGAATCGCGCCGTAGAGGTCCGGCGACGGGTTGCCTGCGACGAAGAAGGCGGTGCGAGTCTTCTTGTCGATGGCAGGGGTCATCCACACGCCGCCGCCGAGCGTCTGGTAGAACGAACTGTCCTTTGCAAAGGCCGCCTTCTCCGCGGCGATGTCCCGGTGCATGTCGCGCCCGGTCGCGTCGTTCGGGGCCCATACGCCTTCGTGCCCGGTCTCCGGGATCGAATAGAACGTCCACAGGAGCTTGCCGTCCGCGGAATTGAACGCCTTCACGAATCCGCGCACGCCGTATTCGCCGCCGTTGGTTCCGATCAGCACCTTGCCATCGACAACCGCGGGCGCCATCGTTTCCGAGTAGCCCTTCTCCGGATCGGCGATCTGCGTCTCCCACAGGAGCTTGCCGGTCTTCGCGTCGAGCGCCACGAGCTTGGCGTCGATCGTTCCCATGAACAACTTGCCGCCCTCGATCGCGACGCCGCGATTGTTGTTGCCGCAGCAGACCGTGACGATGGGTCCCAGCTTGTGCTTGTAGTGCCAGAACTCCTCGCCGGTGACCGCGTCGATCGCGTAGACGTGGTTGAACGACGTGGTAAGGAACATCACGCCGTCGACGACGATGGGGGCCGTTTCCATCGACTCCAGCACCGCGGTTTGAAACACGAACGCGGGCTTCATCTTGGCGACGTTGCCGGCGTTGATCTGGGAGCCCGGGTAAAAGCGCGTCTGCTCGTAGCTGCCGTTCGGATGGATCCAGGTCTTCGCGTCGGCGCTCGAGCCGTCCAGCATCGCCTGCGAAACCGTCGGGCTCGCGGACATCGCCTTGCCTGCCGTCGTGGCACCGCCCGACACCTCCTGGGCAGCGACTCCGGCACTCGCGATCAGCAGAATGGACAAGGCTGCACAGCGCATCGTGCGTCTTTTTGTGGACATGTTTTTTTCCCTTGGGTGTTGGTGATACTGCCGCAGTCGAAGTGCGCCGATCGCAAGGACACACCGTGGTGCGGACCGGATCGGCGTGACTTGCGTTATAGTCGAATCGGGATCAAATGAAAACCCCGCCGCGCCATGGTGCGGCGCAGCAATCCCCACCATTCCGACACCGTCAGCGCGGACCAGAACCATGGCGTTTCGGCACGTCACAGCATTGCTCCTTGCGCTAACCGCGCCGCTTTTCTTCGCAACGCCGACACTCGTTCGGGCCGCCGACCAGGACTTGAGTGCCAACGCGCGGTTGCTGCTTGCCGCGCGCAATGGGGATTCTGCCGCGCTGGCCCGCGAGCTCAAGCAGGGCGCCGCGGCCAACGCCCGCAATCGCCTTGGGGAAACAGCGCTGCTGATCGCGCTCAAGAAGAATGATCAGGGCATGGCGAAAACCATGCTCGACGCAGGCACCGACGTGAATCTCGCTGCGGTGAACGGCGTCACGCCGTTGATGGCCGCGGCCTTTGCCGGACAGGTGGAGATGGTCGTTGCGTTGCTCGGCCGGGGCGCCGACCTCAACGCCGTCGACCGCCTCAAGAAGAACGCGATGACCTACGCGGCCGGCGAAGGCCGCACGGAGATCGTGAAGATCCTTCTGGCGAAAGGCGTCGACCCGAACGGCATCTACAACAACGATCTGACCGCGCTCATGTGGGCCGCAGGTTTCGGCAAGACCGATACCGTCAAGGTGCTGCTCGAAGCCGGTGCCCGCCCGGAGTTGCGCGACAATCGCGGCATGACCGCGCTCGACATTGCGCGCGAGGGCAAGTTCGACGAGACGGCGAAGGTTCTCGCCGACGCACGGCCGGGTTGACCCCGGGTTTACCTTAACGCGCCGGTTCGGATCGGGCAGTCCGGCTCCGCCCGACCCCCATACGCGCGAGCAACCCGTCGCGATGGACGAGCGCATGTTTCAATGCGCCGCAAACGTGCAGCGCAACCAGGGCCGCGATGGCCCAGCTCGTCGCGAGATGCATGGCGCTCAGGAAGTCCTTCAGCGCGACGTTCTTCCCGCCCCAGCTCGGCAACGTGATCCCGAAGTACCTGACCGGGTATCCGCTGAATTCGGAGCCGAGGTATCCGGAGAGCGGGTGGATGACGAGGAGTGCGTACAACGCGACATGAGTCGCACGCGCCGCCGTTCGCTGCCACGAAGGCAAAGGAGGCAGCGGCGGCGGGCGATGACCTGCTCGCCATGCGATTCGGATCACCATCAGCGCGAGGATCGTCAAGCCGACCGACTTGTGGAGGTTGAACGCGTCGACGCGCGGCCCCACCGGAACCTTCGGAATCTCCTGCATCCACCAGCCCCATCCGAATTGCACGATGACGAGCGCCGCTATCAGCCAATGCAGGACCATCGCGGTGCGGGTGTAGCGTGCATCGGCGCCGGGAGCCGGCAATCGCCCCGCTACCGACGTACCGGCAATCGGCGCCGCCCGCGGCAACGCGGGATCGACAGCGACATTCGAAGTGGTGTGGACTGACGGAGGCATCGCATTGTTGCCTGACAGGCCCCGCGACGTCGGGCGGGTGAATGCATGCGGCGAATTCGTGTAGCATAAATGAGACTGGTGTGCCGGCATAGTGCGCAACGCGCCCTCCGGTCCCGGAATCAATCCGATGCCTTCGTTGCGTGGAAATCCCGGTGGGGACGCTGCCTTGGTGCGTCGCGATTCACTGATCAACCCGCGCGGAACGATTTGAGTTCAAGGTGTCGCCGGTTGCGTCGTCTGGCGCCGGCATTCATCCTTTGCACCGCGATCGCGCCGCCAATGGCCCGGGCCGACGACGACATCGTGCCGCTGCCTCGCGTCGAGGTCGTCGGCGCAACCCCGCTGCCCGGCCTCGGCACCCCGCTTTTCCAGGTGCCGTCGAACGTCCAGACGTTCGGCGCCGGCGAGCTTGGGCGGCAGCGCACCGGCGGCGTCGCGGAGTTCCTGAACCTCAACGCCAACAGCGTGTCGCTCAACTCCCCCACGGGCAACGCGTTTCAGCCGGACGTGAGCTTTCGCGGCTTCACCGCGTCCGCGCTGCTCGGCACTCCGCAGGGACTGTCGGTATTCCAGGACGGCGTGCGCATCAATGAGGCTTTTGCGGACGTCGTGAACTGGGATCTCCTGCCGAAGAACGCGGTGGCGTCGATGCAGCTCCTGCCAGGGTCCAATCCCGTATTCGGATTGAACACTCTGGGGGGCGCGCTGACGATCGACATGAAGGACGGATTCACGTTCCCCGGCGCAACTGCAGCGATTTCCGCGGGTTCCTTCGGGCGCACCGAGGTTTCTGCGGACGGCGGCATGAGCGACGACCGGCTCGCCGCCTACGCAGCATTCGAAGCGATCGACGACGATGGTTGGCGCGAACACTCTTCGACACGGATCAGGCGCCTGTATGCGCGCGCGGACGCGCACACCGCCCGCGACGCCTTCAGCATCGCCGCCACCGTCGCCGACAACCATCTGGAGGGCACGCAAGCGCTGCCGGTGTCGATGCTCGTCAATCCCAGGCAGGCGTATACGTGGCCGGACACCACGGACACCCGGCTGGGCTTTGTCAACGGAACCTGGCAGCACACGATCGAAGCGGCCGCCCTCGTCGCCGCGAATGCGTATTTCCGGCACATGCATGCGGGAGGGACGAACAGCAACGTCAACGGCGAATACGCCCCGCCGAGCGAGCCGTTCGAAGCCTTCAACCTGGCGTCGACAGGCACGACCCGGTCCTGGGGCGCATCGGTGCAGGCGAACCTGAAGAGCACCTGGGCTGCGTTGTCGCATCAAGTCGCCGTCGGCGTCGCCTACGATGCCGGCACGACGGACTTTGCGCAAAGCGCGCAGCCGGCAATGTTCGCCAACGATCGCGAAACCGTCGGCATCGGCCCGTTCGCGACCGAAACCTCCATCACCGCGACGAATCGCAGCATCGGCGCCTATGTCTCCGACACGATGACGCTGAGCGGCGGTTGGAGCGTGATCTTGTCCGGGCGCTATAACGCGGCGAAGACAACGACGAAGGATCGGACGGGTGAGTCGCCGGCGATCGATGCCACCAATACCTTCCGGCGGTTCAACCCCGCGGCGGGCGTGACTTGGAGTGCGACCGAGCGCTTCAACGCCTTCGGCGGCGTGAGCCAGGGAATGAGGGTTCCGACCCCGGTCGAGCTCACTTGCGCCGATCCGAACGCTCCCTGCATCCTGCCGAACATCTTCGTCGCCGATCCGCCGCTGCAACCTGTTCGCGCGACGACGTACGAAGCGGGGATCCGCGGCAGCGTCGGGGCCACCGGCTTCTACCGTGCGGCGCTGTACCGCACGGAGCTTGCGGACGACATCCAGTTCGTCAGCGCCGGCGGCGGCGCGGTCAACGCCGGATACTTCCGCAACGTCGGCAATACGCGCCGGCAAGGGCTGGAGCTTTCGGCCGGCGCCGTGTTCGGGTCACTTCATCTCACGGGCCGCTACAGCCTGCTCCAGGCGACCTACCGGACAGCATTCACCGAGAGCAGCCCGAACAACATCACCGCCGACGCGATCGGCAACATCGAAGTCGGGCCGGGCGATCGGATTCCCGGGTTGCCGCGCGAAACGGTTCGTCTTCGCGCCGACTGGACGAACGGCCCGTATGCGATCGGCGCGACGCTGCTGGCCGCGAGCTCGCAGTACGCACGCGGCAACGAGAACAACGCGGATCCGGGCGGCAAAGTTCCCGGCTACGCCCTGGTCGCACTCGACGCGAGCTGGCAGATTTCCCGGGAGTGGCAGCTGTTCGCTCGGATCGACAATCTGCTGAACCGGACCTACCAGAACTTCGGCATCCTTGGCGCCAACTATTTTCGCGGGCCCGGCAATACGTTCGATACCGCGCTTGCCGGACCCGAACCGTTTCGATCCCCGGGCGCCGCAATTGGCGCATGGCTGGGAATTCAATATCGGCTCGATCGCGGCTCTGCCAACCGCTGAAGTCGCGGCACATCCCGTTCCCGCCTGCGGTCGCATGTTCCTGCACTCGGATCGACGCCGACGAGGCGCTTGCAGTCGAGGTGGCGCTACAATCGCGGGACGCGGGCTCTCGATCCGACTTGCGCTTCTGACTCCGCCACACATGCACAGAGATCCGATTCTCGCCGTCGCCATTCACGCGGCGCGCCGCGCCGCCGCCCTGCTCGTCGACGTGTCGCGCGACTTGAAGCGGCGCCCTTCGCACGCCAAGGATCACGCCGATCTCGTGGGGAATGCCGACGCCGAGGCCGAGAACGCGATGATCGCGACGTTGCGCGCGGCGTTTCCCGAGCACGCGATCGTCGGCAAGGAAGCGGGCGAGATCGTGAGCCAGATCGCCGGCAGCAGTCGCGCCGGCAAGAACAGCCTCAAGTGGATCGTCGATCCACTCGACGGCACGATCAACTTCCGCCACGGCTATCCCTCCTATGCCGTCTCCATCGCGCTCACGCACGGCAATGAGGTCACCCATGCCATCGTCCTCGACCCGCCGCGCGACGAGCTCTTCGTGGCGATCAAGGGCAAGGGCGCACAGCTCAATGGCACGCCGATCCGCGCGTCGACCTGCGTGCGGCTCGAGGAGGCTCTCGTCGGCACCGTGATACCCGCGTACGGCAGCGCCAAGCTCGCGGCGTACCTCCCCGTGCTCAATGCGATGGTTCCGAAATGCGCGGGCATCCGCCGTTCCGGCAGCTGCGCGCTCGACCTCGCCTACGTCGCTGCGGGCCGCCTCGACGGATTCTGGGAGATGGGACTCAATCCGTGGAACGTCGCCGCCGGCGCGCTGCTCGTCGTCGAGGCGGGGGGCCGCGTCGGCGACTTCGCGGGTGGTTTCGAGTTCATGCGCACCAAGGACGTGATTGCCGCGGCGACCGGCGTTTTCAGTCCGCTGCGGGATGCGATCGCGGCGGCGGTGCTCCCGGCGCGCTGACTCGCGGGACGCCCGTTGCGGGCAGCATCAGCACCGCGCACAACGTCATCGCGGCGATGCCGGCCATCGACCACAGCAGCGTGCTGAAGCCCGCTGCCTTGACGACCGGCCCCAGCGCCCACACCGCCGTCGAGCTCACGCCGAAGGACACGAAGAGGCGCATGCCGCTCACGCGCGAGCGAAGGCGGTCGTCGACGTAGCGCACGATCATCGCGTCCGTGAACGGGATCGCGCCAAAGATCACGATCATGAACGCGATCTGCAGCGCAAAGAGGGTCCACCCTTTGGCGTCGGCGGCCGCGATGAAGAGCGGTGCCTGCAAGGCCACGACGGCGAGGTAGACCCGCCGCATCGGATAGCGGTCGATGAGAAGGCCGATCGCGACCTGCGCGAACGACGCGATGACGTAGACGCACGCGCGGAGCGTTCCCAGCAGCGCGGGATCTTCGACGATGCCCGCCAGCCGCTC
>Ga0207648_10005366_pt1 | contig 12918 bp, 15 predicted proteins | sample KBSMisM32_FD_184310 | JGI IMG/M metagenome (GOLD analysis project Ga0207648, IMG submission 184310) | Miscanthus rhizosphere microbial communities from Kellogg Biological Station, Michigan, USA - KBS Miscanthus M3-2 (SPAdes) (version 2) | ecosystem: Host-associated > Plants > Roots >...
TCTATGCCCGCCGCCCAAGGTTTGCGACGGTCCCTCCGGCTTTGGGATCTCGTCTTCATGGGGATCATCCTGGTTCAGCCGACCGCGCCGATGCCTTTGTTCGGCGTCGTGAACCAGGAGGCCCGCGGGCACGTTGTCACCACCATCCTCATCGCGATGGTGGCCATGCGGCTGCTCGCGCACGGGCTCTATCCGCAAGGCCTCTGGCGAAGCCTTCGCGGCGAATCGCTGCGTGCCGCCTTCCGGCCCCGGTTGGCGGAACGCCTGCCCGGGCGCTCGGGCGCCGGCGACTCGCGTCTCTGAAGCAGCGCAGCGCATCGCTGCCGCTTGTCATCCGGGTTCCCCCGCCGTCCGCGGCGTGCGCCAGGCCGCATAGTTCCGCCCACGGCCGGAACCCGCCCGGTACCAGGAGCGCTCCGATGAAATCGACCCTTCGCACCGCAGCCACGCTGGCCGTCCTGGCGACTCCGGCCTTCGCACAGACGCCCGCACCGACGGCCGATCTCGCGGCCGGCAAGGCGCGCGTCGACACGGTCTGCGCGGCCTGCCACGGCGCCAACGGCGTCAGCGTCGCCGACAACATCCCGAACCTGGCGGGCCAGCGGCGCGCTTACCTCGAAGCGCAACTGCGCGCGTTGAAGGCGGGCACGCGCAAGAACCCGCTGATGAACGCGATGGCCGCGCAGTTGAGCAACGACGACATCGTCAACGTCGCCGCCTACTTCAACAGCCTGCAGCCGGGCGCTGTCGCGACCCGCTCCGAGCCGCTGCCGGCGCTGGTGCAGACGCGGGTCACGTTCCCCGAGAACTACAAGTCGACGTTCACGATGTACCAGACCGTGAACCGTCCCGACATCAACCAGGTGCGCTACCTGTGGGCCAACCCGGTCGCGGTGGAGGCGGCGCGCGACGGCAAGCCGATGCCGCACGGCGCGGTCTTCGTGCTCGAGCAGCATGCGGCCAAGCTCGACGCCGAGCGCAAGCCGGTCACCGGCAGCGATGGCTTCTACGTGGCCGACCGCTTCGTCGCGTTCACGGTGATGGGCACCGGCCCCGGCTGGGGCGAAGCGTTCCCCGAGATGCTGCGCAACGGCGACTGGAACTACGGCGCGTTCAGCCCCGACATGAAGCTGCGCGCCGGCGTGAACCAGGCCGAATGCCTGGCCTGCCACAAGCCGCTCGACAAGGCGAGCTTCCTGTTCTCGCTCGAGCCGTTGACGAAGGTCGCGAAGACGCGCTGACCCTGCGGACGGCGCTCAGGCAGCGCGCGGGCGTTGCTTGCGCACCGCATCGCGCTCGTGGCGTGACGGCGCGGTCGCCGGCTTCAACGCCTGGTCGAACAACACCGCGGCCGCTTCCTTCGCGGCCGAAGCCGGCTTCGCGTTGCCTTCGATCTGCCCCATCACCGACGCGCCGTCGTACAGCATGCAAAGCTGCACCGCGAGCGCATCGGCCCGCGCTCCGTCGAGGCCGGCGTCGCGGCCGATTCCTGCGAAGAGCTCGCGCATCCAGTGCCGCGCCTGCTCGCAGGCGCCGCGCACCCCGCTGGTCGGGGGCGCCTCCGACCCCGCGCGCGTGAACGCACAACCGCGGAAGTTCTTGCCTTTCATCAGATCGGCCATCGCGTCGAATACGCCGAGCAGGCGCTCGCGCGGCGTCTTGTAGCGCTCGAGCCAGGCGGTCAGGCGCGCCTTGCGCGCGTCGTGGCGCGCTTCGAGGTACGCGCGGATCAGCGCGTCCTTGCTGCCGAAGGTGTCGTAGAGCGAGGCCTTCGCCACACCGGCGCGCTCGATCACGCGGTCGATGCCGACGGTGTGGATGCCGCCTTCGTAGAACAGCTCGTCCGCGGCGGCGAGCAGCCGTTCGCGCGCGGACACGCGCTCGCGCGGCGCACCGCCGGCGCCGGTTCTGTCGGCGCCGCGACGCCGGGCCGGCGCCGCGACCGAGGGCGAATCGCGGGATGGATCGAGCGCGGTTTTCATGGCCTTGACATTACCAGACCGGTCTGTACACTGCAAGTATCAGACAGACCTGTCTGTTTAACGACAGCCAGCCAAACCACCCAGGGAATTCGTCATGTCGACCGCCGCCGTCTCCTCGCCTTCTTCTTCCACCAGCACGAGCGCTGCCCCGCCGCGCCGTCCGCTCGCCACGAGCGCGTCGACCACCGCGAAGCGGCGGCTCCTCTCCCCGCGCATCGCCTTCTATCTCGAGGCGTCGATCACGCTCGGCTTTCTTGCCGGCGCCGCCGCGCCGACGCCGCTCTATGCGGTCTACCGGGCGGAGTGGGGCTTCTCGCCGACGCTGCTGACGCTCGCGTTCGGCATCTACGCGCTCGCCGTGCTCGCGGCGCTGCTGGTCGCCGGCCGCTTGTCGGACCACATCGGCCGCCGGCCGGTGCTGATCGCGGCGGCAGCGGCGCAGGCACTCGTGATGGTTGCGTTCGCCACCGCGCACAGCTTCGGCGACCTGCTGATCGGGCGCGTGCTGCAGGGCGTTTCGGCGGGCGCGGCGCTGGCGGCGGTCGGCGCCGGCCTGCTCGACCTCGACAAGACGCGCGGCGCGGTCGCCAACGCGGTCGCGCCGATGCTCGGCACCGGCCTCGGCGGCATCGTCGCCGGGCTGATGGTGCAGTTCCTGCCGGCACCGACGCACCTCGTCTACGAAGTGCTCGGCGTCGTCTTCGTGCTGCAGGCGATCGCGCTCGTGTTCGTTGCCGAGACGGTCGTGCCGCGGCCGGGCGCGCTGGCGTCGCTGCGGCCGACGTTCGCGCTGCCGCCGGCCGTGCGCGGGCCGCTGCTGGCGGTCGCGCCGGTGGTCGTCGCGCTGTGGGCGATGGCGGGCTTCTACGCGTCGCTCGGGCCGACGCTCGTGAAGGAGCTGGTCGGCTCCGGCTCGTTCGTCGTCGGCGGGCTCGCGCTGTTCGTGATGGCCGGCAGCGGCGCCGCCGCGGTGCTCGTGCTGCGGGCGCGCGAGGCGCGCGCGCTGCTGCGCATCGGCGCGAGCGCGCTGGTCGTCGGCGTGGCGACCGTGCTCGGCGCGCTGTCGCTCGATTCGCTCACGGTGTTCCTGGCCGGCACCGCGATCGCGGGCGTCGGTTTCGGCACCGCGTTCCAGGGCGCGATCCGCACGGTCGTCGTCGCGGCCGCGCCGACCGAGCGTGCCGGCGTGCTGTCGCTGCTCTTCGTGCTCTCGTACCTCGCGCTGGGCGCGCCCGCGATCGCGGCCGGCGCGCGTTACGCGGCGACCGGCGACATCACGTCGACGGCGCAGGAATTCGGTCTCGCGGTGCTGGCGCTGGCGGCACTGGCGCTGGTCGGCACGCGGTCGCGCGTGCGCCCGATCGCCTGAGCGCGTGAGCGCCTGAGCGCGTGGTGAGGGGCCGCCGCCCCTCATCGCGCGACGCGCCTTTCGAATCGCGCGTCAGATCGGGCAGACGTTCGCCGGGTCCACCGCACCCGCCAGCGGGATCGTCTTGCTGTCGGGCGGCTTCCGGTTTCCGGCCTTCTTCTCGACCCACGCCTCCAGCAACATGAACGCCTGCCGGTAGCACGGCGCGATCGGCCGCAGCTTGTCGGGGAAGAGGTCGTAGAGCTGGTCGACGTGGTTGCCGCCCTCGACGACGTAGTAGCGGTGCAGCTTGCCGCGGCCCTGGCTGCGGACGAGGTCGACATACGGGTCCGAGTTGGTCGCGATCGGCAGCAGCGAATCGAGCGTGCCGTGCAGCGTGATCATCGGCTTGCCGATGCGGCCGGTGAGCGCGACCCTTGCGACGGCGTCCTTGACCGCCTGCGGCCGGCTCGCATAGTCATAGTCGGCGTCGCAGAACGGCGTGCCCGAGAGGCAGAACGGCACGCCGGCGGCGAGGGCGCCGTCGTAGTCGGGGTCCATTTCCTCGCGATAGGTGCGCTGCGAAAGGTCCCAGTAGACGGCCCAGTGGTGCTCCCACAGGAATTCCGATCCGGGCGCGAAGCCGGCGGCGAGGATCGCCTGGTGCGCAGCTTCGCTGCCGGCGCGGTAGGCGGGGAAGTTCTTGATCGCCGCCGGCAGGAACGTGAACAGGTTCGGTCCCTCCGGCCGCCAGTGCACGCCCTCCCAGTCGACGGCGCCGTCGTACAGGTCGGGCCGGTTCTCGATCGCGTAGCGGGTCAGGTAGCCGCCGTTCGAGAGGCCGGTCATGTACGTGTAGTCGGGCACGCGGCCGTAGTGCTGGCGCACGACGTCCTTCGCGGCGACCGTCAGTTCGGTGACGCGCCGGTTCCACTCGACGATCGCATCGCCCGGCGCGACGCCGTCGCTGTAGAAATTGGTGCCGGTGTTGCCCTTGTCCGTCGCGGCGAATGCGTAGCCGCGCGCAAGCACCCAGTCGCTGATCAGGTAGTCGGTCGCGTACTGCTTGCGCACGCCCGGCGCGCCGGTCACGACGAGCTTGCCGTTCCACTGATTTGGCAGCCGGATCACGAACTGCGCGTCGTGGAACCAGCCGCGCGTCGTGTTCGTCGTCGAGCTGTCCGGGAAGTAGCCGTCGAGCTGGATGCCCGGGACGAGCGTCGTCGGGTTGCGCGTCTGCTGCGAATGCAGGGTGCCCCAATCGCTCACGTCGGTGTACGGCGTCGCGGCGAGGTACTTGGTCGAGAGGTCGGGCAAGCACGCGGCCTCGACGCGCTCGGCGCCCGGCACGGCGAGCGTCGCGATGTCGAGGCAGTCGGCGGCGCGCGCGGCGCTGCCCAGAACGGCGAGTCCGGCGGCGAGCAGGAACGGAAGGCGCGGCATCAAACGACTCCTTGCAGACTGCAGACGACCGCGGGAGCGGCCTTGCCGATGCTTGTACGTCCCGCTGCCGCAGATCGGCATCGCCGTGCGCCGCGTCGTCGCGTAGGTCGCTGCCGACTTCGTTCGGAACGCCGGCCGATGTGTCCTGGCGCGCGCTGTTGCCAGGAGCGACGGCATACTGCCGCCTGCACGGAGGCAGCACACGTGCGGCCCGCCGCCTCCGAACCGAAGGAGATCTTCCTGGCCTGCGCTTCGACTTCCCCGGCGAGACCCGCATGGCCGCGCTGATGCGGACCCATGACTGGGCGCAGTCGCCGCTCGGCTGCCCGGGGGCCTGGCCGCCCGCATTGCGCTCGGTGGTCACCCTGATCCTCGGCGACATGACGATCCCGGGCGGCATCAGCGGCCTCGAGAACGCCGGCGATTTCCGTCGGCGCCGGCCCGCAGTGCCGATCGTGCTCACGACCGGACTCGCGAGCTGGGCCATCGACGCCCGCGCCGCCGACATCAGGCTGCTGCTGAAGCCGTACGGTTCCGACGAGCTGGGCGCGACGCTGCGCGCCGAGCTGAAGCGGGCGCACGCCTGAAACGCCGTGAGCGGCGCGTCCGATCACGTTGCATGTTGCGCGCCGACCGGCACGCCAGGAGGGCACGCGCCGCGCGCCGTGCCGCCGGCGTCGAACGAAGGCCGTGACGCAGCAGCGGCCCTCGACGGGCGGCGCTTCAGCGGCTGCCGGATTCCGGCCGGCTGGTTCACGATGGGCAACGACGGTCCCGACGCCGTCCCCGGCGACGGCGAGGGCCCGCTGCGGTCGGTCACGCTCGTCGCGTTCGAGATCGGCGCGACGACGGTCAGCAACGCCGAGTTCGCCGCCTTCGTCCGCGCGACCCGCTACATCACCGACGCCGAGCGCACCGGCAGCTCGTTCGTGTTCTATCTGCAGCTGCCGGAAGCGCAGCGCATGGCGGCGCCGCAGGTGGTGGCGGGCCTGCCGTGGTGGGTGCCGGTCGAGCATGCGTCATGGCAGCGTCCGGAGGGACCGGGCTCGCATGTGCGCGACCGGCCCGGCCATCCGGTCGTCCACGTGTCATGGCATGACGCGCAGGCGTATTGCGAGTGGTCGGGGACCCGCCTGCCGACCGAGGCCGAATGGGAGCGCGCCGCGCGCGGCGGACTCGAAGGCCGGCGCTTCGCATGGGGCGACGAGCTGTTCGATGCGGCCGGCGTGCCGCGCGCCAACGTGTTCCGCGGCCGCTTCCCGAACGCGCCGGCAGCGGGCTGGCGGCCGGCGCCGGTCGATGCGCGCACCGGCGCGCCGAACGGCTTCGGTCTCTACAACGTCTGCGGCAATGTCTGGGAATGGTGCGCCGACGCCGTCGCGGCGGGCGACGATCGGGGCGGCGGGTCGGCCGAACCGGTGCCCGGCCGCTCGGCGAGCCGCCGCGCGATGCGGGGCGGCTCGTTCCTCTGCCACGACTCGTACTGCAACCGCTACCGCGTCGCGGCGCGTGGCTCGAACACGCCCGAGAGCGCGGCCGGCAACATCGGCTTTCGGGTCGCGCGCTGACCCGGCTGCGCGGTTCAGCCGCGCGCTTCGACCTGGTCGAGGTAGGCGCCGTAGCCCTCGGCTTGCATGCGGTCGCGGTGGATGAACCGCAGCGACGCCGAGTTGATGCAGTAGCGCAGGCCGCCGCGGTCCTGCGGACCGTCCTCGAAGACGTGCCCGAGGTGGCTGTCGCCGTGCTTCGAGCGCACTTCGGTGCGCACCATGCCGAGCGACGCGTCGCGCAGTTCGGCGACGTTGGCCGGCTCGATCGGCTTCGTGAAGCTCGGCCAGCCGCAGCCCGACTCGAACTTGTCGGCCGATGCGAACAGCGGTTCGCCGGACACGATGTCGACGTAGATGCCGGGTTCGTGGTTCTCGAGGTACTCGCCGGTGAACGGCCGCTCGGTCGCGTTCTGCTGGGTCACCCGGTACTGTTCACGGGTCAGTTTCGAGAGGGCTTCGGGCGTCTTCTGGTAGGTCGTCATCGCGGGCTGCCTCGCATGCTTCGGGTGCTCACAAATGGGTTCGCGCGCGCGTTTCCCAAGAGGCGTTGTCGGATCCGGACGCCATGTCGTGACAGGCCGCGGTCACGCCGCCCCGACGGGCTCGAGGACATGGATCACGCGCGCCGCGGTGAACTCCTTCACGCGGCTCGCATACGCCTTCATGTGCGGCGCGACGGCATGCGCCTGCAGCGCCGCGAGGCTGGCCCACTTCTCGACGACGACGAAGCTGTCCGCACCGACGCTGCCCGGCGAGGCCGGCATCCCTTCGGCGTCGACGGTGGCGACGTATTCGATGCAGCCCGCTTCGGCCCGCACGGCCGGCACGTTCTGCTGGAATGCCTCGAGGATCCGGGCGCGCTGGCCCGGATGCGCGGTGATCATGGCGACGACGTGGATCATGATGGGCGGGCTCCTGCAAGGTCGATGTCGCGGAGAGCTTACGCGCTCGCTGGATCGCCGGTCGGCGGCACCTTTTGCAAACGGTCCGGCCGCGCCGCAGCGGGACGAAACGGTCCGCCGAACGAACGAAAAAGCCGCCGATTCCGACCTTGATGGAGCGGCCGGATCGGGCATGGATCGCCGACACTTCCGGCGTCAGTTTGATGCCGCTCAGGAGAGCCGCCGACATGCTGGAAGCCAACACCCCGGCGTACGTCCTCGAGCCGCTGCAGCGGGCAGCGCCCGTCGTCGAGACGAACGCCCGGCGGACCCCCAATTTCATCAACGACGTGGCGGCCGGCAAGGTCGAGCTGCCCACCATTCCGCGGGTCGTGCAGCGGCTCATCGCCGCGCTGCGCGAGCCCGATGTGGACACCCGCAAGATCGGCGCATCGCTGGCCCAGGACCCGGTGCTGAGCGCGAAGGTGCTGCGCCTCGCGAACTCGTCGTTCTTCGGCGGCCAGCGCTCGATGGCGTCGATCGACGCCGCCGTCGCGATGATCGGCACCCAGGCGCTGAACCGGCTGATCGTCGCCTGCGGCGTGTCGGCGTCGTTCAAGGCGATTCCGGGCATCGACCTGCGCGTCTTCTGGCGCGATGCGCTGGTCGCCGCGACTGCCGCCGGCAAGCTCGCGCCGCGCCTTGGCGCCGATGCCGAAGAGGCCTACGTCTGCGGCCTCCTGCACCGGACCGGCCACCTGATCCTGTGCCAGACCTACCCGGACATCGCGGACGCGATGTTCACCGGCTTCGCGGTCGTGCGCGGTGCCGAGCTCGCGGCGATCGAGAACGACACGTTCGGCATCGACCACCCGACGGTCGGCGCGCTCTGGGTCGAGACGATCGGCTTCCCGCAGCCGGTCGCGGACACGATCCGACAGGCCGCGCAGCCGCTGGCACCGACCGCCAGGCCGCTCGATCTCGCGCTCGGAGCCGCCTGTGCGCTCGCCGCCGCCGTCGCCCGCGAAGAGCCGGTCGAGACCGCCCTGCAGGCGTTGCCGCCGGTCGTGCAGACGCTCTTCACCGCCAACGGCGAGCCCGATCGGGCCTTTTCCAAGCTGCACGAATCGCTGCTCGAGACCGAGCCCGCGCTCTGACCTTCGTCGGCGACGCTATTCCCTGATGACCTCGTCGGCGCTCAGCAGCAGCGACTGCGGCACCGCGAGCCCGAGCGCCCGCGCGGTCTTCAGGTTGATCAGCAGGTAGTAGCGGGTCGGCTGCTCGACCGGAAGGTCGCCCGGCTTTGCCCCCTTCAGGATCCGATCGATGAAGAGCGCTGCCCGCTTCAGCGTGTCGGCGTCGTCGGGTCCGTACGACATCAGGCCGCCGTCGCGCACGAGGTAGCCGAACTCGTAGATCGCCGGAATGGCGTGCGCGGCAGCGAACTCGAGGACGCGCTTGCGGTTCAGCAGGGTCAGCGAATCGGTGATCAGGAAGAGCGCATGCGGGCGGTCCTTCGTCATCGCCGCGAAGGCCGACGCGAAATCGTCCGGCTCGCGCACGCCGAGCGGCTGGACGCTGACGCGCAGCACCGGCGCGGCGCGCTCGATCTCGCCGTAACGCAAGGTCATCGCCGGATCGCTCGCGTTCCACAGCACCGCGATCCGCGTCGCCGCCGGCACCATCTCCTTCAGCAACTCGAGGCGCTTTGCGCTCAGCTCGGTCGCCTGCGCGCTGATCCCGGTGATGTTCCCGCCCGGCCGCGACAGGCTCGGCACCAGTCCGACACCGACCGGGTCGCCGGCACCGGCGAAGACGATCGGCACCGTCGACGTCGCGAGCTTCAATGCCTGCGCCGCCGTGCCGCCGCCGAACGCGAGCACCGCATCGACGTTGATCCCGACCAGCTCGTCGGCCAGACCGCGCAACGTCGCGACCTTGCCCTCGGCCCAGCGGCCGCTGTAGGTGACGTTCTGGCCCTCGACATAGCCGAGTTCGCGGAGCGCCTCGCGGAACGCGCGCGGCGGTGCGCCGTCCTGGGTGCGTGGACCCGGCGACAGGTAGCCGATGTGCCAGACCTTGCGTGACGGCTGCGCGTGCGACGCGCGCGGCAGCAGCGTGAGACTGCCCGCCACGAGGCCGATGGCCCGTCTTCTTTGCATCGATCGATCTTACGCGCGGGCCCGGTTGCCGCGGATCGCACTCGACAGCGCGATGGCATGTCGCTCGAGCTGGCGACAGCAGCGGGAATCTGCATCCCGCCGGTCCGCGTTGCCGGTTCCGCCGACGCAGCCAGCCGCGCTTCTCCTACAGCGAGTGTGTCGATGCGGTTCGAACATGGTCCCGGGCTTTCGGGGTCCTGATGGCTGGCGCACGTAACTTGGGGGCACGGACGGCTGGACAATCCGCGGCGCGCCGACTCGCAGCGGCCGTGTCCGTTGCGGTGTCGTGCGCCGCACCGTGGGCGGCTGCGCAGGACGAGTCGGCCGCGGGCGACGCCGACGGCAAGGTCGGGACCACGCTGGCGCAAGCCGCCGCTTCGCAAGCGGCCGCTGCGGCGGCGCCAGCGGCCAGCTCGAATGCCGCCGCCGCGGCCGGTGATCGCGCCGCGCGCGCGACCGACGACCGCCCCGAGGCGACACCGGCCAAGCCGGACTACGCGTTGCCAGCCGTCGAGATCCTCGGCTTCCAGGTGCTGCTGAACCGCGCCAACCGCTATTTCGGAACCGAGCGCGACGACTACCGCGTCTCGCTCGATTCGATCCGCCGCAACCTGCGCAGCGGATGGGGCACCGATCGCGACCCGTTCAACGTCAACCAGTTCGGCCACCCCTACCAAGGCGCGATGTACCACGGCTTCGCGCGCTCGGCCGGCTTCGACTACTGGCATTCGCTCGGCTATGCGTTCGCCGGCAGCGCCGTCTGGGAGATCGCCGGCGAGCGGACCCGGCCGTCGCGCAACGACCAGGTCGCGAGCGGCGTCGGCGGCACGTTCCTCGGCGAGGCGCTGTTCCGGATGTCGAGCCTCGTGCTCGAACAGGGCGGCGGGATGCCGCGCTTCTGGCGCGAGCTCGCGGCGACGGCGATCGCGCCGTCGGCCGGCTTCAATCGCCTCGTCTTCGCCGACCGCTACGGCGCTGTCTACTCGAGTCGCGGCGCGGCCTACTTCAGCGAGCTCGCGCTCGGCTACAGCGGCAGCGTGAAGCGCGACCTCGGCACGTCGACCGCGGATTTCAAGCGCAATGAAGCCCAGATCGCCTTTGCGATCGACTACGGCCTGCCCGGCAGCGACGGCTACCAGTACATGCGGCCGTTCGACTACTTCAATTTCCAGAGCACGCTGTCGAGCGCCAACGGCATCGAGGCGGTGCTGACGCGGGGCCTGCTGCTCGGCCGCACCTACGAGATCGGCCGCGCCTATCGCGGCGTCTGGGGCCTCTACGGCAGCTACGACTACATCGCGCCGCAGACCTTCCGCGTCTCGACCACCGCGCTGTCGCTCGGTTCGACCGCGCAGCTGTGGCTCTCGGAGGAAACGTCGCTGCAGGGCACCGCGATGGCCGGGCTCGGCTATGCCGCCGTCGGCACGACGCACGGCAGCGCGACCGATCGCGACTACAACTACGGGGTCGCACCGCAGGCGCTGCTGAACCTGCGCATCGTCCATGGCGACAAGATCGCGCTCAACGTGACCGGACGCGAGTACTTCGTCAGCCGGATCGCCTCGGGCACTGCCGACGGGCACGACAACATCGTGCGCGGCGACGCGACGCTGACCTGGCGGCTGGCCAAGCAGCACGCCGTGTCGCTGCGCGTCGTCGCGAGCCGGCGCGATGCCGAGTTCCCGATCAGCGGGCGGGCCCGGCAGACCCAGGTGACGGTCGGACTGTTCTACACGCTGCTCGGTCGCGATCGGTTCGGCACGGTCGACTGGCGCTGAACGCATGGCGGCCCTCCTGCAGGCCGGAGGGTCGGGTGTCGGCTGGGCCGATCGACGCGCCGCCCCTGCGATCCGCCCCGGGTGCTCAGGGGCGCCTTCCCGCACAAGAGGCTCTCACCCTCCGTCGTCTCGTTTCGACCTGACAGATCCGTTCGCTTTCGTTGGCCCTTCGCGGGATTGGCCTGCAACGAAACAAGGATGACTGTCATGGATTCTCATCACGCCGAGGCGCGCGCCGCGCTCGATGCCGGGCGCGGTCTGTTCCTGCTGCCGTACCGGCGCCAGCTGATCGTCGCCGATGCCGATTTCATCGTCGAGATCGGCCTTGATCCGGCCGACCCTGCGTGGGCCGCGCTGCAGCGCGACCTGGCCGCGGGCTACGCCAGCGAGGCCTGGGCGACACTCGCGTTCCAGCGCATCAAGGCGCCCCGTTCGACATTCGCGTCGGGCTGAGCGCGGCAGCCCATGATCGTCCACCTCGTCGACGGCACGTACGAACTGTTCCGCCATTTCTACGGCTTGCGTCGCTTCACGAAAGGCAAGGACCGGCCGTTCGGCGCCGTCGTCGGCGTGCTGCAGTCGGTGCTCGAATTGATCGAGCAGGGCGCGACCCACGTCGGTGTCGCGACCGACCACGTGATCGAATCGTTCCGCAACGATCTGTGGGCCGGCTACAAGACCTCGGCCGGGATCGAGCCGGCGCTGCTGGCCCAGTTCCATCCGCTCGAGGAAGCCCTGGTCGCGATGGGGGTCGTGGTCTGGCCGATGGTCGAGCTCGAGGCCGACGACGCCCTCGCCTCCGCCGCGCACATTGCCGGCGCAGACGAAGCGGTCCAGAAGGTCTGCATCTGGACCCCCGACAAGGACCTCGCGCAGTGCGTCCGCGACGACCGCATCGTGCAGGTCATCCGCAAGGGCAAGACGATCCGCAATGCGGATGGCGTGCGCGCGAAGTTCGGCGTCGAGCCGGCGCTGATTCCCGACTATCTCGCGCTGGTCGGCGACGCGGCCGACGGCTATCCCGGGCTCGACGGCATCGGCCCGGTCGGCGCCGCCGGGCTGCTGAACCGCTACGGCGCGATCGAGGCGTTTCCGGCCCGCGTGCTGGGTGAGCGCCAGCAGGCCGCGCTGCTCTTCAAGCGACTGGCGACGCTGCGCACCGACGCGCGGCTGTTTCGCAGCGTCGCCAGGCTGCAGTGGCACGGACCGACCGCTGCGTTCGCTGGGTGGACCGAGCGGATGGCGGCACCGCGCCTGCTCGAGCGCAGCCGCTCGGCGCCTGCCGCATCGCCACGGGTGGCGCGTCGCTGAGTCCGATCGCCGGCACGGTGCCGGCGCCTCGATGCCACGCCATCGGTGAGCGCCTGCAATCGCCTCGTCATGGCGCTCTCGCCGCGCCCCGACCCGCGTGTCATCATCTCCCGCTCCAAGTCAGCGCACGACCTTTCCACCCAGCATGAGCGACAACCCCGAACGGCCACCGCTGCCCGACCGCCTGTCGGTGGACCCGCGCAGCCCGCATCACGTCGCCGCGGTGTTCGAGCACGAGATCGGCATCCGCCTGAACGACAAGGAGCGCTTCGACGTCGAGGAGTACTGCATCAGCGAAGGCTGGGTCAAGGTCCCGGCCGGCCGCACGCTCGACCGCAAGGGCCGGCCGCTGCTGATCCAGCTGAAGGGCAGGGTCGAGGCGTTCTACCGCTGAACGCTCGCAGCAGCTGCGATCAGCCGGCGCCCTCGAGCCGATACGCCATCACCTCGCGCTGCAATGCCG
>Ga0207648_10005370_pt1 | contig 12915 bp, 8 predicted proteins | sample KBSMisM32_FD_184310 | JGI IMG/M metagenome (GOLD analysis project Ga0207648, IMG submission 184310) | Miscanthus rhizosphere microbial communities from Kellogg Biological Station, Michigan, USA - KBS Miscanthus M3-2 (SPAdes) (version 2) | ecosystem: Host-associated > Plants > Roots > Rhizosphere...
TAATGCGATCCCGATCATTAGCCCTACCCTTATTCTTTTAATGAATACTCCCAGTAATAACCCTAACACAATTGCAACCAGAAAGGCCATTTCCCCTCTTCGTGCGTCTGGTTTTTTTTCGGTCATTAGTTAAAACGCTTTCTTTTTATTCAATGCAATGATATTCGCCATTAGACGGTAAGCACCAGGCACACCCGCCGGCAGTTCCCGGAAGAATACCAAACCTGTGTAGGTAAAATATCCTTTACCATAAGGAGCAATGATCAGGCTGCCTTCATCTGCATTCTCACCCGGATCATGGATGGACAATATGGTTTCAAAATTGGACTTATCCCAATTACCTGCATGATAGATACTCCGCTCCTGTATCCAGCCTTTAAAATCATCCTGTGTGATCTTATTAGGGAAATTGAGCACCGGGTGATCAGGTTTCAAAATGGTCACCTCAGCATTTTCATCAGTAACTCTGCGGTTAACAATATCAAATTTAAAGGGACCAATTTGCTGAATGTTACGATTGGGCGTGTTATACTGCACAATGAAATTGCCTCCATCATTCACGTATTTCATCAGCTTCTCATAATACTTGCTCATCCAGCTATTGGTATTATAAGCCCGCACACCCACTATGATTGCATCAAACTGCTGAAGATTGTTACGGGACAGTTCTTTATCAGTGAGCAGGGTCACATCATAACCCATTTGTTCCAGTGCTTCGGGAACTTTATCACCTGCGCCTACAATGTAACCTACCTTTTTATTATAGGTTGCCACATCCAGTATTACATATTTATTGATGGCGTCAGTGAAATAATTGATGAAGGGAATATGATCATACCGGATTGTATGCAGGTTCTTTGCAGTAACTTTTTCTGGTTGCTCATAATAGGTGAAAGAAAAAGTATCTGCTGCTGAAGTCCCTGTTTTCTTTGTTACATCAAACAGGTTGTAGAATGAACGCCGGTTATTCCTGGAAAGAGGAGACTGATCATTTATCAGCAGATCATCCTGCTGGTATATCTTCACATTGTTCAGGTTCTTTTGGGCAACATAACTGAACTCCTGCGACCAGTTTTCCTTTGGTCTTAGTATATTAACCTCTTTGGGTATTTCCACAGTATAAGCAGGAAGCACTACCAGTGGCTCATACATCTCTCCTTTTACAGGATCTGTAACACGGTATTTAACAGGTTTCTCAAACGAGATATCTTCTCCTTCTATATTAACGATAATATTCACTAAATACCCCGGGTCCACATCTGCCTGTCCTATCTGCTGCGGATTACTAACATTATAATAGCCGGGAGCCATTTTATTGGCCAACCAGTAAGGTTGAGTGATTGTTTTTGAAGGCGAAACATACAAGGTTTTAGAAAAATTGAAATTCACATTTCTTCCCAGGCTGGCAGAAAACGTAGAATCAAAATTATCGGTTGATACTTTCTTCAGAGTGGCAGGAACACCCAGGCGGTTATTAAAGGAGAAATTGAAACGAATGGAATCAGTTTGCACGGCAAAAGGTTCTGTAGTGATCACGTCCAGGAAAAAGCCGCTGCATTGTTCGATCAGTATTTTGGTTTCTTTCCTTTTCTGAATGATCCAGTAACTATCGGGCATATTCTGAAGGGCCTTGTACAATACAACCAGCCCCTTCACTGATTTTTCAGGATGAAGAAAATCAAATGAGCCGATTAATTTCTCAACCTGTTTCTGAATATTCTTGCTGCCCGGTACGCGATCCCAGTTTGTAATTACATCATCCATCAGGTCTTTGGAAGCAGCAGGTCCGCTGGTAGTGCGGAAATAATCAAAAGCTTCCCCTCTTGATGAAGTTGCACCAAAACCCTGGCTTTTATGATTGCTTCTGCTGGCAGCAGCAATCTCTCCATAACTCTTACCAAGGAGAGGGTTATATCCACCCAGGTCAATTTTAAGATCACCAGTGGCAGCATTGGGATTCCCAAAATTGAATGAGTTCCATAGAACTCTTTTCACCTGCCAGGTTTTTACATACTTCAATTGTTCTGGAAATCGGTTTGGATCAGCTGCAGCAGTAAAAGCTTCATTGGCCAGTATAGCAGAAGCAGTGTGGTGACCATGACCACCTTCACCAGTAGTTGGGAACCGGGTAACAATCACATCCGGTTGAAATTTGCGGATCACCCAAACTACATCGCTTAATATTTTTTCTTTATCCCATTTTGTAAAAGTCTCCTGTGGGCTTTTTGAAAAACCAAAATCAAAAGCCCTGGTGAAAAACTGTTCGCCGCCATCCATTCTTCTTGCAGACAATAGTTCCTGGGTGCGGATGAGACCCAATTCAATTCCCTGTTCATCACCTATCAGGTTTTGCCCCCCATCTCCTCTCGTCATGGACAGATAACCCGTGCGATATAAACGATCTTTGGAGAGCCAGGCAATAAGGCGTGTGTTTTCATCATCTGGGTGGGCGGCGAGGTATAATACAGAACCCAGCACGTTGAGTTTTTGTAATCCCTGGTACATATCAGCTGATGTCCAGGTAGCTGGCGCCTGGGAAAAAGAAACAGAGATATAGCATATCAGGCAAAGCAGCAGACCGGTTTTTTTCATGCCATCGGAATTATTCAACGAATATAATTAGGTTTGGTTTAGCCTGGCTTCCGCTTATCTATAATTATGGGTTTTGTAACTTTATTTTTTATTTCCAGGTCAATCCTTTTAGAAGTCATGAATAAGCGTTTCCTGCTGTTAGCAGTAATTTATTTTTTCGCATCCTGTAATCCCTCAAAGAAAAACAACCAGTCATCCATTGATGGCTATCATTATTCTGTTCAAAAATCATCACTGGCAACTAATGGTGCCGTTGTTTCCGCCCATTCACTGGCAAGCAAAGTTGGCGTTCAGATAATGAAACAGGGAGGAAATGCAATTGATGCTGCCATTGCTGCCCAGTTAGCCCTGGCAGTTGTATATCCGGAAGCAGGCAACCTGGGTGGTGGTGGATTCTTTGTGGCCCATCTTGCAAATGGGAAAGATATTGCTATTGACTTCAGGGAAATGGCTCCGGAAGCCGCTTCCAGGGATATGTACATCGATTCAACCGGTAAAGCAAGGACTGATCTTAGTCAGAATGGCCATCTGTCAGCTGGCGTACCTGGGACTGTTGCAGGCCTTTTTGCCATGATGCAATATGCAAAACTGCCATTTGAAAAATTGATACAACCGGCTATCGATCTTGCTGAAAAAGGTTTTGCAATCGAAAAACGGGAAGCATATCATTTAAATGATATCAGGGACGAATTAATCCGGTATAATACCCTTACGCCAGTTTTTGTTGGAAGCGAGCGCTGGCATGATGGTGATACATTGATCCAAACCGATCTTGCCAATACTTTAAAACGGATCAGGGAAAAAGGCGCTTCAGGATTTTATGAAGGTGAAACGGCAAGACTCATAGTTCAGGAAATGAAAAGGGGAAACGGTATTATTACTTATGATGATCTCCGGAACTATAAGGCATTGACGCGTGAACCTCATCGTTTTTCTTACAAAGGATATGAGATCATCGGCATGCCAATGCCAAGCAGCGGTGGGTTATTACTTAACCAGATGATGAAAATGGTAGAAAACCGTGATATTGGGAAAATGGGATTTCATTCTCCTGAAGCAACGCAATTGATGATAGAGGTTGAAAGACGTGCCTTCGCAGACCGCGCTGAATATATGGGAGATGCTGATTTTTACAAAGTGCCCGTAAAGGCATTATCCAGTGATAAATATCTTGCAGACAGAATGAAGGATTATTTACCTGGAAAGGCCGGGACAAGTACGGCCATCAGGCCTGGAGATGCTGTTCCTTATGAAAGCACCGAAACAACTCATTTAAGTGTTCTGGATAAAGAGGGCAATGCAGTATCTGTTACCACCACATTGAATAATTCCTATGGGAGCCGCACAGTAGTAGGTGGCGCTGGTTTTTTTCTGAATGATGAAATGGATGATTTCAGTGTCAAGCCTGGCGTTGCCAATATGTATGGTGCTGTGGGTGGTGATGCCAATGCAATTCATCCCGGTAAAAGAATGCTCAGTTCCATGGCACCTACCATAGTGTTAAAGGATAATAAACCTGTGATAGTAGCAGGGACCCCAGGCGGAACAACTATTCCAACCTCTGTATTTCAGACCCTGATAAATATCATTGAATTTGGCATGACAACACAGGAAGCAGTTGATCAGCCCAAATTCCATCATCAGTGGCAGCCCGATCAAGTGGAGCTGGAAACAGGATTTCCCCCTTCTGTTGCTGAACAATTACAAAAAATGGGCTACCCCATTAAAGATAGAAGTGAGATCGGCAGAACGGAAGTGATCAGGGTATTACCCAATGGAAAACTGGAAGGCGTTGCAGATAAACGTGGTAATGATGATGCCGAAGGCTGGTAATTTAAAAATTTTTTATGAATACATTTCAGAGTGATTTTCTTAAAACTGCAATACGCCGGTTAAAATATTATAAGGACCTCGGCGATAAAACTTTTGAACAGTTAACTGATAATGATTTTCATTACCAGTTCAATGAAGAATCAAACAGTATAGCCATCATTATTCAGCACATGGCCGGTAATATGCTTAGCCGCTGGACCAATTTCCTTACAGAAGATGGTGAAAAATCCTGGCGCCAACGGGATGATGAATTTGCTGTACATCAGTATAGCAAGGCTCAATTAATTGATATCTGGGAAAAGGGTTGGAACTGTTTCCTGGAAGCTTTGGCAGCTCTGCAAGAAGAGGACCTGCTGAAAACGGTCACCATCCGGTCGGAAAGCCTTACGGTTACAGACGCCATCAATCGCCAGTTGGCCCATTACCCCTACCATATTGGCCAGATTGCCTATATCGGCCGGATGGTTAAGGCATCTGAATGGAAGAGTCTGTCCATCCCAAAGGGCGGTTCTGCCAATTATAATCAGAATAGTACAATAAAAGACCCTGCAAAGAAGTTTTAATCCGGTCAGCCGGAGTAGGTGGCTGTCCATGCCAGAGCTGAGGTTGTACCACGGCGATAAATCCGGGGTTAACCCAAAAGGATCAGGTAGTTTTTGCGAATTGTAATAAATTGATCCTCGGCTATTTGTAATGCCCCCTTTAAGCTCTATTTTGTGCCCCAGGATCCGGTTTTATAGCAATCGGTAGTAATGGGGAACCAATGTCCCGATCGCCATCGGGATTGATTAGCCGAGTTCTGGCAAATTTTCCCGGTATATAAAGTATAGTATAATTAAGCCACCAAATTGCATAAAGCAAACTACTTATGATGAAAACTATTGCACTGTTGATCCTTACAGTGATTGCCGTATCCACCAGGGCCCAAAACCAGCTCGGCATTTTTGCAGGCCCCCAGGCTACTTCGGCAAAGTATACCATAAAAGGTATTAACCAACCCACTCATACCATGTATGGATTCCATGTAGGTGGAGTTTTCAAAGTTCCCTTTGAAGGCAAGATCTATTTTGCCCCTTCGGCTTTCTATAGCCTGAAAGGATATAAGGTTGCATTTAATCAAAGAGCCTATCCGCCGGATACACTGGCTACAGACAATAATACCACCATTCACAGCTTTGAACTGGCCGCTTTATTACAAATAGATTTTGGAAAGAAAGCAAATCATCTTTTTGTCAGGTTTGGACCCTCTCTCGATTTTCAATTGACAGGTAAGGAAAAATTCAATTTGAAAAACGGGACATTAGTTAACCGGAATATGCCTTTTGGCTTCGATAAATACGGTCATTATGGCGCCAATCTTTTATTGCAGTTTGGATATGAAACAAAGAATGGCATTTCAGTTAATGCACTCTATGGTCATGGTATAGGAAGTATCAATAATGCGGATTACGGCCCGGCTATCCATCACAGAGCCTTTGGATTATCCATTGGAAAATATTTAAATACCCGGAAAACTACTATTGACACCCGCAATAAGGAATAATACGGGGATCGTTTAGGGGATGATTATCAAGGACCTGCCGGAATAATTGTCTTATATACCATTCCGGAAAATTAAAATCATATTAGAATACCCCATATCTGGGGGAAACTGCCCAGTTTATCCACAATAAAAATCTGCATGGATTTGCAGATTTCGCCATTTAGAGTATCTTTATCCCCTGCTCACACAGGTGTGAATGGCTGACGACCTATTCACACATTACTCCGGGTAACTACCCACCAATACTAACTCAGTATCCTCAGCAAGATCGCCCCGAATTAATATCCTGGAGATTTCCAAGCATTTTTTATTTAACCGTTAGAAAACTCTTATTCTGATGTTACCGAAAAGTACCTCTAGAAAGCACCTCCTTGCGATTGCCTGCGTGTTATTGTCATGTTCCTTCTGTTTTGGCCAAAATGCCATTTACACAGAAAATCAAAATCCCGGCGTTCCATTTGCTACCTGGGGTATTCCTGCTGATAGTTTCAGAGCACATAATATTGCTGGTTTTGCTACCAATATGAGTTTGAATGCCGGCTCAACAGTACACTTCAAGGTTACTGTTTATGATGGCGCAAACTTCACAATGAAAATATATCGCATCGGTTACTATAATGGTAATGGTGCTCGTTTAATGGCCGATCTTGGTACTCATCCTGGAGTTATTCAACCTGTAGGCATTGAAGATCCTGTAACCGGATTACTTGATTGTGATAACTGGAGTGAGTCTGCATCATGGGCAATTCCTGCTAACGCAGTTTCCGGATTATATATAGCAAGGATTGATCGTGTAGGCGCTGGGGGCGGAAGCAATCATATTGCTTTTGTTGTGCGTAATGATACCGGTAATTCAGATTTGATCCTTCAATTCCCTGACGCTACCTGGCAGGCTTATAATGTATATGGCGGTAATAGTATATATAACGGTACCACTGCCCTGCCCGATGGTCACGCATCAAAGGTTAGTTACAACAGACCCTTCTTCATTGCCACTGCCATTAATACATATGATGGTCGCGGTGCGGACTGGTACATGAATGCAGAATACCCGATGATCCGCTTCCTGGAGCGTAACGGTTATGATGTTTCCTATACAACCTGCGAAGATGTATCCGCCAATCCATCACACCTGCTCTCCCATAAAGTTTATATTTCCGTTGGCCATGATGAATATGTGTCAAAAGAACAACGCAATGCTGTAGAAGCTGCACGTGATGCTGGCGTAAACTGTGCCTTCTTTAGTGGAAATGAATTTTACTGGAAAACAAGGTGGGAAAATGATAATAGTGGTGATTCACGTCGTACACTTGTTTGCTATAAAGAAGGATTACTGGCTACGGGTCAATTGGGTGAAAAATCCTGTGGCGGTAAATGCGATGTAAGCTCATCAGAGTGGACAGGATTATGGAGAATGGGGATTGGTTACGATGGTAACCGCCCGGAGAATGCATTAACGGGACAAATAAGCTGGACCGAATTGCCAGGAGTGATCCAGGTCCCCGATACATATAAGAATTTACGTTTCTGGAGGAATACATCGGTTGCCAGTTTGGGAACAGGAGCAACTGCAAATCTGGCTCCCAACTCCCTGGGGTACGAGTGGGATTATGAACAAAAAATTGGCACTTATCCTGCAGGACGTATGGCTTTGTCAAGTACAACTATTGGAGGTTTAACGCATAAATTATCATTATACCGCCATACAAGCGGTGCACTTGTATTTGGTGCTGGTACCGTTCAATGGTCATGGGGCCTTGATGATAAACATAATGGAGGAACACCTACAGTTAGTCAGGATATGCAGCAGGCTACAGTAAACCTGTTTGCAGATATGGGAGCGCAGCCTTTCTCACTCATGCCCGGATTAACTGCTGCAACACAATCAACCGATCTTACAGCACCCGTTTCGGTTATCGCTTTACCAATTGCCGGAGCAACATTTTCAGCAAGATCAACTGTAACTATTTCAGGAACTGTAACTGATGCTGGCGGTGTGGTTTCGGTTGTTGAAGTATCGGTAGATGGTGGCACAACCTGGGTTCCGGCCACTGTTGCATCCTTTGCGGCATCAACAACCTGGAGTTATTCATGGATCCCTGAAACGCAGGGTGCAATTACAATTAAGGTACGCGCTTTTGATGATAGCGGTAACCGGGAAACTCCTGGTGCCGGTACAGCCGTAACCATAACAGCTCCTGTTTGCCCCTGTACGATCTTCTCTCCAAATGTAACTCCTGTTACACCACATACAAATGCTGATGGAACAGTTGTAGAACTGGGTCTTAAATTCAGACCAAATGTAAATGGTACAGTAACCGGTGTTCGTTTCTATAAAGATCCAAACAATAGCACTGTGCCAGGTCCGCACCTTGGACATCTTTGGACCAACTCAGGTACTAATCTTGGCGAAGTAACATTCACTGGAGAAACTGCAAGCGGCTGGCAACAGGCATTGTTTGCAGCACCGATCTCTGTAGTAGCAGGTACAACGTATGTAGTTTCCTACCTGTCACCAACAGGGCATTTCTCGAAGACCGATAATTTCTTTACAGCCTCTAATTACCCGGCAGGATCAGGTTGGCCTGTTCAGGCATTTGGTACACCATTAAATGGTGTGAAGCGAGACGGTTCTTCTGCTTTCCCTAATGATGTGAGTCCAAATGGAGAAAATTTCATGGTAGATGTGGTCTTCCAGCCAAATGTAGTAACCACAGGTACTATTGATGGTTCAGTAACTCTCCAGGGACGTCCTGCTCCACCCAATTCCCAGTGGTCAATACCGTTGGTGGTTAAAGTATACAATCCTGGTGTACCTACCCCAATTGCGACTTATGGCGTTTCTACTGATAATAGTGGACATTTCAGCATACCGAACGTGGCAATTGGCATTTATCACATCTCAGTGAAGAATGCGCAGACCCTGCAGGTTGTAAAACTTTCGCAAGCCATTGTACTTGGCACTAATACCATTAATTTTGGCACCCTTAAGGCTGGTGACGGCAATAACGATAATGCAATTACCCTGGCAGATATTTCGTTGCTGGTGCCGAGCTTTAACAAACCACCTGGTGATCCGGCTTACAATGCAAGTGTGGATTATAACCATGATGGTTTCGTGACCCTGGCTGATATTTCATTGCTGATCCCGAACTTTAATACAACGGGCGACCCTAATCCCTGATAAAACCATTTAATAGACTCTAAATAATTTGTCACCTTAAATAAAAGAACATGAAAACAACTTTCCGACTGCTTACTGGAAAAGGTAATGTGAAGAGACTCGCGGGTGTTCTTGTTTCGTTGCTCATACTGCTCTTATTGTCAAATTCGGGTAATGCACAAAACACCGCCAACCTGATCGTTACTCCTTCACCCGTAATTACCCAGGTTGGCCAGACCTTCTCGGTAAAGGTCAGGATTGATTTTACCGGTACACCTCAAAGCGCGGATGCAGTTGAGATCCACCTTGGATTTGACAATACCAAGCTGAGGGTGGACGCTGTTACAAAAGATAACCCTGGATCCTGGAGCGATCTGATTGCCCTGGAATCTACCACTACTATTAATACCAATGGAAAGGTTAATTATGCGGCATTTACTTTAACTCCTGTAACTGTTGACATGGATATTTTAACCGTCAACTTTACCGTTTTGGCGGGCACCGGGACTTCTACTCCTTTGACTTTGCTGAGAACAGCAGGTAACATGTCAGATGTTCAGAGTGGCGGCTCTTCAATTGTTCAGAATTTCAATAGTGGTACAGTTGCTATTACTTCCGGTAGTTGTACACTGGCTGGCGCTACCATATCTAATACGCCTACCTGTAACGCACAGCCATTTAACCTGGTACTCCAGAGTATTTCTGGTGGCGGTACCAGTCCCTATAGTCTTGTAATTAATGGCATTACATACAATAATATAAATGTTGGTGGAACTATCACTACTGTTACGCCTCCTACCTACAATATTTTTAATGGAACTCCTGCAATCGTTCCTCACCAGGAAGACAACGAGCTTGAATTGGGGATCACGTTCCAATCTGATGTAGCAGGTTTTGTAAAAGGTGTTCGTTTTTTCAGTGATGATGATGTTGACCCTACTGCTACTTATACCGGAGCTTTACGTATGGCAGATGGTACTTTGATGGCTTCCGCGGTATTTAGCAATCCTGTTACAAGCAACACGTGGACTCAGGTATTATTCAGTTCACCTGTTGATATTGCAGCCAATACTGAATATATCATTTCTTATCATTCCACAAGGTTCAATCACTCGGAAGAAAGTGGAGGCGCCGCCTCTCCCATTACCAATGGCCACCTTTCAACACCGGCTTCAGGAGCTGTATTCCGTTACAGCACTACTTTTGATCCAAGTGCTGCAGGATTCGCTCCAAGCAACAATAATTATTGGGCTGATGTACTGTTCAATGCTGCTGATACTGCTTTCAGTTTAACAAGTGTAACAGATGCTGGTGCATGTTCCATTTCAGGCTCACCTTTACAACTATTGAACGTAAACTCGCCTAACTGTAACACTTTACCTGTAACATTTATGCGACTTTCTGCTACTTCTGACAAAAAAGACATTACTGTAAGCTGGGCTACAGCATCTGAGATCGATAATGATGGTTTTGAGATCCAGCGTAGCAGCAATGGTCGCGTATGGGAAGGTATTACTTATGTGAAAGGTAAAGGAAACAGCACAACAGTAAGCAACTATACTTATATTGATAAAGATCTGTTCCCCCAAACTTATTATTATCGTTTGAAACAGGTTGATATCGACAAGAAATATAAATTCTCAGCAATCGTTACTGCATCTATTAATGGCAAAGCTGAAACGGTTTTAGGTCAGAACTATCCTAATCCTTTCAATGGAGAGACAATGATACCTTATACTCTTGCCAGAAAATCAAAAGTCAACCTGACTGTGTTTGATCTGAATGGCAGAGCCATGCGGGTATTGGTGAATGGCACACAGGATGCTGGTTCACATAATCAGTATTTCTACCAAAATCAGCTTCCTGCCGGTGTTTATTATTATCGCCTGACTACAGATGAAGGAAGCAGTGTGAAAAAATTCATCGTTAGATAAATTTTATTTAAACAAAAAGATTTACCAATAGAGAACCAAGATCAACTGGGCCCCACTTTCAGTGGGGCCCTTGCTTTTTTAATGATTTTTTATTGAATTGTAAGTTTAAAGTTCCATTGGCATATATGTCACTCATAGAATACATCACCTACCTATCTTTGCAGCATGGCGGAAGACTTACTCATTGTAAAAGGTACCAAAGAAGAAAGATACCAGTCTTTACTACCGCAGGTTCGTGGATTGCTGGAAGGTGAAACAGACCTGATTGCCAATCTTGCCAATATTTGCGGTGCATTAAAGGAACAATTCAACTGGTTATGGATCGGTTTTTACCTTGTTAAAAAGGAAGAACTTGTTTTAGGACCTTTCCAGGGACCCGTTGCCTGTACCCGGATTAAGAAAGGGAAAGGTGTTTGCGGAACTGCATGGGCACAGCAAAAAGTATTGATCGTTCCCGATGTAGAAAAATTCCCCGGTCATATTGCCTGCAGTAGCTTATCCAGGTCGGAAATAGTGCTGCCGCTTTTTGACCAGCATAAAGAAGTAATGGGTGTGTTGGATATTGACAGCATAGAACTGGATGAATTCGACAGCACGGATCAACATTTCCTTCAACAAATCTTAGAACTGATATCCATCCAATGACAGAGACTCTATCAATTTTAGTAAAAGGTATTGTACAGGGGGTATTTTATCGCCAACGCACCAGGGAAAATGCGCTTCGCTCAGGTATTACAGGCGAGATCAAAAATCTGCCAGATGGTGATGTGCATATTTTTGCCACTGGTACTCCTGAACAACTGGAAGAATTTGTAAAATGGTGTAATAAGGGTCCTGATACCGCTGTTGTTTCCAAAGTGATCGTGGAAAAGGTACCAGTCAGAAATTTTAATAGCTTTAAAATCATTCGCTAGAATAAGATTTCGCGCCATGGATTTCGAAATTGCTGGTCAGGATCATTTCAAATTCTCAAGCATATCCTTTGTCATAGCGGCGAGATTGAATTCTTCTTTCCAACCCCAGTCATTCCGGGCTACAGAATCATCAATGCTTTGTGGCCAGCTATCGGCAATGGCCTGCCTGTAATCGGGCTTATACGTGACGGCAAAATCAGGAATATGCTTTTTAATTTCCGCTGCAATCTCCTTCGGCGAAAAGCTCATGGAAGCTATATTGTAAGAGTGCCGTATTGAGATTTTGCTGGCAGGCGCTTCCATCAATTCAATTGTTGCCCGGATGGCATCGGGCATATACATCATTGGAAGATAAGTGTCTTCTTTAAGGAAACATTCGTATTTCTTTTCTTCAAGAGCTTCATGAAATATCTCTACGGCATAATCCGTGGTACCTCCGCCTGGTGCTGATTTATAAGATATCAATCCCGGATAACGAAGGCTTCTTACATCAACCTTAAATCGCTGATAGAAATAATTACACCAGAATTCCCCGGCATATTTACTGATCCCATATACAGTGGCTGGCTCAATTATGGTTTGCTGAGGACAATTTTTACGAGGAGATGTGGGACCAAACACCGCAATAGAAGATGGCCAGTATACTTTATGAATATGTTCCTCACGGGCAATATCCAGCACATTCAATAATCCCTGCATGTTCAGGTTCCAGGCCAGGCCGGGACTCTTCTCCCCTGTTGCAGAAAGTATGGCTGCCAACAGATATATCTGGGTAAAGTTTTGGCGGATCACCTGCACATGCAACATTTCCTTATTCATTACATCCAGACTTACATACGGCCCGGTTCCTTCCAGGAGTGGGTTCTGCTCACGCAGATCAGAAGCAACTACATTGGCATTTTCATAGATCCGTCTAAGCGCCAGCGTTAATTCAAC
>Ga0207648_10005372_pt1 | contig 12914 bp, 11 predicted proteins | sample KBSMisM32_FD_184310 | JGI IMG/M metagenome (GOLD analysis project Ga0207648, IMG submission 184310) | Miscanthus rhizosphere microbial communities from Kellogg Biological Station, Michigan, USA - KBS Miscanthus M3-2 (SPAdes) (version 2) | ecosystem: Host-associated > Plants > Roots >...
CGCCCGCTGTCAGTCTCGGGACGATCGTGTGGAGCGCCAATCGCGGCCCGGAGAGTGCCACGGGGGTGTTCGTCCGCTCAGGTGCCGCGGTGACGCCACTTGGCGTTCGCGCTCGCGGCTCGTACGTCGCTGCGGCCACAGTCGACAGTTCGATCGGTCCGCTTCTGCTCGCGAGCGTTCATGTCGGTCCCGGCGACTACAAGGAGAACCGAAGGGTCGTCGTGCAGAAGCTCCGCAAGCTCACTGCCGGCAAACGGTTCGTCGTCGGCGGCGACGTCAACGCCGCGCGGCACTGGGACACCGTTTACGGAGGCCGCACGCACGCGGAGTTCTTCGCGACGCTGGGACGGTGTGGTTTCCACGACTGCCACTGGGCGCAGCACGGCCGGGAGGTCCAGAGTTTCTGGGGCCGCCAGGCGAAGGAAGCGTATCAGTGTGACCACATCTTTACCGACACCACCACCGGTGAAGGGCTGATCCGTGCCTGTGCGGTCATCGACAATGCCGAGGTGAGAGCATTGAGCGATCACGGGCCGCTGCGGCTGGAAGTGGCGATCGATCTACGCTGAGGGGACGATCGCCAGCACGCGCAGGGGACTGCCGCTGCCGTTGACGATCTTCAACGGCGCCGCGATCACGACGGCGCCGGTCGGCGGCAGCCGATCCAGGTTGCACAGGCTGGCCAGGCCGAACCGGCCGGCGCCGTGCATGATGGTGTGATTCGGGAACGGCGGATCGAACGTGCCCGCCTGCCCCGCGTCGGTGCCGATCGTCTCGACGCCGACGCCGAGAATGTCGCGCTCGTGCGCCAGCATCCGCGAGGCGCTCGCGTCGAAGCCCGGACTGTGCGGACCGTCGGCGCCGACGTTCTGGAACGCCGCGGGATCGGTGCGGCGGCTCCAGCCGGTCCGCAGCAACACCCACGCCCCCGGCGGGATCCGTCCGTGCTTCCCCTCCCACTCGCCGATCCGCTCGGGCGTCACCAGAAAGTCCGGGTTGCGCACCGTCTCGCGCTCGATGTCGATCACGCAGGCCGGGCCGATGAAGCGGCGGACCGGGATCGTGTCGCAGGCGTTGTCGGGCAGATCCCTGCCGGTGATCCAGTGGATCGGCGCGTCGAAGTGCGTGCCGGTGTGCTCGCCGAAGCGCAGCGTGTTCCAGTACCACGCCGGCCCCTTGTCGTCATAGCGCGAGATCGCCTCGATCGTCACGCCGGGCGACGGCGCGAACATCGGCGGCAGCCCGATGACCGGCGTCGCCGGCCCGAGCGGTTGCGTGAGATCGACGATCTCGAGCCGTCCGGCGGCCAGGTCGTCGACGAGCTGCGTCAGTGTTGTCGTAGCCATCGCTGAAACTCGAATCGATCAGGCCTTCGGCACGTGGCCGCGCTTCCAGATCATGAACGTCCTCGTGAACTCGATCACCGGCTTCCCATGCTGGTTGAGCCCCGTCGTCTTGACGCGGACGATGCCGACGGTCGGGCGTGACCTGGACTCGCGCGTCTCGAGCACTTCGCTCTTCGAGCGCACCGTGTCCCCTTCGAAGAGCGGGTTGGGGAGGCGCACCTCGTCCCAGCCAAGATTGGCGACGGCGTTCACCGTGAGGTCGGTGACCGACTGGCCGGTCACCAGCGCGAGCGTCAGGCACGAGTTGACGAGCGGCTTGCCGAACTCGGTCTTCGCCGCGTATTCCGCGTCGAAATGGATCGGGTTGGTGTTCATCGTCATGCACGTGAACCAGACGTTGTCGGCGGGGATGATCGTCCGCCCGAGCGGGTGCTCGTAGACGTCGCCGACGGCGAAGTCCTCGAACACGCGGCCGGTCCATCCCGGCTTGATCGCCATCAGATCATCTGCTCCTTCCGCCACCCCGCAATCGTCGCGGCATCGAACCCCAGCTCGCCGAGGATCGCCTCGCTGTGCTCCCCGAGCGCGGGGACGGCCGCCATCACCGGCTCGACGCCGCTCATCCTCACAGGCGGCCGCAGCGCGCGCAGCGAACCAACCGGCGAGGCGACCTCTGTCCAGCAGTCGCGATCCGCGAGTTGCGGGTGGCCTACGAACTCGGCCACCGAGTTGCGGCGCGCGAACGCGATGTCGGCCGCTTCGAGCCGGCCGACGATCGCCGTCGCAGTCATCCCCGCGAAGACATCCGCGATGATCGCGTGCAATTGCTCGCGATGGCGGACGCGACTGGCATTAGACGCGAAGCGGGGATCGGCCGCAAGGGCGGGCTGCTCGACGACGGACTGGCAGAAACGTGTCCATTCCCGCGCGTTCTGGATGGCCAGGAAGATCTCGACGCCGTCCTGGCTCACGAAAAGCTCGTACGGGGCAATCGTCGCATGCGCGGCGCCGCAGCGCGGCGGCTCGGTCCCGCCGTACGCGGTGTAGTACGCCGGCGCGCCCATCCACTCGCCGAGCGCGTCGAAGAGCGAGACGTCGAGCCCCGTGCCTTCGCCGCTCGTCGATCGTGAGAGCAGCGCCGTCAGGATCCCGGAGTAGGCGTACATGCCGGCGGCGATGTCCGCGACCGAGATGCCGACGCGGCTCGGCGTGTCGCGGCTGCCGGTGATCGACACCAGCCCGGCCTCGGCCTGCACCAGCATGTCGTAGGCCTTCTTGCCGGCGTACGGCCCCGGCGACCCGTAGCCAGAGATCGTGCACGTCACGAGCCGGGGATGGCGCGCGCGGAGTTCGGCCGGGGCCGCGCCGAGGCGTTCGACCGAGCCCGGCGCCAGATTGTGCACAAAGACATCGGCCGTCGCGATGAGCCGATCGAAGACGGCTCGCGCCGCCGGGTTCTTGAGGTCGAGCGTGAGCGACTGCTTCGACCGATTCAGCCAGACGAAATAGCTCGACAGCCCGTTGACCGCGGCGTCATAGCTCCTCGCGAAGTCACCGCCGTCGGGACGCTCGATCTTGATCACCCGCGCGCCGTAGTCGGCGAGCTGGCGGGTGGCGAACGGCGCGGCGACCGCCTGTTCGATCGAGACGACGGTAATCCCGTCGAGCGGCAGCATCTCAATACGACCGGGGGAGTCCGAGGACGTGTTCGCCCATGTAGGCAAGGATCATGTTGGTCGAGATCGGCGCGACTTGGTACAGCTTCGTCTCGCGGAACTTGCGCTCGATGTCGTAGTCCTCGGCGAAGCCGAAGCCGCCGTGTGTCTGCACCGCGACGTTGGCGGCCTCCCACGAGGCGTCGGCGGCGAGCAGCTTCGCCATGTTGGCTTCGGCGCCGCAGGCCTCGCCGCGATCGAACAGCTCGGCGGCGCGGACGCGCATCAGGTCGGCGGCCTCGACGTTGACGTGCGCCCGCGCGATCGGAAACTGGATCCCCTGGTTCTGCCCGATGGGACGGCCGAAGACGACGCGCTCTTTCGCGTACTTGGTGGCGCGCTCGATGAACCAGCGGCCGTCGCCGACGCACTCCGCGGCAATGAGGATCCGCTCCGCGTTGAGGCCGTCGATGAGATAGCGGAAGCCCTTGCCCTCTTCGCCGACCAGCGCGTCCACGGGTACCTCGAGATCGTCGAAGAAGAGCTCCGTCGTCGCATGGTTCATCATCGTGCGGATGGGACGGATGGTGAGGCCGTGGCCGACCGCCTGGCGCATGTCGACGAGCAGCACCGACAGGCCGTCGGTCCGCTTCTTCACGTCTGACTGGGGTGTCGTGCGGACGATGAGCAGCAGCAGGTCGGAGTGCTCGGCGCGCGAGATCCAGATCTTCTGGCCGCGGACCACGTAGCGATCGCCTTTGCGCACCGCGGTCGTCTTCAGTTGCGTCGTGTCGGAGCCGGTCGTCGGCTCGCTCACGCCGAAGGCCTGCAGGCGCAGCTCGCCGCTGGCGATCTTCGGCAGATACGCGCGCTTCTGCGCGTCCGATCCGTGCCGCAGCAGCGTGCCCATCGTGTACATCTGCGCGTGGCACGCGCCGGAGTTGGCGCCGCTGCGGTTGATTTCTTCCAGGATGATCGAGGCCTCGCCGAGGCTGAGCCCCGATCCGCCGAACTCCTCCGGGATGAGCGCGGCCAGGTAACCGGCGTCGGTCAGGGCCTTGACGAACGCGGTCGGATATTCGCGCCGCGTATCGAGATCGCGCCAGTAGGGATCGGGGAAGTCGCGGCAGAGCGCGCGCACGCCGGCGCGCAGATCCTGGTGGAGGTCCTCTCGCGGCACGCGCAGAATCATACCCGGAGTAGTATCAGAGCCTCATGACCGGGCGGCGTGTGCGCGCGGAACGGAGCGAACCGGCGAAGCGGGAGCGAGTGGAGCGCGCGAAAGCGAGCGGCGGAGCGAAGTCGCCGCGGAGCGGCGACCGCGAGCGCCAATAAATGACGGTGGCTGACCTGATCGCCTGCCAGTTGCGCCGCGCCGGTGTGCGTGCCCTGTTCGGCGTGCCCGGCGGCGGCAGCAACCTCGACCTCATCGCCGCGGCGGGCCGGGCGGATCTGCCGTTCGTCCTCACCGCGACCGAGACGGCGGCGGCGATCGCGGCGCTGGCCCAGGCCGAGATCACCGGCCGGCCGGGCGCGTGTCTGACGACCCTCGGGCCAGGCGCGGCGTCGGCCGTCAACGGCGTCGCCTGCGCGCATCTCGATCGCGCGCCGCTGATCGTCTTCACCGACAGCCAGTCGTCGGCCGGCGGCGTGGCGTTCGAGCACCAGCGCCTCGATCACGCCGCGCTGATGGCGCCGATCACGAAATCATCCGAGGCGCTGACCGCCGACAACGCGCTGCAGGTGCTCACGCGCGCGCTGCACCAGGCGACGGACGAGCGTCCCGGTCCCGTGCACGTCGACTGTCCCGGCAACGTGGCGGCCGCCTCGACGCCGGCGCACGGTGCCACCCTCGTCGGCTTTGTACAGCACTCGCTCCTTCCCGCGGACCGCGAGCGGCTCGACGGTTTGCTGCGGCGGGCGCGGAAACCACTCATCATCGCCGGGCTTGGCGCGCGGCGGCCGGAGGTGGCGAGCGCCATTCGCGCGCTGGCCAGCCGACAACACGTGCCCGCGATGGTCACCTACAAGGCGAAAGGGGTCGTCGCTGACGAGGATCCGTGGTTTGCCGGCGTGTTCACGAACGCGACCATCGAGGAGTCGATCCTCGACGAGAGCGATCTGCTGATCGGCATCGGGCTCGATCCCGTCGAGCTGATTCCGCGCGCCTGGAAGTACCGCCAGCCGATCGTCTACTGTGGGGCGTGGCGGGTGCCGGACGATCACGTCCCGTTCGAGCTGCAGGTTCTGCTCCCCATCGCGGAGACCGCCGCAGTCCTGAGCGCCGGGCTGACGAAATCTCACTGGGACGCGCGCCGTCTCGGTGCGCACGTGGAGGAACAGCGACGCCGCGTCCGCGTCAGCGGGGATGGCTTCACCGCCCAACAGGTCGTCGAAGCGGCGGCGTCGAAACTGGCGCCCAGCGCCGGCCGCGTCACGATTGACGCCGGCGCGCACATGTTCCCCGCCACCGTCCTCTGGCCCGTGCGCGAGCCCAACGGCATGCTGATCTCGAACGGGCTCTCGACGATGGGCTTTGCGCTGCCGGCGGCGATTGGCGCGGCGCTCCTCGACCGCGAACGTCCGGTCGTGGCGCTCACCGGCGACGGCGGCCTGCTCATGTGCGCCGGCGAGCTGCTGACGGCGGTCCGCGAGAAGGTGCGCGTGATCACGATCGTGTTCAACGACGCGTCGCTCAGCCTGATCGAGATCAAGCAGCAGGCGCGCGAGCTGCCGCCGTCCGGCGTGGCACTCGGCGCGGTGGACTGGGTCGCGCTCGCCGGCAGCGTCGGCATGCCCGGCTGGACCGCGCGCGACGAAGCAGAACTAAAAGGGGCGATCGACCACGCGGTCGCGCACGACGGCCCGACCCTCATCGACGCGAAGATCGATCGGTCGAACTATGGCGCGACCTTGCGCGCCATCAGGGGATAGCCACGGATGAAGGCCAGGGTGAAGGCCACGGATGAACACGGATGAACACGGATTTTTCTGTGTTCTTCCGTGTTTATCTGTGGCTTTCCCGGGAGTGGAGAACGAGGGGACATGACTGAGCAGCTGATCATCGACGGTGAGCGAGCGGAGGCGTCCGATCGGGGAACGTTCGAGGTGTCCGATCCCTCGTCGGGCGGCCTGCTGGCGACGGTGGCCAAGGCGACGAAAGACGATGTCGATCGCGCCGTGAGCGCGGCGCAAGCGGCGCTCGAGTCGAAGGCGTGGGGAGGCGCGGCGCCGGCGGACCGCGGCCGGATTCTCTACCGCATCGCGCAGGCGCTGCGCGATCGCGCGGAGGAGCTGGCCAACCTGGAGAGCCGCGACAACGGCAAGCCGCTGCGGCAGTCGCGCACCGATCTGCAGGTCGCGGCGCGCTATTTCGAGTTCTTCGCCGGCATCGCCGACAAGATCATGGGGCACACGATCCCGCTCGCGCCGGGGTTTCTCGACTACACCGTGCGCGAGCCGATCGGCGTGTCGGCGCAGATCATTCCGTGGAACTACCCGATCCAGATCGGCGCGCGCGGCGTCGCGCCGGCGCTGGCCGCCGGCTGCACCGTGGTCCTCAAGCCGGCCGAAGACGCGCCGATGACGGCGCTGCGGCTCGGCGAGATCGCGATCGACTGCGGCCTGCCGCGCGGCGTGCTCAACGTGCTGCCGGGAATGGGACCGGAAGCGGGCGCCGCGCTCGCCAGCCACCCGGGCATCAACCAGCTCACCTTCACCGGCTCGGTCGAAGTCGGCATCGCGGTCGCCAAGATGGCGGCCGACAACGTCGTCCCGGTCACGATGGAGCTCGGCGGCAAGTCGCCGAACATCGTCTTCGCGGACGCCGACATGGAGGCCACCGCGCAGGGGGTCGCCAACGCGATCTTCCAGAACGCCGGCCAGACCTGCTCGGCCGGCTCGCGACTGCTCGTCCAGCGACAGGCGCACGACGAACTGGTCGCGCGCGTGGTCGAGCGTGCGAAGTCGATGCGCGTCGGGCCCGGCGTCAGCGATCCCGACATGGGGCCGATCATCTCGAAGAAGCAGCTCGAGACCGTCGAGCGCTATGTCAAGATCGGCGAAGGCGAAGGGGCCCGCGTCGTCGCCGGCGGCAAGCGGCCGTCGGGGACGGACATGAAGGACGGCTTCTTCTTCCAGCCGACCGTGCTCGACCGGGTCGCGCCGGAGATGCGAATCGCGCAGGAGGAAATCTTCGGGCCGGTGCTCGCCGTCATGGCCTTCGACGACGTCGAGGACGCGATCGCGATCGCCAACCGCAGCCAGTACGGGCTGGTCGCCGGCGTGTGGACGCGCGACATCAACAAGGCGATGACGATCGCCTCGCGGATCAAGACCGGGCAGGTCTTCATCAACACGTACGGCGCCGGCGGCGGCGTCGAGCTGCCGTTCGGCGGCTACAAGAAGAGCGGCTACGGGCGCGAGAAGGGGCTGGACTCGCTGGCCAGCTACACCCAGATCAAGAACGTCTGCGTGAGGTTCGCATGAGCGCGCGGGTCGGCTTCATCGGTCTCGGCAAGATGGGACGGCCGATGGCGTCGAACCTGGCGCGGAAGGGCTTTCCGCTGCTGGTGTTCGACATCGACGGCGCGGCCATCGCCCGCCTCGTCGAAGCGGGCGCGCGGCCGGCATCCGGCATCGCCGACGTCGCGGTCCGCAGCGACATCGTGATCACCATGCTTCCCGACAGTGCCAGCGTCGAGCAGGTCATCCTCGGAGACACCGGCGTCCTCGAGAACGTCGCGCCCGGCTCGCTGATCATGGACATGAGCACGGTCGATCCGCTGTTGACCGATCGCCTGAACGCGGCCGCGCGCGATCGCGGCTGTGTCTTCGTCGACGCGCCGGTCGGGCGTCTCGCCAGCCATGCCGAGCGCGGCGAATCGCTGTTCATGGTCGGCGCCGCCGACTTCGCCTTCGCGCGCGTCCGGCCGCTGCTCGACGCGATGGGGACGACGATCCATCACTGCGGCGAGGCGGGCGCCGGCATCCGCACCAAGCTGGTGAACAACTACCTGGCGATCGTCTCGTGCGGCTTCAACGCCGAGGCGCTCGCGCTGTCGCAGCGCTTCGGGCTGTCGCTCGAGAAGACGCTCGAAGTCGTCCACGGGACGACGGCGACGAACGGACAGCTGAAGATCGCGTGGGCGTCCAAGGTGCTGAAAGGGGACATCGAGCCCGGCTTCACCATCGACCTGGCGCACAAGGACCTCAACCTGATCGTCGAGGCCGCCCGTGTCTCGGGCGTGCCCGTGCCGATCGCCGAAGCGGCCCGCCGGTCCTTCAACGCCGCGCGCGACGAAGGGTTCGGCGGAAAGGACTTCTCCGCCATGGTCGACGTCCTCTGCGACCGCGTCCACATCACGCGACCCCGCCTCACGACCGACTAGACCGCTCGCTGCAAGAAATCCCGGCGGCGCCGTTCTAAGGCCAGAGGTGCTGCCGGCATGGCCTGTCCTGACCGCAGTCTGTGGGCCGATCCACGGGTGTACCAAATTGGCACGCTCGCAGGACTCCTCATCTACGGGATGGGGTGGCTCGAGTTCGACATCACGCTGACGCGCGCGGCGCTGCTGCTGTTCACGGTGCTGGCGACGCAGTGGATCGGCGACCGCGTGACGCGGAGCGGAGCGCCGTTCGCGATGAGCGCCCGCAGCGCGCTGATCTCCGGCCTGTCGCTCTGCCTGCTGCTGCGCACCAACTACGCCGGGCTCGCGATGGCTGCCGCGATCGTCACGATCGCGAGCAAGTTCCTGGTGCGCGTCAACGGCAAGCACGTCTTCAATCCCACCAACGGCGGCATCGTCGCCATGCTGCTGCTGAGCGACCAGGTGTGGGTCTCGCCGGGGCAGTGGGGCGCGGTGGCGTTCTTCGCGTTCCTCATGGCATGCGCGGGATCGCTGGTCGTCAATCGCGCCGCCCGTTCCGACGTCACCTACGCGTTCATCGCCTGTTACTGCGCGCTCGTCTTCGGCCGGTCGCTCTATCTCGGCGAGCCGTTCGCGATTCCGCTGCACCGGCTGGAGAGCGGCGCGGTGCTGCTGTTCACCTTTTTCATGATCTCCGATCCGAAGACGACGCCGGATTCCCGGGCGGGACGCGTGTGCTTCGCGGCGCTCGTCGCCTTCGTGGCGTGGTACATCCAGTTCCGGCTGTTCAGGACGAACGGCCTTCTCTGGGCGCTGGCCGCGTGCTCGGCGCTCGTGCCGATCGTCGATCGGCTGCTCCCGGGCGCTCGCTACGCGTGGGCCTCCCGTCAACCCACTTCAACCCCGTCGCCCGCGCTGCGGGCGGCCTGACAGGACCAGAATGATGAGACGAGCACTGTTCGGCGTGGCTCTCGTGTCGATGATTGCCTGGGGCACGCCGGCGATCCTCGGCTTCTGCGGCTTCTACGTCGCCAAGGCGGATACGAAGCTGTTCAACAAGGCGTCGCAGGTCGTGATCGTGCGCGACGGCGATCGCACCGTCATGACGATGGCCAACGATTTCCAGGGAGAGCCGACGGAATTCGCCGTCGTCATCCCCGTGCCGACGGTTCTCACGCGCGAGCAGATCCACGTCGGCGACAAGGCGCTGGTCGATCATCTCGACGCCTACTCGGCGCCGCGGCTCGTCGAGTACTTCGACCACGATCCCTGCATCGTCTACGACAGGATGCTCCCCATGGCGATGGCCGTGGCGGGAGGCAGCCGGACGCGTGACGCGGTCTCGCAGGCGAAAGCGCTCGGCGTGACGATTGAGGCGCAGTACACCGTCGGCGAGTACGACATCCTGATCCTGTCGGCGCAGCAGAGCACCGGCCTCGAGACGTGGCTGCGGCAGAACGGTTATCGCATCCCGGCGGGCGCGTCGGAGGTGATCGGCAGCTACCTGAAACAGAACATGCGGTTCTTCGTCGCGAAGGTCAATCTCGCCGAGCATCGCAAGCTGGGGTTCAGCTACCTGCGCCCGCTGCAGGTCGCGTACGAGTCGCCGAAGTTCATGCTGCCGATCCGCCTCGGGATGGTGAACGCCAATGGCCCGCAGGAGCTGTTCGTCTACGCGCTGACGCGCAAGGGGCGCGTCGAGACGACGAACTACCGGACGGTGAAGCTGCCGGCCGACATGGACCTGCCCGAGTACCTGAAGCAGCCGAACGAGTTCGCCAGCTTCTACAAGGCGATGTTCGCGCGGCAGGTGCAGAACCAGGACGGCCGCGCGGTGTTTCTCGAGTACGGCTGGGACATGCGCTGGTGCGATCCGTGCGCGGCCGATCCGCTGGCCAACAGCGAGCTGCGGCAGCTGGGTGTGTTCTGGGCCGGCGACGGGGGCGGCACGCCCGAGGCATTTCTCACGCGCCTGCACGTCCGCTACGACAACGCGCACTTTCCGGAAGATCTGGTGTTCCAGGAAACCGGGGATCGCTCGAACTTCCAGGGGCGCTACGTGCTGCGGCATCCCTGGACCGGTGCCGACGGCTGCGGCGCCGCGAGCGCCTATCGCCAGGACCTTCGTCAGCGCCGCGCGCGGGAAGCCGAACAGCTGGCGAGTCTGACCGGCTGGAACATCGCCGACATCCGGAAGAAGATGGGAGAGGAGCCCGCCGCGCCCGACCGCGCATGGTGGGAGCGGCTGTGGAAACAATGACGCCGACGTGGTGAAGGGGCAGGCCGGCTGAACGTGGACGCCCATACCGCGGATCTCGAGCTCGCACGCCTGTGTGCCGAAGGAAACGAGCACGCGTGGGAGAGGTTCGTCCGCGAGTACCGCCCGCTGCTTTACCGCGCCGCCGACGCGCTCGACACGACGCAGGGCGCGCGCGACATCGCCGACTCGCTCTACGCCGAGCTGTATGGCCTCGACACCCGCACGGGGACGCGGCAGTCGCTCTTCCGCTATTACCAGGGACGCAGCAGCCTCGCGACCTGGCTGCGCGCGGTGCTCGCGCAGCGCTACGTCGATCGCCTGCGCGCGCAGCGTCGCCTCGAGCCGCTGCCTGAGGAAGAGGCGGCGGCGCGCAGCGACGAACCGGATCCGGATCGTGCGCGTTACGCCGCGCTCGTGCGCTGCGCGCTCGAGCGGGCCCTTGGCCGGCTGCCGCCGCGTGACCGCCTGCGCTTCGGCTGCTACTACGTGCAGGAGCTGACGCTCGCCGCGACGGGACGCGTCCTCAAGGAAAGCGAGGCGACGGCGTCACGGCAGCTTGCGCGCACGCGCCTGGCGATCCGCCGTGACGTCGAGCGGGACCTGCGCGAGGAGGCCGGGCTCAACGGCGAGCAGATCGCGGCCTGTTTCGCGTCGGTCGCCGACGATCCGGGTCCACTCGATTTGAAGAAGGTCATCTATGAATGACGTGCCTCGGGGATTGCTGCGGGAGACGCTGCGCGGCCGGATGACGCCGGACCCGGCCGCCGGCTGCCTCGACAGCGAGGCGCTCGCGGCGTGGTCCGAAGGGACACTGGACGCGCGCGCGCGTGACGCGGTCGAGCGCCATGCCGCCGACTGCGCGCGCTGCCAGGCGCTGCTCGCGGCGATGGCCCGCACCGAGCCGCAGCCCTCGCCGTCGCGGTGGTGGCGTCCGTCTACGTTTGGCTGGCTCGCGCCGCTGGCCGCGGCCGCCGCCGCGATCCTGATTTGGATCAACCTGCCGCCATCGTCGATCGACCGCGCAGTTGATCCGACCCGTGTCGCGAAGTCGGTCGTCCTTCCTCGCGACGCACCTCTTCCGACGCCGGCCCAGCCGGCACCGATCGTCACGGTTCCCGAGAGAATCGCTGCCGCGCCTGCCGACAAGCGGCGCGCCGCCGCGGGCGGCCGCGTGGCGCCGAGAACCATCCCGGCTCCCCCGCGCGTCGCCGATGAAACGATTGACGCGATCAGCCAGAAGAAAGACGCTCCGCCGGCGAGTCCGCTCGCGGGGGGCAAGGGCGCCCCGGCCGAGACGCGCGAGACGGTGACGGCTCCGTCCGCCGGCGCGGTTGCGGGCGCATTACCCCGTAGCGATGAGACCTTGACGTCGGCGTCAAAGGTTCAGCCGTCGGACAAGTCGGCATTCGCGGGCATAACCGCCGATAGCTTGATGCGGCGCGCCCTCGTGCAGCTCGACATCGTGTCCCCCGACCCCGGCATGCGCTGGCGCCTCCTGCCGGCAGGGCAGGTGGCGCGATCGATCGATCGCGGCGTGACCTGGCAGACACAGTCCACCGGCGCGCCGATCACGCTGACCGCGGGGGCTGCGCCCGCACCGACCGTGTGCTGGCTGGTCGGACCCGGAGGCGTGGTCGTGTTGACGACCGACGGCGTCACCTGGCAGCGGCTGGCGTTTCCCGACGCCAGCGATCTCATCGCCGTCCGCGCCACCGACGCGGCCAACGCCACGGTCACGACGGCCGACGGACGGACGTTCCGCACCACCGACGGCGGCAAGAGCTGGCGGCAGCCGTGATCGCATACGCTAGCGTGATGCCTACGACCTATCCGAACCTCATCGACGGCCAGGCCATTGCGTCCGCCGACGCCAACGTCGACATCAACCCGTCGAACGTGAACGACATCGTCGGCGAATTCGCGCGCGGCACCTCCTCCGATGTCGACAAGGCGATTGCCTCGGCGCGCGCCGCGTTCAAGAAATGGTCGCGCTCGACGCCGCAGGAACGGTTCGACGTCCTCGATCGGGCCGGGACCGAAATCCTCGCGCGCAAGGACGAGCTCGGGCGCCTGCTCTCGCGCGAGCAGGGGAAGCCGCTCGCCGACGGCATCGGCGAGGCGGCGCGCGCGGGCGCCATCTTCAAGTTCTTCGCCGGGGAAGCCCTCCGCGGCGGCGGCGACAAGATCGACTCGGTCAGGCCGGGGGTCGAAGTCGAAGTCACGCGCGAGCCGCTGGGCGTCATCGCGGCGATCACGCCGTGGAACTTTCCGCTCGCGATTCCCG
>Ga0207648_10005376_pt1 | contig 12912 bp, 9 predicted proteins | sample KBSMisM32_FD_184310 | JGI IMG/M metagenome (GOLD analysis project Ga0207648, IMG submission 184310) | Miscanthus rhizosphere microbial communities from Kellogg Biological Station, Michigan, USA - KBS Miscanthus M3-2 (SPAdes) (version 2) | ecosystem: Host-associated > Plants > Roots > Rhizosphere...
AGCCAGGTCGGGCCCCGCCACACGCCCCGCCGCGCCGCCGGGTTGGCCGGCCGAAAAACGAAGTACAGCACGACGAGCACGAACACGCCGACCAGCGAGGTGGCGTAAGGCATCACGGAGTAGCCGTCCTCGCGCAGGAACGGCCCCAGATAGCCTTGCAGTCCGAAGATCAGCACGAACATGAGGCCCGCCACGACCGGTGAGACCGAGAACGGCAGATCGATCAGGGCCGTCAACAGCGTCCGTCCCGGGAACTTGAAGCGCGCGATCGCCCACGCCGCCGCGATGCCGAAGACGATGTTGGCGACCAGCGCGAGCGGGACGACGGTCGCGGTCAACAAGATCGAATGGCGCGTGTCGGGATCGGCGACGAGGTTGTCCCAGTAGACGCGGACGCCTTCCTTCAACGCCTCGTAGAAGATGTTGACGACCGGGATGCCCACCAGCACGCCCACCACCAGCACGGCGAACCCCGTCAGCCCCCACCGCACCCACGCCGGATCGGTGCGCGGATTCACGAAGCTGGCCGGCACTTGCGGCCCCGGACCGCGCGCGGGCAGTCGAATGATGACGGCGTCAGCGCTCATGACGGACGCTCGCGCGTTCGAGGAGGTTGATGACCACCAGCATGGCGAACGAGATCACCAGCAGCACGACGGCGATCGCGGTCGCCTCGCCGTAGGCGAACTCCTCGAGGCGCGCCACGATCAGGATCGGCGCGATCTCGGTCTTGTAGGGCATGTTGCCGGACACGAAGACGACCGAGCCGTACTCGCCGATCCCGCGCGCGAACGCGAGGGCGAAACCCGTGATCAACGCCGGCTTGAGGGTTGGAAAAATCACGTTCTTGAACGTCTGCCAGCGGGTCCCGCCCAGCGACGCGCCCGCCTCTTCGTACTCGGGATCGAGGTCCTCCAGCACCGGCTGCACCGTGCGCACGACGAACGGCAGGCCCACGAACACCAGCACCAGCACGATGCCGAAGCGGGTGTACGCGCCCTGGATCCCGAGCGGAACGAGAAACCGCCCTAGCCAGCCTTGCTCGACGTACAGGCTCGAGTACACCAACCCACCGACCGCCGTCGGTAGCGCCAGCGGCAGATCGACCAGCGAATCGATCAGGCGCTTGCCCGGAAACTTGTAGCGGACCAGCACCCAGCCGAGCAACAGGCCCAGGATCAGGTTGATCACGGCGGCGATCGCGGCGGCCCCGAAGGTGAGCCGGTAGGCAGCGCGCGCGCGTTCCGTCCAGACCGCGTGCCAGAAGTCGTGAAACGAAAGCGTGCCCGCCTTGATGAAGCACGCCACGATCGGAATCAGGACGAGGACGCTCAGGTAAAAGACCGTGTATCCCAGCGTGAGGGAGAAACCGGGAAGCACGCGCCTGTTGAGGCTCCTCGACATGTCCGCCTCGAACGGTCAGCGCGGCTTGTAGATGCTGTCGAAGACGCTGCCGTCGCCGATCAGCTGCTTGTGGGCGTCGGGCCAGTCCTTGGCGATCTCCGTGATCGCGAACAGCTTCAGCCCCGGCTTGAAGATGTCCTGGTGCTTCTTGAGGATCGCGTCGTTGCTGGGCCGGTAGAAATGCTTGGCGAAGATCTCCTGCGCCTCGTCGGTGTAGGTGAACTTCAGGTAAGCCTCGGCCGCGTCGCGCGTCTTCTTCTTGTCGACGTTGGCGTCGACGACGGCGACCTGCGGTTCGGCGAGGATGCTGATGGGCGGAACGACGACCTCCAGCGCGCCCTTCGCCTCGCGCACCTCCAGATAGGCCTCGTTCTCCCAGGCCAGGTGCACGTCGCCGATCTTCTTCTGCACGAACGTCGTGGTCGCGCCGCGCGCGCCCGAATCCAGCACCGGAACCTGCTGATACAGCTTCGTCACGAAGTCGATCGCCTGCTGCCGCGTGCCGCCACGCAAGATCACCGAGCCCCAGGCCGCGAAGAAGCTGATGTAGCCATTCCCCGACGTCTTCGGGTTCGGCGTCACGATGGCGATCCCGGGTTTGACCAGATCCGGCCAGTCCTTGATCCCCTTCGGGTTGCCCTTGCGGACGACGAAGACGATCGTCGACACGTACGGCCGCGACTTGTTGGGCAGCCGCTCGACCCAGCCCGCCTTGATCAGGCCCTTCTTGCGGATGGCGTCCGTATCCAGGAACGACGCCAGAGTCGTCACGTCGGCGTCCAGGCCGTCGATGACCGAGCGCGCCTGCGTGCTGGACCCGCCGTGCGACTGCTTGATGTTGACCTTGACGCCCTTCTCCTTCTCGTAGCGCGCGGCGAAGTTCGCGTTGAGGTCGCGCCACAGCTCGCGCGTGGGATCGTACGAGACGTTCAGGAGGGTGACCTCGCCGCCCGCCCTGGCGATGCCCGCAGCGGACAGCCCCACGGCCAGCGCGGCCAGCGCGGGCAGAGTGAAAATGCTGAATGTTGTGCGTTTCGACTTCGACATGGCGTGCTCCGTTCTCTAGAAGTTCACTTGCGCGCGGCCGAGGATCAGGTATTCGGTGGCTCGGTCCCTGATGACGGCGTCCATCGTCCCCGTCGCCGCCGTCCCCGCCCCACCTTCGAAGACCGTCTGCTCGTAGTTCAGGGCGAGCTTGAGCGTGCGCCGCGGAATCCAGGCGACGCCCCCGGCGAACGCCTTCGCCGACCGAGCGCTGGTGACCGGGTTCGCGTAGGTCGGGAACGTGTCGTCGTCGATTCCCAGCCAGCCCACCCGGGCGGCGAGCTGCAGCGCCCCCCAGCGTCCCTGGCCCGGATCGAACGGATGTTCGGGCGTCGAGCCGTCATACCCTTCGGTGCCGCCGATGCTGAAGCTGATCGTCGCGTGCGCCGCCCGCTGGGTCAGCTCGGTGATGTTGGTTCCCTTCTGCACACCCTGTTTCAGCCACAGGTACTCGGCGAGCAGACCAAACGGCCCGTAGTAGTAGTAGAGCTGCGGGTTGACGCGCGTCGCGCGCTCGTGTGCGAACACCGTCGCCGCGCCGGTCGTGTCCGCGGACGGCGCGAGGTACTGGAAGAAGGTGCGCTGGCCCGACGTCCGGAACGGGGCAAGCCCGGTCTGGAAGGGCGCCAGCGGCGTTCGCAGCCCCGTCGCCGGATCGGCCGCGCCCTTGCGGTTGCCCGTTCCGACGGAGACCCCGACGCCGAGGTTGCCGAACTCGCTCAGCGCCTCGGTCTTGAACGGCTGGACGAAGAGGCGTCCCTGGATGTCCTTCGCGTGATTCAGATCGGTGTCAGCGCCCGTCGTGTCGGCGGCGCCGTTGAAGATCCCGATCGTGTACTGAACGATGCCTCCCGCGACGTCACCCCAGAGCTGCACGCCGACGTCGCGCTGACTGGACAGGTTCTGGTCCAGCGCGCGTTCCAGCAGCGGTAGGTCGGCGTCACTCTGCAGGCGTTCCAGGCCGATCGGCGCCTTCATCTTTCCGACGCGCAGGCGCAGCCATTCGCGCGGGTGGAGATCGACGTACGCGTCCAGGATCTGCACCGTCCCCGCGAACTCGGGGATGAGGCGGTAGTCGACGATCGAGAACAGCGTTCCCTCGATCGCGGGGCGGAACCGGCGGATCAGAAACGTGTCATTCGCCTGCAGCGTCTCGCTTTTTGCGAAGAATCGCCCGTCGGCCTGCAACAGCCCGCGAATCTTCAGCACGAACGACTTGTCGGGCAGCGACAGCGCGAACCCCTTGTCGTCGATGCTCAGCTTGGGCGCCTCCTTGGCGCGCTTCTCGGCCTGCTCTTCGAGCAGCTCGTGCTTGCGGGCGGCGATGCGCGCGAGCTGTTCGACCTCCTCCAGCCGTGCCGCCTCCGCCGCCGTCGGTCCGGGTGCGGGCGGCGGCGCGGGCGCTGCAGCCGGCGCGCTCGTGTCGGGAGCGGGCGCCGCCGGCGTCGCTTCGGCCGGCGCGGCTTGCGCGATCGGCTGCGCCTGGGTCCCGTCGGCCGGCGCGGCCTGGGCGCGGACGGCGGCCGGCAGCGCCAGGGCGGCGAAGAAGACGATGTGTCTTGTATAATGAATCACGACGCACCTCCCGCCCCTGCGGATCCCCCGGTTCCACCGGTATTTCCGCCAGTTCCCGCCTGACCACCGGTTCCCGCCGCGCCGCCGCCAGTTCCCGCCCCGCCGGTACCGCCGCCACCGCCGCCGCCTCCACCGCCGGTTCCAGCGCCGCCACCACCGGCCGTTCCGGTCGTTCCCGCAGCTCCCGCCCCTCCCCCGCCTGTTCCCGCGGCCCCATCGGTCTGACCGCTGCCATCACCGCCGCCTTCCTTCGCTCCGTCGGTGGCGGCGTCGAACACGAACGTCGGATTCGGGTCCTTGCACGCGCTGGTACCCACGCACAGCGCGACCATCGACGCCCACGCGAAAGCGAACAGCTTCGGCTTCAGAACCCGTCTCGAACGAATCGCCATGCATGTGACGCTAGCCGAGCCGCCTCGGCGTCGTCAATTAAAAAAGACATTTTGTCTTCTATTGTGATCGGCCCCGGGTCTGTCATTCAGGGGTAGGCCTTGCGAGCCCGAGCGCAGGCCCTTACGTTGGCCCCTAGTCGTGGCTGATTTCTCGGCGATCCAGCTGTCCGCGGCACGGCGCGAGGCGCCGATGTCGCAGGATGTCCGCCTGCTGCTGGTCGAGGACGACGCCGCCATCCGCTCGACGCTGGCCGAGATGCTGGGCGACGAGGGGTACGCCGTCACGGCCGTCGGCAACGGACGCGAAGCGCTCGAAGAGCTGCGCGCCGGCGCGCTGCCCGACGTGATCCTTCTGGACCTGATGATGCCCGTGATGGACGGCTGGGAATTTCGGGTGAAGCAGCGGGCCGACCCGCTGCTGGGCAGCATCCCGCTGCTCGCGATGTCCGCGGACCTGAGCGCGAAAGCACAGGCGATCGCCGCTGACTCTTACGTGCGCAAGCCGATCGACTTCCCGCAGCTGGTGCGCGAGCTGCACACCGTCGTCGGCCGCGCGACAAGCATCCGGCTGGCGGTCGCCGATCGGATGGCCGCGCTGGGCACGCTGGCCTCCGGGATCGCGCACGAGATCAACAACCCGCTCACGTACGTCATCGCCAACCTGCAGACGCTGGCGGAGCAGCTGCCGTCATCGCGCGACGAAGCGACGCGCGGGCTGTCGGAGATCGTCGCCGAGGCTCTGCAAGGCGCCGAGCGGATTCGCCGGCTGGTGAAGCAGGTGCAGATGGTGTCTCCCGGCCAGCACGACGAGCGGTTCACGACGGTCGCGCTGCGCGACGCCCTCACGACGGCGGTGACGCTGACCGAAAACCACATCAAGCACCGCGCCCGCCTGATCTGCGATCTGGACCAGGACGCCCAGGTTCGAGGCGATCGGGACCGCATCGAGCAGCTGTTCGTCAACCTGCTGCTCAACGCAGCACAGGCGATCCCGGAGGGCCAGGTCAACCGGAACGAGATCCGCGTCGACGTGCGCGAGCTGCCCGGGCAGGGCTCTGTCGTCGTGCGCGTCGCGGACACGGGGGTCGGCATTCCGGTCCAGGTGCACGAACGGATCTTCCAGCCCTTCTTCACGACCAAGCCCGTCGGACAGGGGACCGGGCTCGGCCTTTCCATCTGCCGCGGCATCGTCACCGCGCTGGGCGGCCAGATCTCTTTCCAGAGCCAGGCGGGCGGGGGAACCACCTTCCGCGTGGTGTTACCGACGACGACGGCTCCTGCATGAGGCGGCGATCCGTGGTGCGCCCGATGGCAAGCGCGGGGGGACCGTGCTATTTATCAGGGCGACTCCTGCGTCTCGTCTTCGTTGCTCTCGCGGCTCGAGGCCGCCCCGACTTCGGCGACCGGAATGTTTGGGTTCTGCAGACGGCAGCTCCGTCTTAATCATCAATCACAGCAACGAGGAAACAATGGGAACGAGACTGTACGTTGGAAATCTGCCCTACGCGGTTACCGAGCTGGACCTGCGCGATCTGTTCGGCGGGCTGGGCACCGTCACCGATGCCAAGATCGTCACCGACCGTGAAACTGGCCGCCCGCGCGGCTTCGGCTTCGTCGAGATGTCGACGGAGGAAGAAGCCCGCAAGGCGATCGAGGAGATCAACGGCCGCGACGTCCAGGGGCGTCAGGTCGCCGTGAAGGAAGCCGAGGATCGCCGTGGTGGCGGTGGCGGCGGCGGTGGCCGTCATGGCGGCGGCGGCGGCGGCTACGGTGGTGGCGGCGGCGGTGGCTACGGCGGCGGCGGTGGCGGCGGCTACGGCGGTGGGGGCGGCGGCCGCGGTGGACGCGGCGGCGGTGGCGGCGGCCGAGGCCGCTGGTAGACCGTGCCTGATTTCCCTCTCCCCGCTTGCGGGGAGAGGGTCAGGGTGAGGGACGGCGCCTAGGCGTCGTCTTTCATACCGTGCATGAGACGCGCTTTGACGCGCGCGGCTTGGCGGTCCTTGTACTTGTCGTGGCTGTTCTCGCCGCTCTCGTTGTTCTCGGCGGTGCGCGCGTCGATGATCTGGAACTCCGTCAGCACGAAGACGATCGTGCCGTATTCGGAGAACATCGGATCGTCTGGACGCCGGCACAGGTACTTGTCGATGCGAACCGGCAAGTCGCTGACGAAGTTGATCACGCGATAGCCGGGGCCCGAGAACTCGTTCTGCGGCGACGGCCTCTTGTCGGCGGCGATCGCGGCCAGGTCGGTGATCTCCGGCAAGAACCGCTTCAGCGCCGGTGATCGATCCAGCGTCTCGCGAATCTTGATGATGTCGTTCTCCGACTGGCCGGGGATCACGTAGTTGAACGGGATCAGTCGCTGCGTCAGCTCGCGCATGACGAAGATCAGCTGGTCCTCGCTGTTGGTGATCACCCGGAACCGCAGCTTGTCGTAGACGTCGGCGGCGATCGATTCCTTCTTGGCGAGCAGCTTGGTGATCAGGCTGTCGGCGTGCTTGCGGCTCCACTCGAACTCGACCACCGGGCACCCGACCGCCTTGAGATCCTCGACCGTGCGCAGGACCTTTTCTTCCACCAGGTGGAAGATCTGGTCGTCCGACACGGGCAGCTTGGTCAGCAGCTCGCGGCCCGCGAGGTGATGCATGACGTGCATGACCTTCAGCACCACGCAGGCGTGCGTGCGCCGCCGCCCCTTCTGCGACGCGATCAGCAGAAGGTCGCGCGGCGGAACACCGTGCGCGACCTCGTCCGGGATCTGGAACCCCAGGTGGCGTTCGAGGTATTCGACCGCGGCCTCGCGCAGCTCGCCCAGCCGGCGCATGTCGTTCTCGTCGCCGGGGTCCAGCTCGTTGACGCGCAGGAAGCGGTCGACCTCCTCGCGGTCCGTGAAGTAAAGCCGGTGCCAGTCGATCACTGAACCGCCGCGCAGCAGGTTTCGGATCCCGGTCAGGTCGCCGATCGAGAAATCTTCGTAGCGGACGCGCCGCACCACGCGCTCGGCGGTCGTTGCACCCGGCGCAGCGGGCGGGGGCGATGCGGGCGTTGCGTTGTCGGTGCCTGGCACGATGACCCCGGACGCGCGTGTGCGCGGCGGTTGGAAGCCCGACAGTCTAGGTCCGCCGAACGGCCCCGGCTACCGCAAACGTCGCGGTCAGCGCCGACCCAGGGACACCGTGACAATGAACAGGAGGCCCGCGAACGACCCCATGATCAGGCTGCCAACGACGGGAAGCATACCTTTGCCTACATTAGACTACCAATGCGCCAGGCTGTCAAGAAACGGCCGGTTTCAGGTAGCATCGCGAGCGTGAAGATCGTCGCCGCCGCCGCGCTGCTGGTGCTGCTGCTGTCGGGTTCGGTTGCGCGCGCGACGCCGGAATCCGACGCCGCGTTCGAGGCGGGCAAGGCGCTGAACGCATCCAAGGACTACGCCGGTGCCGCGGCGAAGTTCGAGATCGTCGTGGCCGCCGATCCGAGCAACGACCTCGGCTGGTACATGCTCGCGTCCGCGAGCCGGCAGGCCGGGCGCTGCGATCGCGCCATCGTCGCGTACAAGCGATACATGGACCTGGTGCCGGCCATGCCCGATCCGTACTACGGGCTCGGGTTGTGTCTGCTCAACACCGGCGACAAGGTCGGCGCGCTGGCGGCGCTGCGCCACTTCGTGGCGGTCGCGCCCGCGAAATCGGGCAACTGGAAGACCCACGCGGCGTCGGTCGTTCAGGAGCTGAGCGCGCCGCCCCCGCCTGCGCCCGCGCCTGGCGCCGGACCGGCGGATGCGGCGCCGCCGAAGACCCCGCCCTCGCCCGCGACCCCCGCCTACAACGAGGCCCAGCTGCTGCGCGATCGCGGCCACGTCGAGGAAGCGATCGTGAAGTTCAAGCAGGCGATCGCGCTGGACCCGCGGCATTCAGCGGCGCGCACCGCGCTGGGCGAGCTGCTGCTGAAGATCCGGCGCGACGACGAGGCGATCACCGTCTTGCGCGCTGCCGTCGACAAGAATCCCACCTACTCGCTGGCCTGGTACGACCTGGCGTTCGCGCTGCGCACGCGCGGCCAGTTCGCGCCGGCCGTCGACGCCTACGAGCACTACATCAAGCTGAAGCCCGGCGATCCGGATCCGTACTACGGCCTGGGGCGCTCGCTGCAGCACCTTGGCCGCGCGGCCGACGCGCGGCGGGCGTTCGAGACGTACCTCTCGATGGAGAAACGCCCGAGCGAACGCCGCTGGGTGGAATCAGCGGAAGCGCAGCTCAGGACGTTGGCGGCAGCGAAGTAGCGCCGGAGAGGTTCGCTTCCAGCGGCAGGTCGAGCGTGAATGTCGAGCCATGCCCCGGCTTGCTGTCGACGGACAGCGTGCCGCCGTGTGCGGCCGCGATCTGCCGCCCGATGTAGAGCCCCAGACCCAGTCCGCCGACGCGGTTGGCGGTCGTCAGCCGTTCGAACGCCTGGAATATGCGCGATTGATCGGAGCGCGAGATCCCGGCGCCCGCGTCCTTGACGTCGAGACGCGCGCGCCCGTTCGTGACGTGCGCGGAAAGGTGGATCGGCTGGCCGGCGCCGTACTTGATCGCGTTGGAGAGCAGATTCGTGACGATCTGTTCGATGCGGATGCGATCCCAGCGTCCGACGATCGGCTCCGGGATGGCGATCTCGATGCGCGAGCCGACCTCCGTCGCTTGCTCGCGCAAACGCGCCGTCACTTCGCGGACCACGTCGCCCAGCGCGACCGACTCGAGGTGTAACGCCAGCCGCCCCGCGGTCAGGCGCGAGGCGTCGAGCAGATCGTCGACCAGGCTGACGATGCGGTCCGTCGTCGTTCCGGCCGCGCCCAGCGCGCGCCCGAGTTTTTGCTCGGCCTCGTCGTCGCGCGGCGGCGGCTTCTGCTGCGTGCGAATCGCGGCCGACAGCCGCAGCTTCAGCGCCGTGAGCGGCGTCTTCAGCTCGTGCGACGCGATCGAGATGAATTCGTCGCGGACACCGATCGCCGCCCGACGTTCGGCCAGCGCCGCGGCCAGCGTCAGCATGCTGACGGCCGTGATCGCCATGTAGCAGTCGGTCATCAGCAGGCGTTCGTGCGGCGTGCGCGCGGCGAAATAGCTGCCGGGCGTCGACGTCGCGGTCACCGCGATGACCGCGACGAGGATCAGCGCCGCCGTGGTTCCGCGTTGCTCGAACCGCAGCGCCGCCCAGATCAACAGCGGGACGATGACGTATGTCCCCCGGATCAATTCGATCGCGCGAAGGTCCGGCGTTCGACGAAACACCGCCATGCTCACCAGAGCGAGCGCCGCCGTCAGCAGAAGCGCCTCCAGCCAGCGCAGCGGCCGCCGCGACAGTCGGATCGACGACGCCCAGACGCAGATCAGCGGCGCGATCAGGAGATCCCCCATCGCGTCACCGATCCACCAGACCGCCCAGAACACCGGGTAGCTTTCGTTGCGGTGCAGGCTGGCGAGCGCCGCCGCGACGGTGCCAAACGTCGCGCTGATCAGGGTGCTTCCGAGCGCCGCCCAACCCACCAGCAACAGCACGTCACCGAGGCGCCCCAGGCGGGGATCGAACGAAAAGCGCCGCAACAGCGCCGCGCCCACCACCGCCTCCAGCGTGTTCCCGGCCGCAATGATCGCCGCGCCCCAGACGGGAATTCCCGTCATCAGGTTCACGGTGAGCGCCGCGAGCGTGATCGCGGGCCACAGCCGTGGCCCGCGCAGGATCAGCGCCGCGAGCGCGATGCCCGCGGGCGGCCACACCGTAGTCGCGACGCCGGCCAGCGCATCGAACGTCAAGCCCAGCCGCGCCGTCGCCACGTAGGCGACGAAGACGGCGACGTAATCCAGACCTCGCCGGACGGCCGCCGTCATCGCGGCCCGATATTACGTGTTCTTCGGGCCTTCGGTGTACTCGGCGTCGATCACGTCGTCCTTGCCACCGCTACCACCGCCGGACGGCGGCGTCGCGCCCTCGCCACCTTCGCCGCCGGGAGGCGCGCTCTCCGCGCCGGCCGACGCCCCGGCCGCGCTGCGATACAGCGTCTCGGCCATCTTGTGCGACGCCTTCTGCAATCGCTCGAATGCGCCCTCGAACAGCGCCGCGTCCTTGGGATCGCGGTTGTTGTCGACCGTATCCTTCGCGTCCTTCAGCGCCGCCTCCAGCTCCGAGCGATCGCCCTCGGCGATCTTGTCGCGGTTCTCGTCGAGGTGCTTCTGGACCTGGAACGTCAGCGACTCCAGCTTGTTGCGCGCCTCGATCGCCTCGCGGCGCTTCTTGTCCTCCGCCTCGTGCTCCTGCGCGTCCTTCACCATGCGCTGGATCTCGGCTTCCGACATGCCCGACGACGCGGTGATGGTGATGTGCTGCGCCTTGCTGGTCGCCTTGTCCTTCGCCGACACGTTGACGATGCCGTTGGCGTCGATGTCGAACGTGACCTCGATCTGAGGCACGCCGCGCGGCGCCGACGGAATCCCGTCCAGCCCGAACTTGCCCAGCAAGCGGTTGTCGCCCGCCATCGGCCGTTCGCCCTGGAAGACCTTGACCTCGACCGAGCTCTGGTTGTCGGCCGCCGTCGAGAAGGTCTCGCTCTTCTTCGTCGGGATGGTCGTGTTGCGCGGGATGAGCGTCGTCATCACGCCGCCCAGCGTCTCGATGCCCAGCGACAGCGGCGTGACGTCGAGCAGCAGCATGTCCTTGACCTCACCGGACAGGACACCCGCCTGGACCGCCGCGCCCAGCGCGACCACCTCGTCGGGGTTCACGCCCTTGTGCGGCTCCTTACCGAAGTACTCCTTGACCAGCTTCTGCACCATCGGGATGCGGGTCGACCCGCCGACCAGCACGACCTCGGCGATGTCCGCCGGCTTCTTGTTCGCGTCGGCGAGCGCCTTCTTGGTCGGCTCGATCGTGCGCTGGACGAGGTTGTTCATCATCTGTTCCAGCTTCGCCCGCGACAGCTTGATCTGCATGTGCTTCGGGCCGCTCGCGTCGGCTGTCAGGAACGGCAGGTTGATCTCCGTCTCCATCACGGACGACAGCTCGATCTTGGCCTTCTCGGCCGCCTCGCGCAGACGCTGGATCACCATCTTGTCCTTGGAGACGTCGATACCCTGATCCTTCTTGAACTCGGCGACCAGCCAATCCATCACGAGCTGATCGATGTCGTCGCCGCCCAGGTGGGTGTCGCCGTTGGTCGACACGACCTCGACGACCTTCTCACCGACCTCGAGGATCGAAATATCGAACGTGCCGCCGCCGAAGTCGTAAACGGCGATCAGGTGGTCCTTGCTCTTGTCGAGCCCGTACGCGAGCGCGGCCGCGGTCGGCTCGTTCACGATGCGCTTGACGTCGAGGCCGGCGATGCGGCCCGCGTCCTTGGTCGCCTGGCGCTGGGCATCGTTGAAGTAGGCCGGGACGGTGATGACCGCCTCGCTGACCTTCTCGCCCAGGTAATCCTCGGCCGCCTTCTTGAGCTTCATCAGCACGCGCGCCGAAACCTCGGGCGCCGTGACCTTCTTGCCGCGAATCTCAATCTGCGCCTCGCCGTTCGACGCGCGGATGACCTTGTAGGGGACGCGCTTGATCTCTTCGCTGACCTCTTCGAAGCGGCGTCCCATGAACCGCTTGACGGAGTACACGGTGTTCTCCGGGTTGGTGATCGCCTGGCGGCGGGCGATCTGACCGACGAGCACCTCACCCTTGTCGTCCCAGGCCACCACTGACGGCGTCAACCGTCCGCCTTCCTCGTTCGCGATGACCTTGGGATCCTTACCTTCCATGATCCCGACGACGGAGTTCGTGGTGCCGAGGTCGATGCCGATGATCTTGCCCATGAGCTGATTCCTTTTCGCGTTGGCGTCCGAGGACTTCTCGAAAAAAACTGCGGCGTTTGGCCGGCCGCCAACCTAAACACCTCAATACTGGCGTCAACAGAAATAGGCTTCCCGCCTGGGGTTCGTGTGTTAGATACTGAACGGATGTTTCACCCGGTCGTCGCCACTTGGCTGGAGCGCCGGTTCGGGGCGCCGACCCCGGCGCAGGCGCAAGCCTGGCCGCTGATCGCCGCCGGCAAGGACGTCCTGTGCACGGCGCCGACCGGGTCCGGCAAGACGCTGGCGGCGTTTCTCTGGGCGCTGGATCGCCTGGTCGCGGAGGCGATCGCGGCGGGCGGCGAGCTGCCCGACCGGACCAGCGTCCTCTACGTGTCGCCGCTGAAGGCGCTGTCCAACGACATACGCCGAAACCTGGAGGAGCCGCTCGCCGAGCTGCGCGTGCTCGCGACCGAGCTGGGCTTTCCGTCCCCTGGCGTGCGCACGGCGGTGCGGACCGGCGATACGACCGCGCGCGAACGCCGGCAGGCGGCGCTTCACCCGCCGCACGTGCTGGTCACGACGCCCGAATCGCTGTTCATCCTGCTGACGTCCGAGTCCGGGCGGCGCGCGTTGCGTGACGTGCGGACGGTGATCGTCGACGAGATCCACGCCGTCGCCGCCGACAAGCG
>Ga0207648_10005377_pt1 | contig 12911 bp, 9 predicted proteins | sample KBSMisM32_FD_184310 | JGI IMG/M metagenome (GOLD analysis project Ga0207648, IMG submission 184310) | Miscanthus rhizosphere microbial communities from Kellogg Biological Station, Michigan, USA - KBS Miscanthus M3-2 (SPAdes) (version 2) | ecosystem: Host-associated > Plants > Roots > Rhizosphere...
CCGGCCGCCAGCGCCAGTCTGAAATACTTCATGGCAATTCCCCTCCTCGAAGTAACAGTGCGCCCGCCGCAAGCGCCACGGTTTGTTTTTGTAAATACTAGTTTCGCCGCCGGCATGGGTCTGCAACGCGATCGATTCGGCAACCAATCGACCGCCGAAACGACTTTTGCTCAACGGCTTCGGCTTCACAAATTGAATACTTCGGGGTTGCCTTTGTCAACAGCGATGCGTGCGCGACGTCCTGCGCCGCGCTGCTTCAGATGCGGCGCAACAGGATGTCAACCAAGAAGAGCAACAGTCCGAGGGCAGCAAAGTGGCGCCACAATGGTTTGGATACCAGTCCGCCATCTCCGCGGCGCGCAAAAACCTCTTCCATTTGCGGCGCGAATTTTCCCCCGGTTTGTTCGCAAAGGGCCTTGAGCAAATCGCTATTGGGGGACGGATTGCGGTACTCGTCCGAGTAACCGTAAAACAGGCTGCGTGTACCTGCACGTGCCAGCGCTTGTGGAGTCAGGCCGGGTGTATCCACCAGTTCGAATGTGTAGGCCCCGGCAGTCGAGGCGTGGAGCCCGATGCGGGCCTGATACCTTCCGGGCCCGACCTGGCGCAACTGCGACACAGCGGAAGTTCTGTCCGGGGCAATCATGCGCACTTTCGGGGCGATATCGTCTCGATACTTGCCATCCGGGCTCAGCGCCGACACCGATATCACTGCCGTGCGCCCTTCGCGTGAAACGCGCAGCGCCAGTTCCTCGCCGCTATCGCGGTGGATGCTTTCTCGCACCACCTGCGCCCATAACTTGCCGTAGCCAGGCCAGCCGAGCCAATCAAGTGCCCATCGGTTCTTGATGTCGGACAAGAAGGCAATGGTCTTGCCCAGTCCATAGTGGCTTTGAACCAGCAGCGGCTGATGATCCTTCGCTTCGAGCAGAACTTCCGCGAAGCGTTTGGGCCGGCTCAGCACGAAACCCTTCAACTCCGGACCGTTTTCGAAATCCACGCCCGCCAATGCCTCGGTCTTCAGCTTGACCACGGGATGGAACGGTTGTTCAACGATGGATTCTCCCAGCAACCGCTTCGCTTCGGTTACGAACAGAGCCGGAATTTCCGTCTCGTGCCCGGCTACCTGGCTTCTGCCATTGCCGGCCAGCGCAAGCTGCTGCATGAGTTCGACATTCGGGTTCTCCCCTATGGCCACGGTCGATAGCGTGATATTCGCAGATGCGAATCGCGCTGCCAGCTCTTCGACGCCGCCGGAGGCCAGGTCCTTGTCAAATTCCTGCTCGGGCGGAAGGCCGCGTTCCTTTCGGATCAACGCCATGGCAGCGCTGGTCGGGCTCTCGACGACCAGCCTTCCCGGCGGCGCCGTGTTGCCGTCGGACAGCAGGATCATGTGTTTGGTCTTGGCCGGTGAATTTTCCAGCAATCGATAGGCGTGCCAGAGCGCGTTATAGATATTGGTCTGGCCGCTGGCGGACATGCTGCTGATCAAATCTTCCGCGCGCCGCTTGCTTCCCACCTCTGCAAGGGGCACGACTTCGTGCGGCCGCGCGTCGAAGGCGATAACCGCGAGCCGGTGGTGTTCGTCGAGCAGGTCCAGGGTGGAAAGTGCCGCCGACTTGGCAAACTCGAGCTTTTGGCCGCGCATGCTGAATGAACGGTCGATGAGCAACACAAGATCCAGTTCCTTGCGCTTGCGCCGGCCTTCAAACGTGACTGGCAACACCCCTTCAACCCTGCTCTTGGCAAAACCTTCGGCTCCGTAGGTATTCTCGCCCGCCGCGAATACGAGGCCACCGCCTTCCCGCACGAACTCTTCCAGGCGCCGGCCGTCCGCCTGATCGAGTTCCCGTGCGGGAATATCGCTCAAGACCACCGCATCCTGTCCTTTGAGTTTCGCGCCGAATCCCTGCGCGCCAGCGACCGTAACCTCGATGCCGTGCGCCTGCAATGCGTCCCGCAGGTAGCTGGCGCTTTCCCGGTTACCTTCGACGTACAGAATCCTGGCGCGAGGCCCGATCCAAAGCGATTGGGAAAGGACATTGTTTTCCGCAACGCGATCGCCGTCAGCATCGACTTCCACTTCGACCGTGTTGAGCCCCCTGCGGTTGAACGAGGTTCTGAAGGCGATTTCGTTTTCACCCGGTCGAAGCGTTGTTTCTTGTTGCGCAGCCGCACTGCCATTGAGTTTCATCCGGAGGGCCGCCAAATTCTGCGTCCGCGAGTAAACTCGCGCCCGCACGGTCGTTGGCTCCTGCTGTCGCGCGCTCTCGGGCAAATCGACCGCTTCTATCCAGGCATCGTTGTCGACCGCGATCGCAGCGGGGAGCGCGAAAATCCGCACTCCCTGTGCCAGCAGTCGAGGCAGCGCGCGCCAGACGTCTCCGTCGGTGGCATTGCCATCCGTCATCAACACGAGTCTTTTGGCGTGATTCGGTGCAAAGCCGAAGGCGGCCATCTCCAATGCCTGCTCCAGATCCGTCGCGCCCTGTCCTATCGCGGATTGGTTTGCGCTGCCATCGGCGGTAACCGACACCGACTCGATCTCCTCGACCGAATCCAGTAGCAGCGGCCGATCCGCAAATACCACATAGCGCGCCTGGGCCGGCTCGGCTTTCTTGTTGGCCTGCCGCATCCAGTCCAGGGCTTCCTGCACAAATGCCGGCGAGATGCTGCGTGACACGTCAAGCGCGTAGACCACAGAAATATCCGTGAGCGCCCGCGGCAGCACCGGCTGACTCAAGGCCAACGCCAACGCCACCAGCGCCGCGGAACGCAACGCAACGACCAGCCTCATGCGTCGCCGGCTCAGGCGCGTGCGATGCCGCGATGCGGCAAACCACAATAGCGGCAATACACCCAATAGCCACAGCGCCCACGCGTGCGTCAGGCTCGGAAGCTGCATTGTTCAGACAGTGCGGTGGCGCGTATACGCCAGCCACTCAAATGCGAGCAGCGCCGCGGCAAGCGCAAGCAGCACGACCCAGGGCTCGAAGCGAAAACGCGGTAAATTCAGGCTCGGTGCGACGGACACAGTCTCGCCGGCAAAGCGGCTGCGGTTGACGTCCGAAGTTTGCGGATCAATGACATTCGCTACGACCCGGGCCGTGCCTGCGTTCGATGCGACCGTGAATACCTCCGGCCTTTGAGCATTGAACACGGTTGCACCAGGGATGCGAATGGCCGCCACCGCGCGACCATCGGATCCTGTCACCTTCCCATTGGCGTATGGAATCTCCACGGATCCCAGTCCACGGGTCAGGATCGCACCGCCGTCCGTCAGCCATGCCAGCGCGTCACCCAGGAATACCGGGAAAGCCGATTGCACCGCAAGATTTGAATCGTCGAGCGCGAATCCGACGGTAATCCAGCGCGCACCCCTGTTGTCGCGCGATGCTGGTTCACCCGCTGCCACCAGCACACCCTCGCTCGAACCCAAAGCCAGAACCACGTCTGTTTGTGTATCGCGCACAGAACGCTTGGCCAGCGCGGCCTTTTGCAGATGGACGCCTTGCCAAGGCACATTGATCGCCAGCGGATGAGAAGCGTCCCAGCGTGAAATAACGGGATTCGTCACGACGCCCCCAAACGCCGGAAGCCAAGTCACGGGAGGCGGGCGAAACAGCAACGCGCCTCGCGTCGGCAACTCCACCGGTGCAAAACGATCGAACACATTCACATCGTAGTCGGGGGCGGGACGATATTGCGGCGGCGTTATTACCGTCAAGGCAACACCGGGCAACTGCGCCAGGGAAGCTCGCAGCTGACGATTGCCCGCAGTCACCAACAGCACGCGCTTCACGCGATGAGGCGCCACAACACCGTAGGCGACATCGTCGAGGGCGAAGCCGTCGCCCTGTGTGTGTACTTCGGCCCGGAGGTTGCCATCGAAGCCCGTCACATCCAAGGTTTGATTGAGTGTCGCCCCGGCGGACAGATTGAAGCTACGTTCAAGCGCCGCTCCATTCTCCCCCGTGATCAGGAGCTGAATTTGTTTCGGTCGGACCGAGGCATTGAATACCTGGACGAGAGCCTGATAGCGGGTTGGATCCTGCAGCGAAGGTCTGGCGTCGAAAGCGCTGATCGCGACGTTGTCGGCAGGCGTGAATACGGATTCGACTGCCGTACGCGGCGCCACTTGAAGTTGCGCAACGCCATCGGTCAAAAGATGTACCTCGATGTCGTCCCCGGCGGGAACAAGCGGCATTCGCGCAACCCCCGCGGTGCCCGGTGCGAGATCGCGCAGTTTCGCGAGAGCCGATTCGCGGCTGAGCCAATCGGGTGTCCCGGCATGGCCCGTTGTGTCCAGCACCATGACTTCGCCGGCAAGACCTGCGCTCGAGATTATGCGGCTCGCACGCTCGACGGCGTGATCCCAGCGGCTAACGCGGTCCTCCCCACGCGCGGCCATGGACGGCGAGGTGTCCAGCACGAGCACGACGCGCCTGGCGAACCCGCCCAAAGCGGGTGCTTGCGGGCGGGTTAGTGCGAGCGCAATGCTTAGTCCCGTGAACAGTGCCAGAAACAGCGATAGCCACCAGCGCCAGCGGTCCGGCGCAGGTCGATGATTCGTTTCGAGCGTGCGCCAGATGAGGTTGGATGCAACCCTGATCCGCAACGGTCTGCGCTTGAGGCGATATATCAGGACGATCAGTAGGGCCACGGTCGCGAGCAGGGCATAGGCGGCCAGCGGCGAGAAAGCGAGAAATTTCACCGCAGCAGGCCTTCCTTGCGCAGCGCATGCAACACCAGCGCCTCTATCTGCATGTCGGTCATGGCACGCACGTGGCCCCAACCGTTCTTGTCGCAATAGGCGCTGATCGCCGCGCAGTGTGCATCGAACTCTTGCCGATAGGCCTGCATCAATGCAGCAGTGATATGAAGCCGGGACTCGCCAGCGTCCTCCGCATCCACCAACACCACTTCGCTGTCCACGGCGGCAAGCTCGAAGTCACTGGGACTGATGACTTGCAGTGCCAGCACGTCCTGGCGCAAATTACGCAACATGCGCAGCCCCGGTTCGAAGCCCGCTGGATCAAGGTAATCCGAAATCACAACGATCAGTCCTTTGGCGCGCGGCACCGCAAAGTAACGCTTGAAGGCGGCTTCGAAGGATGTCTTGCCTCCGCATTCGAGTCGCTGCAAGAATTCAAACGCCGGCCAGCTTTGATTCTTGCCGCGCAAGCCTGAGCGCTCTTGCACGATTCCCTCGGCCACGGCGATGAGGTTGACCCGATCCATATTCACGAAGCCGATGTGCGCCAGCGCCGCTGCCGTTTTGCGTCCAAATTCGAATTTGCTCGGGCTGCCCACGCCCATGGACGCGCTCGTGTCCAGGAAAATATAAATGGGCAAGTCGGCTTCTTCCACGAATAACTTGACGAACAGTTTCTCGAGCCGCTGATAGGCACGCCAGTCCACGCTCTTGAGATCGTCACCCGAGGCGTACGGGCGAAAGTCGGCGAACTCCATGCCGGGGCCTGTACGATTGGCGCGATGCAATCCCTTGAGGTGACCTCGCGCCGGCTCGTTGGAGGCGAGCCGAAGGCGATCGAGCCGACGCAGGAAATCGTGGCTCAATAGCGGCGTTTGCATCCGTCAATCCATGCGAACTGGATACAGCGCCGCCTCGTCACAGCCCGCCGGGATCATTTCCGCGGCTCAGGCAATGATTGGATGATGGCCGAGATAATCGTGTCCACATCGACGCCTTCCGCCTGGCCTTCGTAATTGAGCAACATGCGATGGCGCAACGCGGGAAAGGCCGCGGCACGGATGTCTTCGCCCGCAACGTAAACACGGTTTTGCATGAGTGCGTGCACTTTGCCGCCGAGCAGGAGCGCTTGCGCACCGCGCGGACTCGAACCGTAGCGCACATATCGTTTCACCATGTCGTGGCATGGCTTGTTTTCCGGATGGGTAGCGAGCGTCAGGCGAATGGCATAGTCCTTGACCGGTTTCGCAACGGGAATGCTGCGCGCGATATCGCGCATGTCCAGAATTTCACCCTGCCCGAGCACGCGCTGGACGTCCGGTTCGCCAAGCTGGGTGGTGCGCTCGAGAATCTCGTCTAGTGCCGCCGCGCTTGGGAATTCCATCTTGAGCTTGTAGAAAAAACGGTCGAGCTGCGCCTCCGGCAGCGGATAGGTACCCTCCAGTTCAATCGGATTCTGCGTGGCGAGCACGCATACCGGCTGTTCAAGCGCATGGGTAGTCTTGCCGATGGTCACGCTGTTTTCCTGCATGGTTTCCAGCAATGCCGACTGCGTTTTTGGCGTGGCGCGATTGATTTCATCGGCCAATATCAGATTTGCGAACACGGGGCCGGGCTGAAACTCCAGAACCTTCTCCCCTTGAGCGCCCTCGCGCAGCACATTGCCGCCGACGATGTCTCCCGGCATCAGATCGGGCGTGAACTGAATCCGTGAAAACTTCAGATGCAGCACATCGGCAAGCGTTTGTATGAGCTTCGTCTTGCCGGTACCGGGAACGCCTTCGATGAGACCGTGGCCGCGCGCCAGCAGGCAGGTGATGACTTCCTCGATAACCGTTTCGTTGCCGACAATCACACGCGCGATTTCCGCGCGAATGCTGCGGAATTTTTTCTGGAAACTGTCGACCTGCACGTCGGCGGTGGCGTCGTTCATTTTTCGTTCCGATTCAAGTCCAGGAAATATTCTTTGACGGCACCGCGATACGCGAGCGGAATCCGCTCCGCGGTCGGGGCATTTTCAGTGACATAACGGGCGGGTTGCGACGTGGCCTGGTAGGCCAACTGCGCTTGTTGCGCGCGCGTGGCCGCATAGGCCTCATCCGCCATACCTGGCGTCCCGCCATCTTGCGTGTTGCCGCCGTCGATTCTTACCCGCTTGAGCTGGGCGGCAAGCCGCATGGTCGGTGCGCCCAATACTTGCTCGCCCTCCATGCTGTTGCTGAAATTGGCTTCGTTGGCACTGGGTTTCCCGCCCGCACCCAAATTCGACTGGGTCACACGCCGGCCCATGGCACCTCCTTCGACATCGGTGGTGCCTTCGAACTCGCCCCCCTGGCCTTGACTGCGACGGGCTTCGCGTGGGCCAAAACGCTCCAGTGCAATGGCGGCCTGGAGGGGATTGGTTCCCTCGTCGAGTTTGTGGTCCGCTGGATTGTTCGCGCCCGAAGCGCGCATGTCATCGTCCGCTTTTTGTGCCGGATCGAGTTTGCGGGTTGGCTCGTCGCCGGTGCCGCCTTCCAGCATCGAAGGCGGAACATTGCCGCCCGCACCGAACAGTTCCCGCAACCGTGCCAGAAGATCCGGGTTCGCCGGCGCGGATGCGGCGGCAGTGCGTGCGTCGGACTGCGCCTGCGCCAGATCAAGTCTGCGCCCCAATTCTTCCGGTGTTGGTGCCGCACGCTCCGCATCACGGCTAGTGACTGCCCCTGCCATACCCTTGGCCTCTTCGCCCGACCCCAATGCATGAATCGCCGATGCAAGCTTGGCCCATGCCGCCTCCATTGTGCGCATACCGGGGATTAGTTTCCGCTCCGGCACCCCCGCCTCCTGCTCACTCGCCACAGCCAGCCTTGAACTGGACTGTGGTTGATGCGCTGCACCGGAGGCCGAGGCGCTTGCCGTGGCAATCGACGGGTCGCGCGGCGATTGGAGGTGTCCGAAATCCGGTGCTATCCAGGACAGCAAACACGCGGCGATGGCCAATCCGGTGGCCGCGAACGCGATACGGGGGACGATGATGGGAAACACTGCGCCGAGGTTTATCCGTTGTGCCGTCAGCACTGCCCGTCGAATCTGCAAATCGATCAGGGACGAAACCTTCCCTTGCCGCGCAAACCAATAGCCCGTCTTGAGTTCGTCCTTGAGATGTACGTGCGCATCGGCCGTGGCAGCCGCCTCTTCAAGTGACACCCTGCGCAGGCCCCGCAGCGCAAAGAACCCTATGCCTCCTGCCAGCAGAAAAACCAGCAGCGTTTCGAGCGCCTCGAGCACGGCGGGCGCGGCAATCGCAGCAGCGAGTATCTGATAGAGTACAAGCGCGCCCAGGATTGCGCAGGCCATGCGCGCAATCTCACCCAGCAAGGCGTTGAAACGCAACCGGCGGGCAATGGTGGCGAGCGTGAAGATCAGGGCATCACGGTCTTCCATAAAATCTCGTGGCGTGGCGAAAACCCGGGAATGGTACGCGCTTCGTGGAGGAAACTGAAATGTACATGCCGGCCCGGGGCCGCAGCGTATTCGTCGCGTTATGTCTGGCACTCGCCAGCTCCGTGTCCGTCTTCGCCGCCGACAAACCCAATATCGTTTACCTCATCGCCGACGATCTTGGCAACAAAGACACTGGCTTTCAGGGCGGCCAGATTTCCACACCCAATCTCGACAAGCTCGCCGCGACTGGAGTGACGCTCAAAAATTTTTACGTCCAGCCATTCTCATCGCAAACACGCGCGGCACTCTTGACCGGTCGCTACCCGATGCGCTACGGCCTGCAGACCATGTCCATCCTTCCATCGAGCAAGTTTGGGCTGCCGGTCGAAGAGCGCACGCTTGCACAAGGATTGAGAGAGGCAGGGTACAGAACCGCGTTCATCGGCAAGTGGCAACTCGGCCACGCCAGGCCGGACTTTTGGCCGACGAACCGCGGCTTCGACTATTTCTACGGCACGCTATCGGACGAAGTGCATGACCGCGTGGGAAAAAACAGTGGCGGAGACTGGCGCCGCAACGAAAAGCCGGTGAAAGACGACGGTCTCGTCACGCAATTGCTCGCGAGGGACGCCGTGAATCAAATCAACAAACAGGACGCCGGGAGGCCCTTGTTTCTGGTCGTCGCATTCAACGCGCCGGGCGCTGACGCCAGCGCGGAAACTGGGCGCGGCTATGGCGCCGGCGTAGCCGCACTCGATGAAGCTATCGGCCAGTTGCTCAAAGCGCTGGAGCAAAAGGCCATGCTGGGAAACACCCTCATCGTGTTTCACAGCGACAACGGCGGTGCAATCCCCACCAAATTCCCCACGGGCGACAATGATGTCAAAAAAAACGGCGCCAACAATGGCATCTACCGGGGCGGAATGGGCAGCCTGTATGAAGGCGGCGTGCGCGTTGCCGCACTCGCCGTCTGGCCGGAAAGAATCAGGGAGAAAACTGTCGTGACCCGGCTTTTGCATGTGACCGACATGTATCCGACATTGTTGAATGTTGCGGGCGCCAAAATCGATCAACCCAAAAAACTCGACGGCGTCGACGCATGGGCTACGCTGGCCGAAGGCGGATTGAGTCAGCGCGAGGATATCTTGCTCAACGTTGAGCCATTTCGCGGCGCCATCCGGGCGGGCGAGTGGAAGTTGATCGCGCGCACCACGATGCCAGGCAAGCTCGAGTTGTTCAACATTGCCAACGATCCGGAAGAATCACAAAACCAGGCGGAAGCCTATCCCGACCGCGTGAAGACCTTGCTCAAACAGTTGAACGATTTCGCCTACGAAATGGCCACACCGATGTATCTGGAAGAAATCGGCCATGCAAAGAGTGTCCAGACTCCTGTCTATTGGGGTGACAATCCGGTGCGGAGGTAGCTGGAATTCTGAAGGACCAAAAATGAAAATAACCAAACTCGAAATCCATATCCTGCGCGCACCCGATACCGGCCGGCCGCACTGGGTCAGCAATTTCATCGTGCCCAGGGCCAACGAAATCCTGGTGCGCATGCGCACCGACGAGGGTATCGAAGGCATCGGGCTTGCCACCAGCTACACGCCGATCGAAGCGGCGATCCATGCTTTTCGCAGTGGCATCGCCGATCTGATCATCGGCGAGGATGCGCTTGCTCCGGAACGGCTCTACCAGAAACTTTTTGCGCTGACTTGGCAGCGCCTCGCGCACGAAAAAGGCTGGTCGCGCGAGGCACTGGTGCGGATTTCTTCCGCGATGGACATCGCCTGCTGGGACCTTGTGGGAAAAGTCGCGGGGCTGCCCTTGTACCGGTTGTTCGGCGGCTTTCGCGACAAGGTTCCGTGCTACGTCACCTGCGCCTACTACCGCGATGGCAAGGACCTCGCCGAATTGCGCGATGAGATGCAGATGCTGAAAGCCCAGGGCCACACCGGTTTCAAGGCCAAGGCCGGCGGCCTCCCCTTGAAGGAAGATATGCGCCGCCTCGAAATCGTCCGCGAAGTGATCGGCGAGACCAACGACCTGATGGTCGATGTCAACCGCGGATGGGACCTTGCCACCGCGATCGAAGGCGCACGCCTGCTGGAACCTCTGCGACCCCGCTGGCTGGAGGAGCCGGTGCGCTGGGCAGACGACCGCCGCGAACTGAAGCTTCTCGCTCAAAAAACCCGCATCCCCTTGTCCGCGGGAGAAAGCGAACTCACCAGCTACGGTTGCCGGTCGCTATTGGAGGAACAAGCCATCCAGATCCTGCAATTCGACTGCACCATGTTTGGCGGCTTCACCGAGGGACGCAAGATGGCCGCGCTATGCGAATTGAACCACGTGCAGGTCGCGCCGCATCACGACTGTTTCATCCACGCCCATATCGTCGCATCGAGTCCGGCCGGTTGCATCGTGGAATCCTTCACGGATCCGGAACGCGATCCGCTGCAGGCGGAGCTTTTCGAGAATCCGCCAAAAATCGCGGGCGGCTGGCTTACCCTGAACGAAGCGCCTGGACTGGGTCTCACGCTTTCCGAAACGGCGGTGCGCAAATTCGGCGAGCGGGTTCTTTAGAACGATCGTGGCAGTCCGAGCACGTGCTCGGCGATGTAGGACAGGATCAGGTTGGTGGAAATGGGAGCGACTTGGTAAAGCCGCGTCTCGCGGAACTTGCGCTCGACGTCGTACTCGCTGGCGAAGCCGAAGCCGCCGTGGAATTGCAGGCAGGCATTCGCCGCTTCCCATGAGGCCTTGGCCGCGAGGTACTTCGCCATATTGGCTTCGGCACCGCAAGGCTGGTTTGCGTCGAACAGTTCGCACGCCTTCCAGCGCATGAGGTTCGCCGCCTCGACTTCGATGTAAGACTCCGCGATCGGAAACTGCACGCCCTGGTTCTGCCCGATCGGACGGCCGAACACCACGCGGTCTTTCACGTACTTCGTTACCCGGTCGATGAACCAGTAGCCGTCGCCGATGCATTCGCCGGCAATCAGCACGCGCTCGGCGTTGAGTCCGTCGAGGATGTACTTGAAGCCCTTGCCTTCCTCGCCGATCAGGTTTGCAGCGGGAATTTCCAGGTTGTCGAAGAACAATTCGTTGGTCTCGTGATTGACCATGTTGCGGATCGGCCGCACGGTCATGCCTTTGCCGATCGCCGTGCGCAAATCGACGACGAAGATCGACATGCCTTCCGATTTCTTTTTCACGTCCGCGAGCGGCGTCGTGCGCGCCAGCAGGATCATCAGGTCCGAGTGCTGAATGCGGGATATCCAGACCTTCTGGCCGTTGACCACGTAGCGATCGCCCTTCTTCACTGCGATTGTTTTTATCTTCGTGGTGTCGGTACCGGTACTCGGCTCGGTCACACCCATGGATTGCAACCGCAACTCGCCACTGGCGATCCTGGGCAGATATTCCTTCTTCTGTGCGTCGGAGCCGTGGCGCAACAACGTGCCCATGTTGTACATCTGGCCATGGCAGGCGCCGGCATTGCCCCCGGAGCGATTGATCTCTTCCATGATCACGGAAGCTTCGGTCAGCCCCAGGCCGGAGCCGCCATACTCCTGCGGAATCATCGCGGCAAGCCAGCCGGCCTTCGTCAACGCATCGACGAATGCTTCAGGATAACCGCGCTGCTCGTCCACCTTGCGGTGGTACTCGTCCGGAAAGCCGGCGCACAGCGCGCGCACGCCTTCGCGCACGTCCTGGTATTTTTCTGTCGACGGACCGGTCATGGACGCATTCTATGTCAGGCCAGTTCGGCGCTTGCGTCCATCGTGAGCCAGCCTTCATGGTCGCGCGTCCACAGGGCAACGCTTCTTCCATCCACGCGCCCACAAACGGTGAAGCGATGGATATCGAACAGCGGGCGCATGGCCCGAAAGGAAAACCGGGCCACCTTTGCATCGGGCAGGCGGCGGCGCAGCAAGTCGACCAGCAATGTCGCAATCAGCGGACCGTGCACGATCAGTCCGGGGTAACCCTCGACTTCGGTCACGTACGGACGGTCGTAGTGGATGCGATGGCTGTTGAACGTCAGCGCCGAATACCGAAACAGCAGAACCGGGTCTGGGACGATCTCCCGCGAAAAGGTTTCACCGGACGGCGCCACAGTCGGTTTGGGTACCGGCACATCGACACGCGGGTTTTCGCGATAGACGATGTCGTGTTCTTCGGTCAGCGCGATGCCGCCCACGTTGGCGAACTCGTGGCGCACCGTCACGAATACCAGCGTGCCGCTGCGCCCTGTCTTGCCGCTGACGTCCGTAATGCGCGAAGTGCGGGTCACTGTTTCGCCGACTTTCAGTGGATGATGGAATTCGAAGCGCCCGCCTGCGAACATGCGCCGCGGCAACGGCACCGGCGGCAGGAATCCGCCGCGCTTCGGGTGGCCATCCGGGCCAACATCGCTCATCGGGGCCAGCGGAAGGAAATAGAGCCAATGCCAGAGCGGTGGCACGGCAGTCCCCATTGCGGGTTCTGTGTCTTCCCGATCCAGCGTGGCAGACAGAGCAGCATAAGGCGCGGCAGTCGCAAGATCGGTCCGCGTTTCGGTGCGGCCAACCCAGGTGCGCAACCGCTCGAGGTCGATCGCGACGGCGCTCATATGCTGATCACGACCTTGCCGAAATGCTTGCCCTGCTCCATGTGCCGGAATGCTTCCGCGGCTTTTTCCAGCGGGAAGGTCGAATCGACGACCGGCTTGAGCTTGTGCAGCGCGATTGCGCGATTCATGGCTTCGAAGCGCGCTCGCGATCCGACG
>Ga0207648_10005378_pt1 | contig 12909 bp, 11 predicted proteins | sample KBSMisM32_FD_184310 | JGI IMG/M metagenome (GOLD analysis project Ga0207648, IMG submission 184310) | Miscanthus rhizosphere microbial communities from Kellogg Biological Station, Michigan, USA - KBS Miscanthus M3-2 (SPAdes) (version 2) | ecosystem: Host-associated > Plants > Roots >...
AACGACCAGCCCACGGACGATGACGGCGAGGGCGAGGAGCGATCGGGTTGGACGACGGTACTCAACCGGCGGCAGCTCGGCGACATCCCCCTCGAGCGCTTCGACTACGAGGCGTCAGAGAAGCCGAAGGACTGGCGCGTGCGTTCGGATCGCGCCTATTTCCACGACCGGCCCGACGTCGGGTCGAGGCCGAGGAAGGCATACGTGCTGCGCGGCGACCGCGTCGAGGGCTTCCGCGAGCTGCGCGACTTCGTCGAGGCCCGGTTCACGGGCGCGAAGGGCCGATCGACGCACGGCTATCTCCTCAAGAAAGACCTGGAGCCGGCGGGTCCGTGAGAGCGATCCTCTACGAGAGGTACGGGCCCCCCGAAGTTCTCGAGATCAAGGACATCCCGAAGCCGACGCCCAAGGATGATGAGGTCCTGATCAAGGTCCACGCGACGACGGTCACGGTGGCGGACTGGAGGCTCCGCTCCCTCAGCGCGCCGAGAGGGTTCGGGATCCCCATGCGGCTGGCCATGGGCCCTTCCAAGCCGCGGCGCCCCATTCTGGGATCCGAGCTCTCCGGAGAGATCGAAGCGATCGGCAAGGACGTCTCCCGGTTCAAGGTCGGAGACTCGGTCTTCGCCGGCGTCCTCGCTACCTACGTCGAGTACAAGTGCGTGCGCGAAGACGGAGCGTTGGGCCTCAAGCCGGCGAACCTGAGCTACGAAGAAGCGGCCGCGCTTTCCTTCGGCGGGTGTACGGCTCTCGCCATCGTCCGGAAGGGCAAGATCGCGGCCGGCCAGAGCGTCCTCATCAATGGCGCCTCCGGCGCAGTGGGGACCGCGACCGTACAACTCGCCAAGCACCACGGCGCGAGGGTGACGGGAGTGTGCAGCACCGCCAACCTCGAGCTCGTGCGATCGATCGGGGCCGACGAAGTGGTCGACTACACACGGGAGGACTTCGCGCGGAGCGGGAAGACCTACGACGTCATCGTCGACAACGTCGGCAACGCGCCGTTCTCCCGGACCAGGGGCTCGCTGAAGGTGGGCGGACGCCTCCTGCTCGTGGTCGGGACGCTCTCCGAGATGCTGATGGCGCCCTTGGTGTCACTGGGGAGCGGCAAGCGAGTCATCGTCGTCCCCGCGCGCGCGAACGGGGAGGACCTGCGCCTTCTCGCCAGCCTGGCCGAGTCGGGGAGGTTCAAGCCCGTCATCGATCGGCGCTATCCGTTCGAGCAGATGGTGGAGGCGCACCGATACGTGGATACGGGCCGCAAGCGCGGCAACGTCGTCGTGATCCTCTAACGTCAGGCGTCCACGATGGGCTCGGGGGCGCGCCGCCGCACGCTGTCGAACGCGAACAGCGCCACCGCCAGCCAGATGCAGCCGAACGCGGCCGCGCGCCCGCGGCTGAACGGCTCGTGATAGACGGCCACCGCGATCAGGAACTGCAGCGTCGGGGACACGTACTGCAGGAAGCCCATCGTGGTCAGGGGAAGCCGTCGCGCCGCGGCCGCGAAGCACAGCAGCGGGACCGCGGTGATCGGCCCGGCCAGGAGAAGGAGTGTCCGGATCCATGGACCGCCGGACACGAAGCCGGAGCGGTCGTGCCTGATCGACCACGCGAGGTACCCGGCACACAGAGGCGCCAGGAGGATCGTCTCGACGGTGAGGCCGATCAGCGGACCCACGGGCGCGATCTTGCGGAGCAGACCGTACAGCCCGAACGAGAACGCCAGCACGAGCGAGATCCACGGAAGCTGGCCCAGGTCGATAGCCATCCAGGTGACCCCGGCCGCGGCCGTGACGACCGCGGCCTTCATCAGCGGGGTCAGGCGCTCGCCGAGCAGGACGATCCCGAACACGACGCTGACGAGCGGGTTGATGTAGTACCCGAGGCTGCTCTCGAGGATCCGCGCGTACGTCACGGAGTAGATGTACACGAGCCAGTTGATCGCGATGAGCACCGTGCTGCCGCCGAGCACGAGCAGCGCGCGACGGTGACGCAGCGCGGCGAAGACCGCTCGCGTCTCGCCGCGGACCGACGTCACGACCGCGAGGACGGCGAGGGCCCAGACCACGCGGTGGCAGAGGACCTCGAAGACCGGAACGGTCTTCACCGCCTTCAGGTAGATCGGGAAGAGGCCCCAGGAGCCATAAGCGGCGAGACCGTAGGCGAGGCCGAGGCGTCTCTCGCGGTGGGGATCGTCCACGCGGAATCATACGGCGCAATAAGATGCGTCCGATGAATTGGAAGGAGGTGGCGACCGTCATACTCGCCACCGTGGGAGCTGCCACCGCCTGCGAGCGTCCGCGCGCGGAAACCGCGTCGGTCGCCGCCATCGGCGACAGCATCACCGCGCGCTATCGCCTCTCGTATTCGTACCCCGACCTGCTCGGACGGTGGCGCGCGATCCCGGTTCACAACTTCGGCGTGTCCGGCGACACGACGGCGCAGATGCTCGACCGCCTCGCCGACGTCCTCGATTCGGGGCCGACGCCGCAGGTCGTGGTGATCATGGGCGGCACCAACGACATCGCGCGCGGCATGCCCGTGGATGGAGCGCTGCGCAATCTCCAGACGATCGCCGAGCGTGTGCGCGACAGCGGCCGCCGGCCCGTCCTCGTGTGCCCGCCTCCTTCGGGTGCGTTCCACCTCGACCGCGCGATGGCTCTGCGAGCAGGACTCCACGAGTACGCCCGCGCGCAGCGCATCACGTTCGTGGACCCGTGGCCGGCGATGGAAGACCGGTCGCGCCCCGGCTGGTCGCGCCCGGAGCTGGCCCTCGACGTCCTGCATCCCAACGAGCAGGGCCAATACGTCCTCGCCGAGCAGATCGCGCGTGCGCTCGGGTGGCCGGTGCCGCCGCCCCCCTGAGGCCGTGGCCTAAGGGGCGAGGAGGTCCGCGCGCGGGGGCTCCCAGCGCGTGAGGTGCGGCGGGCAGACCGCCGCTTCCGGCCCCGCCCTCAGCCGCATCGCCGTGAAGTTGTCCCCGCCCCGGTCGAATCGGAGATCCACGATCTCCCCGTCCACCAGACGCGGCGCGCGGCCGAACTGCAGCCAGGCCTTCACCCCACAGTCTCGATCCTGGAGCGCACGCAGGGTTTCCAGCGGCTGCCGGATCTCTCCGTAGAGGGCGAGCCGCCCTTCCGAGATGCGGTACGGACGCGGGCCGCCGAAACGGTGCGACGCGCAAGCGGTGGGAGCCAGCCAGTCGGGGGCCACGGACAGCGTCCCCGGGTGGAGCGCGTACTCCCCCGCCCCGTCGTCCCTTTCGATGACGATGACGGACCAGCACAAAGGGTTCGCGGGATCGGGCGTGAGAACGACGTCCAGGATCTCGCCATGCCGCGCCGGGGCCAGGAGCCTCCCGGCTTCGGCGCGCGCGACGTGCGAGAGGCCGAAGAGAACGCCTACGAACGCGGTGCTCGCTCCGAGCGCGGCCCACGCTCGGGCGCGGGAGGAAAGCCGGGACAGCCCCCACGCGAAGACGAGGGCGGTGGCCAGGAGCGCGGCCACGGCACCCGGCGGCACCAGCCCGACCCAGGAGAGACCCAGGGGCAGGACCGCCAGGAAGGCGAGGAGGGCCACGCGCGCGACCGGCGGCGCCATCCACGCCACCGGCAGTCCCAGGAGCAGCCACAGCCAGGGCTCCAGGATGAATACGGCATCGCCGTAGTACCAGCGAGAGTCGAAGGGAAAGAACGGATGGACGCCGTAGCTGTTCCCCGCGTCGAGCAGCAGATGGCTGAGCAGCCCGGCCGCGATCAGTCCCCACAGCCGCACCCGCTCGTCCCGGAGAAGCCGACGCACGGGTGGGAGGAACCGATACACCGCGGCCAGCGCGGCCATCTGGACGAGAAGTCCCACCAGCGTGTGCGTGTGCCCGCGATGGTGGAGGAGATAGCCGAGGGGCGGAGGCGTGATCCCGGTGTAGAGAAGATCGAGATCGGGAAGGTTCGCGGCCAGCATGCCGGACACCACGAACAGGCGCCGCGGCGAGCCGGGCGCGCCGCGCGGCCGCGCGACCTCGCCGAGGACCGCGCCCAGAAGGGAGTGGGTCAGGTTGTCCGTAGATCTAGTCGCCCCGCAGCGCGATGGCCGGACTGATGCGCGTGGCCCGCCGCGCGGGCAAGTAGATCGCGGCCGCGGCGGCTCCGAGGAGCACCGTCGCCACCGACGCGAACGTCACCGGATCGAACGCCGTGACCCCGTACAGCAGCGACGCGAGCAGCCGCGTCGATCCAAGGGCCAGCACGACCCCGCCGACCAGGCCCGCGATCGTCATCCCCGCTCCGCTCGAGAACACATGCCGCATGATGTCACCGGGCGTCGCCCCCAGCGCCTGACGCACGCCGAACTCCTGGCGGCGCTGGCCCACGGCCTGGGCCATCACGCCGTAGATCCCCACGACGGCGAGGAAGAACGACGTCAGCCCGAACGCCGCCACCAGCCACAGGGTCAGCCGGCGCGTCGCGGTGGCGGCGGTGGCGACGCTCTCGAGCGGGCGCAGGTTCGCGAGCGGGAGCTGGGGATCGATCTCGGCCACGGCGCGGCGGATGGACTCGGTGACCGACGACAGGCCGGCCTCGTACCGCACGACCAGGAACATCCGTTGGGGATACCACGCCTGCGGCTGCGGGAAATACAGCGCGGGCGCGCTGCGTTCGTGCCACGGCATGTCCTCCACGTCGCCGATCACGCCGGCGATCGTCCGCTCCTTGCCCCACAGGTTCACGCGCGCGCCCACTGCGGCCGACGGCGTCGTCCAGTACTTCCGCGCGGCCGCCTCGTTCATGAGGATCACCGGGGGCGCGCCGTCCCCGTCCGGCTCAGCGAGGTCGCGGCCGGCCACGAGCGGGGTGCCCGTCGCCCGCAGGAAGCCCGCGGTGACGAAGTGATAGCGCGCCCCCGGCCCCTCGTCCTTCGCGGACGAGCGGCCCACGATCTCGAAGCTCGTGTTCTCGTCGTAGTTCGTCCACGGGAGGTCCGAGCTGAACGCGGCCTCACGCACGCCCGGCAGCGCGCGCACGCGCTCGGCCGCGCGCCGGAAGAACTCGCGGGACGCTGCCTCGTCGTACAGGACCGTGGGCAGCTCGATGGATGCGGTCATCGCTCCCTGTGGCTGGAAGCCGGGGTCGCGCGTGACCATCGAGACGAAGCTGCGCAGGAGCAGGCCGCTCGAAACCACGAGCACGAACGCGAGCGCCACTTCCGCCGCGGCCAGCGCATGTCGCGTCCGCTGCTGCGCGGAGCCCGCGATGGCGCGGCTGCCTTCCTTCAGCGCCTCCCCCGCCGCCGTCCGCGCCAGCCGCCAGGCCGGCGCGAGCCCGAACAGCACCGCGCTCAGGACCGTCGCGAACAAAGCGAGCCCGAGCACCTGCGCGTCCACGGCGATCATCGACAGGCGTGGCATGTCCCCGGGCCCGAAGCGCGTGACGGCCCAGACCGCCCCATACGCGAGGGCGACTCCCAGCGTCCCGCCCACGCCGGCCAGGACGAGGCTCTCGATGAGCAGCTGGCGCGCCAGGCGCCAGCGCGTGGCCCCCAGCGCCGCCCGCACACTGATCTCGCGCGACCGCACCACCGCCCGTCCCAGCATCAGGCCCGCAACGTTGACACAGGCCAGCATCAGCACGGCCAGCGCCGCGCCGGCCAGGACCCCGAGCGTGGACCCGGCGGTGCCGACGATCTCGTCCTTGAGGGGCACGGCGCGCGGCTTCCAGGGGCTCGGCGGCGCGGGGTATCGCGTCGCGGCGCTCGCCCCCGCCTGCCGCAGATCCTCTTCCATCGCGGCCCGGCTCGCATCGCGCCGCACGCGGCCGACGACGTTGTAGTAGTGCGAGAAGCGGTGCCGGGGATGCTCCTCGCGCGGCACGGCGAGCGGCCACCAGACGTCGACCGGCTCTCCGTGCCCGTAGGTCTGGTACGTTCCCCCGACGTGCTGGAGGCCTTTCGGCAGCACGCCCACGATGCGGAAGGGCCGTCCGGAGAAGCGCACCGTGCGCCCGACCGCGGCCGGGTCGCCCTGGAATCGGCGCATCCAGAGCGAGTGGCTCAGGATCACGACGTCGGCGGCGCCCTCGACCTCGTCGCCCTGCTCGACGTCCCGGCCGAGCGCAGGCGGATGGCCGAGCACCTTGAAGAACCCGGCCGAGACCCGCATCCCGCGGAGCTGCTCGGGCGGCTGCGCGTCCCCGAGCTGGAGATCGCTGCGCCCGTAGGCGGCGATCCCTTCGAACGTCCGCAGCTCGGCGCGGTAGTCGCGGAAGTCCGCGGGCGAGAACGGGAAATGCGGAGTGGTCGACGCCTCCTCGAACAGACGCACGAGGCGATCCGGATCCGGATACGGCAACGGGGCGACCAGGATGCCCTTGATCGCGCTCCAGATGGCGGCGTTGGCGCCGATGCAGACGGCCAGGGTCAGGATCGCGGTGGCGGCGAACCCCGGCGAGCGACGGAGGATCCGGATGGCGTAGCGGACGTCTTGTGTCCACATGGTCGTTTAGATGCCGTCGAAGAGGATAAGGTTGTCCCCTGGGGAATTTTATGCAATTCGGAGCACGTTCCTCCTATTGATGACCTCGGTGGCGTGGAGACGCGTGGACGCGGTCGGTTTCGAGCGCTGCGGACTCTCGCGCGAAGGTGACGGCTATGCCCTGGGGGGCACGATCGGCCTCCTGGAGGGCAGCGAGTCTTTCGACGCGACCTACGCCGTCAATTGTGACGCGGCGTGGGTGACGCGATCCGCGACCGTCGACCTGAGAGGACCCGACGGTGAGCGGTCCCTGCGGCTCGCGGTCAAGGACGGAGTGTGGCGGGTCGAGGGCCGTCCGGAGGAGACGCTGCGGGGCTGCGTCGACATCGACCTCGGATGGACGCCGTCGACGAACACGCTGCCGATCCGGCGGCTCGGCCTCGCCGTCGGCGAGTCCAGGGTCGTGACCGCGGCGTGGGTCCGGTTCCCCGAGCTGGCCGTCGAAGCGCTGCCCCAGGAATATCTCCGGCTGGACGAGCGCCGGTACCGATACTCGTCCGCGGGCGGCCGGTTCGTCGCCGAGCTCGAGGTCGACGAGGACGGACTCGTCACGACTTACGGGCAGATCTGGACCCGGGCCTAGGCGACGCCGGACAAGATTCCGACCCCGCTGTCGATTTCGCCACCCGCAGTTCGTCGTGTAATCAGAGGGGCAGGCAAAGGAGACCCACATGCGATTCCTCATGATCTATACGCCGGACGATCCCGTCATGAGAAGGCACGAGGCCGGCGAGCCGCCGACGCCGCAGGAGATCGCCGAGATGGGCAAGCTGATGGAGGACTGGACGAAGGCGGGTGTCCTCCTCTCGGCCGAAGGCTGCCAGCCGAGCTCGAAGGCGGCCAGGGTCAAGAAGTCCGGCAAGGACATCAAGGCCACCGACGGCCCGTTCGCCGAGGCCAAGGAGGTCGTCGGCGGCCTCGCGATCGTCAAGGCGGGATCGAGGACCGAGGCCATCGAATGGGCCAAGAAGTTCCTCGATGTCGCCGGCGACGGGGAGACGCGGATCTTCCAGCTCTACGAGGACCCGGCCGTCAGCGAGAAATGAAATCGCTCGGGATGCCGAGCCCCGGGCCCAGGATGCCGGCCGGCCGCACGTGCCCGTCGCGGATCTTGAAGATGCCGGGGAAGCGCTCCTCCCACGGCTTGTTCGCGGCGGGCACGTACTGGCGCGCGTTGGCCTCGATGCCCGCCACCGCGGGGACGTGGGCCGAGATCCCGACGGAATGGATCAGAGAGGCGCCCGGACAGGTCAGGTCCTGGACGCACACGAACATGCCGTACTTCCGGGCCGCCGCCGCCATGAGCATGGCCTGGCTCTGGCCCTTGCAGGCCTTGAGGGCGACGCCGTTGTAGCCCATCTCGCGCGCGAGGCGCAGGCTCTCGAGGTCGGTGAGCGATTCGTCGATCACCACCGGCCGCAGCTTCGCCGCCTCGTGCATGACGTTGCCGCGGTTGGCCGCCAGGTCTCGCGCCGTCGGCTGCTCGACGTAGAGGATGCGCGCGAAGCCGGTCGGCGTGCCCTCCCGGATCCGCCGCAAGCAGTCGAGGACGTAGGCCACGTTCGGGCAGCGCTCGTTGAAGTCGAGGCAGTACTTCCAGTCCGTGACCCCCCGCCGCGTCTGCACCTCGGCCGCGATGCGATCGATGCGCAGGGTCCGCTCGACGTCCCACTTCAGGTCCTCGCCGCTGAGCTTGATCTTGATGCGGACGATCCCGTTGTAGTCGATCCATTCCGGCAGGGTCTCGGGCAGGCCGTCGCCGATGGGCTTCTCGACGTCGCGGGCCTCCAGCGGATCGAGTCCGCCCACGCTGTGGAAGAGCGGAATGCGCTCGGGCGGCTGGGCGAGCAGGAACCGGTGCAGACGGTCGCCGCGGAACTCCGGGCCCAGGTAGCGCGACAGCTCCGACCGAAGGAGGTCCGGCCCGTAACACGCGTAGGCGTTGCGGCCGTGGACCTTGCCGAAGGCATCGTGGATCGCGGCGTCGAACGGGCTGGCCACGACGAGCGTGCACAGCTTCGGGATCGGCTGATCGAGCGCGAGCGCGCGTGACACGTCCGCGGCCGCGCGAAGGTAGTCCGGCTCCAGGGCGAGCGAGAGGTCGAGGGGATGTCCCGCCTCCTGGCACGCGGCGGTGATGCGGTCGATCCGCTCGGCCAGGCCCTTCATGGCACCCAGCGTCGTGTCGTAGGACATCGTCTTCGACGGGAAGGCCCACATGTTGCCGAGGGTCATCGAGCCGAATCCCCACGCGCTCTTGCCCGCGCGCGTCTCCACCCGGCAATGCACGTTGAGGAGGGTGACGCGGTCCACCACGCGGCCGCCGAACTTGTAGGGCGCGCGGTACACGTAGTCCTCGTACTCGTGGCGGACCTCGGCGATGCGGATGTCCGTGGGCAGCGGCTTGGCGATCGCGGGTGCCAGCGGCACTGCGGCCAGGCCACCCAGGAAACCTCGCCGGGTGATCTTCACGAAGCGCCGTACGCCTCCGCGAGCCCCGTCTTCAACACGGCGAGGTCCCGCGCCGCCGCCGCCAGCGTCGCCTCTTGCTTCGCCGCCGCCGTCGCGCCGGGGATCTCGTATTCGAGGTGCAGCGACACCGGCCCATTGAACCCGCCATGCGCGAGGGCCGCATAGAACGCCTTCCAGTCCACCATCCCCTCGCCGAGCGGGCAGCTGCGTTGCTGCCAGCCCTTGGGCCCCTTCTCCCAGAAGAAGTCCTTGACCGCGATCATCTTCAGTCGCGGGGCCACCGCGCTCAGGGCCGAGCGCCAGCCGCCGTCGCCGCCTTCCACGACGGCGTGGCGGACGTCGAAGTAGTAGCCGGCCCACCGCGGAGGGAGCGCGTCGACGATCGGGACCACGTCCCACACTCCGCCGCCGATGTATCCGGCGTGGTTGTGGAAGCCGAGCGCGACGCCGCATTGCGCGCCCAGCTCGACGAGCCCTCGCAGCGCGATCGCCATGTCCGCGAGCTCCTTGCGCACGTCCGCGAAGGCGTAACGGTAGTAGCCCGGCTTGAAGAGGGCCACCCCGTGGGCGCCGGCCGTCTCGAGGATCGGGCGGGCGGTGGGCTCGGACGCAGAGACGAGCGCGGTCGTGATCATCGGGACCGTGACCCCTTCGTCGCGCACGGCCTTCAGGAAGGGCGGAAGGTCCTCCGCCGCGCGCTCCGGGGCCACGTGCCCGCCGGGGCGCACGGTGAGATCGATCCCCGCGAATCCGATCAACTTCACGGCGCGGGCGAGAGATTGCGCCTCCAGCGACGGCAGGTGCTTGGAGAAGAGACACAGTGGCCCGCGGAAGCCGGCGGACGCCGCGACTTCGTCCCCGCCAGCGAGAAGGCCTCCCGCAACCGCGCCCGTCGCCGCAGCGAGGAACCGGCGCCGCGTCACAGCGTCCATGGCTTCCGGTACTCGTAGTGGAGCCGGCCGTTCGCCTCCGCGTCTCCCACGCATTCCTCCTTCTCCGCGTCCCAGCGCAGGCTGCGACCGAGGCGCGTCGCGATGTTCCCGAGATGGCACATGGTGGCGGTCAGGTGCCCCTCCTCGACGTCGGCCACCGGCCGCTTCCGAGAACGGACGGCATCCATGAAGGCGCCGATGTGCGCCGCGTCGAATACATCGATGTCGGCTCCCGCCTCCTCCACCGCCGCCGTCGCAGGCGTCTCGTTCTTGGGGTCTGCCTTCCAGACGTCGGGTGTCACCTTGAAGCCGCGGCGGCTGATGGCCAGCGCGCCCTTGGTGCCGTGGAAGACGAGCGGCTCGCCCTTGCTCGCGCCCACCTCCCGCACGGTCCAGGACACGACGCATCCCTTGCCGCCGGCCAGGCGCGCGTCCGGGAAGTCGTACAGCACTTCCTGGATGTCGGGAGTCTCGCCTCCATCCGTGAGAGCGAACCGCCCGCCGAAGCCCGTGACCGACGCGGGCGCGCGCGCGCCCAGAGCCCAGCGCGCGATGTCGAGGTCGTGGGCGCCCCAGTTCGTCATCTGGCCGCCCGAATGGTTCCAGAACCAGCGGAAGTGGTAGATGCAGCGGAAGGGGTCGAAGGGAACGTAGGGCGCGGGGCCGAGCCACATCTCCCAGTCCAGCTCCGGGGTGAGCCCGCCGCGCAGCTCGCGCGCGACGAAGCCGGGCATGACGTTGCGTGTGAAGCCGGCCGTGATCTTGTGGACGGCTCCGATCGCGCCGTCCTGGACGAGCTTGACCGCGTGCGCGTAGTGCACGCCCGAGCGCTGCTGGCTGCCCGCCTGCACGATGCGGCCGTGGGTGCGCGCGGCCGTGGTCATGAGGCGGCCCTCGCGCACGGTCAACGACAACGGCTTCTCGACGTAGACGTCTTTGCCCGCCTGGCAGGCCATCACCGTCTGCAGGGCGTGCCAGTGGTCGGGGACGGCGACGACGACGGCGTCCACGTCACGACGATCGAGCACGCGACGGAAGTCCGTAAAGGCCGCCACCGGCCGCCCGGCCGCCTGCGCGGCGCGGTTGCGGAAGGGCTCGTAGACGTCGCAGACCGCCACCGGCGCCACGTCGGCGCGCGCGAGGAAATGCGGCCAGAGTTGCGAGCCGCGCCCCCCGCACCCGATGAGCGCGACTCCGATGCGGTCGTTCGCGCCCAGCACGCCGCGGGGGCCCACCGCCGCCGCCGCGCCTGCCGCCGCCGTCGCGCGCACGAACTGCCGCCGTGTCCAGGTGGTCATTGCGCCTCCGCTCCGAAATGATGCATCGACGGGAAAGCTGTGCTAGAAGCCTACGCCAACTGGGATCGAGATGACCTGGCCGGGAGCCCCCATGACGATCGCCGTGGCCGCCCTCGTGTTGAGGACGGCCGCGTGGGCCGCCGCCGGCGAGCCCCCGCCGAGCTCGTGTGTCATCGCCGCCGACAAGCAGGTCCCGGTCAAGGCCGGACCGGGGCGGACCGTCCATTGCGGGATCGACCTCGGCAGCCGGTCCGTGAAGCTCAGCGTCGTCTCGATGGAGAAGGGGCGGCCGCAGACCATCCGCGAAGAGCGGATCTGCAAGCGGACGCTCGGCATGGGCGCGCTCGTGTTCGATTCGAAGGCGCGCATCGCCGGTCCGCTGCCGCCGGACGCCGTCGGCGCTCTGGTGAGCACGATCGACGAATACAAGGAGATCTGCGCCCGCGACGGGGGCACGATCGTGGCCGCCGGGGCCACCCAGTGGGCGCGGGACGCCACCAACGTCGCCGACGTGGCGGCGCGGGTGAAGGAGGCGACGGGGATCGCGTTCGACGTGCTCAGCCCGATGCAGGAGGCGGCCTACTCCTACGTCGCGGGATCCTTCCGCCGGCCCGGGCGCATCGTTCTCGACGCCGGCAGCAACAGCTTCCAGCTGTCCTGGCAGGAAAAGGGATCCGCGACCATTCGCAGCATCCTGGTGCCCTACGGCTACGTGCGCGCCGCCGCCAACGATTTCGATCCGGCGCCGGACTACGCGAGCGCGCGCGCGGCCTACCAGCAGCGCGCCCGGGCCTCCATCGAGCAGGAGCTCGGCCGCCTGACTCCCCCGTCGTCGCTCTCTCGCTTGCGCGACCTCGTGCATCGGGGCGCCATCGGTCCGGAGATCATCGCCGTCGGCGAAGACGGCGCCGTCGTCCCCCTCGTGGTGCGAGGCTGGCTGCGCGACGGCTCCGGCGGTTGGACGGCCGACCAGAAGAGCTACGACCAGGTCCTGAACGGTCACCGTACCACCGATCCGTCCTTCGGGACCATGACCGCTCCGCCCCTGAGCCGGACGGAGGTGCAGTCCTACCTCCGCGGAGTCGGTCCCCGCGACTTCAAGGCCCTGACCAGCGATCCCGTGCGGGGCCTGTATGGGCAGAAGGCCCTCGTGGTGCCGGCCCTGGCGGAGCTGCTTCTCGACGAGCTGGGAGGGAGCCGGCTGGTGACCGTCCCTCAAGAGGTCACGACCGGACATATCTTGACGCGGCTCCCGGAATGAACGCCGCGCGGCCCGCGATGTCAATATAGGACCGTCGGGGGCCCGACAAGGACGTTCATGGCCGCACCCATCTCGAACCGGGCCGGGCGGCGGGAGTGGCTCGGCCTCGCCGTCATCGCCCTGCCCTGCGTGCTCTACTCGATGGACCTGACGGTTCTGGAGCTGGCCGTGCCGCGCCTCAGCGCGGACCTCAAGCCCACCGCCGCGCAGCTCCTGTGGATCCTGGACATCTACGGGTTCCTGGTGGCGGGCTCGCTCATCACCATGGGCACGCTGGGCGATCGGATCGGGCGGCGAAAGCTCCTGATGATCGGGGCGGCCGCCTTCGGCATCGCGTCGGTGATCGCCGCCTTCTCGACCACTGCGTCGATGCTGATCGCGACGCGCGGGCTGCTCGGGATCGCGGGAGCGACGCTGGCG
>Ga0207648_10005382_pt1 | contig 12907 bp, 9 predicted proteins | sample KBSMisM32_FD_184310 | JGI IMG/M metagenome (GOLD analysis project Ga0207648, IMG submission 184310) | Miscanthus rhizosphere microbial communities from Kellogg Biological Station, Michigan, USA - KBS Miscanthus M3-2 (SPAdes) (version 2) | ecosystem: Host-associated > Plants > Roots > Rhizosphere...
CTGACGAACGTTGCAACGTCGTTTCCAGATGCGGATGCAATCGTTGCAACAACGCCATCTCGCGCGCGGTGAAGTCGCCCTGCTCTGCTGTACGTCGGATCACGATTTCAGAAACGAGACGGTCTGCGTCCCAGAACAGCAAGCACGCGATCACCTGCGAGGGCCGATAAACCTTGAGGCCGGGATGCGACAGCACGAACGCCGGCATCATGTCACGCGGCCGTTGTGCATTCGGCGTGGTCAGGATACGGGACGCATCGAGATACGCGACGCACGCGTCGTGCGGCATGAGCTCGTCGAGGATTTGCAGCAACGCGCTCCAGAATTCATGAATGTCGATGCTCGCGTGCAGCCGCAGCAACAGCGACTCGAAACGCGGATCGTCGAGTGACGGCGCCGCCGCGCGCGTGGTCCATTCACGCGCGTGCAGCGCTCCTGCTGCAACAGACCGGTGTGCCCCCATGATTCTTGTCGTGCCAAGTGAGCGTGCAAAGACGCGGGCCCAACAGTGAGACCGCTCGTGTTCGCGCGATCATCCCGGCTCGGCTGTGACGCTTTTATTGCCTTCGCTATTCCGCTTTGATCAGCAGCGTGTCTGCTGCGAGTCGCCGCACGGCGACGGGCGAGGTTTTGTCAACGGTCTGCGCGAATGCAACGGGATCGGCTGCATCGAAGCTGCCGCGCACTGGCAACGTGCCCGCACGCGGATCGAGACGCAGCTGAATGCGGTTACGCAGATTGAATTCTGCGACAGCGTCCGCGAGCGTGTCGCCGGCCTTGAACATCAACTGTCGTTCGCGCCACGCGAGCGCGTAGCGAACGTCGATGCGACTTGGCGTCACCGGCCACGTCTTGGCGATCCGCAGCTGATAGTCCGCAGTAATGGGCACGCTCAAGCCCGAGGGTTCGTCGTCGCTCGCTCGCGACGTCGCGGTACTCGGCGTTACGCGCACCGTGCCTTCGCGTACCGTTACGATCACCTCGTCCTTGCGGCTCGATACGGCAAACTCGGTGCCCACCGCTTGCACTGCATACGCATTCGCCTGCACCAGGAACGGACGCGACGCATCCTTCGCAACCTTGAAATAAGCCTCGCCACGCACTAACGCGATCGCGCGTCGTTTGTCGCCGATGTCCAGAGTCAGCCGCGTGTTCGGGCCGAGTTGCAACTCGCTGCCGTCTGCGAGATTGACTGCCTGCCACTCGCCCAGAGCTGTCTCGATCGAATGCTCGCGCCACGCAGTGCCTATGCCAAGAGACAGCAGCGTTGCGACTGCAAGCACCGCGATCGCGGCAGCGATCTTCCATCGCAGCGACCCGAGGGTGCGCTTGGTGGAGTGTTGACTCTCGCCCGCAAACAACGGCACGACATTCGAAGGATCTTCGCCGGTCAGCACGAAGTTAAGCTGCGCGCTGCGCACGTTGCCATCGATGCTGGCGATCCGCAGATACTCGGCGACGTGGACTTGCGATTGCTTGAGCCAACGCAGAAAGCGCTGCCGCTCATCGAAGGGAACGTCGGGATCCTGCATGCGCGCGAACCACTCAGCAGCTTCCTGGCTGATCAACTCGCGCTTCCTTTTGTCGCGACGATCCGAGTCGCGATGATCTGCGTCCTTCATGACTGTCGGCGCCGCGCACAGGCGACGCAGCCGTCTCTTCCTGCTCCCGCCGAGCGGGGTCCCTTATGCCATACGATCGGGTGGGGCAGCAATTACAGCCCCGGGGAGACTACGTATTGTTGGCAGTCAGAATGGCTTGCCCGGAGCAGGCGATTCCGCCGATCCGGCGCGTCGCGAAACGATCCGCAGCGTGTCGCCAGTGCGGACCAGCTCGACGTCTTCGCTGGCGCCGACGATCGTCCTGGCAAAGGTCTCCGGATCGCTGGCGTCGAAGATGCAGCACAAGTGCAAATCGGCAACGCCTGCATCCTCGATCACGATCTGCAGCCGGTTGCGACGATTGAATTCCCGCACCGCCTCCGCGACGGTTTCCTGCTGCAGACTCAACTGACCGCTGGCCCAGGCGAGTTCGGTCAGCGCGTCGACCTTCTCCTTCCGCAGCGGAATGGCCGGAGCGTTGAGCGCAATCTCGACGCCCTCGTCTTTCTCGAGCGCGGTCGCGACTCGCAGATCGACGTCGTGCTCCAACAGCGGAGCTTGCCCGCCCTGAACGACGGCGACCTTACCCTCTGCGACCGTCACGCGGACGCTGTCATCGGTGTGGTCGACACCGAAGCGCGTGCCGACTGCGCGAGCGAAGACGCCGGCGGCATCGACGATGAACGGGCGCGAAGCATCCTTCGACACCTCGAACATGGTCTCGCCGCGCTGCAAGTGGACGCGGCGAAAGCCGTCGCTGAATTCGACCCGCAACAGCGTGTTCGGCCCCACGCTCAGGCGGCTGCCGTCCGCGAGCTGCACCCGGCGCCACTCGCCGATGCGCGTTTCGATCGTATTGCTCGACAGCGCCATGTAGCCGATCACGCCGATGAGCGCGAGACAGCAGGCCGCTGCCAGAACCATGAACCTGCGAGGCACGAAAGTGCGCGGCCGCTCGGCCTCCTCGCTCGGCGCCAGCCCACGCTGCATGAGCGGAATGACGTTGGACGCCACGTCGTCGGGCAGCAGTGTCGGCACCTTGGCGCGCTTGACGCGGCCATACAGCTGACACAGCCGCATGAACTCGGCGATGTGGCTCGGCGCCTGCTTGAGCCAGCGCACGAACTTGCGGCGGTCGGCCATCGTGAGGTCACGATCCCGCAGCCGGATGAACCACTCCGCAGCCTGGTCGCTGACCGACTGCTGGAGACCTTCGTCATGCTCCTTCATTGCCATATCACCTATTCTCCATGTCGCCGAGGTCATCCTGCTTGAGTTGCATGCGCAACTGGCTATAAGCGCGCGTGAGGTCTCGCAGGATCACTCGGTAGGTCAGTCCCTGGCGTTCCGCAATCTGCTTGTACGTGAGCCCTTCGTTCACGTGCAGCAGCAGGACCTCCCGCTGCCGCCTGGGCAGCTTGTTCACTGCCTCTTGCATGTGTTTGTTGGCCACCTCGCGGGCAATGGTGTTCTCGGGTTCGTCGTTGAATTCGACCTGCAGGTCTTCGAGCCAGCTGTCGTCGTGCGGCTTGCGATGGCGCGCGCGCTCCTGCCACTCGTTGGCGACGTTGGCGGCGATCCGGAAGAGATAGCCCTGCGGGTTGTCGATAGCCACGTCATCGCTATACCGCAACAGGCGCAGAAAAACCTCCTGGGCGAGATCGTCCAGGTCCGCGGTAGGCACGGAGGAACGGTGCGACAGCCACTGACGGATCGGCTTGCGCCAGCGCTTGAACCAGGTGACCAGCCGGGTATTGCGCGGATCGTTCTCTGGATCAGGGCTGTTCTGGCGCGAGACGGCGGCCGGCTCGCTCGCCGGGTCGGTCTCGTCTTCGTCGTTCTGCCTGCGATCGATCACTAACAGCCTGCCGCTCGGGGTCTAAATCTGACTCTCTCAGATCTAGACCGGCCCAGGCGACGGGGTCAGCTCCCTGAACGGCCCTCTGCGCAGGCGGGCGCACTGCACCGCAGGCGGCGACAGCTACCAGTCAGCAGTCGTGAACGGCCTCAGCAGCAGCTCTTTGGAGATCGTGGCGACCTGCTTGAAGCGCTCTTCGTGATAGGCCTTCAGCGCCTGACGCAGCGGCGCCGGCTCATCGGCTGCTGCCAGCTCTGCGAGGCGCCCGACTTCGACGAACACGTTCGGGACGATCTCGCATTCCAGGACCCGCGCGTGATGCAGGCGATCGTTCATGTTGCGGATGATCTCGACGAACTCACTCACCCCTGAGCGCGTCGCGATCTGCAGGAACAGCTCGCCGGTCTGGCGAGCCAACTGCTCGGCGTTACGCTCCTGAACCGGGACTTCCTCGGTCGCCGTCGGCGTCGCAGGCGGCTGCGCAGGCTGCTCCGGCCAGCGTCCGACGGCTGCATCCAGGATCGTCTGGTTCACGGAGTACAGACCGAAGATGTCGTCCTCCGACGGCGTGCGCGCGAAGAACCCGCGCTTCGGTACGGACATGATCATGCGCTCCGCCGCGAGGCGGGTAAGCGCCTCACGCACCGGCGTCGTGCTGACGCCGAGCTCATCGGCGAGCACGCCGATCTGCAGGAGCTGCCCCGGCACGAGTGTCTGCGCGAGCAGCCAGTTCTTGATGCGTTCGTAGACGGCACCTTCTGTCATGGGGTCCTCGTCGCTCTTTCTGGAAGCTTCATTGCCCAGCTGAAGCGGAGTCCGTCGCTTCAAAGAGATGTGTGCCAGTGTGTTCATGCGTTCACTCTTGCTCGCGTCGATGCACGACGCGTCCCCGGTTACAAGCGCGGCAGGAATCGGCAGGCGACGACGGGAGCCTCCCCATTAGATAAGTGATGGTCACGACGGCTCCCCTCCCTGGTGCCGGCAAGACTGACTTAATTCCCCCAGCGGCGGAATTGAGCTGATCGGATCAGTACAGGCTGTGAGGGCAAGCCCGGCTAGGATCGCTTGGCCTGACGGGGCTCGTCGTCGTCGTCGTCCGCAGTGGAACGGATGACATCGCCGAAGGCGATCTGGCGACTGACGAGCGCGTGCACGATGGCCTGGACGCGCGTGGCCACGCTGAGCCGCCGCTTCGCATGCTCGATGTGATTGTGCACGGTCCGCTCGCTGATCCCGAGAATGCGACCCGCGACCCAGTCGCTCTTGCCTTGCGCTGCCAGCTCCAGGCATTGGCGTTCGCGCCGGGTCAGACCGCGCGGCACGCTGTCGCCGGGTTTCGCTTCCGCGTCCCGACTCAGCGCCGAGTACATGTAACAAGCCATGAGTTGCACGGCGAGATAGCTCTCGTTCGCCACCGCGGCGGAATCCGGCACGACCGAGCACGACGCGCGGAACGCACTCGTCGGACGCGGCGTGTGAATCGGCACTGTGTAGCCGTGCTCGATGCCGAAGCGTCGCGCCTCTTCCATCATCTCCAACTGCGGCGCCGTCAACTCGGCGCGAAATTCCTCAGCATCCCAGAAGAACGGCGTGAGCGAGCGATTGGCGTAATGGAAAACGGGATCGATGTAGTAGAAGTCGAGCTCGCTGAACGCGCGCACCCACTCCGCCGGATAATTGTGCAGCGCCACCGCGCCGCGCGGCGGCCGCAACAGGTCGACGTGCGAGCAGCAGGAGAAAAAGCGAAATCCGAATTCATCGAGCGCGCGCTGGAACACTGTCGCCAGCTCGCTGGCCGGCATGCCACGCCGACTTTGCTCGATGAAGGAATGTGCACGATCGAGTTGATTCACATCCGCGTCCTTTTCGGATTCCCTTGTCGCGCGGCCCCCATGATCTTCATGAGGCCGCGCGCGAGCTCTAACCGACAACGCCGTTTCCGTACGGACCGGGACACCCGCTGAGTTGCCGACGAAGTTTTCTACCAGATCACGGACCGCGCTCGCTGAGACATTTCGGCAAAAATGTCCGGCAGGAGAATAAATACGGACTGGTCATTACACCGGGCATTATCCCCAGCGCAACTGTCGGCGACAGAAGACGAGCACCGGCAGGCTGTCGGTGCAATCTGTCAAATTGCAGCGAGGATGATCTTGCCCATGTGCTCGCTGCTTTCCATGCGTGCGTGCGCTTTGCTGGCTTCAGCAAGTGCGAACACCGAGTCGACCACCGGACGAATGCGGCCCGCGGTCAACAACGGCCAGATCTCTTTGAGCAACTGATCGCGCATCGCACGTTTGAATTCCGCGGAGCGTGGTCGCAGCGTCGAACCGGTAACGAGCAGCCGCTGCTGCATGATCCGCATGACGTCGATCTCGCCCTTTGCGCCGCCTTGTGTCGCGATCATGACGAGCCTGCCTTCCGTCGCGAGCACCTGCAGATTGCGCGCAACGTAGCTGCCGCCGACCATGTCGAGTACGACGTTGACGCCGCGCCCGGCGGTTTCCTTGGCGATCTCGGCAACGAAATCTTCGCTCTTGTAGTCGATCGCGCGGCGCGCGCCGAGGCTTTCGCAGAAGCGGCATTTGTCGGCCGAGCCCGCAGTGGCGAACACCGTGTTGCCGCGCGCGGCAGCGAGTTGAATCGCAGTGACGCCGATGCCACTCGAGCCACCGTGCACCAGCAGCGTCTCGCCCGGCTGCAGACGGCCGAACACGAAGACGTTGCTCCACACCGTGAACATCGCTTCCGGAAGCGCTGCGGCCTGAATCATGTCGAGCGAGCCCGGAATCGGTAATACCTGGCCGGCGTCGACGCGGCAGTACTCCGCGTAACCGCCGCCCGCGAGTAACGCGCACACTGAATCCCCGACTTTGAACTCCGTAACGCTGTCACCGAGCGCGGCGATCGTGCCGGAGACTTCGAGTCCCGGATACGACGGCGCACCGGCAGGCGACGGATAGAAACCGCGACGCTGCAGAACGTCTGCGCGATTCAGTCCGGCCGCGGCGACTTTGATCAACACTTCGCCGCGACCCGGCTCCGGCACCGGACGCTCCGCAATCACGAGCGCTTCCGGTCCGCCCGGCTGCGGCACGTCGATGACCTTCATCACCTTCGGTACGTTCGACATCAGTTCTTCGCCACGCCTTCGCCCTTCATCGCTTCGAGCGCCTCGAGATCGAGATCGGCGAGTGCCGCTTTCAGATCGTCGATGCTGTCGGCCTGGCCCTCGATTTTCACCGTGAAGCGATCGCCGAGCACCATGGCGTACTCGCCACGCGAGCTGCCGCGATCCCATTGCTCATGCACCAGCCGGCCGTCGGCGCGATAGGTCTTGTCGTAGCCGTTCGAGCTTTCGTTCTCGCCTTCGATGCCTGCCCAGCCCGCGAGCGCGAGCAGTCCCTTCGCGCTGCCGGTGTCGGTGACTTGCAGATCCCATTGGCGGCCGTCTTCGCCCGTGTACGTGGCCCGCGCCTCGGTCATCTGCATGCCCATCGCGCTGTTGCGCTGAGTGGAAAACGTCGAGCGATCGCGGCCGCCGAGCGTCTCCGGCAGAAACGGCTTGAGACGATCCGGCGTGACTGCTTCGACATTGCCGCTGCCGAGCGCCGCACCCATCATGTTCTTCATCGCGTCGGCCTGCGCTTGCTGGTCGCCGGACTTCTGCGCGGCTTCCATCTTCTTGCTGGCGTCCTCGACCTGCTTCGCGTACTGCTCGAGCTTGCCGACCGTGCTGTCCTTGTCGTACGTCGTCTCGTGCGAATCGCGCGTGGAGCTGAACATCGAGCCGCCGCGCATGAACATGCCCGTGCCCGTCACGGCGCCGACAACCGTGCCGATCAGCAGGCCTGCGACGAGTGCGACGATTACGATCACCGCGGTGTAGCTGCCGGCTCGTTCCGGCGGGCACTTCATCGTGTGCGGCAGACCGAGGTACAGCAGGTAGATGTTGTAGACGAGTGCCGCGAGCGCGATCAGCGTGCCGAGCAGCGGCAGGATGAGCGCAATGCCGGCGACGCACGATGCTGTGATCGAGTAAGTGATCGTCTTGAGCGCCTGCACCTTGTCCTTCGTGCCGCCGAAGGTCGGCGCGAGCGCATCGATGATCAGTCCCACGACATAGACCATCACCAGCGTCAGCACGTACTGCAGGACGAGCCGCGACAGCGCGAAGCCAGGCATGAAACGCGCGAGCAGCAGGAAGGTGAAGATCGGCGGAATCGCCGCGAGCCACACGATGTAGCCCTTGTAGAGATCCGCGACAGTGGTCGACTCGCCGGCAATCACCGGCCATTCGGTCTTCGGCGTCAGCAGGATGCCCTTGACGCGGGCAATGAGTTTGTTGAAGTCCACGGCAGGTCTCCCCGTTATCGTTGTCGGGACGCGCGGGATTCTACTTCTTCTTCGGCACGTACAGGTCTGTCAAGGTACCTTCGAACGACTCGGCGGCGAACATGATCGTCTCGGACAGCGTCGGGTGCGGATGGATCGTCAGGCCGAGGTCGGCCGCGTCGCTGCCCATCTCGATCGCCAGCGCCACTTCGGCGATCAGGTCGCCGGCGTTGGGGCCGACGATGCCGCCGCCGATGACGCGGTGGGTCGTCGGATCGAACAGCAGCTTGGTCATGCCATCGTCACGGCCCAGTGTTAGCGAGCGTCCGCTCGCAACCCACGGGAACGAGGCCTTCTCGTAGGCGGTGCCTTTCACCTTCGCATCGGTTTCGGTGAGCCCGACCCAGGCGACCTCGGGATCCGTGTACGCCACCGACGGAATGACGCGAGCATCGAATGCGCGCTTCTCGCCGTGCGCGACTTCGGCCGCGAGCTTGCCTTCGTGCGATGCCTTGTGCGCAAGCATCGGTTGTCCTGCGATGTCGCCGATCGCGAAGATGTGCGGCACGTTGGTGCGCATTTGCCGATCGACGGGCACGAAGCCGCGTTCGTTGACTAACACACCAGCAGCTTCCGCACCGATGTTGCGGCCGTTCGGACTGCGCCCGACAGCGATGAGGACACGGTCGTACACCTGCGGCTCCTGCGCCGGCTCGCCTTCGAACGTCACGCGCAGGCCTTCCTTCGCGGCTTCGACCTTGGTGACTTTCGTCTTCACCATGATCCGCTCGTAGCGCTTCGCAATGCGCCGCTCGAGCGGCCGGACCAGATCGCGATCGCAGCCCGGCATCAGTCCGTCGGTGAGCTCGACGACACTGACCTTCACACCAAGAGCGTCGTACACCGTCGCCATTTCGAGGCCGATGATTCCGCCGCCGACGACCAGCATGCGCTGCGGCAGATCCAGCTCGAGCGCGCCGGTCGAGTCGATGATGCGCGGATCGTCCGGCAGGTTCGGCAGGCGAATCGATTCGGAGCCGGCGGCGATGATGCAGTGAGCGAAGGAGACGCGCCGCTTCGCGCCGTCACTCGTGACTTCGATCTCGTGCGGCGAAACGAATTTGCCGGTGCCGCGAATCACTTCCACTTTGCGTTGCTTCGCCAGAGTAGCGAGACCGCCGGTGAGCTTGCCCACCACCTTGTTCTTCCATTCACGCAACTTGGTCGCGTCGATCTGCGGCTTGCCGAACTGCACGCCCGCGCTGCCCATCGCTTCCGTTTCTTTGATCACCTTCGCGGCGTGCAGCAATGCTTTGGACGGAATGCAGCCGACGTTGAGACACACGCCGCCGAGCTGCGGCCAGCGCTCGATCAATGCCGTCTTCATGCCGAGGTCGGCGGCACGAAATGCGGCGGTGTAACCGCCGGGGCCGGCGCCGAGCACCACGACTTCGAAGTCGTACGAGGCGGACGACTTCGCAGGCTCAGCAGGCGTGGGAGCTTCGGCGGGCCTGGGGGCTTCGGGGGCCTTCGGAGCTTCTGCGGGCTTCGGCGCAGCAGCAGGCGCCGGCTGCTTCGGTTGCTCCGCGGCTGCAGACTGTTGCCCTTCAACTTCGATGATCGCGCTGCCCTTCGACACGCGATCGCCCTTCTTCACCACCACGGATTTCACGACGCCGGCGGCAGACGACGGCACATCCATCGTCGCCTTCTCAGTCTCGAGCGTGATCAGCGGCGTCTCGAGCTGCACCGTGTCGCCGGGCTTGACCAGCACGTCGATGACTTCGACGTCCTTGAAATCGCCGAGATCGGGAACGACTACGCGCGTCACGGCACGGCTTCCAGCAGGCCTTTGACGTCAGCGAGTCTCTCCGCGAGGAACGTGGTGAAACGCACGCCGCCGGCGCCGTCGATCACGCGGTGATCGTACGCGAGCGTGAACGGCAGGATCAGGCGCGGCACGAACTGTCCGTCCTTGTAGACCGGCCGCATGCTCGAGCGCGCCACGCCGAGAATCGCGACTTCCGGCGCATTGATGATCGGCGTGAACGAAGTGCCGCCGATACCGCCGAGGCTCGACACCGTGAAGCTGGCGCCCTGCATTTCCAGAGCGGTCAACTTGCCGGCGCGCGCTTTCTCGGAGAGCGCCGCCAACTCGCGTGCCAGCTCGTAAACGTCCTTCTTGTCCGCGTCGCGGATCACCGGCACGACCAGGCCATTCGGCGTGTCAGCCGCGAAGCCGAGGTGCACGTACTTCTTCCAGACGAGATTCTGACCCGACGCGTCGAGCGAGCTGTTCACCATCGGGAATTCGCGCAGCGCCTTGACGCACGCGCGCAGAATGAATGCGAGCGGCGTGAGCTTCACGCCCGCCTTGCTCGCCTCGCTCTTGAGCTTGCTGCGAGTTTCTTCGAGGTCGGTGATGTCCGCCTCGTCCATCTGCCAGACGTGCGGCACGTTGAGCCAGCTCGCCTGCAGACGCGGACCGGAAATCTTCTGGATGCGGCCGAGCGGCTTGACCTCGACCTGACCGAACTTCGAGAAGTCGACGTCCGGCACTTTCGGCAGTGCGCTGCCGCCAGCCGCTGGCGCGCCGCTCTTGAGTGCCTGCTTGACCCAACCTTTCACGTCATCCGCTGTGACGCGCCCCTTCGGGCCGCTGCCTTTCACCGCGGTCAGATCGACGCCCAGCTCGCGCGCAAATTTGCGAATCGACGGGCTGGCGTGGACGGATGAGAAGTCAGTGGTGATGGCAACTGGCGCAGCGGCTGCTCGCTGTTGCGGCGCTGGCGCCGCCGTCGGTGCCGGCGCGGCGGCCGCCGGGGCCTCGGCCTTGGGCGTCGGCTGCGCTGGCGGCGTCGGCTGCGCGGCGGCGGCAGGCTTCTTCTCTTCCTTCCGGTTAGCCGCTTCCCCGCCCTCGATCTGCGCGATCACATTGCCTTTAGAAACGCGATCGCCCTTCTTGATTGCAATCGACTTCACCACGCCGGCGGCGGTCGATGGCACGTCCATCGTCGCCTTCTCGGTTTCCAGCGTGATCAGCGGCGTGTCGACGTCGATCTTGTCGCCGGGTTTCACCAGTACGTCGATGACTTCGACGTCCTTGAAATCCCCGAGGTCGGGAACCGTGATGTCTTGCGCCATAAGCCTACTGCGTGACCGGGTTCGGCCGCTCGGGATCGATGTCGAACTTCTTCATGGCCGACTTCACGGTGGCCACGTCGAGCTTGCCCTCGTCGGCGAGTGCACGCAGCGAAGCGAGCACGATGTGCTGCGCGTCGACCTCGAAGTGACGACGCAACTGCGCGCGCGAGTCGCTGCGACCGTAGCCGTCAGTGCCGAGCACGATGAAGCGCCCGGGCACCCACTGGCGGACCTGGTCCGGCACGATCTTCATGTAATCGCTTGCCGCGATGAACGGCCCCGTTCGATCGCCGAGCACCTGTCGCACGTACGGCTGCTGCGCGGGCTGATCGGGATGCAGCAAATTGCGACGCTCGACGTCGAGCGCTTCACGCCGCAGCTCTGAGTAGCTCGTGACGCTGAAGATGTCGGCGGGCACGCCGTAGTCGCGCTCGAGAATCTCGGCGGCAGTCATCACTTCACGCAGGATCGTGCCCGAGCCGAACAGGTTCACGCGCACCTTGCCGCGTCCGCCGGCGTGCAGCAGGTACATGCCTTTGAGAATCCCCTGCTCCGCGCCCTTCGGCATCCCCGGGTGCGCGTAGTTCTCGTTCATCGCAGTGATATAGAAGAAGACGTCTTCCTGCACGGCGAACATGCGACGCAGGCCGTCCTGAATGACGACCGCGAGCTCGTACGCGAATGCCGGGTCATACGCGACGCAGTTCGGTACCGTGCTCGCAAGCAGGTGACTGTGCCCATCCTGGTGCTGCAAACCTTCGCCGGCGAGTGTCGTACGGCCCGCCGTGCCGCCCACGAGGAAACCGCGCGTCTGGCTATCACCGGCAGCCCAGACGAAATCACCGACGCGCTGGAAGCCGAACATCGAGTAGTAGATGTAGAATGGCACCATGTTGGTGCCGTGATTCGCGTACGCGGTTCCGGCCGCGATGAACGAGCACAGCGCGCCGGCCTCGTTGATGCCTTCCTCGAGAATCTGGCCCTTCTTGTCTTCCTTGTAGAACATCAGCTGGTCCGCGTCCTGCGGCGTGTAGAGCTGGCCCATCGACGAATAGATGCCGACCTGGCGGAACATGCCTTCCATGCCAAAGGTACGCGCTTCGTCCGGCACGATCGGCACGACGTGCTTGCCGATGTTCTTGTCCTTCACCAGCATCTGCAGGATGCGCACGAGCGCCATCGTGGTGGAGAACTCGCGGTCGCCGGAAGACTGCAGCAGCGAGTCGAACGCTTCCAGCGACGGCACTTCGAGCGCCGGCGCCTTGGCAACGCGCTGCGGCAGATAACCGCCGAGCGTCTTGCGCCGGTCGCGCAGGTACTTCATCTCCTCGCTGTCTTCGGCCGGCTTCTTGAACGGCGCGTTCGCGATCTCCTCGTCGGAGATCTGCATGAAGATGCGATTGCGGAATTCCTTCAGCGCTTCGTCGTCGAGCTTCTTCTGCTGGTGCGTGATGTTCTGGCTCTCGCCCCAGCGACCCATCATGAAGCCCTTGACGGTCTTCGCGAGGATGACTGTGGGCTGGCCCTTGTGATTCACGGCCGCGTTATAGGCGTTCCACACCTTCTTGTAGTCGTGGCCGCCGCGGTTGAGCCGCCAGATGTCATCGTCCGACATGGTGGCGACCATCTCTTTCAGCTCGGGATACTTGCCGAAGAAATTCTCGCGCGTGTACGCGCCGCCCTTGGCTTTGAAATTCTGGTACTCGCCGTCGACGCACTCTTCCATGACCCGTCGCAGCAGACCTTTGGTATCCCGCGCCAGCAGCGGATCCCAGCGCGAGCCCCAGATCACCTTGATGACGTTCCAACCGGCGCCAAGGAACGCAGCTTCCAGCTCCTGGATGATCTTGCCGTTGCCGCGCACCGGACCGTCGAGGCGCTGCAGGTTGCAGTTGATCACGAACACCAGGTTGTCGAGCTGCTCGCGCACCGGCATCGTGATCGCGCCCATCGATTCCGGCTCGTCCAT
>Ga0207648_10005385_pt1 | contig 12906 bp, 14 predicted proteins | sample KBSMisM32_FD_184310 | JGI IMG/M metagenome (GOLD analysis project Ga0207648, IMG submission 184310) | Miscanthus rhizosphere microbial communities from Kellogg Biological Station, Michigan, USA - KBS Miscanthus M3-2 (SPAdes) (version 2) | ecosystem: Host-associated > Plants > Roots >...
GCTCCAATTCCATCAGTTTGCGTTTGATCTCGGCTTGCTGGCTCTCCAGCTTTATTTTGGCGTCCTTGACCGCGTCGCTGCGCTCGCGCAGGCGTCCCGCTGGTTCGGTGAAAATATTGTAGCGATTGTGCCATAGGCCGGTGCGGTGCATGGATACCAACAAGCCTGCGTAGGGATTCTGGCTGTTGAGCCATTCGACGTTTTTTGAATATGCTTTGAGCTCGGTCGCTTCAAAATTCGGCACATCCTCGCGGTGCGCGTAGGGCCGGCCCTTGGCGACATTTATCGGCGGGTTGCCTTCGAACTCCCGGTAGCCGCTGTCGTGATAGGTGGTGGCAAAGACCATAGTGTCGTAGGGACGGAGTTTGGAGAAACGACTGTTGCCCCAATGGGCGGCGAATTGCGCCGACAATTCGGCGTGATCTTCCTGAAGACTCACGAAACAACGTCCATCTTTGAGCTCACGGATAACCATTTTAGCCTCCTTGTATCCGAACGAGTTTAATTGCAAAAGTAGTGGGTTAAATGCTCCCCGGTATCTCCGTCACGCCTAGCTCTTCTGCGAGCTCGGTGAGTTCCGACCATGTTTGATCGTCGATTTCCACGCCGTTTTTTTTCTGCAGCGCTTCTCTGCGCCTGCCGGATTCGCCGGGCAAAAGGATTTCACTGAAGGATGAGGACGGGCTGTTCACTTCTCTCGATATGCAGGTAATTCCCGCCGAGCTGCGGGAGGGCATGGGTGAGATCGAGGCGGCGGCCCGACGCGAGCTGCCCAATCTCGTGGTCTACGAGGATCTTCGCGGCGCGCTCCACTGTCACACCGAATATTCCGATGGGACGGCCACTATCGAGGAAATGGCGAGCGCGGCCAGAGAGCGCGGGTGGGATTACATCGGTATCTCCGACCACTCGGAGTCGGCTTTTTACGCCGGCGGGCTGAAGCGAGACAAGTTGGCTCGGCAGCTGGAGGAGATCGACGAGCTGAACGCCGGTATGAAAGGCTTCCGCATCCTCAAGGGGATCGAAGCCGACATCGTTGCCGACGGGCGCCTCGATTACGATGCCCAGATTCTCGACCAGTTCGACTACGTGATCGGCTCCATCCATTCGCGTTTCAGCATGGACGGCGATGCGATGACGAAGCGCGTTCTGACGGCGATGGATGATCCGCATCTCACCATCCTCGCCCATCCCACCGGCAGGCTGCTGTTGTCACGCGAGCCATATGCGCTCGACATCGACGCGGTGCTCGAGAAAGCCGCTGCGGTTGGAGTGGCAGTGGAGCTGAACGCCGATCCGCACCGTCTCGACCTCGACTGGCGATACTGCCGCCAGGCCAAAGAGCTCGGCGTGACCATCGAGATCGGTCCCGATGCCCACTCCGAGGTCTCGCTGGACAACGTGCACTTCGGCATCGGACTCGCCCGCAAAGCGTGGCTCGAAGCGGGTGAAATCCTCAACGCGCGCAGCGCGGAGGATGTCATCGCTTTCGCCAGAAAAAGGCGCTCGAGATGAAGGCTCAGTCGAAGCGCGTCGGTCGCCGGAAGCTGACCAAATCCACACTCGGGCCTCACGCGGTCGAAGTCTTTGCGCGCCTGACCAAAGCGCATCCCGACGCGCACTGCGAGCTGGATCACGAGACGCCGCTACAGCTCCTCATCGCCACGATCCTCAGCGCCCAGTGCACCGACAAGCGCGTGAACATGGTGACTCCGCTGGTCTTCCGCACTTACCCGACGGCGCAGTCGCTCGCGGATGCCAATCCGGAGGAGATGGAGGAGATGATCAAGAGCACCGGATTCTTCCGCAACAAGACCAAGGCCCTGATCGCGCTGGGAAAAGCACTGGTCGAGCGTCACGGAGGTGAGGTGCCGGATTCCATGGAGCAGCTCGTAAAGCTCCCCGGTGTCGGCCGCAAAACCGCCAACGTCATCCTCGGCAACGCTTTCAGAAAGAACGAGGGGGTTGTCGTCGACACCCACGTCGGACGCCTCAGCCTGCGGCTGGGGCTTACGAGGCAGACCGATCCGGTAAAGATCGAGCATGAATTGATGCCGCTGTTCCCGCAGAAAGACTGGGCGATGGTTGCGCACGTTCTCATCTTCCACGGCCGCCGGGTATGCTTCGCCAGGTCGCCCCAGTGCCCTAACTGTACGCTCAGCGAAATTTGCCCTTCAAGCAGTGTCTAGAGCCGGTTCAAATAAATGCTCGGCGCTGCTCGCTGGGTCGCTCGACGCTATCAGCTGGTAGTCTTCCCGTCGTAGTTTTTCATCTACGATTCCGCGAACCCTGAATCCGATTAATTTGCATGGTCTCTCACAACCACCGAATCGACTGATGACGAAGATCGCAACGATAGAAACCAACAAAGGCACCATGAAGGCCGAGCTATATGAGAAGGAAGCGCCGAAAACGGTCGCCAACTTCGAGAAGCTCGCCAACTCCGGCTTCTACGACGGGACGAAATTCCACCGCGTCATCCAGGATTTCGTGGTCCAGGGCGGCGATCCGTACTCAAAGGGCGGTGAGCACGCCAAGGGCCCGGTCGGTACCGGGGGCCCCGGCTACAAGATCGACTGCGAGACGCAGGGGAATCCGCACAAGCACCAGGTCGGCGCTCTGTCGATGGCGCACGCCGGCAAGAACACGGGTGGCAGCCAGTTCTTCATCGTTCTCAACGAGCAGAACACCAAGCACCTGAACGGAGTCCACACCGTTTTCGGCAAAGTGATCGAAGGGCTCGAAGTGGTTCCCAAGATCAGTCAGAACGACACTGTTTCGAAGGCCAGAGTTTCTGCCGGCCCGGGAGCGAATTAATGGCGACCAAATCCAAGACCGACCTCGGCGCCGCGCTCACCGGATTTGTGCTGGGCGCGGTGACGCTCTTTCTGCTGTTGACGGCGATCGTGCTGCTGACCAACGCGCACTATCGAGGCAAGGAAGCGGCTGAAGGGACGCACCAGACGGCCACTCAGTAGGGTTCCCCGCCCGACTGCGGCCCCGCCGGGCCGATTATTGACTCAGAAGCAGGTCAGTTGTATCTTACTGACCAGTCAGTTACTATTGCCTCTGAATGACCCGCACCGCCGCCTCCGCTCCAGAAAAATCGCCGAAATGGCGTAGACGTCCCGAGCACCGGCCCCAGCAAATCATCGAGGCCGCCCTCGAAGTCTTTGGCGAATGCGGGCTCGCCAAGACCCGGCTCCAGGACATCGCCGATCGCGCCGGAGTCTCCAAAGGCACCATCTACCTGTACTTCCCCAACAAGGAAGAGCTCTTCCGCGAGATGATCCGCCAGACAGCCGTCGCCAAGATCGCGCTGGCTGAAGAGATCACCACTCACGGCACTCCCACCGAACAGCTTTGCACCGCCATGCGCGGCTACTGGAACTTCGTCCGCTCACCGGCCTTCAGCACCATCCATCGGCTGGTGCTCGGCGAGCTGCACCAGTTCCCCGACCTGGCCGAATTCTACGCCAACGAGGTAACCGCTCGTGGCCTCAGGCTGCTCAGCGGAATCATTCAGCGCGGCGTAGAGACGGGTGAGTTCCGGCAGATCGACCCGATGGTGGCAGCTCGCATGCTGATGGCCCTCACCATCATGCACGGTATCTGGCGCGACAAACACACCGGCGTACCGCTCCTTTGCCACAAAAAGGATGAGGACGTGTTCCGGGAGCTGGCTCATTTCTATCTGCATTCTCTGACGACATCCGAGTCCGCATCCGCTCAGGCTGACGGCGCACCATCGGACGATGCTTCGCTAATCCCATTCGACAATGATTGAGATCTTTCTTACCGCGCGTCACCGCGCGCTCGCGGCGGTTGCGTCCATTTCCATCGCCGCCCCGGCCTTCGCCCAACAGATTCCCGCCGCTCGACCCGATCCAGTGGTGCAACCTGACGCTGCAGTCCCGTTGTCGCTCGGTGACGCCGCCCGGCTCGCCGCGCGACAGAGCGCGATCGCACAGGGTGCCCGTCTTCGTGCCGACGAGGCGCAAGCCCGTGTGCGCGAGCGTAGAGCCGACCTGCTGCCGAACGTGAGCAGCTACCTCCAGCAGTCAGGCCACACGCTCAACACCGCAACTTTCGGGATTTCGTTTCCGACGCCGCCGGGAGAAAAGCCGTTCTTCGATCCAGGCGGTGAGGTAATCGGTCCGATCAATCTCGTTGACGTCCGTGGGCGGGTTCAGCAGAGTCTGATCGACCTCGGCGCCGTCGGAAGAGTGCGCCAGGCACAGGCACAGGCGCGCTCGTCCAACGCCGACGCCGACGCGACAGCCGAGCATGCTGCCACTATCGCCAGCAACGCGTACATCGGATCGATGCGCGCCGACGCCGAGCTGCGTGCACGTGAGGCAGACACTGCGCTGGCGGCGGAGCTGCTCAAGATCGCCGAGTCGCAGCTGGCCGCGGGAACCGGTGTCGGGCTCGACGTCACTCGTGCCCGCGCCCAGGTCGCCGCCACCCGTGCGCGGCTGATCGCCGCACGCAATGCGCGCGATCATGCTCAGCTCGATCTCATTCGCGCGCTCGCGTTGCCGGTTGGGACCCAGATTGCTCTTACCGATTCATTGTCCCCACCCTCGGGGCCGGACGTTCTTCCCGACGAAGCGACGCTCGTGGCGCAGGCGCTCAAGAATCGACCCGACCTCGTCGCCGAAGAGGAGCGGATTCGCGCCGCCAAGCAGGGTCTGTCCGCAATCAAAGCCGAAAGGCTGCCTTCACTCGGCCTCGTTGCCGATGACGGCGCCATCGGCCTGACGGGCGGCAAGCTGCTGAACACTTATACCTGGGGACTTCAGGTCTCCCTCCCGATCTTCGACGGCTTCAAGCGCGAGGCGCGGGTCCAGGAGCAGCAGTCGGTGGTGAAGGAAGCGCAGGTCCGCCGTCGTGATCTCGAGCAGCAGGCGCAGGTGGACGTGCGTGGCGCATTGATCGACCTCGCCGGAGCTCGTGAGCAGCTCGCCGCGGCCACCGAAAGACTTCAGCTGGCTGAACAGGAGCTCGCCCAGGCGCGTGACCGTTTCAACGCCGGCGTGGCCGGTAACGCGGACGTCGTGAACGCCTCACTCGCGCTCACCGCCTCGCGAACCCTCGTCAACGACGCCGAAACGACATGGCAGCTGGCGCGCGTAGCGCTCGCCCGCGCCATCGGCGGCGTCACCACCCTTCGGTGATCGATCAGTTTTTTCCTGAAACGACCACTCTATAACTTTTTTACGTCACACCAGACAGACTCAGGGACAGATTATGGCAACCGCTCTCGAAACCGAAACTTCACCAGTCTCCCGCAACGGTCGATCCGCGATGGACGAACCCGAGAAGAAGTCGAAAAAGAAATTCGTTCTTCCGATCGTCGCCGTGCTGGGCGTCCTGATCCTTTTCTGGGCTTTCCAGAAGTGGAGCTACGGCCGCTCACACCAGTCTACCGACAACGCCCAGGTTGACGGACACATCGTTCCCGTCCTGGCCAAGGTCGGCGGCTACGTGAAGACCGTCGGTGTCAACGAGAACGATCACGTCACTGCCGGTCAGCAGCTCGTCCAGCTCGACGATGCCGATTACGCTGTGCGCCTTCAGCAGGCGCAAGCCGATCTGGCCGCGGCCGAAGCAACTGGCGGGGGCGCTGGATTCTCGGGACAGGCAGAGGCTCAGGTTCAGAGCGCCTCAGGACAACGGGCCGCGCTCGACGCACAGATCGGTGCTGCTCGCGCCAATGCCAACAAGGCCGACGCGGATCTGGCGCGCGCCAGGGAGCTCGCCAACAAGCAGATCATCTCCAAGCAACAGCTCGACGCCGCGCAGGCGATGGCTGATGTCGCGCACGCGAATCTCATCGCCGCCCAGCGCCAGGCAGCTGCAGCCGGTGGAACCGTGAATACCGCCGAGGCCGGTGTGCGCGTTGCCAACGCCCGCACGCTCGCCGCCCGCGCCATTGCGGCCAACGCCAAGCTCCAGCTCGATTACACCCGCATCACAGCTCCCGCGTCGGGCGAAGTCTCGAGGAAGCAGGTCGAAGTCGGCCAGCTCGTTGCGCCCGGCCAGCCTTTGCTCAGTATCGTCGCCGACACCGGCGTCTGGGTTACGGCAAACTTCAAGGAGACCCAGCTCTCCAAGATCGCCGTCGGTCAGCCCGTCGAGTTCGAGATCGATGCCTACAGCTGCAAGGGTGAGGGAAAGGTCGCGAGTGTGAGCGGCGCGACCGGCGCCAAGTTCGCCCTTCTGCCACCCGACAACGCCACCGGCAACTTCACCAAGGTCGTCCAGCGCGTACCAGTGCGCATCGCCGTCACTAAACCGTGCGCGGGCAATCATCCGCTGCGCCCCGGTCTTTCGGCGAACGTGCACGTCGACACCTCCAACCGGTGAGCACGGCCGTACTTCGGTCTTCCGGGATTTCGACTTCCCACGAGGACCGGTACGCACATAAGTACATCATCGCCGCCACGGTAACGATGGCGGCGATGCTCGAGCTGATCGACACGTCGATCGTCAACGTCGCCATTCCCCACATGATGGGAAATCTTGGCGCGACGCTCGACGAGATCGCGTGGGTATCGACCTCCTATATCATCGCCAACGTCATCGTCATCCCGATGTCGGGTTGGCTGTCGGCCTATTTCGGCCGCCGGCGGTACTTCACCGGATCGATTCTCCTTTTCACGCTCGCGTCCTTTTTCTGCGGGGCGTCGCATTCGCTGCTCGGACTGATCTTCTGGCGCGTGATCCAGGGGATTGGAGGCGGCGCGCTGCTCTCTACGGCCCAGGCCACACTGTACGAGTCATTTCCGCCCGAAGAAGCAGGAACCGGCATGGCGATTTTCGGTGTCGGCGTCATGGTCGGCCCCACTCTCGGGCCTACACTCGGCGGATGGATCACGGACAACTACAACTGGCCGTGGATCTTCTACATCAACGTACCCCTCGGCATCATCGCGGCGATTCTGACGATGACCTACGTCCACGACGCCGAGCACCAGGAGCGCGCCGACAGGATTGACTACCTGGGGATTGTCCTGCTGACGCTCTGCGTCGGCTCTCTGCAGTGGATGCTCGAGCGCGGCGAGCGCTACGACTGGTGGGAGTCGCGCTTCGTGACGATGCTCGGCATCACTGCGCTGCTCTCGGGAATCGCGCTCGTCTGGCACGAGCTGACGACGGACGAGCCCGTCATCAACTTCCGCATTCTGAAGAGTCGTCAGCTCAGCGCCGGTGTGAGTCTGGGTTTGCTCCTCGGGTTCGCGCTTTACGGATCGGTGTTCATCCTTCCGGTTTTCCTCCAGCAGCTGTTGCAGATGACGGCGTGGCAGACCGGAAAGATCATCCTGCCGGGAGCAATCGCGTCGGCGGTGACGATGGCGGTTGTCGGGCGGAATGCGATGCGACTGGACGCCCGATATACGGTCGTGGTGGGCGCGTTTGCCTTTTTCTGGTCGATGCTCAAGATGTCGCACCTGACATCGGCGAGCGGGCAACACGATCTGTTCTGGCCGCTGATACTGCGCGGTGTTGGGCTGGGTCTCATCTTCGTCCCGCTGACCAATGCGACGATGGCGGATCTCAAGGTGAAGGACCTCGCGCAGGGCACCGGTATGTTCAATCTGATGCGCCAGCTCGGCGGATCGCTCGGAATCGCGGTGATGGCGACCCTGCTCGCCCGATTCATGGCATCGGAGAAAGCCGTACTTGTCGAGCACGTCGGCGCCAACGATCCCGAGACCCTCGGCAGGCTGTCGCTGATAACACGGGGCCTCATTTCCCGCGGCATAAACCCGATGACCGCGCAACAGCAGGCTTTGGCGATACTCGATCGGCAGGTAACCGTGCAGTCGAGCATGCTCGCTTTTTCCAGGATCTATTTGTACAGCGGATTGGTCTTGATCGTCGCGCTGCCGCTGCTGTTGTTGTTCCGGACGGGGAGGGCGAGAGGCTCGATGGGGCCGGTTCACTAGGGCAAGTGAAGACCACCATTAAATGGCAGTTCGCCTATCTGTTGGTGCATTTGGTTAAAAAAAGATCCTGTGACGCTCCGTTAAGGGGTAAGTGCTGATAGTCTTTAATTGCCCTTCAGACCCTTACCAGCCGTCCCTTGCTCGACTTAGACCCAAAACCGATCGGAGACACGCTGGTCGACCCTCAACGCCCGCCCGGACAGGCGCGTATATCTGACGAGGAGCGAGAGCTCGTAAGTCTGGCCAAGAAGGGAGACGAGCGGGGTTTCGCCGGCCTCGTGCGTCTGCACCAGCGACGCGCCTACATTGTGGCGCGGTCGATCGTTCTCACGCACGAGGACGCCGAGGACGCGGTGCAGGACGGATTTCTGCGCGCGTACCAGGCGCTGGACCGGTTCGATCCGGCCCAGACCTTCGGCGCCTGGCTGAACCGGATCGTTGCCAATGCGGCGCTCGATCTGGCGAGGCGCCGGAAGGTCAGAAATGCGGAGGAGCTCTCTGAGTCGATGCCAACGGCGTTCAGGGATCCTGCGGAGGGCGGCGAGCTTAAGGAGCGGCTCCAGGCGGCGATGGCACGGCTCCCGGAACGGGCGCGGTCGGTAATAGTCCTGCATGACATCGAGGGCTTTACGCACGCGGAGATTGGAGAGATGTTGGGTATACCGGGTGGCACGGCGCGCTCGGATTTGCACCACGCGAGGCAGAAGCTGCGCGTATTGCTTGGGAACCTGAGGGATTAGCGATGGAAGATCGAACCGATTTGCGACTGGAAGACGAAGGCAACGCCGAAATCACGGCAGCACTCCGTGATATCTACGCGCCGCCCGCCGAAGGCGCGTATTGGGACGGCCTCGAGACGCGCATCATGTCCCACATCAAGTCCCACCGACAGACACTCATTCCGGTGAACTGGTGGTCGGACCTGGCCAACTGGGCTGCACCAGGTCTGGCCGCGGCGGCGCTTCTATTCATCGCCGCCGGCGCGCTCTGGTCGCGCCAGAAAGATGAAGAGATGCTCACGACCTACGACGCGGTGACCGAGTCTCTCGCGTCGGACGTTCTGCCTGGAGCAGTACAGGTTGTCACGGCTCCACGCGATGGGTCGTCGCAGCGCGAAGCGACGTTCCGCTACGTCCTGTCTCACTGAGGCCAGCATGGACAAATCCAAGGGCTACGCAATGATGTTTCTCCTCGGCGCTTTTGTCGCTGGTGGGGCGCTTGGCTTTACGGCTGATCGTGTGATGGACTCGAAGCGCGGGCACGAGATGCGCGGATCACGCGGTTATCGTCAGCGCATGGCGGAGGAGCTGAAACTGACTTCGCAGCAGCAGGCCTCGGTGGATTCGCTGATCGAGCAGAAGCATCGTCAGATCGTCACCCTGTACAAGCCGATCCGGCCTCAGCTCGATTCCCTGGCGATTCAGTCGAGGGTCGTCAGCGACAGCACCCACGAGCAGATCAAGCGATTGTTGAATCCGGAGCAGGCGACCCGGTTCGATGAGATGCGGGCTGCGGCGCGTAAGGAGTTGGCTGAGCGGCGGGCAGGCGACTCGGTCTCGCGTCCGCCACTGCCACCATCGGGCAACTCGCCTTATTGAGCTCGGCAGGACGCCGAAAGAGGTCCACAAAAAAAGCGCCGGTGCAATGCACCGGCGCTTTTCTTATGTGTTCGAGAGGTTAGACGTTATCGGGATCCGCTTTCCTTTCGGTTTTGCCGAAATTCTTCTGGATTTTGCCCTCTAACTCTTCCACGCGCCCTTTGATGTGCTCGCTGGTGTCGTCAGTGGCGTCTCCGAGATCTCCACGAACCTGTCCTTTCATTTCCTTGGCCGTTCCTTTGACCTGGTTCTCGAGACCTCTGTCATTAAGATCCTTCATCATTCCTCCTGGAGTGTCAGGTACTTTTCGCCTTTACGGCTTGTTGCTCTGGCCCCCATATAAGGCAAGCGACATGCCCTTGCGTCCGTTTGTTTTTTACGCTCCAGGCGGTTCATCGGTATCGGGCTTGCAAAGGCTGCCGCGCTTGCGGAAATTCCGGGTCAAGCCTCCCCTGCTGTTGGGCTGGCCGGGCAAACCTCTATAGGTCGCGCAAATCAGCACTCACCCCGAAGCTCGTCCGAGCGGCCGCCGTCTCGCAAAACTCACACTCCTCGCGCTGGGCGTTGTCTACGGCGACATCGGTACCAGCCCCCTCTACGCTCTCCGCGAGTGTTTCAAGCCTGAGTACGGTCTCGCCGCCACCGAAGTAAACGTCTACGGCGTTCTGTCGCTGATCCTCTGGTCCCTCATTGCCGTCGTCAGCATCAAGTACATCGTCTTCGTGATGCGGGCGGACAACCGCGGTGAGGGTGGAATTCTGGCCCTGGTCGCATTGGTGCTGCAGCGACTCAATCGGGATACCGACAAGAAGACCAAGATCGTAATCACAGCCATCGGACTGATCGGCGCGGCGCTTCTTTATGGTGACGGCGTGATCACGCCCGCCATCTCGGTGTTGAGCGCCACCGAAGGTCTCGCCGTCGTCGAGCCGTTCCTCGCCAGGTTCGCCATCCCGCTGACGGTGGTCATCATCTTCACGCTCTTCTTTTTCCAGAAGACCGGGACGGGCAAGGTCGGGCGAGTTTTCGGCCCAATCACGTTCGTCTGGTTCATAACGATCGCGATGCTCGGCGCGGTCGAGATAGCGAAAGAGCCGCGCGTCTTGCGCGCGGCGAATCCGTGGTACGCGCTGGATTTCTTTTTCATTCACGGCTTCCACTCCTTCGTGATTCTGGGTGCCGTGGTCCTCGCCGTCACCGGTGCTGAGGCTCTCTATGCGGATATGGGGCATTTTGGGAAACGGGCGATCCGCCTTGCCTGGTTCGGGCTCGTGCTGCCGTCTCTTATCTTCAACTATTTCGGCCAGGGTGCTCTCATCCTCCACGACCCAGCCTCGGCGAGCAATCCGTTCTATCTGCTCGCACCGCGTAGCCTTCTCTACCCATTGATAGCGCTCGCCACCATGGCAGCGATCATTGCATCACAGGCGATGATCTCAGGCGCGTTCTCCCTCACCCAGCAGTGCGTGCAGCTCGGGTACAGCCCGCGCGTGACGATCGTCCATACATCGAAGCAGGAAGCCGGACAGATCTACATTCCGGAAGTGAATACGGCGTTGATGGTTGGCTGCCTGCTGGTTGTACTCGGCTTCCGATCGTCGACCGCTCTGGGTGCCGCCTACGGCATCGCCGTAACCGGGACGTTCCTCATGACGACCGGCCTGATGTACACCGTCGCCCGGACCTGGTGGGGATGGTCGAAGACCCGCGCCCTGCTGCTGGTCGGTCCGTTCTTCATCATCGACGGGGCGTTTTTCGGAGCCAACATCCTCAAGGTGAAGGATGGCGGATGGGTTCCGCTGGCCATTGCCACGATGATCTTCATTCTGATGACGACGTGGCAGCGCGGCCGCATGATCGTGCGCGGACTGTTGGTTGACGCGTCGATTCCCCTCGACGTTCTGCTCAAGGATCTCGGCGACGAGAATCCGGACAAGCGCTTCCGGCCGGCGCGGGTTCCCGGCACGGCGGTATTTCTCACCTCGGAGTCAAAGGACGCCCCGCTCGTTCTGCTGCATCACCTGAAGCACAACAAGGTTTTGCACGACCATGTCGTCCTGCTGTCGATCATCTCCGCCCCGGTGCCGGAAGTTCCGGTCACCGAGCGGGTCGAAGTGACGACCTTTCCGCACAACTTCGGTCGTATCAAGGCGAAGTATGGTTTCATGCAGACGCCCAACGTGCCCGAGATTCTCGCCCTTGCCACCGAGCGCGGGATCATCGCCAAGCCGAGCGAAACGACGTACTACCTTGGCCGCGAGAATCTCCTGCCGACCGGGACGAAGCCGCTCGCCACATGGCGCAAGCGGCTTTTCATTTTCATGTCGCGGAACGCACGTCCGGCAACTCAGTTCTTCGGGATCCCGCCCAACCGAGTCGTCGAGCTCGGGGCGCAGATGGAAATCTGACGGGAACTACGAAACCAGAACTACGAAACCAGAACTAGCTAACATCGATAAGTTCGAACGCACCTCTCGATGTCAGTCGTTCTAGGTTCTATGTTCTCCGTCGAATGCGCTCGATGTCTCGCCGATCTTTCTTTGTCGGCCGCCCTCGATCGTAACCCGGGACCGACTGCGCAGCCTTCACCTGTAGCTGCATCGCCTCCCTCGCTTTCTTCCCTTCCTCGCTTTCGGCGTAGAGCTGGACCGCAACGGCAGCTGGTCCGCGATTCTCGGAGACTTTGCGCACTGTGACGATGTGATGATACGGGCCAAGCCGGATGCGCAGCTCGTCGCCGACCTGCAGCTGTTTCGCGCGCTTGGCTCGCTCGCCGTTCACTTCGACCTTGCCCGTTTCAATCGCTGTCGCCGCCAGCGCCCTGGTCTTGAAGAAGCGCGCGGCCCAGAGCCATTTGTCGAGCCTGACCCTCACAATCTCGTCTGAACTCATGGATTCGTTGCCCGTAACGCGGCTGCGGAGTCAGGAAGATAAAGAAAAACCCTCAGCCGCATGGAGCATCGATTGCCCCAGGACGACTGGTCGACACAATTAAAAAAGATCGAGCGCGAGTTCGAGGGACTCCCGCCAGAGCCATCGCCTGCCTTCAAGAAGATGCAGAGCGAGGAGCAGCGGCGCGCCCAGGAACGCGTCCAGCAACGCGCGGCCATGATCGGCGGAGGCGCCCGCCTCGTCCTCGTCGGCGCGCTCGGTGTCGCGCTCGCCTTCTGGCCTTACGAGAACTCGTGTGGATCCGGCCTCCTCGGCTACCTCGCCGTCGAGCTCGTCATCATCATCGGCGGTTTGTGGGTGGCGATCTCTACGTGGCGAGCGCGGTTGCCGAAGATGCACATCCTGTCGCTCCTCATCGTCCTCGCCGGCCTCGTTCTGCTCTCGATCGAGATTCTGCCGCG
>Ga0207648_10005390_pt1 | contig 12897 bp, 11 predicted proteins | sample KBSMisM32_FD_184310 | JGI IMG/M metagenome (GOLD analysis project Ga0207648, IMG submission 184310) | Miscanthus rhizosphere microbial communities from Kellogg Biological Station, Michigan, USA - KBS Miscanthus M3-2 (SPAdes) (version 2) | ecosystem: Host-associated > Plants > Roots >...
TAGTGAAGACCAGTTTTCCGATTTTGTTGACAGCGAATCAACCTGGCGAGTTCCTGATTCAACAAAGATCTTCGATTGCTCAGATCGAGTACGGCGTTGGGCGAAACGAAAGGATCAAAACAATCAATCCGCTCTCGCGCCGGATTGCTTGATTACCTTGCCCCATTTGGCGATTTCCGCCTGCATGAAAGCACCGAACTCTTGAGGAGTCGAACCAACCGGTTCTGTATAAACCGCGGCCAAGCGCTCAACGACCTCATTGACCTTGAGTCCACCCGCAAGCGCTGCATACAACTTGTTGATAATTTCATTCGGCGTCCGTGCAGGCGCGAGAACTCCGATCCAGTTATTGACTTCGTAGCCGGGAAATCCAGATTCCGCAACCGTAGGAACGTCCGCCAGCGACGCGAGGCGCTTGGGCCCCGTTAGTGCGAGCACTTTGAGCTTTCCGGCCTTCATGAGAGGCACCGTCGTTGGTGGCGTCAGCAATGCTACTTCGACCTGCCCCGAAACAAGAGCGACCGCGGCAGGCCCTATGCCATTGTATGGAACATGAACCGCGTCGAAACCTCCAAGCGTCTTGAGCAGTTCCATGCCGAGGTGGGCGCCTTGTCCATTGCCGGCCGATGCGTAGGTCAGTGCACCCTTTTTCGCTTTCGCCAACGCCACGAATTCAGAGACGGTTTTAGCTGGTGACGAAGGATTTACAGCCAGAAAAAAGAAATTGGCAGTGAGTTGGGTGACAGGCGCGAAGTCCTTCGCCGTGTCATACGGAAGTTTTCGATAGAGATTGACATTGCTGGTGTGACTCGACGCCACCACGACCATCGTGTAACCGTCTGGTGGTGCATTTGCCGTCAATTCCGCCGCCACAATTCCACCGGCCCCTGCCCGGTTATCGATAACGATGGTCTGCCCAAGCGAAATGTGTTGCGCCAGAAGCCTTGCGACGAAGTCGCTACCACCGCCTGGCGCGTTCCCGACTATCAGTCGAACGGGTTTGTTCGGGTATGACTCGCCGGACTCTGCAGCGATCGCGCTTACGCAGGCAGCAAGTGAGAGAACAAACACCCAGCCCCGACTATTGGTCGTCATCGTCGATTTTCCTGAAAATTTGCGAGCCATCTATTCGGGTTTGATGCCGACTGCCTTGATCAGCTTCGACCATTTCGGCACTTCAGCGCGGATCATCTTGTCGAGTTCGTCGGGTGAGCCGGTAGGCGATTGATCAAGCCCCTGCTTGGCGAAGGTGTCCGCCGCGTCGGGCTGGCGCACGCCTTTTGAAGCCTCCGCGCTCACCCGCTTCACAATCGCTGCCGGCGTTCCCGCCGGCGCGAACATCGCGATCCAGGACATGACTTCGTATCCGGGAATTCCTGATTCGGAAATCGTCGGCAGTTCGGGAAAGAGAGGCGAACGTTGCGTTCCCGTTACTCCGAGCGCAACGAGTTTTCCCATCTTGGCATAAGGAACCGCGGTGTTGCTGCCGAACAAAATAGCGACCTCACCCGACATCACTGCCGGTATAGACGGTCCGGAGCCTTTATAAGCAATATGGGTCATGCGTACCTTGCTCATGTACGCAAAGAGCTCGCCCGCGATGTGCGCCGTCGTACCGATGCCCGACGATGCGTAAGTGATACGGTCGGGGGCGCCTTTGGCCACGGCAATTAACGATTTCACGTTTCGCGCCGGCAACGACGGATGAGCCACCAGAAACAACATATAGCAGGTCAGCGTCGAGACCGGCTCGAAGTCCTTGATTGGATCGTATGGAACCTTTGCATACAGGCTGGGATTGATCGAAAATGCACTTGGCATTGTGAGAAATGTGTACCCGTCAGCTGGCGAGCGTGCAACCAGCTCGGTGCCGATCATCCCTCCTGCCCCCGGACGATTGTCGACGATCACCGTTTGACCGAGCGCGATCGTAAGCTTCTGCGCGACGATGCGAGCGACGATGTCGGTGCCGCCGCCCGGCGCGAACGGGACAACGATGCGGACCGGTTTGACGGGATATGCCTGCGCTGACACAAGCGCTGGCGCTAAAGCTGCGCAACAGAGCGCGGCCAGGAGCGGGACTCCTCTCATTCGGAACTGCATATGAATTTACGCTGCGTATCAGGTTCGCACAGGAAAATCAGCCGCCGGCGTAGCGCCGCTCGAGTTCGTCGAGGACGCTCATTCCCATTAAATCGTTGATCTCATCAAACGTCACCGACAGGTCCGGACGATCAACGGCTTTGTTATCCCGTAGGACGTCGCTCTTGAAGACTTCCAGCGCATTCATCATCCCTTTCAACGAAGCCGCCGACAGCAAGCGCGGATAGCTGATCTGCGCGACGCCGAGCTTCTCGAGTTCCTTCGGAGGGATCAGCGGCGTTGTTTTCCTGGCCCGTATACCGAGCCCCATATTGACCGAAATCGGTTTGCTAACACTGCGCGCAACTTTTTCGATATCGGCTTTCGAGGACAGCGCGTCGGCGAACAGGCAGTCAGCGCCGGCTTCCGCGTACATATTCAGGCGCCGAATTGCCTCGTCGAGGCCGAGTGGCGCAGCCGCATCAGTGCGCGCTTTGATCACAAAAGTGGAATCGCTGCGCGCATCTGCAGCCGCCTTGATCTTCTGCACCATCTCCTCTGCGGGAATGACCGATTTACCGGCCATATGGCCGCACCGTTTGGGCCACACCTGGTCCTCGATCATGATGGCCGCCATGCCCGCTTTTTCAAACGCTTTGACTACGAAATACACGTTGAGCGCGTTGCCGTATCCGGTATCGGCGTCAGCCTGAAGAAGCAGATTCGTGCAGTCGCCGATGCGTCTCGCATTCGCAAGGTTTTCTTCGAACCCCATAATGCCGCGATCTGCCCATCCCATGCGGCTTTCCGACGTTCCTGCGCCGGAAATCGTCGCCGTCCGGAACCCTGCAGCCTCGATCAGCCGAGCGGTAAATCCGTCGTATACGCCCGGAGTGATAACGATCTCCGGGGCATTAATGAGCTGCTTGAGTTCCTGTCCTTTAGTAGGCATTACTTTCTCCGTGGTCGAATGAGGTGTTCGGTATGGCGATCAGTTCACACTCATGCCAGTTTCTTTGATCACCTTTGCAGCGCTCGTAGCGGTCGCCTTGACGAGTGCCGCCAGTTGTTGAGGCGTGCCCGTCACCAGGTCAAGGCCCTGGTTTTTCAGAGCCTCCGTTACATCTGGCTCCCTTAGCGCTTTACGAACTTCATCATTGAGACGATTTACGATCGCTTCAGGCGTGCCCGTCGGTGCAAACATCGCATGCCACGAACTGGCCTCGAATCCAGGTACGCCAGACTCGGCGATGGTAGGCACGTTCGGCAGCGCACTGCTTCTTTTCGCACCCGTCACACCAAGCACGGCGAGCCTTCCTGACTTTATGTGCGGAACAACCTCCGGGACGCCAAACATGATTGTTACCTGCCCACCCAAGGTGTCTATGATCGCTGGGCCGGTGCCTTTGTACGGGACATGCGTCATCCGCGCGCCTGTCGCATAAATAAACATCTCCGCAGCAAAGTGGCCTGCCGTCGCAATGCCGCCCGACGCATAGGTCACTTTTCCGGGTTGCTCCTTCGCCATTGCTATGAGGGCCTTGACGGAGCGCAACGGAACCGACGGATTGCATACCAGAAAAAGCATGTACGAAGAAAGTGACGTCACCGGCACAAAATCTTTATAGGGGTCGTATCCGGGGTTCGGGTAAAGGCTCGGATTGATCGCGAAGTTGCTGGACATGACGAGAAGCGTATAGCCATCCGCCGGAGACTTCGCGACCATACCGATACCGATGTTGCCGCCCGCGCCGGGACGATTGTCAATAATTACCGGGTACCCGAATGCAACGTATAGTTTTTGGGCAAGCGGACGCGCCACGGAATCAACCCCTCCTCCCGCCGCGAAGGGAAGTACGATTCGAATTGGCCTGTCAGGATACTTTTGCGCGAACGCTTCGCTCATCCAGAGAAGCATTGCAAACGAAATTATCCACGCGCTCAAACGCTGCACGTTCATCACTCCTCCTAAGACGCTGTTCGGGGTCTACTGGCCAATACCTAGCGCAGCAATTCGACTAATTCCGAAACGTTTCTTACGTCGCGAAAATTGCGAATGACCTTCATACTCGCTGCGAGGTTGTTACCGGATAATTTGGCATAGGGCGTGAGCGCAAGATATTTCGCCTCTACGTCAAGCCAGTCGATGCCGAGGATTGCCGCGCCTTTTGGGGCGTAAACCGTACTCGAATGAGTTTTACCGTCCTTGGTCTTGATCGTCACAATTGCTCCGGATTTATACCGCTCCAAATCGGCAGTCGGCGGATCGATCATGCGTACCTTTCCAAGCAGGCCACGAATAACGGGGTTGTTTATCTTTTCTTCGAAAGCATGAACCCACGTGTAATTACGGTCTGCCGCTCCTGCAGCGGCGAAATACATGGCGCTATGCGCGATACCAATGAGGTCCGTCGGAAACTGTGGGTTAGCAAAACCCTGGAATCCGGGTCGGGAGATCGTAATCTCCACGACTTGCTCCGGTAATACATTGCCGGCGCGTGCGGCATTGGCTGCCGCTTCTGCAACCGCGTGGTTCGGATGTCCGCCCGGCACGAGCTTAATGCCCATGTCCGTCAGGATGCTCCAGGTGTTACCGATTTCACGAGTCACCGCCCCTATGTCCGGTTTGCCGCCGTAGGCCTCAAGAAATCCCTGCTTCGCCTCGAGAATTTCTTCCTCGGCAATAAAGCCTTTGGCGGCCGCCTGCGCTGAATTGATGCCAGCCATTGCGGCAAGTCCCGCTTGATATTCACGCGCACAACTCGTGTTCCCGGCGGCGCATAGCCCGCCCATTGAAACCGCGGCGAGTGCAATTGCCTGGGTAGTTTGGGGTACCGTCAGCTTCATTAAGCGCGCGGCGGCGACAGCGCCTGCAAAGCTCGCCACTATGCAGCCGTGAAAACCATTGCCCTTGAAACCAAAGTGCATGGACTCAACAATGCGCGACGTCACTTCGTACCCTAGGACAATTGCAGCCAGAACCTCCTTGCCAGAAGATCCGGTTTTTTCGGCAACCGCGAGAGCGCATGCGCTCACGGTGGTACCGTGATGAACAATGTAACGAAGGTGACTATCGTCGGAAGCTGCCGCATCGCTCATCAGCGCGTTTATTCGGGCCGCAGAAGCAATGGGTAACTTTTCTGCAGCGCCGAACCAAACCGTCGCTTCCGCTTTTCCGCCTCTCTCGACCTCTACGTCACGAATGATCTTCGCCGAGCCTATCGTCGAGCCAAGAGACGCACTCGCGATCGTGCTAGAGATGAGCATTTCGGCATATTCAATTGCCGTCGGAGGGAGGTCCTCATAGGACTGCCGATTTACGAACTCTGCCAATTCATGCGCGATAGCCATTTTTTGAGCATATCACCACATCTGCGATTTTCAGCACTCGTTCCGTTCACCGGAACCGCTATTACGCAGACATTCATTAATACGCAAAACTTAATAGCTTCGCCCTGCCCGGGCCGGAGAGCAGATTCCAAGCGAAATCAAGCGACTTCAAATTCACTTGATGCTATTTATGCCCATCCAGTATTGCATTTGACCATCCGACGTTTCGACGTCGTACTTGCGCACGAACTCCAGCTTGCCGTCGTCTCGAATCCGGAAGACCGAGAGCGCAGCCGCTATCGTTTTTACTTCCTGTCCCTTCAGAACGGCATACCGTTTGATGCTTGCAGTTACGAGAAGGCGTCCACTGGGGTCGCACGCGAATGTGCGTACGTGCGAAGAATGGGTGTCGGCATTCTGAATTAGTGTCGGCTCTCCGGTATTCTTATCAACGGAGTAAACGGCTATATTGTTCTCACCGCCTCCCAACACCCGCTTGCCCGCCACGTCTATCATGTAGTCTGCCCGATTGGCCAAATACACGATTGGTTTGGTTGGATGAAAATGTATGGGACCGCCCAGTTGCCGGGGCCGAACGTTGCCAGGATCAGCGAGCATCTCTCTCACATACGCGGGCTCAGAACCGAGCTGGTCACCATCGAAACGGAACACATGCAAGCGGTTCATCCGTTCGTCGGAGACATATATCAATGGCAAAGACGGATGGAAATCGAGATGACGCGGGCCAAATCCGAAACCGCCATTCGGTGCCACTACCTGGCGGGTGGACAACTTTCCGTTCACGAAGCCAAAAGTCCGCAAGGCGCCCGGTAATTCCGGGCGGTCCGCCTTGGGGGCGACCCCACGGTCGACAATAATAGCTGTCCGCCCGGATGGTGAAACCATCACCTGGTGAGGATAGTTCCCGTAGTTGAGCGTGGCGTCTTGGACGATCTCGTCGCCCAAACTTCCATCGGGCTTGATGCAATGCACCGTGATGCCACTGGTGGGGGCGTTATGCCCATTGAGCGCATACCTACCGCTGGGATCCAAACACATGTGAACCGCACGGCGCGCAAAAGGCTTTGACTCTCCGTGCTGGGCCAAACTCCCATCCGCAGCTACAGAGTAAGCCGTAACATGGTTCTGGTCAGACTTGAGCTTTGGGCCACCATTGCTCGTCGAAATGTACAGGATCGGAAGGGAGGGATGAGGCCAAGCGTATTGAACCTTTGCAGGCATCCGTATCGAGTTGCGCTTGGTAAGAACAGCCGCTTCGATATCAACTTCATAATGCGTGAGGATGTCGTGAACTGCGCTATACAGCGCAATGTCGCCAGGCATTGTTTACTCCTGTCGTTAGTGGTTAATGCAAATATCTGCCACCGAATTAGGGCGGCATGGTTTTTGAATGCGGCTGGAACGGTGCCATTATAATCTCTGAAAACAGCATGAGTTCCATCCAATGGAACTAAAGGAACATATCCCTGTACGTATGCGATATTCCGACTTGAAGACCCACGATTCCAATCGATCTAGAAATGCGGGCGTTTACGTCAATGAGGACATTCAACTGACTTCAAATCCATACCTTTTGATTGGCGGTGACTGCGGCCCGGTCCACGGACCCTCTCAAGGTTTTCCAATCGAAAGTTACACCGAGTTGGTACGTCCAGTTCTGGAGCGAGCAGATGCTCGCTTCGTGAATTGCATGCGCGCATATTCAAACCGCGGCGTTATCAGCGAGGATGCGCCCCAAGTGTGTCAACCCGTAGAAATGGCTTCAATCTTCACCGGCGGCCTCTTCGACGCCGTGAACATGGCAAACAACCATGCTTACGACGCTGGACCGGATGCCATGCTCGACACGAGGTCTCTGATGATATCTCGAGGCGTCCAGGTGACCGGTGCCGGCTGCAACCTTAAAGAAGCGAGACAGCCGGCGATCGTCGAACGCAAAGGAATCAAGATTGGGTACCTCGGCTATTGTTCGGTCGGGCATCCGGGTAGCGAGGCAGGACCGGCTAAGCCTGGCATTTCCACTATGCGCGTACGGACTTGTTACGAGACCCGCGGCCCTCACCAGCCAGTACGTATACGGACCGAACCCAATGCAAAGGATTTGGCGATGCTGGTTGAGGACATCGTCGCTTTGCGCGACCAAGTCGATATTGTCGTGCTCGCCTTTCATGCAGGCGTCATCCGCCTTCCACGCATCATCTCGGATTACCAAGTCACCGTCGCGCACGCTGCCATTGATGCTGGCGCTGACCTCATGGTCGGACATGCCCCACACATTCCGAAAGCGGTGGAAGTCTACAAAGGCAGAGTCGTTTTTTATAGCTTGGGCGTTTTTGCCATGACAAAAACGTTTGCGGCGCCGTCGTGGAGCGACCCGGCGTGGGCGCACGGTTCGGTACGAAATCATGCGGACCTCGACCCCGATTACCCGTTAATGCCTTATGGGAAGGCAACCACACTGGGCTTGCTCGCGAAGGCGCAGATCACTAAGAAGGGTATAGAGCGGGTTTCGTTCTTACCCATGAAGATTGACAGCAAATACCGGCCCGAGGTGCTTCGAAACGGCGATAAGCGTTTCGCAGAATTCCTTGCTTATATGGAATGGGTCTCCGAGGACATGCCGCACCAGTTCAAGGTCGATGGCGACGAAGTGGTGGTTCTCTCGTGAACCTCGCAATCAAGGGCAAGGTAGCCCTGATCACCGCCTCGAGCGATGGCATGGGCAAGAACGTCGCGGGAGCGCTGGCGGCCGAAGGCGTGAATGTCGTCCTGTTTTCACGCACGGCGGAGAAATTGCAGGCAGTAGCTCGTGAAATCGAGCAGGCGCAGCGCGTAAAGGTGCTGCCCGTTGCTGGGAGTATGCTCGTAGGCGCCGATATCGACCGCCTTGCATCTGCGATAAAAAGTGAATTTGGCGGTTTGGACATCCTCATTCTCAATACCGGGCGCCCCCCAATTCCTCTTCGTGATGCTATCGACGAGACAGATGAGGAGCGCTGGCACGAAGCATATCGAACGCAACTGTGGGGCACCATCAATGTTGCCAAGACCATGGTGCCTTCCATGCTGGACCGCGGGTGGGGTCGCGTCATTGCCATCACTTCTGCATCCGTAAAAGAACCGATGTCGCACCATTGCCTATCTACAGTGTTCCGCGCCGGCATCACAGCCTATATGAAACACTTGGCGAACGAGATTGGCGAGCACGGAATTACCGTCAATTGCGTAGCACCTGCGCTCATCGCTACTCCCCACCGCACCGGTGTCGCGGCATATACCCCTGCTCAGACTGAGGCGCGCAAGAAACTTACTCGTTTAGGGCGTATGGGCACGCCCGAAGAGATCTGCGGAGCGGTCACTTTTCTTGCCTCGATGCAGGCCGGCTTCATAACCGGCTCGACATTGAATGTCGAAGGTGGGATGCTGCGCTCGCTGGCGTAGATTTTTGCAGGCGCGCAGTTCCTCAGAATCTGTCGCGCTTGCATTTCGGCAGATTACTCGGCGAGTTTGATGACGTTACTGAGCGTCTTCCATTTCGCCAAATCCTTCTCGATAAAGCTTTGGAACGCTGCAGGACTACCCGCTTCCGGTTCCATATAGAGTCGTTCGTGCATGAACGATACGACGTCAGGCGCTTTCATAATTCTATTGGCCGCGTCGTTCAGCGTGGAGATGCGGGCTGCCGGCATGCCTTTGGGCCCCACGAAACCATAGTAACTATAAGGATCGACGCCCTCAAGCCCCTTGAAATCGCTTTCTGAAAGGCTGGGAACGTCCGACAGCGCGCTGTTACGACGAGATCCTGTGACCGCCAATGCGCGCACCTTGCCACTCGCAATGTGCGGCATTGCACCTTGAATCGGAGACATACCGAGCTGCACCGTTCCGGCCGTCAGTTCACGCATGATGTCGGCGTCTGCCTTGTACGGAATATGCGTGATCTTCAGCCCCGTGATATTCGCAAGCAATTCGACCTGTAAGTGGCTCGCCGCGCCGACCCCGGCCGACGCATAATTGAGCTTATTCGGGTTAACTATTGAGTAAGTGACGAGCTCTCGTAGCGTCCTCACCGGCAAATCCTTGCTGATCACAATAACCCCGGGCGCACTTGCGACAACGCCTATGATGCTGAAATCCTTTAACGGATCGTATGTAACCTCTTTTCTGAGCGCTGGGCCCTGGCCAAACGCGCTGCCGGCGAGAATGCCTAAGGTATATCCGTCTGGCGCCGATGCGATCAACGAGTTAATGGCAACCGACTGTCCGGCGCCCGGCTTGTTCTCGACAATAACAGACGTGTTCAGTGATACTGAAAGCTTCTGAGCAAAATACCGCGACAGCGCATCCGCCGTCCCGCCCGCCCCTAACCCAATGACGATTTTGATCGGCTTGGTTGGATACTGTTGCGCATAAGCGCCAACATAAGCGAACACAAACATGAACAGCGCAACAACCGTCCGAACTTTAATCATGAGCAGGCTCCTTGAACCGCCGCGCGACTCAGAATATTTTTAGAAGCGGCCTGCATCCAGCACGCGTCCACCGTCGATTAGCATGCCAATTCCAGTAATGAAGTTCGCTTCGTCCGAGGCGAGAAAAAGCGCGGCATTAGCAACGTCCCAGGCCGTCCCTTGCTTGCCTCTTAACGGCACCTTGGAATCCCGCTGCGCAAGAACCTGATCGCGGCTCATACCCGCCTTGGTGGCGCGCTTTTCCACCGCCATCGGCGTGTCGATCAGCCCGGGCATCAAGCAATTGGCCCGTATTCCGTACGGAGCGTTTTGGATAGCCAATTGCTGCGTAAGCGTGATCACCGCGGCCTTCGTTGTCCTATACGCGACCGTAGGATTATTCTGCACCGCCGCGGCAGATGCCATGTTTACGATTGAGCCGGAACGCTGCTCCCGCATTATCCGCACGGCCTGTTTGCAGGCGAAAGCCGTCCCCCTGAGGTTGATCCGATAAATGTTGTCGAAAGCCTCTTCGGTGATTTCCTGCAAGTCGGCGTCGCCGCCCTCTAGGCTTACTCCAACATTGTTGTACAACACATCGAGCGATCCCCAACGTCGACGTGCGGCCTGCATCGCAGCCTCGAGATCGGACTCTCGCGTCACGTCCGCTGCAAATGCCTCGCACTCGAACCCTTCCTTTTTTATCAACTCGGCGGTTTCATGTGCTGATTCGAGCCGTCGATCGACTGCGAGGACCCGCGCCCCCTCTCTTGCGAAACGTATGGTGGTGGCACGACCATTACCCAGGCCCTGCCCGTGCGTTTGACCTGCACCAATCACGACAGCCACCTTGCCTGCCAACCGTCGCGCGGGCGTCCAGCCCGGCCCGCCTGACCCTCGGGAATCGCTGCTCATAGGAATCTCCTCACGTAGAAACGCGAGACTATCAATCGCGGCATTGTTTTCGGAAATGGTTCCAACCAATGGAACCGCTTTAGGTTACTTGGGCGCGCCGAGGAATTTAAGATTCGCCGCCGCCGAACTGTCTGGAAATGCTGGCACCTGCCTTGAGCGCTTGTCTTATCAAGTTCTTCTCGTTTGCCTGAATCCTCACCGTCGGCCCACCAATCGAAAGACAGTAATGCACTTCGTCATGCGCGTCCTTGATTGGAACAGATATCGCAGAAAGGCCGAGTAGCCGCTCCCCGTGCGAGACCGCATACCCCTGCTTTCTCGCCTTTGCAATTTCAGCAAGGATTTCGCTTTGGCTACGCTTGGTTTTCCGAACGGCCGCCAAGACGATTGGACTTACTAAAGACTTTGGCATATGCGCGAGCAAAACCTTTGATGCCGAACCTGTACCGAGCGGTAATTGCTCGCCAGGCTGAACAACACTTCGCAATGGAGAGGAGGCGATTGCCACCGCGTCGATGCACACACGATTGCGCCCGCTCAGCGTATGCAAAGAGATCGTTTCCTGGGTCGTTTGCGCTAAGTCGACTAGAACTGGTCGCGCAATTTCTCGTATGCCAAGCGTACTCCGTACCAGCCCCGCCAATCGAGTAAACCGGAACGACAGGCAGTATTTCTGGTCTTCAAGACGAACCAGGTAACCGGCTTTCTCGAGGCTTTGGACAATACGAAAACTGGTGGATTTTGGCAGCTCAATGCGATCGGAAATCTCCTGAAGCGTGAGACTGCTAGTCTCCACGCTGAAACTCTCGAAAATTGCCAGGATCCGTTGAACGGCACGCATTATCTGAAAGTTCTCCTAGGACAAAGACACTTCTTAACCATGCTTACTCGTTGGTGACACTACCACAACGCATCAGGTCTCAGTAAGTACCATTATTGATGTGTCCGATGAAGTTCCGTTAGATGGAACCTATGTCATTTTAAAAGCTAGCAAGGCTATAGTCAGCACTTAGGAGCGGCGCTAATTGATGAGCTTCTTAAGCGAAGAGGGCGCACCGTGTGCCGATTGAGTCGATCACAAGCCACCAAAATTTACGCCGCCCTAGCCTGACATGGCACAAACGCAACTTTCGTTCGCGCTGGCAACCTTCGTCGTGGGAACGCCCGCTGAGGCGATACCTGCGGACGTGCAGACATGCGTAAAGCACCTTATCCTTGATGCGGTAGGGAACGCGTATGCGTCCACCCGATATGAATTTGCGAATCGGGCACTGACTGCCCTGCAAGGCTTGGACGAAGGACAAGCAACTGTAATCGGCATGCCCGCTCGTCTTACGGTGCGTGATGCTGCGCTCATGAATGGCATTCTCATCCACGGCCTCGATTTTGACGACACCTACCTGCCTGGCAACGTGCACCTCACGGCGAGCGTCGTTCCGACCGTGCTGGCACTTGGCTCCCGCCTGAATGTAAGCGGTGCGGATGTGCTCGCGGCGTGCACGGTCGGCCTTGAAGCCGGCATGCGTCTCGCCGCCGCAGCGAAAGGCGCCTTTATCAAGGCAGGCTTCCATCCGACTGGTTTGTGCGGCGCATTCGCGTCCGTGCTTGCAGCGTCGCGCCTTTTGCGTCTGGACCATGCGCAAACCATCACCGCTCAGGGACTCGCTCTCAGTTCGGCAGCGGGAACCATGCAGCCCACACAAGAAGGAGCATGGGCGAAACGCATGCATCCAGGGCTTATGGCATCGGCGGCCATTACAGCCGCATCACTTGCACGCGAAAACTTCTCCGGACCGAAGCAAGCATACGAGGGTAAGTATGGGTTGTATTCCTGCTTTATGGGCCAGCACGCTGGCGACGTCGACGGTGGCGTTCGACTACGTCGACGGCACCGGCTTCCCCGGCACGCCGCCGCCCCCGCCCCCGCCGCCGCCTCCGCCGCCGACGCCGCTGCCCGACGGCTGGAGCCACCAGGACATCGGCACGGTCGGCGCCGGCGGATCGGCCGGCTACGACAGCACGACGACGACGTTCAGCGTCAAGGGTGCGGGCGCGGATGTGTGGGGCGCCGCCGACACGATGCACTACGCGTATCGCG
>Ga0207648_10005396_pt1 | contig 12892 bp, 11 predicted proteins | sample KBSMisM32_FD_184310 | JGI IMG/M metagenome (GOLD analysis project Ga0207648, IMG submission 184310) | Miscanthus rhizosphere microbial communities from Kellogg Biological Station, Michigan, USA - KBS Miscanthus M3-2 (SPAdes) (version 2) | ecosystem: Host-associated > Plants > Roots >...
CTTGCCGGCGAGGCCGTTCCAGGCGTCCCACTTGGCGCGCCCGACCATGTCGCCGAAGCCCGGCCGCTTGCCGTCGGCGTCGCCGCTCGAGGCCTGCTTGTAGAGCGCGTAGAGCTTGAGCAGCGTCATGTTGTCGGGCTTCTCGGGCAGGCTCTTCGAGTCGATGACGGCTTGCTCGAACTGCTTCTGGAGGTCGGCCATGGTGATGTCTCCCGGGTGAACGCGTAGTGAAAGTCGCGATTGACTGCACCGATCTTAGCCAGCATCTTGGCCACCCTCCATGACCGAGCCGCGCCGCAGATGACCACGACCCCTGCCGCCGCGGCACGCGAGCGCATGACGCGCGTCGACACCGCGTGGCTGCGCATGGACAACGACGTCAACCTGATGATGATCGTCGGCGTCTGGCTGCTGACGCCGGCGCTCGACTACGAGACGCTGTGCCGGCGCGTCGAGGACAAGCTCCTTCGCTACGACCGCTTTCGCCAGGCCGTCGTTCGCGACTCGAGCGGCGCGAGCTGGTGCGACGACCCCGGCTTCGACATCCACCGTCACGTCGTCCGCGAAAAGCTCGTGCGCACGACGGGCCAGAGCGAGCGTGCGGCGCTGCAGGATCGCGTCGGTGTGCTGGCCAGCGAGCCGCTCGATCACCGACGACCGCTCTGGCAGTTCCACCTGATCGACGGCTACGAGGGCGGCAGCGCGCTGATCGCTCGCGTCCACCATTGCATCGGCGACGGCATCGCGTTGATCTCGGTGATGATGGCGATCACCGACGGCGGCGCCGAGCCGCCGCGGCGCGAGCGCCGCGCCCAGGGCGGCGCCGACGACGGCGGCGACTGGCTCAGCGACGCGGTCCTCAAGCCGCTCGGCGGCCTCTCCACGAAGGCGGCGGCGCTCGCCGAAGCGTCGATCGCGCGCGCGCTCGAAGTGCTCGCCGATCCGCAGCAGGGACTCGCCGGCACCATCGCCAACGCCCGCGTCGGCGCCAAGGTGATCGGCGATGTCGCCGCGATGGCGCGGATGACCGACGACTCGCCGACGCTGCTGAAGGGCAAGCCGAGCGGCGACAAGCGCGTCGCCTGGGGCGAGCCGATCGCGTTGGCCGATGTCAAGGCGATCGGCAAGGCGCTCGGCGGCTCGATCAACGACGTCCTGCTCGCGTCGGTCGCCGGCGCGATCGGCGCCTGGCTGCGCGATCAGGGCGACGATCCCGCGGGCAAGGAGATCCGCGCGATGGTGCCGGTGAATCTTCGCCCGCTCGACCAGGCCTGGCAGCTCGGCAACCGCTTCGGCCTCGCGCCGCTGGTGCTTCCGATCGGCATCGAGAACCCGGTCGAGCGTGTCCTTGCCGTTCGCGCGCGAATGAACGAGCTGAAGTCGAGCTACCAGCCTCTGCTCGCGTTCGCGGTGCTGGCAGTCGCCGGTCAACTGGTCCAGCCGTTGCAGGACGCGATCCTGGGCCTGTTCTCGAAGAAGGCGACGGCCGTGATGACCAATGTCCCCGGGCCGGCCGTGCCGCTCAGGCTCTGCGGCTCGACGCTGCGCCAGACGATGTTCTGGGTTCCGGCGTCGGGCGACATCGGCGTCGGCGTCAGCATCCTGTCGTACGGCGGCGGCGTCCAGTTCGGGCTGGTCACCGACGAAGCGCTCTGTTCCGATCCGCAGGCGATCGTCGACCGCTTCGAGCCCGAGTTCGAGAGGCTGCTGCTGCTGACCATGATGTTGCCGTGGGCCGAACCCTGACACGCGCTCGCTGATTGCGAAGATGCCTGACTCGGCTCGATCTGTATTGGCCCGCGTCATTCGCTGTGCTACGGTCCCCCTTCGCAACGCAAGGTGAGTTCATGCCTTCAGTCGGGGCCCTGCACGTTCAGCCAGCGCCGCTGGCCCCGAGAGTGGCGTCGCGGGAGCTTCGGCCGGCGCCGTCGGCGCCGGCGAACACGTTGCGAGTCGCGCTTGCCGTCGAGTCAATCGGCTACCTCGTTCCGCGAATGGAGTTCATCGGCCGGGTCCACAGCGCCTTCGCGCAGGCCTGCAATCTGGTGTGCGATGACGAGCTGCTGACGATTGCAGCGTCCGCGATCGGCGACGGACCGACAACGTTGCGCCTTGCACGGCGAGCGCCAACCGATCTCAGGGAGCTGTTCGACGTCGGCGAGCGCATCGACTGTCGCCAGGGTGTCGTGCGGACCCGTCGCGCCCAGCTGCGCTTGCTGCAGGCGCGCGTTTGGTGCCCCGCAGAGCCCGGCCCGTCGCTCGGTCGCGCGCGAATCGAAGCGCATCTGCGCAACGCGCAAACGCGCCTTGCGCAGCGACGCGGCTCGGCGCCGAGCGTGATCGACGGCGCGGCCGCGGCGCTTGGCGAAGCGTGCCGGGCGCTCGACCGCGAACGAGCTGTGCGGCACGTCGACCACCTCGTCGGATGGGGGGAAGGCCTGACGCCGGCGGGTGACGATTTCCTGGTCGGCCTGCTCGCCGGGCTCGATGCCCTGCTCGACGGCGTCGAAGCGCGCCGGCAATTCCGCAGTGCGCTGGCCGCGGCGGTCGCGGCGCGCACGTCGCGAACGACGCCCGTTGCCGCGCACTACCTGCGCCTCGCCGGCGCCCGGCACTACAGCGCACCGTTGGTCGACCTGCGCGCGGCGTTGCTCTGCGAAGACGATCCCGATGTCGTCGAGGTCGCCCTCGCGGCCACGCTTGCCATCGGCGCGACATCGGGTGCCGACACGGTCGCCGGCCTTCTGGCCGGGCTGAACGCCTGGTTGCCCGCACGCTCTGCGCTCGCAGCTGCATGAACACGACGACACGCTTCAAGATCTTCGCGAATCTCTACAAGGATTCGGTGACGCTGATGCAATTGGGCGCGCAGCTGCGCGGCCGCGACGGCATCGCCGAGGCCTCTTGCCTGATGGCGACGCCGGCGAACCTGGCCCAGCTGCAGCACGCCGACCTGTCGATCGACACGGAGGCGTCGCCGTCCGATCTGCTCGTCGTCGTCCGGGGCGACCCGGCCGCGTGCGACGAGGCGATCGAGGCCGCCGACGCCTTGCTCCAGGCCAAGGGCGCCTCCGGAGGGGGTGGCGCCGAAGCCTTCTCGATGCCGCTCACGAGCGTGGCCCTGGCCGTCGAATCGAATCCGGGCGCCGACCTCGCCTTGATCTCGGTTCCGGGCGACTATGCCGCCGCCGAGGCGATGAAGGCGATCGCGCTCGGCCTGCACGTCATGGTGTTCTCCGACAACGTGTCGATCGCCGACGAGCTGGCGATCAAGACCGCCGCGCGCGCCCGGGACCTGCTGGTGATGGGTCCCGACTGCGGCACGGCGATCGTCAATGGCGTCCCGCTCGGCTTCGCCAACGTGGTGCGTCGCGGCGACATCGGCCTCGTCGCCGCGTCGGGCACCGGCTTGCAGGAGGTCACCTGCCGGATCCATAACCTGGGCGGCGGTGTCTCGCAGGCGATCGGGACCGGTGGCCGCGACCTGAAGGAAGAGATCGGCGGCATCACGATGCTGCAAGGGCTGGCCGCGCTGGCGGCAGACCCCCAGACCAGCGTCCTCGTCCTCATCTCGAAGCCGCCGGCTCCGGCCATCGCGCGTCGGATCGAGGAAGCGGCGGGCGCAGCGGGGAAGCCGGTGGTCGTCCATTTCCTCGGCGCGGGCCGCGAGCCCGCTCGCCCCGGTCTTCACGTCGCCGCGTCGTTGCGACACGCCGCCGACGTTGCCGTCGCGCTCGCTCGCGGCGAGCGGGCTCCGGCCGCCGCGTCAATGCCGGCCGCTGCCGCGATCGCCGCCGTCGAACAGTGCGCGACGACGATGGTTGCGGCCCAGAAGTCGGTTCGCGCGCTGTTCACCGGCGGCACGTTCTGCTACGAGGCGCAACTGGCGTTCATCGAGCGCGGCCTGCCGTGTCGATCGAACGCGCCGGCCAAGGGCGCGCTGCCGTTCGACGGCCGCTTCGACGGCCACGTCTTTCTCGACCTGGGCGACGACGACTACACGCGCGGCCGCCCCCATCCGATGATCGACCCGCTGCTGCGCGACGCGGCGGTGCGCGAACAAGGCGCCGATGCGCAGACGGCGGCGATCCTGTTCGACGTCGTCCTGGGTTTCGGATCGCACGCTGATCCGGCGCGTGGCCTGGCGCAGGCGCTCGCCGACGCGCAACGCGAGGCGCGCCGACAGGGCCGCGCGCTGGCGCTGATCGGTCACGTCTGCGGCACCGACGGCGATCCGCAGGACAAGGCGGCCCAAGTGCGCCAGCTCGAAGCCGCGAGCGCCGTGATCGTCGGCAGCAACGTCGAGGCGGCGTCGTTGGCGGCGCACCTGGCCGCGCAGCTCGCCGGTCGCACTGCCGCCAAGTCCGGCTAGAAAGGCAACGATGTCCACACAGGCGCTTTTCAAGGAGACGCTGAGTGTCGTCAACGTCGGCCTCAAGGGCTTCGGCGAAGATATCGTCGCCGCAGGCGGCGAATGCGTCTCGCTTGAGTGGCAGCCGCCCGGGCAGGGTGACCGGCAGGCCGGGTGGGCCTTGGCCGAGATCCTCGAGCACCCGAAGGTCGAAGCAGCCAATGCCACCGCCTTCGCGCGATTCATCGCCGCCAACCCGGTGCTGGTCGACATCGCGACCGCACGCGACGTTCTGCCCGGCATGGCCGCAGGGCGACGGCTGATCTGCCACGCCGGGCCGCCGATCGCCTGGCCCGCCATGTGCGGGCCGATGCGCGGCGCGATTCTCGGCGCCGTGGTGCTCGAAGGCTGGGCCGGGTCGATCGGGGTCGCCACCGGCCTCGTCGATCGCGGCGCGATCGAGCTCGAGCCCTGCCACCACCAGGCCGCGGTCGGGCCGATGGCCGGGATCATCAGCCCGTCGATGCCGGTGTTCGTCGTCGAGGACAAGGCGCAGGGCCGTCGCGCCTACTGCAACTTCAACGAAGGGCTCGGCGCAGTGCTGCGCTTCGGCGCCAACGGCCCGGAGGTCATCGCCCGCTTGCAGAAAATGGCGGCGACGGTCGCGCCGACTCTGCGCAAGGTACTGCGGCGCAGTGGCGGCGTCGAGCTGAAGCCCTTGATGGCGCAGGCGATCAACATGGGCGACGAGGTGCACAACCGGAACGTCGCCGCGACCGCGCTCTTCATCAAGCGCATTGCGCCGGCGCTGATCGAGGCCGACGTGTCGCGCGAGGACGCGGCGGCGACTCTCGCGTTCATCGCCGCCAACGACCACTTCTTCCTCAACCTGTCGATGGCCGCGTGCAAGGCGATGTGCGACGCGGCCGCGGGCGTCGAGGGCAGCTCGATGGTGACCGCGATGGCGCGCAACGGCGTCAACTTCGGGGTTCGCCTGTCGGGCACCGGCGACACCTGGTTCGAGGCGCCGGCGAATCCGGTCGACGGGCTCTACTTCCCCGGCTATTCGATAGCCGATGCCGCGGCCGATCTCGGCGATTCTGCGATCACCGAGACCGCCGGCGTCGGCGGCTTCGCGATGGCGGCGGCGCCGGCGATCGTCAAGTTCGTCGGCGGCACGCCGACCGATGCGATCCATCACAGCCTGCGCATGCGCGCCATCACGCTCGGCGCCAATCCGTCGTTCACCTTGCCCGCGCTCGATTTCGCCGCCGCCGCCGCCGGCATCGACGCGCGCAAGGTGGTCGATTGCGGCGTCCTGCCCGTCATCAACAGCGGCATCGCACACCGCGAGGCGGGCGTCGGCCAGATTGGCGCTGGCGTCACCAGCGCGCCGATGGCATGCTTCACGGCCGCGGTGAAGGCGCTCGCGCGGGCGATTGGAGGCGAACGAGAGGGGAGATGAGTCGCCGGCTGTCGGGGCGCGGGCTCGCCCTGATCGGACCGGAAGGCGCAAAAGCACGGGGAGGTGCAGCCATGACCAAGCCACTCGCGGTGGTTGCCGTCGGCGGCAACGCGTTGATCCTCGACGATCGGCACATGGCGCTCGCCGACCAGTACGACGCGGTCTGCGAGACCGCGACCCATGTCGCGACCATGATCGCCGCCGGCTGGAACGTCGTGCTGACGCACGGCAACGGCCCGCAGGTCGGCTTCATCCTGCGTCGCTCGGAGATTGCCGACGGCCAGGTGCCGACGGTGCCGGTGCAATACGCGGTCGGCGACACGCAGGGCGCGATCGGATTCATGTTCCAGAACGCGCTCGGCAACGCGCTGCTCCAGCGCGGCATCAAGATCCCGGTCGTCACGCTGGTGACGCAGACGTTGGTCGATCGCCGCGATCCCGCCTTCGCCAAGCCCGACAAGCCGATCGGCTCGTTCATGACCGAGGAAGTCGCTCATCAGCTCGCCGCCAAGCTGGCCTGGACCGTGATGCAGGACGGCAACCGCGGCTGGCGGCGCGCGATCGCGTCGCCGCAGCCGGTGCGCGTGATCGAGGCGCCGATCATCGAGCGGCTGGCGCGCGAGGGCGTGATGATCATCGCCTGCGGCGGCGGCGGCATCGCCGTCGAGGAGCTCGCGGGCGGCGAGCTGCGCGGGGTCGAGGCGGTGATCGACAAGGACCGCGCCTCGGCGCTGCTGGCGATCGAGATGAACGCCGACCTGCTGATGATCCCGACCGGCGTCGAACGCGTCGCGATCCGCTACGGCCAGCCTGGCGAGGAGTGGCTCGGCCGGATCAGCGTCGCCCAGGCCGAGGCCTACGCTGCCGAAGGCCACTTCGGCGCCGGCAGCATGGGCCCGAAGATCGAGGCGCTGCTCAATTTCGTCAAGCGCCGCGCGGGCGGCCGCGGCGTCATCACCAACGCCGAGAACATCGAGCGCGCGCTGAACGGCGCGAGCGGGACTTGGATCGAAAGCTAGGCCGACGATGGAAACGACGCTGCTCGCCGTCAACGGCACCCTGATGCGTGGCCTCGCGCTCAATCCCAACCTGGTCGCCGTCGGCGCGACGTTCGTGCGCGAGGACGCGACCGACGCGTGCTACCGGATCTGGTCGATCGGCGATCGCCATCCGGCGATGCTGCGCACGCCGGGCATGGGCGCAAGCGTCGCGCTCGAGCTCTGGCAAGTACCGAACGCGGGGCTTGCAAGCATCTTGCAGAACGAGCCGCCGGGGCTGGCGATCGGCAAGGTGGTGCTCAAGGACGGCTCGATCGTCCTCGGCGTCCTCGGCGAGCCTTTCCTGTGCGAAGGGCAGCGCGAGATCACGGCATTCGGTGGCTGGCGCGCGTACACGGCGGCACAGCAAACTTCGGTCTGACAACAAGGGGGGAAAAATGAATGCTGCTACTGAAGCAAGCGTGGGTCGACTGTGGGTCCCGGGCGACTGGAACGGCTTCTTCGGCCTGTTCACGAACGTCCTGCTCAACGTCATTGTCCTGACCGGCCTCTGCCTGGGGGTCGTCCAGCTGCCCGCCGACACGGTGTTCGGGCGCATCCTGCCGGCGCTCGGCATCGCGCTGCCGCTCGGCAACCTGTTCTACGCGTACCTGGCCTGGAAGCTCGGCAAGGCAGAAGGCCGCAGCGACGTCACGGCGATGCCCTACGGGCCGAGCGTGCCGCACATGTTCATCGTCGTCTTCCTGGTCATGCTGCCGGTGTACCTGGAGACGAAGAACCCGATGCTCGCCTGGGTCGGAGGCCTCGCCTGGTGCTTCATCATCGGCATCATCGTCTTGCTCGGCGCCTTCATCGGGCCGCAGCTGCGCGCTCTGACGCCGCGCGCCGCGATGCTCGGAACGCTGGCCGGCATCTCGGTCGCGTTCATCTCGATGCGGCCGGCGTTCCAGATGTGGGAGACGCCGTGGATCGGCCTGGCGTGCTTCGCGATCGTGTTGATCGCGTGGACCGCGAACGCGCGGCTGCCGGGCGGCCTGCCGGGCGGCCTCGTCGCGGTGCTCGTCGGTTCGGCGATCGGCTGGATCGCTTCGCTCGCCGGCTGGAGCGACTACATGAAGCCGGCCGCGGTGAGCGCGTCGCTCGCCCAGTTCGGCCTTCACCTGCCGACTTTCTCGGCCGATGTCTGGACCGGCTTGGCCAAGGTCGCGCCGCTGCTCGCGACCGCGATCCCGCTCGGCATCTACAACTTCACCGAGGCGATGAACAACGTCGAGAGCGCGTCGGCCGCCGGCGACAACTACAACCTGCGCCAGATCCTGCTCGCCGACGGCCTCGGCGCCATCGTCGGCTCGATGCTCGGCAGCCCGTTTCCTCCCGCCGTCTACATCGGCCATCCGGGGTGGAAGGCGGTCGGCGGCCGGATCGGCTATTCGCTCGCGACCGGCGTCGCGATCGCCCTCGTCTGCTTCCTCGGCCTCACCGCGCTATTGCTGGCGTTGATCCCGCTCGTCGCGATCCTGCCCATCCTGCTCTACATCGGCCTGGTCATCGGTGCGCAGGCGTTCCAGGCTTCACCCGCCAAGCACGCGCCCGCGATCATCCTGGCGCTGATCCCGAACATCGCCGAGTGGGCGAAGACGCAGGTCGACGGCGCGCTCGGCGCTGCCGGAACCTCGGCGGCCGGCGTCGGGCTCGCCAAGCTCGGCGGCTTCGGCGTCCTCTACAAGGGACTAGAGACGGTCGGCGGCGGCTCGGTGCTGGCGGGAATGGTGCTCGGCGCGATCGCGGTCTACGTGATCGACAACCGGATGAAGCAGGCCGCTGCGTGGGCCTTCGCAGGCGCGGTGCTGTCGTACTTCGGCCTGATCCACGGCGCGCAGCTCGGCTGGGCGGTCTCGCCGCTGGTCGCGCTTGGCTACGCGATGTTCGCCATTACCTGCGTCGTGCTGATGCGCGGGCAACCCGCCGCGCCCGCCGCGGCGTCCTGATCAGGCCGCGACCGCCCTCGTGCGCTGCCGCGTCAGGCGTGCAGCGCAGCGAGGGCGCGCCCTGAATCGGACACCCATCCGAACAGGGCGCCCTGCGCCTTGACCATCTCGAGCGCGACGCGCTGGAACTCCGGGAAATACGAGCCGACGCAATCGGCCAGGACGACGCACTCGTAGCCGCGATCGTTGGCCTCGCGCACGGTCGTCGTGACGCACACCTCGGTCGTCACGCCGCAGACGATCAGCGACTTGATGCCGCGGTTGTGCAGGATGAGATCGAGATCGGTGGCGCAGAAGGCGCCCTTGCCGGGCTTGTCGACGACGACCTCGCCGGGTCGTGGCGCGAGCTGCGGAACGATCTCGTGTCCGTGCTCGCCGCGCACCAAGAGTCGCCCCATCGGGCCGGGATCGCCGATCCGCGTCGCACCACGGCCGCGCACGATCTTGGTCGGCGGGCAATCGGCGAGGTCGGGGTTGTGGCCCTCGCGCGTGTGAATGACCAGCATCCCGATCTCGCGCGCCGCATCGAGCATCCGCCTGCACGGTGCGATCACCGCCTGCAGCGGCGAGACATCGTTGCCGAGCGCTTCGCCGAAGCCCCCGGGCTCGACGAAGTCGCGCTGCATGTCGATGACGACGAGTGCCGTCGACGGCAGATCGAACACGTACTCGTACGGTTCGGCTTGCATCGATCTTTCTTGGGCCATGTCGCCTCCGTCCGGCTGTGCCGTCATGGTACAGCCGGTGACCCCTCGCCGAGCCTCATCCCGCTTTCGCGACCCACTCGACGAGCGAGTCGAGCGCCGGTGTTCCCTTCGCGGCCGCCGGGTCGGTGACGATCATCGACACGGCGTAGACGCGGCCGCTCTTCGCGCGCACATAGCCGGCCAGCGCGCGCGTGTCGGAGAGTGTTCCCGTCTTCAGGTACGCCTGGCCCGTCGCGGCACCGCTCGTCATGCGATGGATCAGGGTGCCGTCGACGCCGGCGATCGGCAGCGAATCGACGAGCGTCTGCGAGTCGGCGCTGCGCCACGCGTTGCGCAGCAGGTCGACGAGCGCGCGCGGCTTGCCGCGCTCGGCGCGCGACTGCCCCGAGCCAAGGACGACGGTGATGTCGCCGTCGTGGAGCCCCTGCGTGCGCAACCAGCCGCGCATGCGCTCCTGCGCCGCTTTTAGCGCGCCGATCTTGAGGCCGCCGCTGCCGGCGTCGCCGCCGCCGGGAGCGAGCGACAGGAGCACGTTGCGCGCCGCCTCGTTATTGCTGGTCTTGTTCATCTCGCGCAGGACCTCGCCCACCGGCGTCAGCAGCTCGCTCGACCAGCGTGCCGCGCGCGGCCGGGTCGCGGCGACGTCGCGCTCGACGACGTGACCGCGCAGCGAGCCGCCCGTCTCGGCCCACAGGTCGGCGACCATGCGCGGCGCGGCGATCGGCAACGCCCGTGCGCCGCCGAGCTCGGGCTCGAGGCGAAGCCTCGCGGGCGGCGCGACATAGGCGATGTCATCGGGGTCGCAGTCGGCGCTCCAGCGGCCGCGCACCCACAGCTGCAGCGGCGGCCCGGACACGATCTCGTCGGGCGTCTTCCAGCGCGCCCAGGCGCTGCAGCCGCCGCCCATGAGCACGTCGTTGACGACCTGGACGTTGGCCGTCCGAGGCTTGACCGTCACCACGGCGCGATCGCCGGCGCCCGGCTTCACCGAGACGAGCAGCTTGCCGCGGTTGTACGTGCGCGCGTCGATCGGCGCTCCGGGAGCGCGCTCCTGCTCGGTCGCGCGCGCCTGCTTGGGGTCGCGCTCGTGGAGCAGCGCGACATCGTCGAGAACGATGTTGCCGGCGATCGTCTCCAGCCCTTCGGCGCGCATCTGCCGGAACCAGCGGCGCAGCTCGTTGCCGGTGAGGCCGACCGGGCCGCCGACGATGACGAGGTCGCCGGCGAGCCGTCCGCCGACGATCGGGCTGGTCGCGTACGCGCTCGTGCGCCAGCGATGGCGCGGGCCGAGCAGGTCGAGCGCCGCCAGCGACGTGACGACCTTGGTCGTCGAGGCGAGGAGGAAGTGCTGGTCGGCATGGAAGGCGACCAGCGGCGACGCGTCGATGCCGTCGACCGCGCGCACGTCGAAGGCGAAGCTCTTGGTCGGCAGGCCCGAGCCGCGCAGGATCGCAGCGACGGCGGGCGGCAGCGCGCGCGCGGCCGCGCCCTTCGGCTCGCCATCCGCACTCGCTGCGGCTCGGGCGTCGACGGCGCGCTGCGAGCGCGCCGAGAGCGCCGACGCGGGCACGAGCGCGAACGCCAGGCAGATCGCAGCGGCGACGATCCGTCGCAGCGAGGGCCCAGCGGGCGGCGCGTCGGCATCGGCACCCTTCCGTGAGCCGGCGCCGGTCGGCAAGGGACGGCGCGCGGGCGGCAGGGAAGTCATGGCGAGAGTCTCGAGGGCAATCGGTGTGCTCGACGGCCGGCGCGCGCCCCCCTCATTCGCGCGGCCTCAGGCCGGCGACGGGGCTTCCATTCGCAACTGCACCGCGGTTCCGCTCGCCGCCGACGGCTTCGCGAGGCGCCCGGCCGCGATGCCGCGCGCGCGCAGGAAGTCGTAGACACGTGTCGCCCGCTGCACGCCGATCGTCGCGCTGCCGTTGGCATCGTTGGGGGCGGCGATCAGATGAAGCTCGGCGATGGGGGTGCGGCGCAGCGACTGCGCGACCTTGTCGAGCACCGCGGCGAGCGCCGGCTTGACGGTGTCGTGGCCGGGTTCGAAGCAGAACTCGCGCGGCACGTCGATGACGACTGCGCCGTCCTGGCGCTGGGCGACGACGACGGGCGTGCCCTTGAACCACGACGCCAGCCATTGCCGCTCGACGGCCAGCGTCGAGGCGGCCGCGGTTCGCTGCTGCGCCGCCGTGGGCGGCGGCGTGGACGCGGCCGATCCCGGTGCGGCGATCGTCGCGGGGGATGACGAGGCCGAAGGCGGCGGGGCGCTCGCGCACCCGCAGAGCGAGAGCGCAACGACGAACGGTAAGGTTGCGGGTTTCATCGCCCGATTCTGCTCAATCTTCGAGTTCGGCCTTGGCCATCTCGACGTCGAGCCGCTCGGTGGCGTCGAGCGGCTCGCAAGCCGCGGCGTCCTCGTAGAGCTTGGTCGCTTCCTTCATCCGCTTGTCGCCTTCGAGCATGACCAGCCCGTTCGCGTATTCGATCATGGCGATCGGCGAGGTCGGGTTGAGCTTGAGCGCGGTCTTGTAGTGCGCCAGGCCCGCGTCCTTGCTCGCGCCCTGGGTGCGACCGAGCAGCGAGCCGACCTTGTCGATCACCTCGGCGTGGAAGGCACCGAGGGCGATGTGCGCGTCGGCGTGCTTCGGCGCCAGCTTGATCGTCGTCTCGAGCGCGTTCTTCACCTTCGTGCCGAGCCCTTGCGCCAGGGCCTTGGCAATGCTGATGCCCTGGCTGTAGCGGCCGAGCGCGTAGGCCATGCAGTACCAGGCGTTGGCTTCCTTGGGCTCCTCGTGGGCGCGCTTCTCCGCGCGCTCGGCGACTTCGAACAGGAGCGCCAGCTTGGTCTTCTCGCTGCCCTCGAGGTAGGTCGCGTAGATCGCCTGCGCCTTGTTGGCGACGGTCAGCGCGCCGCTCGTGCCGGCGGCGTGCAGCTTCAGGCCGGCCTCGGTCGCCTTCTGGAACTCGCCGGCGTGGAAGTGCTGCCACGCGGCCAGAAGCTTGTCGTCCTTGGGCAGCGGCTCGGCGTCGCCGGCGTGCAGTCGCGCCCACTTCTTCTTCAGCGTCGCGGCGTCGTAGCTGTAGGCGTCGGCGTCGTGTGGAAAGGCGGTCCACTTGGCCATGGTCAGTCTCCTCCGTTGGTTGTTGTGTAGCGTGCCGCGAGCGAATGCAGGTGCTCGCGCTGGTCTCCGTCGAGATAGGGAAGCAGCAGGCAGAGCACGTGAAAGGCGCCGCGCGAAAGGGCCGCGCTGGCGGTCTCGGGCTCGAGCGCGCGGCGCGGGTCGCGAACGTACTCGAAGCTCAGCCAGTAGGTGAGGACGACGACCATCGCCGTCGCCACCGGCTCGGCGTCGCGCGCCTCGATCGTCAGGCCGCTGCCGGCGGCG
>Ga0207648_10005401_pt1 | contig 12881 bp, 11 predicted proteins | sample KBSMisM32_FD_184310 | JGI IMG/M metagenome (GOLD analysis project Ga0207648, IMG submission 184310) | Miscanthus rhizosphere microbial communities from Kellogg Biological Station, Michigan, USA - KBS Miscanthus M3-2 (SPAdes) (version 2) | ecosystem: Host-associated > Plants > Roots >...
CTATCGGTGGCGCGGCCTTCGGCTGTCAGGCGGGCCAGGACGTCAGGCGCGAGCTGCGGCGCGTGAAGCGGCGGAATGTAGACCGACTCCGCCCACTGGTCTTCACGTAGGTTGGTGAGCTCACCCAGTTTCACTCGTGTCATTGCAGCCGGGCGCGCGTCGCTCGACGATTGCACCAGCGTAACCGTGTGCGACTCGGGATAGAACCCGCGAAGGTACGACACCAGATCGGCCAGCGACTCAGGGCGCCGGCGTTGTCGGTAGCGGGCGCGCGCGGTACCGAAATGGCCAAGCTGGAGCAGGATCACCGCAGCCGCTGCATTGAGCGTCGTGCGGCTCGCGACCAGCCATGAGGCCTCGTAGACCTGGACTCCGGGTGCCATGTCGAGGCGCAGATCGCAGAGAATCGTGTCGATGGATGAAATGCCAGCGATGACCTCGAGCCGCCATGGGGCGGTCTCTGCTTCGCGTGCGAGAGCCTGCGCCACGCTGTCGTAGGACAGGGGGTTGCCGTAGGTGACGTATCCGACCGTCGCCACCTCCTTTAGCCCTTCGATGATCGTCTTTGTCACTCTCGAGTAGTTGTCCGAACGCAGCGCGCCCTCCACGTACAGACTCATCAGGTTCACGACCGAGGAGTCCGGCTCGCGTAACGGTGGGAGCCAGACGTGCGGTGGTTCCTGGACGATGGTGTAAATCCGCTCGCAACGAGCCAACGCCTCGGCGGCCTCTACGGTCCTGTGGCCCGGAATCTTGACGCCCATACCGACGACGTAGAGGATGCCCGTCTGCGGCGACTCCGTCTTCGCGCTGATCATGCCCGCATGATAAGTGAACGCGCTCCGATCGTCCGCCTCCAGGCGGACGCTACTTCGGCAGGCCGAGCAGGTCTTCGAAGTTCACGTCCGGGGCCGCCTCGGCTGGCACTGTCGCGCGCGTGGCGGTGAAGCCGATGACGCGACCCGCGACGATGACGCCGATCCAGATGACGAGCGAGATCGTCGCCACGACCTTCGCGCTCGACGGCGTGGTCGACGCCCGATCCCAGCGATCGATGGTCTTCCGCGCGGTCAGCTCGAAGACCAGCATGTTCAGCCCGGCCAGGACGAGCAGAATCATCTTGGCGCGGAAGAACGTGTTGTGGAAGTAGACGAGCGCGTTGGTGCTGAACATCAACCCGCCGGTCAGCGCCGTCACCGCGAACGCGGCCCAGGTCCATTTCAACAGGTCCGCCATCAGCCGCGACACCGGCCGGTCGGTGGAGGCGACGCCGAGCAGCCGCAGGTCGAGGATGGCGATGGTACCGAAGACGAGCGCCAGCCCGACGACGTGAATCGACTCGAGCACCGGGAACGTGTAGAGCGAGTCGCGGATCGAGACGGCCACAGCCGTGCGCTGCAGCCATTCGAGCATTGGCGTGAAGTCCACTAGAGTCTCTGCGCGGGCGACCAGCTGCCCCAGACGTGGTCGTAGGCGATGAGCCGGCCCAGGAAGATCACGCAGATCCAGACGAGGAACGTCAGGACCGCCAGCGCCTTGATCGACGGCCGGTGGGCGAGCGTGGCCCCCCACTGCTGTTCGTGACGGCGGAGCGCGCGCTGGAACGAGACGGCCACGGCGGCGCCGATGGCGACCAGCGCCATCTTCAGCCAGAACGAGAACGAGACCAGCTCGCGCACCGGCTCGCCGACCACCATCAGGAGCCCGGTGGCGAGCAGCAGCCACAGCGAGCCGGTGAGCCAGGGCCCGAAGCGGTTGCTGGTCTGCTGCAGCGACTGTTCAGTCCACGCCAGTCCCAGGATCCGCAGATCGATCATCAGGACCGATCCCATGACCAGGGCGATGCCGACGATGTGCACCGACTGGATCGCCGGGATGGCCCACGCGTTGTGCTCCTGGATGAAGACGCTTGGAGGCGTCGACGCCAGCCAGAGGGCGAACTGGTGCACTAAAACGTGGTCCCGCCGATCAGTTCGCGGCCGGCCACCGAGTCGCAGTGCTTGCCCGCCTCGGGCAGCTTCGGCTTCTTGGTCGCCGGATCCGTCGGGCACTTGGCCAGCGTGCCGGTGCGCGACCCGAAGTTCGAGCCGTCGCGGAGCGGGTTCAGATGCACGCTGAACACCGTCCCGGGCGCGAACGACGTGCCCGTGATCCCCTGCTGTGCCACCGCCGCGGTGCCGGCCATCTCGACGCCCCACTCCACGTACTTGCCGTCGGCGCCCTTGGCCAGCGACTTGTGGTCGTCGGCCAGCAGGATGAAGTGCAGCTCGGCGTGGTTGGCCTGCGGCACGAACTGCTTCATCACGCCGGTGAGCGTCACCGTCTTGTTCTGGTCGTACATGGCAAACGAGTGGTGCGCCGAGACGATCGTCTCGAGCCCGACCGCCAGCGAGGCCAGGGCCACGGCCGTGATCGTCGCGCGAAGGACGCGGGTGTTCATGGGGTTCCTCATTTGAAAATGTCGGTCACTGCCGCGGGCAGTTCGTCCGCCGGTTTGTCCCAGCCGACCTCGAAATACTTCTCCCAGTTCTTCGCCCACGGCCGCCCGTAGTAGTCCACGAAGCGCGGGTCGGCCCCGGTGGTCTGCTTCGGCTTGCCGTCGGTGTTGAAGATGTTGCTCAGGCACTCGATGAACGTGTAGCGCCGCGCGGGATCGTCGGGCGTGGCGGCGCGCACGTAGCGGTACGACGCACGCAGCGGCGTCACGAACGCCTCGGGGTCGTAGAAGATCGTCTCGTGATCGAGGCCGATGAACTTGCCGGACGCGTCGAGCGCCGGCTTGAAGGTCTCCACCGTTTCGAGCAGCGGGCTCGTCTCGAACATGGCGTGCGACAGCTGCCACGCCTGGATGTTGGCGGTCCAGGTGACGAGCGTCGTGCCGTCCCAGAAGCCGATGGTTTCGCCGTACCACTGCGGCACCTTCTGCACGTGCGCCGTCTTGCCCACCATCACCTGCCGCAGGAAGTTGTCGGCGATGCCGGAGAGGAACTGCACGTTCCACTGCGTCATCGTCAGCTGGAAGTTGCCGGCCTGCGACGGCTGCGACCACCAGCGGATGAACCCTTCGGGCCAGCAGAACGACGCACTCCACTGCGGCGCGTTGGTCACCGCCTCGTGATAGGCGCCCTGCACCATGCGCTTCTGGTACTCGGGGGTCAGCAGCGCCAGGACGGTGGGCTGCTGCGTCACGCCCCAGATCCACTCCGAGCCGTGATCCGCCTGGCCGTCACGACGGTAGTAGCCGTCCCAGTCGGGCACGGTGGCCTTGGTGTAGACGGTCGGACCGCCCTTCGCCTTGGCCTGCGCCATGAGCGCCTCGTAGTGCTCCTTCGCGGTCTTGTAGGCGTACGGGCTGACGATGCGCTCGCGCGGCCAGTCGTCGTTGCAGTCGCCCCACGAGGCCGATTCGGGCGGCTTGGGCCCGATCAACCCGCGGTCCCACATCGAGTACAGGCGGATCGCGTTGTTGCAGCGGTAGTAGCGCTTGTCGAGCCAGTTCGCCTTGTCTTTGTAGAAGTTCTTCGAGGTGAAGAGGTCCACGGCGAGCGGCTGCACGCCGGGGGGTGGTCCCTGGATGACGACGGGCCCGCGGCCGCGTCCGCCGCCGCCCGCGGCGCCTGGCACGCCGGGCTGGCCGCCGCGTCCGCCCTGTGCACCCGGGGGCGCCGCCCCCGCTTGCGCGAACGTCGGCACCGAAAGGGGCGCCAGCTGCACCACGCTCAGGAGCGCCAGCATGCCGGCCGCCACCCGGCCTATCCAGATCGCGCCGATCCTCGACCACATTGCTCTCATGGAGCCCGATCCTATCCGCCCGTCGCGCTGGCTGTCTATTACACGATCGCCAGTTGTGCGCTCTCCGAAACCGGCGAATAATCGCGGCGCCGTGGCGGGGCCGGGCAGGCCCGGCGGACGGGAGGTGGCGATGCGACCGTTTGCGTGGCTCTTCGTGCTGATCACCGTCTCGGCCGTCGGGATGGCCGCACAGTCGGCTGCGCCCGCGGCACCGCCGACTACACTGCCTACCCCGACCGACGTCAAGGCGGGAAGCATCACCTGCGACGAGTGCCCGTATCCCTATCCATCGTCATACCTGCCCTTCACGACATACGGGCAGGAGGTGCGCCTCGCCTACATGGACGTGCCGCCGATGGGCACGCCCAACGGCCACACGGTGGTGCTCTTCCACGGGATGAACTTCGCCGGCTTCTACTGGGGCGGCCCGATCGACGCGCTGCGCAGGGAAGGCTTCCGCGTGGTAGTGCCGGATCAGATCGGCTTCGGCCGGTCGTCGAAGCCGGTCATCCCGTACAACTTCCACGACATGGCGGCCAACACGCGGCGCGTCCTGCAGCAGCTCAAGATCGAGCGCGTGATGATCGTCGGGCACTCGATGGGCGGGATGCTGGCGGCGCGCTTCGCGACGCAGTATCCGGAGATGACCGAGCGCGTCGTGATCTACAACCCGATCGGGGTCACCGACCCGCGGTGGGAGCGTCCGTGGACCTCCACGGACGACGGCTACAAGCGCAACCTCGAGGCGACGTATCAAACCGTCCGCGCCGCGCTCTTCCGCTACGTGTCGCACAAGCCGGCGGCGTGGAATGCGGAGTTCGAACGCTACGCCCGCATCCGCTACTCCTGGACGCTCAGCAGCGAGTGGGCGCGGCTGGCGATGGTGCAGGCGATCATCAGCCAGATCACCTATCTCGACCCGGTGGTCGACGACTGGGCGCACATCAAGGCGCCGACGCTGGCGTTCGGCGGCGCCGAGGACAGCCTGGCCGGCCCCGCGAAAGTCTTCCAGGATCGGATGAAGTTCATCGCCGAGAGCGTGCCGAACGCGCAGGGCCGGCTCCATCTGCTCCCCGGCCTGGGCCACGTGCCGCATCTCGAGGATCCCGCCAGAACCTATCCGCCGCTGGTGGCGTTCCTCAAAGAAGGCGTGCGATGATCGTGCCCCGAAACTGAAAGGAGTCCCCGACGTGCCACCGCGACGTGACCGTCTACTACGCCTCGCTCTGGCGGTGATCGCCCTTGGTCTGGCCTCGATCGCCCCCCTTCGCGCCCACCATTCGTTCGCTCCCTACGACTCGACGGTCCAGATCAAGCTGACCGGCGTCGTCAGCGAGTACCGGTGGGGCAACCCGCATGTGTATTTCGAGATCGACGCCCCGGACGCGTCGTCGGGCCAGAAGCGCCACTGGCTGATCGAGTGCGCCAGCACGAGCATCCTGAATCGGGCCGGCTGGAAGTTCAACATGCTCAAGCCGGGCGACACGGTGACGGTGATCGTGTCGCCGCTGCGCAACGGCGATCCGGCGGCGCTGCTCAAGCAGATTACGCTCGCCGACGGCCGGAAATTCACCAACGGGGCCGCCGCGGGGCGGGCCACGATCGAGTGAGGCCTGCCATGACACTCCGACTGATGGTTGCCACGCTCGCCGCGCTGGCGGCCGCCGCCGCGCCGCTCGTGGCGCAGGCGCCCGCCAAGGCGCCGGCAAAGGCGCCGGCGCGCCCCAGCATCACCGGATCCTGGGAAGGCTATCCCGTGCGGGGAGACGGCTTCGGCTCCGGCGTGCAGCCGAAAGTCCGCGTGGCCCCGCCGAAACCGGTGCCCGAAGCGCCGCTCCGGCAGCCGTACCTCGATCAGTGGCGTGAGCTGCAGAAGCAGAACCAGGAGCTCACACGCAAGGGGCTGCCGCCGCCCTCGTCCGGCATGGCGTGCATGCCGGAAGGCGTGCCCGGCATGATGGGCGCGACGTTCCCGATCGAGATTCTCGAAACGCCGGGGCAGGTCACCATCATCGAGGAAGCGTTCAACCAGGTGCGGCGTGTGTATCTCAACGAGGCGCCGCTGGCGCCGGAAGACGCCGAGCCGCGCTTTGCCGGCCACTCGACGGGGCGATGGGAGGGCGCGACGCTCGTCGTGACCACGGTGGGCGTCAAGGAGTCGGTCCGCTTCCGCAACGTGCCGCATTCGATGAAGATGCGCGTCACCGAGCGGTTGCGCATGGTCAGCGACGAGGTGCTCGAGAATCAGGTCACGATCGAGGACCCCGATTACCTCACCGGCCCGTGGACGTGGTCCTGGATGTACAAGCGGTGGCCCGGCTACAAGATCGAAGAGTACGTCTGCGACGACAACCGCTACTTCGAGGATCCCACGCTGAAATACCAGCGGCTCCGCGTCAACTGAAAGGCGAGAGGCATCTATGAGGCTGACCAGGTTCGTCGGGTTCGCGTGTGTGACCGCCGCTCTCGCGGCGTCGCTGGCGGCGGCAGACGGGCCGGCCACCAAGGTTGGCCTGTCCACCGCGGCCAAGGCGGCGCTGACCGCGCAGATGAACGAGGCGGTCAAGAAAGGCGACGCGCCGGCCATCGTCGAAATCGTCGTCGACCGCGACGGCGTGCTGTTCCAAGGCTCGTCCGGGCTGCCCGCCAACGCCATCTTCAACATCGCGTCGATGACCAAGCCGGTCACCTCGGTGGCGATCATGATGCTGGCCGAGCAGGGCAAGCTGAAGATCGACGATCCGGTGTCGAAGTACCTCGACGGCTACGACAAGCTGCAGGTCATCTCGAAGTTCAACGCCGCCGACGCGAGCTACGAGACCCGGCCGGCGAAGACGGTGATGACGATCCGCCATCTGCTGTCGCACACGTCGGGCATCGGCTACTCGTTCACCAACCCGATCGAGTACGCGCTGGTCAACAAGACGAAGAAGGGCGAGTGGGAGCTGCCGCTGCTCGACGACCCGGGCACGAAGTTCAACTACTCGGCCAGCACGCGCGTCCTCGGGTTCATCGTGGAGAAGGTGACCGGCTCGCCGCTCGAGCCGTGGTACCAGGAGCACATCTTCAAGCCGCTCGGCATGGGGGACACGTCGTGGGCGGTGGCGCCCGACAAGCAGGCGCGTCTGGCGCCGCAGTTCACGCGCGCCAACGGCAAGATGGAACCGCTGCCGAAGGCCACGGTGCCCTCCGCACCCACCGCGCCCTTCCGCGGCGACGGCGGCCTCTACTCGACGGTGGAGGACTACTCGAAGTTCGTCCGCATGCTGCTCAACGAGGGCACGCTCGGCTCGGCGAAGATCCTGAGCCCCGCATCGGTGAGGCAGATGGGGCAGAACGCGATGGGGTCGATCTTCGTCCAGCTCCAGCCGGACGCCGACAAGCAGCGCACGCGGCCGTTCCCGCTCGGCGCCGGCAAGGACAAGTTCGGCCTCGGCTTCCAGCTGGCCGCCGACGACCCCGGCACCAAGGGGTTCCGCAGCCCCGGGAGCATGAGCTGGGCCGGCATCTTCAACACCGAGTTCTGGGTGGATCCGGTGCGGAAAATCGGCGGCGTCCACATGATGCAGCTGCTGCCGTTCTACGACGAGGGCGCCATCCGCGCGCTGCGCGGGTTCGAAGGAACGGTCTACCGGGAGTTGAAGTAGCAGGCACGTTCACCAGGGGAGAAATGGCGATGGATTTTCGAGACAGAGCTCGTTGGACCACGGTCGCGCTCGCAGTCGGGTTCGCACTCGGACTGCCGTTGATCGCCGGCGCACAGCCGACGGCGCCGCGTGGGGTTCCCGAACCCTACACGCCGGCCAACGACGCCAAGGATCTGCGGGCGGTGCTCTTCAACTGGGAACGCAACATGGGCATGTTGAAGGGCCATGACGAACGCGACATGGTCGCCATGCTCGAGTACAAGGGCAAGGGCACGATCCAGGTGGACGGCCAGCCGTGCACGCTCACGAAATACCGCGTGAGCACCAACTACCAGACCTACAGCCAGCGGACGCAGGTCGGGTGCACCCGCGCCAACGGTCAGGCCTATTCGAACATCGAGGTCGTGAGCTGGCAGTACGCCTGGAACGAGGACGTCGCGGGCGCGGAGATCGCGGGGACCAAGGGCAAGGCGACGCCGGTGCCGGCCGCCGTGCAGGAGCGCCTGATCCGCCTGTGGGCAAGTCCGCAGGGCGCGCCCAAGGCTGCCGTGGCCGCCTTGACCGACAACTGGCTGCTCGGCGCCAACCCGGGCACGCTGCTCGCGGACGGCGTCAACAAAGTGCGTGAGACCTCGCTGGTGTGGGAAGGCGGGAAGCCCGTGATCACCTTCCCGATCCTGGGCGTGCCGGGCGCCATCGGCACGGCCACCCTCGACGCGAAGTACATGACCGAGAAGGTGGTGGTGAAGCAAGGCACGAACACCACCGAGTTCACCTACAGCGACTATCAGGACTGGAACAACCCGCTGAACAAGATCGAGGTGTTCTACGCCGGCAAGCTGGTCGAAAAGCGCAATGGCGCTCTGATTCGCGACATCACGACGGTCGAAACCGAGACGGGCAACGTCTACGTCGTGGCGCCGGTACCGGCCAGCGTGCGGGCGGCCATCAAGGTTGGATCGCCGCTGCCGAAGGGGGTGTTCGCGAAGACCGAGCCGCCGATCGACAAGACGATCCCGACGCCGCGGCTGGGCACGCACCCCGATCTGTCGGGCAACTGGAACTACAGCGACTGGATCGGCAACTACATGACCGGCGGCGGCCGCCGCCGCGCGCCGACGCAGGCCGCCGACGTCAACCGCCAGGACAACCAGACCTACGACTTCGAGCTCTACTCGCCGTCGCGGTTCGGCAACACCGGGCGTCCCGTCTACAAGCCGGAGCACTGGGACAAGGTGATCGAGCTCGACATGTGGACGAACAAATACGACCCGGTGATGACCTGCCAGCCGCTCGGCGTGCCGCGACAGGGTCCGCCGCGCCGGATCATCCAGTCGGAGAACGACGTGGTGTTCCTCTACGCCGGTGGCGATGCCGGCGGCGGCTACGGCGAGTATCGGGTCATCCCGACCGACAACCGCAAGCACGATCCGCAGCGCGCCATCGAGACGACGTACCTGGGCTACACCGTGGGACGCTGGGAAGGGGACACGCTGGTCCTCGACTCGATCGCGTTCGTCGACACGACGTGGCTTGGGCGCGGCGGCTTCTTCCACTCGAGCGACATGCGCGTGATCGAGAAGTTCACGCGCCAGGGGGACGTGCTCCTCTACGACGTCACAGTGGAAGATCCCGAGGTGCTCGCGGAGCCGTGGGTGATTCCCACGCGCATCGTCCGCAAGAACAGCAATCGCGACGCCGGCCTGCAGCGCGAGCGCGGCAACTGCGAGGTCTACGAGCTCGAAGACATCTCGTCGCAGATTCGCCACTAGCCGTTCGTCGCGTCAGATCCCGAGCTGGCCGATCCGGGCTACCGGAGCCCATCGGCCAGCTCGTTTTCGTTCTCGCCGCCTGTCGGGGTTCCAGCCACCCCTCCGGAAGTCCGACACCCCTGGCACACAAAACATTGGGATTTTCGACCTCCCGGAGGCCGACCCATCGGTACCGGCGTTGCACCGGCGTTGGGGGTCGGCGCCCGGACTCCCCCCAGAGGGTCGGCGTGTGCGCTCGCGACTGAGGATCAGATGCTCGAATTGTTGAAATTCGCCAGCTCGAAAGGTCAGAGCACGCAGGAGCAAACCGGAGCTCTTCACCTGCTGGTCACCCGTGCCGAGCAGGAGCGGACCGCGCTGCAGGCCATCCTCGACCTCCTCGCCCAACGCGACGGACAGGTGTTGACCCTCGCGCGCCAGGTGCAGGACGCCGCCGACAAGATGACGTCGCTGACCTCTCGGCTGGACGGCATGGCCGAGCGCATCACCGAGCTGGATGGGCACGCGAGCGACATCGACGCGCTCGACGCGCGCCTCGACACGCTGAACGACATCGCGCACGGTGCCGAGCGGCAGGTGCAGGACGCCATCGGCGCCGGCAGCGAGCTGCAGAAGCAGCGCCACACGCTCGAGCAGGTGTCCGCCCAGGCCACCAAGCTTCAGGGCTTTGCCGACACCGTCGAGCAGCGCATCTACGCGCTCGAGGCGCTGTCGGACCAGGTGTCGCAGAAGACGAAGACGCTCGAGCATCAGCAGCAGGTGGTGGAACACGCGGTGGTGCAGTCGAACCGCGTGTCCGAGATGGTGTGGTCGATGGACACCCAGCTCAAGACCATGTCGAGCGGGCTGGAGCGTCTGAGCACCGCCGAGCAGGCGATCGAGCGCACCGAGAAGATGGCGGCCGAGGCCGCGTCGCGGCTGACGGCGATGGCCGCCGCCCGGCAGGACGCCGAGCGCGATCTCACCGCCTTCAAGGCCGACGTCAAGCAGCTGATGGACGCGCTGGCGGCGCGGACCGCGGCGCTCGACGACCGGAAAGCGGAGTTCGAGAGTTTCGAGGCGCGGGCGCGCGGGCTGCAGGAATCGCTGACGCGCGCGGAAACGCGGATGTCGTCGATGGCGGCGCTCGACAAGCAGATGAACGCGGTGACGCGCCAGACCGAGTCGATCGCGCGCCGGTTCGAGACGCTGTCGTCGCAGGCCGAAGCGCTCGGCCGGAAGCAGGACGTGTTCGAGGGGCTGCGCGCGCAGCTCTCCCACGCGAGCGACCTCGCCAAGCAGGCCGGGCGGCAGATGGAGGCGCTGCAGCAGAACCAGCGGTCGCTCAACGACCTGCGCCGCGATCTCAAGGAGCTGACGGCGTCCTACACCTCCGTCACCCAGCTCCGCGATCGGCTGCAGACCGAGCGCGAGGCGCTGGAGGCCTTCGGCGAGCGCATGTCGGCGATGTCGAGCCGCGCCGTCGAGCTCGACGCGAAGATGAAGACCGTCGTCGATCAGCTCGGGCTGATCGAGCAAGGTTCCGCCAAGGCGGCCGAACTGGGCCGGAACGTTCAGAGCCTCGACCAGCACCTCGAGGCCGTGGAGACGCGCCTGCCCGTGCTCAAGGACGTGGAGACGCGCCTCGATCGGCTCAACGCCGTCAGCGCCGACGTGGACACCCGCCTGCAGGAACAGAACGCGCGGCGCGGAGAAGTGGACGCCATCAAGGCCCAGTGCGACGAGCTCGGCGAGCGCGTGGTCGAGGCGCAGCACCGCCTCGAGACGGTCCGCTTCGCGCAGGCCCGCCTGGCGCCGATGACAACCGCCATGGATCGCCTCGAGCACCGGATCGGCGCCGCGGCGACGCAGATCGAGAGCTTGTCGCGCGACGAAGCGGCGATGGTGGCGCAGGAGCAGCGCTTCCTCGAGCTCGTGGACGCCAGCCGCGGGGTGGCGGCGCAGGTGGCCGAGCGCGCGCACGACATGAAGCGCATGTCCGACGCCGTGAGCCGGGCGACCCACGAAAAAGACGCCCTGATGACGGCGCTCGCCGACGTGCAGCGCCGTCAGGAGGCCGCGCTCGAACAGGTGCAGGCCACCGAGGGGCAGCTGGCCCGCGCCGAGGCGCTGCTGGCGCGCATCGAGGAACGCCAGGCGCAGGCCGCGGTGAGTGAGACGCGCGTGGCCGCCGTCGAGTCGCGGTGTCTCGACATCGTCCGCCTGGGGGAGGAGATGGAGCGCCGGGTGCAGTCCATCACCGAACGCGGTGAGCAGGTGCAGGCCGTCAAGACGGAAGTGGAAGGCATCTACGCCGTGTGCGAGCGGACCAAGTCCGATCTCGCGTACGTCGCCGACCGCCGCGCCGAAATCTCGGGGCTGCGCGTGACGACCGACGCGCTCCTGTCGCAGACGGACGCGGCCAACCAGCGCCTCGCGTCGCTGAACACCAAGATGACGCTGCTCGACGCCGTGCAGGACAAGGCCGAGGCCGTGGCCGGGCTGCTCGACGACGTGCGCGCCGCCTACGACCAGCTGGCCGAGCGGCACGCCGCGGTGGGACAGGTGGCCGACAAAGTGACCCGCCTGGTGAAGAACCTGGACGCGCGGAAGCCGCGCCCCGAAGCCGAGACCGAGGCGGTAGCCTAGCTGAACAAGGCCAATATTTGATCCGGTCCAAATTTTGAACTAATCTTCGTCGGCGTGTCCGCCGACCCGGCCGATCTTCTTCGTCAGCACGGCATCCAGGTCACGGCCCAGCGATTGGCCGTCCTGCGTGCCGTCGCTGGGCAGCCTCACATCACGGCCGACGGCGTGGCCGAAGTGGTGCGGGCCGAGATCGGCGCCATCTCCCGTCAGTCCGTCTACGACGCCCTCGGCCTGCTCGCCGAGAAGGGGCTGCTCCGGCGCATCCAGCCGGTCGGCTCACCAGCCCGCTTCGAAAATCGCGTCGGCGACAACCACCATCATCTGATCTGCCGGATCTGCGGCCGCGTGGTCGACGTGGACTGCGCGGTCGGATCGGCCCCCTGCCTGACCGCGGCCGACGACCAGGGCTTCGAGATCGACGAGGCCGAGGTCGCGTACTGGGGCCGCTGTCCCGATTGCCTGGCGCACGCCAGGAACTCCCCAACTCAGTAGAGGTCAACGTCAATGAGCAACGAAGCGAAGTGCCCGTTCTCGGCCAAAACCATCAGCGGCCAGACCAATCGCGACTGGTGGCCGAATCAGCTGAACCTGAACGCCCTGCACACGAACCACCCGTCGGGCAATCCGATGGGCGAGGCGTTCGACTACGCCAAGGAGTTCAAGTCGCTCGATCTCGCCGCGGTGAAGAAGGACATCGAGGCGCTGATGACGAACTCGCAGGATTGGTGGCCGGCGGACTTCGGCCACTACGGCGGGCTCTTCATCCGCATGGCGTGGCACGCCGCCGGTACCTATCGCATCCACGACGGCCGCGGCGGCGCGGGCTCGGGGCAGTTGCGCTTTGCGCCGCTCGGGAGCTGGCCCGACAACGCGAATCTCGACAAGGCGCGCCGTCTGATCTGGCCCGTGAAGCAGAAGTACGGCCGGAAGATCTCGTGGGCCGACCTGATCGTCCTCACCGGCAACGTGGCGCTCGAGTCGATGGGGTTCAAGACGTTCGGCTTCGCCGGCGGCCGCAAGGACGTGTGGGAGCCGGAGCACG
>Ga0207648_10005402_pt1 | contig 12881 bp, 10 predicted proteins | sample KBSMisM32_FD_184310 | JGI IMG/M metagenome (GOLD analysis project Ga0207648, IMG submission 184310) | Miscanthus rhizosphere microbial communities from Kellogg Biological Station, Michigan, USA - KBS Miscanthus M3-2 (SPAdes) (version 2) | ecosystem: Host-associated > Plants > Roots >...
ACTTCGCGATCGCCGACATCATCACCGGCGGCAAAATGGAGTTCGGTGTCGGCCGCGGCACCGTTCCTCGCGAGGCGTGGGCGCTCGGCACCGTCGTGGCGAGCGGTGACAACGAGATGTCCGCAGAGCACGACCGCATCAACCGCGAGATCTTCGAAGAGTCGATGGAGGTCATCAAGCTCGCCTGGTACGAGGAGCGGTTCAGCTACCGCGGCAAGCATCTGGTGCTGCCGCCCGACGATGTGCCGGACCGCGGCACGATGGTCAACGACCTCACCCTCATCCCGAAGCCGCTTCGGCATGTCGACATCTACCAACCGGTCACGTCGCCGGAGACCATCGAGTACGTCCCGAAGGCCGGGCACAAGGCGGTGTACTGGTTGCAGAACGCCGACAGTCAGAAGCAGAAGTGGGATCGCTACGCGGAGATCCGCGAGGCGTGCGGCACGCCGGTCGGCCCGGGTGAGGACCGCTGTCTCGTGCTCAACCTCCATGTCGCCGCCACCCGCGAAGCGGCATTGGTGAAGGGTCGTCCCGGCCAGGACGAGTTCAACAAGTTCCTCTCGCCGTACGGCAGGTTCAGCAGCTATCGCAATCCCGACGGCTCGAAGGTGGCGTTCAACCACTGCCCGACCGTCGAGGAGAGCAACGCCCAGAAGATCCAGATCGTCGGATCGATCGACGACGCCGTCGACGCCATCGGCTACTGGCGCGAACTGCTCGACCTCAAGCACATCTGCTTCTTCCTCGACTACCCGGGCTTGACCCGCGAGGAGATGGTCGAGCAGATGCACCTCGTTGCCGAAGAGGTCTTCCCCCGTCTGGGCGAACCGATCGAGCGCCGCCCACTGACCGGCTCGCCGCTGGTGTGAAAGCCCTGACGCCCGCAGCGCAAGAACTGGCCGACGACGGCTATCTGCTGCTGCCCGCGTTTGCCGAGCCTCACGCCCATCTCGACAAGGCGTTCCTCGCCGAACGCGTCGAGAACAGGACCGGCGACCTGCTGGGAGCGATCCTGGCCATGGAAGCGGCGCGCGACACGATCACCGTCGCCGACACGATCGAACGTGCCGAACGGGCGGCGCGCCTGATGGCGCTGAACGGATGCACGGCGATCCGCACCCACGTCGATCTGTGCCTGGCGGCCAGGTTGACGTCGGTCGAGGCGCTGCTCGAAGTGAGGAGCCGGCTGTGCGAGCTCGTCGAGATCCAAGTTGCGGTGCTCGCCGCATGTCCGGTGATCGGCGTCGCCGGCGCCGATCAACGAGCGCTGGTGCGTGAAGCCGTGGCAATGGGCATCGACGTGATCGGCGGTTGTCCGCATCTCGAGGAGGACCCCGCCGAATCGAACGACACGCTGCTGTCGTTGGCCGCCGAGGCGGGGCTGCCCGTCGACCTCCACACCGACGAGACGCTGAACCCGAAGATGCTCGCGCTCGAAGACCTCGCCGAGCGCGTGCTCGCCACGGGCTTCCCTCATCCGGTCGCCGCGAGCCACTGCGTGTCGTTGTCGTTGCAGACCGAGCAGCGCCAGCGCGAGGTCGCCGAGAAGGTTGCCGCGGCGGGTATCAGCGTGATTGCGCTCCCCCACACCAACCTGTTCCTCCAAGGCCGCGACAACCAGGTCGCCATGCCACGGGCCGTCACAGCCGTGAGGGCGTTGCGCTCCGCCGGCGTCACGATCGCTGCCGGCGCCGACAACTTGCAGGACCCGTTCAATCCCGTCGGCCGGGCCGATCCGTTGGAGACCGCCGGCCTGATGATCATCGCTGCCCACGTGCTGCCCGACGATGCCCTTCACATGGTGACCGATGCCGCGCGAACCGTGATGGGATTGCCGCCCACCGCGGACCAAGTCGCCGTTCGCGCGGAGAGCGTCCGCGAGGCGATCGCGTTCGGTCCGACAGACCGCGTCGTCGTGCAGTGCGGCGTCAGCTCGGTAACACAGCGTTAACGCGATCGCGCCGGAGCCATCTCGGTCGCTGCCCTACACTCCGTCGCCATGGGGAGCGAGCATGGTCGACTCGTCGGTAGACGTGCACTGATCACCGGCGCGGCGCGTGGAATCGGCGCCGAGATCGCTGCCACGTTCCACCGCGAAGGTGCCGAACTGGCCCTGCTCGACATCGACGTCGACCGGCTTCGGGCGACGGGTGATGCGCTCGGTGCCTCGGTCTATGGCGTCGACCTGGCCGACACCGAAGCAACCGTCGAGGTCGTTCACCGCGCTATCGACGACCTTCACGGGCTCGACATCCTCGTCAACAACGCGGGCATCTTGAAGATGGCTCCGTTGATGGAGATCGACCCCGCCGACTGGGACCTCACGTTCGCCGTCAACGTGCGCGCCATGCTGGTCACGACGCAGGTCGCGGCCAAAGCGATGATCCCGAACGGCCGGGGCACGATCATCAACATGGCCAGCATGGGTGGCAAGGTCGGCGCCCCCAACCAGGCTCACTACGCGGCGTCGAAGGCGGCGGTGATCTCGCTGACGCAGGTCGCGGCCAAGGAGCTCGGGGTGCACGGCATCACCGTGAACTGCATCTGTCCGGGCTACGTGCTGACCGAGATGGGCGCGGCAACTCGAACCGACGCGATGATCAAGGAATGGTCGGCGAAGTCGCCCTTGGGCCGCCTGGCCGAGCCCTCCGACGTCGCCAACATGGCGTTGTTCCTGGCGTCCGACGAGGCGTCGTACTGCACGGGACAGGCCATGAACGTGACAGGTGGCATGGTGATGCATTGAGCGCCGAACCGAATCTCGAGCACCGCCCCGATGGGGCTACGGTGGAGCCGATGGGCGAGGTAGGGGATACTCCTGCATTGAGTTTCAACAGGGTGTCGATGGTCTTCCCCGACGGCACCCAGGCGCTGCGTGAGACCACCTTCGACGTGCGCGAGGGCGAGTTCGTGACGATCGTCGGCCCTTCGGGTTGCGGCAAGAGCACGCTCTTGCGTATCGCCTCCGGCCTCACCAAGGCGACCGGCGGATTCGTGTCACTCGATCGCACCAGCATCGGCTACGTGTTCCAGGACGCCACCCTGCTGCAGTGGCGCACGATCCAGAAGAACGTCGAGCTGCTGGCCGAGCTGGAGAACATGCCGGGGCCCGAGCGACGGCGTCGTGCAGACGAGGCCATCGAGCTCGTTGGTCTGACGGGGTTCGAGAAGAAGTACCCGAAGCAACTCTCCGGCGGGATGAAGATGCGCGCCTCGCTGGCCCGCTCGCTGGTGCTCGACCCGAAGGTCTTCTTGTTCGACGAACCGTTCAGCGCGGTCGACGAGATCACACGCGAACGCCTCAACGACGAAGTCATCGCCCTGTTCCAGCGCAAGGGCTTCGCCGGGTTGTTCATCACCCACTCGATCAGCGAGGCCGTGTTCTTGTCCACGCGGGTGTTGGTGATGAGCTCCCGGCCCGGTCGTATCGTCGGCGACTTCGAGGTGCCGTTCGACTACCCGCGTTCACCGGATCTCCGGTTCGATCCCGACTTCGCGGTGCTGTGCGGCAAGGTGTCGGCTGAGCTGAGAGGAGCCCACGTATGAACACGACGACGACGTCGGTTGCCGGCCCGGACGAGATCGAAGCTCCACTCGTCGCGCCGGCCAGCGACGAGATCGCCGAGCCACGCACCCCGAGGCGCCTGCGCAAGAGCCAGATCATCGCGCCGGTGGCCCTGCTCTTCATCTTCATCGCGCTCTGGTACATGATGCACTACTGGGGTTTGCGCTTCTTCTTCGACAAGGACGGCGAGCGCCTGATTCCCACTCCCCTGCAGGTCTGGGATCAGACGATCATGCATCCGATCGCCCGCAGGCGATACATCGAAGGCATCAAGTGGACCGGCATCGTCGCCTTCGGCGGATTGGCGATCACGATCGTGATCGGCTGCAGCCTGGCCGTGATGATGTCGCAGGCGAAGTGGATGGAGAGCGCGGTCTATCCGTACCTCGTGGCCTTGCAAGCGATTCCCGTGCTGGCCGTCATCCCGTTGATCTACTCGGTGTTCGGCGGCGGTCTCACCCCGCGGTTCTTCGTGTGCATCATGATCGCCTTCTTCCCGATCGTCACCAACACCCTGTTCGGACTGAACTCGGCCGACCCGGGTCAACACGATCTGTTCACGTTGCGCAACGCGTCGCGGCGGACGCGCCTCATGAAGCTGCAATTCCCTTCGGCGCTGCCCTACATCTTCACCGGCTTTCGCATCTCGGCCGGATTGTCGGTGATCGGCGCTGTCGTCGGCGAGCAGTTCTTCCGAGCCGGCAGCAAGCCGGGCGTCGGCATCGTGATGGACATCTATCGAGTCAAGGGGATCTACGCACCGCTCTACGGCGGCGTCATCATCGCCTGCCTGCTCGGCATCTTCACCTTCTTGCTGTTCGGCTGGATCCAACGTCTCGTCATCGGCAAGTGGTACGAGGCAGGCAAGCGCAACTAGTGAGCAGCCTTCACATCAGATCGTCAGCGTGAACAAACCAATACAAGGGAGAGAAACAAACATGAAGAACCGACGCAGCAAATCGCTGCTCAGCCTCGCCATCGGCGTGTCGCTCGTCGCAGTCGCCTGCGGTAGCGACAGCAACAGCAGTAGTGCGACGACGGCGGCCGCACCGACGACCGCCGCGGCGGCGACGGCGACCACCGCTGCGGCACCGGCGACGACGGCTGCCACGTCCGCCACCGAGGCCACAACCGCGGGGACGTCTGGGGGCGGGACGGCAGCAACCAGCCTGAAGGGGGTGTGCCCGGACACCGTTGTGTTGCAGACCGACTGGATGCCCGAAGCAGAGCACGGCTTCATCTATCAGATGGTCGGCGCGGGGTACACCATCGACTCGGCCAAGGCCTACGTGACCGGCCCGCTGATCGATCAGGACGGCAAGGACACCGGAGTCAAGATCCAGATCCGCTCCGGCGGTGCGGCACAGCACTTCGACAGCCCGACGACCATCATGTACAACAACGAGGACACGCTTCTCGCCTTCATCTACACCGACGAGGCCATTCAGAACTCGGCCACCAAGCCGAGCGTGGCGATCGAGTCGGGGTTCAACAAGAACCCGCAGATGATCATGTGGGACCCGGCCGTCTATCCCGACATCAAGGGCATCGCCGATCTCGGCAAGACCGACATCAAGATCCGCTACTTCGGTGGCGCGGCGTACATGGACTTCCTCACCAGCACGGGCGTGCTGAAGCCGAGTCAGGTCGACGGGTCGTACCAGGGTGACCCGAACCTGTACATCACCGACGAGGGCAAGGCCGCCCAGCAGGGCTTCGGTTCCGCAGAGCCGTACCTGTACGCCAACGTCTACCCGACGTGGAAGAAGCCGGTGAAGTACCAGTACATCAACGACATCGGATGGAACAACTACGCCGAGTCGATCGCCACGAAGCCGGAGAACGTCACGAAGTACGCCGACTGCTTCAAGCTGCTGGTGCCGATCATCCAGCACGCCAGCGTCGACTACATCAACGACCCGGCCCGCACCAACGCGATCATCCTCGACGCCGTTGCCAAGTTCGGTGGCGACTTCGGTTGGACGTACGACCAGGGCACGGCCGACTACGCCGTGAAGACGATCAAGACGGACGGCCTGGTTGCCAACGGCGCCGACGGTGTGATGGGCAAGTTCGACAGCGCTCGCGTTGCCGACCTCATCACCAAGGCGGTCCCGGTCTACACAGCGCAGGACAGCCCGCCGAAGGCCGGCTTGACTCCTGACGACATCGTCACGAACCAGTTCATCGACGACTCGATCCATCTGTAGATCGAACAGCACGACGAGGAGGGCGCCGGCCATTGGTCGGCGCCCTTCGTCGTTGTCGGCGCACTACTCCACGGCTCGGTCGAGGACCACCTGCAGCAACACGTTGGCCCCGGCCTCCACGTCTTCGGGCGAGGTGTACTCGGCGATGTTGTGCGACAACCCAGCGAGGCTCGGCACGAACACCATCGATGTCGGACACACCCGGGCCAACATCTGCGCGTCGTGACCGGCGCCCGACGGCATGCGTCGGGTCGAGTGGCCCAGCCGCTGTGCGGTGGACTCGACGAGATCGATCATCGAGGCATCGAACTCGACCGGTTCGAAACGAGCGAGCGGCCGCATCGACACGTCGCAGCCCTCGTCCGCAGCGCAGGTCGTGCACGCGGCGAACGCTTCGCTCTCGGCATGTTGCAGCACCGCCTCGTCGGTGTTGCGAAGGTCGATGCTGAACACCACCTTCGATGGCACGACGTTGACGAGATTGGGGGTGACGTCGAGCCTGCCGACGGTCGCGACCTGCGGTGCCCCGAAGTAGCCGGCGATCGAACGGATCTCGTGGATGACGCGTGCGGCGACGGCCAACGCGTCGTGGCGCATGTGCATCGGCGTGGTGCCGGCGTGGGCCGACTGCCCGGTGACGGTGATCTCCGTCCACGAGATGCCCTGCACACCGGTGACCACACCGATGGTGATGTCCTCGTCCTCGAGCACGGGACCCTGTTCGATGTGCAGCTCGGCGTAGGCATGCGGGAATGCTGCCGCGGGCACGGGTGTGGGACCGGCATAGCCGATCTTCGACAACTCGTCGCCGAGGCGGGCGCCGTCATCGGCGGCCAGCACGTCGAGCGCGGCCTCGACCGCCAGTCCTCCGACGTAGACGAGGCTGCCGAGCATGTCGGGAGCGAAGCGGCTGCCTTCTTCGTCGGTGAAGAACGCGACCTGGATCGGTCGCCGCGTGACCAGGTCGTGCTGGGCGAGCGTCTCGACGATCTCCAGGCCGGCGAGCACACCGAGGTTGCCGTCGAAGCGCCCCCCGGTCTTCACGGTGTCGATGTGCGAACCGACCATCACCGCGGCCGCCGAGGGATCGCTGCCGGCACGCGTCGCGACCACGTTGCCGATGGCATCGATCGACACTTCCATCTCCAGATCGCGCATCCACGACACCACGAGATCGCGCCCCTGGCGATCGAGGTCGGTCAGGGCAAGGCGGGCGCAGCCACGCTCGCCGTTCGGGCCGTGCACGGCACCGATCTCACCCAGTTCCTCCAGCCGCTGCCACAACCGTTTGCCGTCGATTCGTAGGTCTTGCCATGCGTTCATGGTCATCGTCCGAAGTCGAATGTCGAGATCTCGCGCAACGCCTCGCAGAACGACGTCACGGAGCCTTCGAACAGCTCTTTACCGTGTTCAGCGGTCGCCGCGGTCGGGTCGCCGATGATCCCGTCCGGATGGAAGTCGTTCGACAGCCATCCGAAGCTGACCCGGCCACCGAAGCGCACGTAGGTGTTGTCGGCGAGCTTGTCGGGCACGCGTCGCACCGCGGTGCTCATGTCGCACAACTCGGGCGCGAGGTGCAACATGATCGACGTCTCCTCGGTGCCGCCGTGGACTCCCATTCCGAGTTCGCTCGCCGGCGATGTGCCGCCCTGATCGACCGGCATACCCGGGTGAGCGAGGAACGTCATCAAGCCGTGCTTCAGGCGCAGCTCGCGGTTGGCGACGCTGAGCAGCGAGCTGTTGCCGCCGTGACCGTTCAAGAAAACGAGGCGCTTGGCCGCGGTGGTGGCCACGCATCGACCGATGTCGTCGAGCACGGCCAGCAAGGTCGTTGCCGACAACCACACCGTGCCGGGCGACCAGGCGTGCTCGTTCGATTTGGTGAACTGCAGTGTCGGCAGCAACCACACGTCGAGCTCGTCACCCACCTGGGTCACCGCTGCTTCGGCCACGGCAGTTGCGACCACGGAATCGGTGCTCAGCGGCAGATGCGGGCCGTGCTGTTCGATCGCCCCGAGCGGCTGGACGATGATGCTGCGCTCCGTCAGCCGGTGGGTCACCTCCGGCCCGGACAGGTTCGGGAAGTAGCGGTCAGTGGCGGTCACGAGGGCACGTTACCCGCAGCGCCGTGCGGCCCAAGCGTGACCGGACCCTTGGGCCACAATGGCTGTGTGCCGACCACCGACTACGACGCCATGGTGATCGGCGCAGGACACAACGGGCTGGTGTGCGCCGCCTACCTGGCCCGCGCCGGGTTGCGCACGTTGCTGGTCGAAGCACGCAGTTCGGTCGGTGGCACGGCGTCGAGCGAATCGTTCGGTGGTGGACGGGTCAACGTCTGCAACTGCGACCACCTGACGTTTCGCACCACGCCGATCATCGACGAGCTGGGCCTCGCGGAACACGGGCTGCGCTACGTCGATCTCGACCCGGCACAACGCAACATGCCGTGGGACGGTTTGGCGTGGTCGAGCTTCTACGACGTCGAGGGCACCGTCGACTCGCTGGCGCACACGTATCCGACAGAGGTCGACAACTACCGGAGGTACCTCGCGGCGGCAATCCCCGCGTCGAAGATGGTGCTCGACAACGCCAACGATCCACCCTCGCTCACCACGATCGGCAAGAAGGTGTGGGCGCGACGAGGCAAGGGAGCCGTCACCCTCTTGCGGTGGAGCCGGCGCAGTGCCGCCGACATCATGCGCGAGTACTTCACGACCGAGGCCCTGCGCGGGCCGGCGATGGTGACCGGCCCGATGGTGTGGGGCGTATCGCCCGAGCTCGCCGGAACCGGTCTTGGCGCGCTGACCTACGCGATGCGACATGTCGCCCACGTCGGTCGCCCGATCGGCGGAAGCGGGATGCTGCCGGAGAGCTTGCGACGCGCATTCGAGGCCGCCGGCGGCACCTTGCAACTGAACACGAAGGTCGCCCATCTCACGTGCGAGGGCGAATCGATCCGCGGGATGGTCTGCACCGACGGCACCGAGGTGACGGCCGGCATCGTCGTCTCGGCCTGTAATCCCCACGACACCTTCGTCGCATGGTTGAAAGACCCACCGGCGCAGGCACGCCCTCTGGTGGACCGCTGGCGATCGATACCGCAAGACGACGGCTACGAGTCGAAGATCGATGCGATCGCCGATCGGCCACCCGAGCTGTCCGACGGATCGGCGATCGGTGCGACCGTCGTCATCTCGCCGTCGCTCGCCGAGATCGACCGCGGCCACGCTCTCATGCAGCGCGGCGAGGTGCTCGACCGACCGGGAATGTTGGTCAACTCGCCCTCCCAGGTCGACCCGACGGTTGCACCTCAAGGGCGTCACGTGTTCAGCCTCGAGGTCCTCTACACGCCGTACGCCTTGACCGGCGGCTGGGCCGACGATCGCGAACCGAGGAGGTGGCTCGACCGCGTCGGGACGCAGTTGCAGCCGGGCTTCGTCGATTCGCTGGTCGAGTGGCGAGCGATGACACCGGATCGCTACGAGCGCGAGTTCCACCTACCGCACGGTCATGCGACGAGCTTTGCCGGCGGCCCGCTGGCCGCACTGCACAACAAGAATCCGGAGCTGACGCGATACGAGACCGCGGTGAAGGGTCTGTACATCACCGGCGCGGCGACGTTTCCCGGCGCCGGGATCTGGGGCGCGAGCGGCCGGAACGCGGCCCTTCGCATCCTGCAGGGCGTGGGTGCGACCTAGGTTGGCCCAGCGGGGTCCCGGGTACGCTGCCCGTATGAGTGAATACCTTCTCCCCGACCTCGCCTACGACCCCGGTTCACTCGAGCCGCACCTGCGCGGCGAGATCGTCGAGCTCCACCACGACAAGCATCACGCCGCCTATGTGAAGGGTGCGAACACCGCGCTGGAGAAGTTGGCCGAGGCTCGTTCGTCGGGCAACTTCGACGCACTCGTCGGTCTGGAGAAGACGCTGGCCTTCAATCTCGGCGGTCATGTCCTGCACTCGATGTACTGGGCCAACCTGTCGCCTGACGGTGGCGACAAACCCGTTGGCGATCTCGCCTCGGCGATCGACGAGCACTTCGGATCGTTCGATGCCTTCCGTGCCCACTTCAGTCAGGCGACGACGCTCGTTCAGGGTTCGGGCTGGGGCATCTTCTCGTGGGAGCCCATCGGCCGCCGCCTGATCATCGAACAACTCGAGGCTCATCACGAGAACACCACGCTCGGTGCCGTGCCGCTGCTCGCGATCGATGCCTGGGAGCACGCCTACTACCTGCAGTACCAGAACCGTCGTGCCGACTACGTCGAGGCGATCTGGAACGTCATCAACTGGGCCGACGTGGCAAGAAGGTTCGCCGCGGCGAGAACCAGCTAGGCCAGCGTTTGACGACTGCGGCCCCTATGCGGGTCCGCAAACACCAAACGCAAGGTGCATTGACAGTTGTTCACGCATCCTTGACGGCCCACTCGCGCTTGGCGACGGGGGGCTTGTCGCTCCACGGGAAGTTGATCCACAAGTCGGTGCGCTTCCACACGTAGTCGCACTTCACGACCGAGTGGCTCTTCTCGTAGAGCACGGCCGTGCGCACCTCGGCCACCTTGCCCTCGCAGAACTGCTGCACGCTGCGCAGCGTGTGTCCGGTGTCGGCGACGTCGTCGGCGATGAGGATGCGGGCGTGGCTGACATCGACGAAATCGGGCGCCGGCGGCAGGATGCGCGGCACCTCGAGGCGTTCGTCGACGCCCGTGTAGAACTCGACGTTCATGGTGTAGACGTTCTTCACCGACAGCGCGTATCCCATGGCGCCACCGATCAGCAATCCGCCGCGGGCGATCGCCAGGATCATGTCGGGCTCGTAATCGTCGGCGACCATCTGCGACAGGTCCCGCGATGCCTCGCCGAACATCTCCCAGGACATGATTTCGCGCTCACTCACCACGTCGGCCAACCTAGCCGACGGAATCTTGGCGTTGCCTAAAGACAGATGTCGGCAGGCCGAACGGGCACCCGGTGCAGGTCCTTTCCGATCGCATCACGAATCGCGGCAACAATCGCCGGCGTCGACGAGATGCAGGGAGGCTCGCCGACGCCCTTCGCGCCGAGCGGTGCCATCGGATCGGGATGCTCGACCATTGCGGCGACGACCGGCGGCATGTCGAGCATCGTCGGCAGGAGGTAGTCGGTGAAGCTGGCGTTGCGGACGTGGCCGTCGGTCAGGACGATCTCCTCCATCAGGGCGAGGCCGAGGCCTTGGGCGATGCCACCTTCGATCTGGCCGGTCACGCTCATCGGATTGAGGGCGACGCCGACATCCTGCGCAGTGGCGATCTGCACGACCTTGACGAGCCCGAGATCTGGATCGACGTCCACCACAGCGCGATGAGCGACGAAGGCGAATGCGGTGTGGCAGTTCCCGTGGCCGTTCTCGTCGAGCTCCTCGGTCGGGCGGTGATGGTGCTCGAAGGTCTCCTCGAACACAGTGCCGGCGCCGGCCTCCGCAACGGACACTCGCAACGCTCCCAATGTGTCGACGACGTCCCGGCCGTCGATCGCCAGTCGCACGGGCTCGACCCCGTAACGGGCACCGACGTGTTCGAACAGGCGCTCGCGCACCAGCCTGCAGGCACCGTCCACCGCGCCGCCGCTCATCCACGTCTGCCGCGACGCCGACGTCGATCCGGCAGAACCGATGGTGGTGTCGATCGGTTCGAGCACGACATCGTCCACTCCGAGCACGGTACGGGCGATCTGTTGAGCCAGAACGACGAAGCCCTGCCCGACCTCCGACGTCGCGAACTTCAACGACGCCACACCGTCGACGAGTCGACAGCGGGCGGTCGAGTAGTCGTCGAAGCCTTCGGAATACATCAAGTTCTTGATCGACACTCCCCAGCCGATGCCGCGACGGATGTGCGACGCGTCGGCGGTCAGGCCGGCACCGCCGGGAAGGTGCATCGGGTCACCGTCGAGACCGCCCACCGGCGTGTCGGGCAACGGGAGCTCCGACGTGACCCGAATGCATTCGGCAACCGGCGCGACGTTCTCGATGACCTGACCGGTGATCAGGGAGTCGCCGGTCTCCATGGCGTTGAGCAGTCGGATCTCGACGGGATCCAGCCCGCACGCCGCAGCCAACTTGTCCATCTGTCCTTCGTGGGCGAAACACGCCTGCACCACACCGAACCCGCGCATCGCCCCGCACGGCAGGTTGTTGCTGCGGACGGCATAGCCGTCGACGGTTGCGTTGACACACTTGTACGGACCTTGCGTGTGAGTGACTGCGTTGATGAGCACGGCCGACGACGTCGACGCGTACGCGCCGCCGTCGAGCACGACTCGGGCCTCGACGCGCTGCAACCTTCCCTGCGCGGTCGCGTGGTGACGCATCCAGATCTTGGCCGGGTGGCGGTGCACATGGCCGACGAAGCTCTCCTCGCGGCTGTACGCGATCCGCACGGCCCGGCCCGTGCGCAGCGCAAGCAGGCAGGTGTGGACCTGCAGGCTGATGTCCTCTCGAGCGCCGAACGCGCCGCCGACACCCCCGAGCGTCAGACGCACCTTGTCCGGGGCAAGGCCGAGACAGGCGGCGATCTGCGCCCGGTCCTCGTGCAGCCACTGTGTGGCGATGAACAGCTCCACGCCCGCCCCGCCGGGATCGGGCAGCGCCAGGGCCGCTTCCAGCCCGAGGAAGGCCTGGTCCTGCATCCCCACTTCGTACGTTCCCTCGACGACCACCTCACCGACCAGCGACTGGTCGCCGGTGACGATGCGTTGACGACGGATGATGTTGCCGTCGGGATGGATCGGCGGGTGGCTGCCGTCGATCGCCCGTTCCGGATCGGTGAGGGCCGGTAGCACCTCGTACTCGACAACGATCGCGGCGAGCGCCCGGCGACAGGTCTCCGGGTGGTCGGCGGCGACTGCCGCGATCGGCTCGCCGACGTAACGGACGACATCGGACGCGAAGACGGGTTGGTCGCTGCTGATCAAGCCGTACGTGGACTTGCCGGGAACGTCGGACGCGGTGACGATCGCGGCCACACCGTCGACCTTCCAGGCCGGCGTCACGTCGATGCGCACGATCCGGGCGGACGGATGCGGTGATCGCAGTGTCGCTCCCCACAACACGCCGTCCGAGG
>Ga0207648_10005403_pt1 | contig 12879 bp, 13 predicted proteins | sample KBSMisM32_FD_184310 | JGI IMG/M metagenome (GOLD analysis project Ga0207648, IMG submission 184310) | Miscanthus rhizosphere microbial communities from Kellogg Biological Station, Michigan, USA - KBS Miscanthus M3-2 (SPAdes) (version 2) | ecosystem: Host-associated > Plants > Roots >...
CGCACATCCAGGACATCTGCGACCGGCTCGCCAAGGCCGGCTTCCTGGCGCTCGCCCCAGACCTCTACCACGGCAAGACGACGACTGCTCCCGACCAAGGCACGGACATGGGAGCGACGCGAGCCTGGGACGGGTGAGCTCAGCGCCGGACCTGTCGCGTCGCGAGCTCAACCAGGCCGAGGGCCGGGATCTCTCCCGGCCCTCGGCCTGGCGCATGATCCAAACCGGGCTTACGACTTCGGCGGATGCGCGACGACCCGCACCGCGGTCAGCGCCGGAGGCGTCCCCTGAGCGGTGAGATCTGCCTTGCACGCTCGGGCCTGGGCGAGCAGCCGGTCGCCGACGGCAAGGTCGCTGACCAGCTTCTTGCCGTTCCGGCGGACCTGCGTGGTGGCATCCATTGCCAGCGTCGCCGTGCCGAGCTTCGTGTAGGCGCGAGCCCACCGATTGCCATGCTCCACGTCGATGCCGAGAGACGCGGCACTCACGCTCGTCAGGGTTCCCTTGAGCACGACCGTGACCTTCGGGCGGCACTGAGCACCGGTTGTCGCAGGCTTGCCCGCGGTTGCCGGCTTGCCGGCAGTCTCCGGCTTGCCCTTACCGGGCGGAGGTGCAGCGACCGCGCTCGACACTCCAAGAGCGACTGCCCCGAGCCCAACTGCGAATAGCCTGAGCCTCATCTCGAATCCCCTCTCGGCATCGACGCACTTCTGATCGACGTCATCATGACATTGGTCGGCGGGACTGGAAACCCCCGCGAGCAAGGATCACCCGGACGAGGGGCGTCCGGTTTCGGCTCTGGAGCGCCAGGCGCTACGAGAGGCGCTTGTACAGGCGGTCGACGAGCGCGGGCGTCTCCTCGAGCTTGCCGATGATGATGCGCACGCGGACCTCGCGGAAGTAGTCAGGCTTGACGCCGAGAGCCTTCCCGATTCGCGTGATCACCTGCGTCGACGGGACGCGGCGGTTGCCGTGGACGATGTGGTTGAGGTAGCCGGCCGACAGGCCGGACTTCTCCGCGAGGGCGCGGTACGTCACGCCCGTCTCGGCCATCAGCTTCTCGATCGCCGGGCCGAGCGGGTCGCTCGCGTAGGTCCGTTTCTTCGCCGCCATCAGTCCTCCATGGTCCAGTCAATCACAGACGCGCGCGATACGCGCGTGTCCTGGGTCTCCGATCGGCGACGGACGTCGACGGAGCCGTCGTCGAGCGACTTCTTCCCCACGGTGACGCGAAGCGGGCAGCCGAGCAGGTCGGCGTCGGCGAATTTCTCGCCCGGGCGAGCGTCGCGGTCGTCGAGGAGGACGTCCCGGCCGGAACCCGAGAGATCCTCTGCGACGCCGGCCGCCATGGTCGCGACCTCGTCGGATCCCCCTGCGAGCGACAGCACGTGCGCATCGTACGGCGCGACGGAGCGCGGCCAGACAATGCCGCGATCGTCGTGGCCCTGCTCGACGATCGCGGCAAGCACCCGGCCGGGGCCGATGCCGTAACTGCCCATCTGGATCGGGTGCTCGATCGACTGCTCGTCGAGGTACGTCGCATCGAACGGAACGGAGTAGAACGTCCCGAGCTTGAAGATGTGCCCCACTTCGATCGCCGTGCGAAAGGTGAGCGCGCCGCCGCAGCGGGGACATCGGTCGCCCTCGCGCGAGAGCCTGATGTCCGCGATCCGCCCGTCGAAGTCCCGCCCACGTTCCACGCCGCGCAGGTGGTAGCCGGTCCGGTTCGCTCCGGCGACGAACTGCCCCTCGCGCAGGGTTTCGTCGACGACCACCTCACCCGCGAAGCGCACGGGGCCGAGCGAGCCGGGCTCCGCTCCGAACGCCTCACGGATCTCGTCGACCTGCGCCGGACGAACGATCGTCCCGAGCACGGACACGAGCTTCGCCTCGTCGAGACGATCGTCGCCGCGGACGAGCGCCAGCACGACCTTGCCGTCGGCGACGACCGGCATCGCCTTCGACGTCGCGGCAAGGTCGATGCCGAGGAAGGCCGCGAGAGCCTCGCACGTCGTGACGTCGGGCGTCTCGACCTCGGCAGGCTCCGCAAGCGCCTCGGGAAACTCCGGCGGGCGCGGCACGCCGTGCGTGATCTCGAGGTCGGCCGCGTAGTCGCCGTTCTCGCAGGTGACGAGCGTGTTCTCGCCCGAGCCGGAGGGAGCCAGAAAATCGACCGACTCACTGCCGCCCATCATTCCCGACTCGGCCTGGACGGCGACCGTCTCGACGCCGCAGCGCTCGAAGATCCGCTCGTAGGCGCCCTTCTGCGCGAGGAACGAGCGGTCGAGCCCCGCCTCGTCGCGGTCGAACGAGTAGGCGTCCTTCATCACGAACTCGCGGACGCGGAGAAGACCGCCGCGCGGCCTGGCCTCCTCCCGCTCCTTCGTCTGGAAGTGGTAGAGGATCTTCGGCAGATCGCGATACGAGCGAAGCTCGCGCGCGTGGAACGTGACCGTCTCCTCGTGCGTCGCGGCGAGCACGAACTCGCGCTCCGACGCGTCGCGGAGCTTCATCAACGAGTCGAACTTGTCGTAGCGCCCGCTGAGCTGCCAGAGCTCGGCCGGGGTGAGGACGGGCATCGACATCTCCTGGCCGCCGATCGCGTTCATCTCCTCGCGCACGATCTGCGCGACGTTCTCGTGCACGCGCCAGCCCGCGGGTAGGTACGTCCAGAGGCCGGCGCCGACCTGACGAATCAGGCCCGCCCGGACGAGCAGCTTGTGGGAGACGGCCTCCGCGTCTGCGGGATCCTCCCGCAGGGTCGGGAGGAAGAGCGTCGACTGCCGCTGCACCATCGCGACAATCTAGACGACAGGCTGTGCGGCTCAGTCGTTCAGCCGGACGAAGCCGCTGACCTTCGTGACGTCTCCGTCGCCGCTCGCCTGGAGGATGAACGAGTCGATGGCCGCGACCGCATCCTTCGCGTCGGGCGGCAGCGATCCGCCGGCCCGCTCGGCCAGCGGGAGCGCGCCGTCGACGTCGACGTAGACGAAGCCACGCGTCTTCTCCCCCATGTCGACTGCGTCTGCGGCACGCTTGTACGCGTCGCTGTCGACCAGCTTCGGGCCGTCCGCCAGGAAGGTCCGGATCCCGGTGTCTCCGGTCGTCGCGATGATCGTGTCGTCCTCGAGCCGCGCGTACGAGATCGTGACCTGCTCGGTCGTGACGCGACGCACCTCGGTGCCGTTCTCCGTCCGCACCGTGACCGTCGTGTTTGCCTGCTCGGCGAGCTTCCGCGCGAGGCCGTCGAGCGTCTCCCAGGTCTTCGAGGCGTCGGGAGGGCGCAGGACGAGTGTCACCTCCGGCAGCTGCTCGGCGCTCGGGCGGACGTACAGCGCGCCTTCGCCGCTCAGGGCGTCGGTGAGGCCCTTCAGCGAGACGCCGGTGATGCTCTCGATCGTCCCGGAGACCTTGTCGAGATCCACGTTCCCCTGCACACGGTCGAGGATCTTCTGCGTGCCGCCGAACGACACCGCCGCGACCGCACCTGCCGGCACGCGGGCGAAGAGCTTCGGCTCGTAGCGCGTGTCGCCGCCGCCCGGCATTCGCATCCCGAGTGTGAGCAGGACGCCATCGTCCTGCGCCGAGACGGCGGCGGCAAGCCAGTCGAGCCCGAGGTCGACCTTGGTCGATGCCTGCTCCACGAGCTGGCCGAGGCCCTTCGAGAGCCGCGCCGTGTCCACCCAGGCCCGGGCGAGCGCCTCCGAGGGAAGCGCCCCGAACCCCTTCGTGAACGCATCGACGTCGTCGAGCGTGCCCTTCGCGAGCGCCGCGCGATAGCCGTCGAGTGCGGCTTGGCTCTGCGCCAGCGCCTCCCAGCCGTCGACCTCGCCGCGGACGTAGGTCGTGTCGCCCTTCGCAAGCAGCGCGTCGAGCTTCGCCTCGTCGGAGGGCTGCACGAGCACGATCGGGTCCTGGTCGGCAGTCGCGACGACGACGAGCTCGGGGCCGATCGCAGGCCGAACGTCGTTCGACCAGTCGACGCCCTGCTCGCCGAGGGCCGAGCCGATCGATCCCGACACGCCATCCTTCGCGCCGGGGATGCGATCGAGAAGGCCCGCAGCGTTCTTCCACTGCTCCGAGCCCTCGTCCGTCGTCACGGTCACGTACGCGAGCGCGTCCGCGGGGGCGAGCGACGCCGACTCGGGGATCGACGAGGCGGTGGACTTCGCGCCCGCGCAGCCCGGGGCAAGCGCCAGGGCGGCAAGAAGCGAGGCGATCGGAAGGGCGCGCCGCAGCATGCCCAGACCGTATCGGCCCCGCCGGGCGGAAGCTGTACTCCCGCTCAGTCGGATGCGGCGGCGCCCAGCGGGATGAGGCTCGCCTCGGCCATCGCGAGCGCCGCCGGCTTGGCCAGCTTGAGCCGCTTCGGGCGCGGCATTCCCGCCTCGATCCACCGGTCGATCTCGTGGAACAACTCGTCGATCAGGATGTCGGACGAGACCTTCTTCAGCACCCTCCCGTGGGCGTACACGAAGCCGACGTCGCGGCCGCCCGCGATCCCGAAGTCCGCGTCGCCGGCTTCTCCTGGCCCGTTCACGGCGCAGCCCATCACCGCGACCTCGAACGCCTGTGGGTAGGCGCGCAGACGCTCCTCCACGACCACCGCGAGGCTCTCGACCCCGACATTGTCTCGTCCGCACGACGGGCAGGCGATCATCACCGGCCCGCGCTCGCGCAGCCCGAGCGCCTTGAGGATCTCCCAGGCGACCTCGACCTCCTTCACGGGGTCGGCGGTGAGCGAGACGCGCATCGTGTCGCCGATGCCGTCCATCAGCAGCGCCCCCATGCCGACGGCGCTCTTGATCGACCCCGCGAACGGCGTTCCCGCCTCGGTGACGCCGAGGTGGAGCGGGTAGGGCACCCTGTCGGAGAGCATCCGGTACGCCCGAATCATGGTCGGCACGTGCGAGGCCTTGACCGAGATCTTGAAGTCGCGGAAGTCGAGCCGCTCCAGGATCTCGACCTGCTCGAGCGCCTCCACGACGAGCGCCTCGGCCGTGTCCTCGCGCGCGAGCGCCTCGAGGTGCTTCGGCAACGAGCCGGCGTTGGCCCCGATCCGCATGGGGATCCCGGCCCGCTTGGCGGCCCTCACGACCTGCTCGGTCTTATCCGGTCCGCCGATGTTCCCCGGGTTGATGCGCACGGCGGCGACGCCGGCGTCGATCGCGTCGAGGGCGAGCGAGGCGTTGAAGTGGATGTCGGCGATCACCGGGACCGGCGAGAGGCGGACGATGAGCGGCAGCGCACGCGCGTCCTCCTTCTTCGGCACGGCGACGCGCGCGATCTCGCAGCCGGCAGACGCAAGCGCGGCGATCTGCGCCGTCGTCGCCTCGACGTCGTGCGTCTTCGTGAGGGTCATCGACTGCACGACGACCGGCGCGCCGCCGCCGATCGCGACGCCACCGACGCGGATCTGGTGCGCGCTCGCCATCGCGGTCAGGGTACCCGCGCCGCGTTCCGGCGCGACCGTGCCAGGCACGACGCCATGTCCAACATGGTCAGGTCCGTTCGGGACGTGTCTTCGTGCCTGGCACGCTCGGGCCGTGCACCATGCCTGGCGTGCCGGCCGAGCCTCTTCCCACGCCGTGGCAGCTCGAGGCGCCGCCGGACGAGTACCCCGACGATCTCTGGGCAGTCGGTGCCGACCTCGCGCCGGGAACCCTCGTCGCGGCGTATCGCATCGGCCTCTTCCCCATGCCGGTGGGCGCTCGCATCGGCTGGTTCTCGCCGGCGACGCGCGGCGTCGTCCCGCTCGAGCCCTTCGCGCCCTCGCGCACCCTCCGCCGGGCGAGACAGCACTATGAGATCCGGGTCGACACCGCCTTCGCGGACGTGGTCTCGGGATGCGCCCGTCCCGGAGACCCGGCCAGCTGGATCGACCCGGGTGTCGAGGCCGCATACGAGGAGTTGCACGAGCTGGGCTGGGCGCACTCCGTCGAGGCGTGGGATACGGACGGACTCGCGGGCGGGCTGTACGGCGTCGCGATCGGGGGGCTCTTCGCCGCCGAGTCGATGTTCCACGTGCGCACCGACGCCTCCAAGGCCGCGTTCGTCGGGCTGGTCGAGCTCCTGCGTGCGGCAGGCGACTCCGATCGTCGCCTGCTGGACGTCCAGTGGCTCACGCCTCACCTCGAGACGCTTGGCGCGGTGGATGTCTCCCGGGCCGACTATCGAGTCGCGCTGTCCCGAGCACTCGACCTACCGTCAGTCTGGCGTTGACGGAAGAGCCGGCTGCGGCGGCCGGACGCCTAGGAGAGACGACCGATGTCGTTCGAGAGGCCGATCACGAACAACAGCAGCACGAGGCCGATGCCGACGACCGAGACGCGCTCGTAGATCTCCCGACGGACCGACCGTCCGCGGATGCCCTCGGCGATCGCGAACACGATGTGGCCACCGTCGAGCGGAAGCAGCGGCAAGAGGTTGAGCAGGGCGATCGAGAGCGAGATGAGGCCGAGGACGAACAGGAAGTTCTCGGTCCCCTGCTTGGCCGCGTCGGACGAGCCCTGCACGATCCCCACGGGGCTCGAGATCTGATCGCGCCCGGATCCTGTCACGAGCCGGCCGAGCGACGAGCCGATGTCACGCGTCACCTGCCCGGTGAGATCGAACGCCTCCCCGGCGGCCTGGAGCGGTGGCAGCCCCTCGCCGGACAGCATGAAGCCGAGGCGATAGGTGCCGTCGCGTTGCTGCGCGGACGTGGGCGGCAGCGTCACGCGCCGCCCGTCGCGGACGACGACGACCGTCAGCTTGCGGCCGTCGGAGCCGGAGATCAGGTGCGAGATGTCCTCGGGCTGCACGACTGCGCCGTCGATCGACACGATCTTGTCGCCTGCCTGCAGGCCTGCGGTGGCCGCCGGCGTGCCGCTCGAGACGGCCCCGACGGTTGTGGTCGCCTTTCCGGCCGAGGTCATGAAGAGACCCGTGAAGAGGACGAGCGCGAGGACGATGTTGGCCGCAGGCCCGGCGCCGATCGCCGCGACGCGCTTCCACGTGGGCGCTCTCCAGTAGGCGGTCGGGCCGAGCGCGTCCGTGAGGTCGTCGAGCCCCTTCTCGAGCGCGGCAGCCGTGCTCGCGGAGAGCTCCTGCTCGGCGGTGAGCTCGCGCAGCACGCGCAGCGAGTCGCGCGCGGCGTCGTGGTCGTCGGCCGCCAGCGCACCGCGGAGGCGCGCTGCGGCGCCCTCGAGCGCCGGTGCCTCCCGGAGCGCCCGGCCGAGACCCATGTCGACGTCCGCGGCCGACGGGCGGTGCATGCCCGGGATCTTCACGAAACCGCCGAGTGGGATCGCACCGATGCCGTACTCGATGCCGTTGCGCGTTCGCTTCAAGATCGCGGGCGGGAATCCGACGTAGAACCGCCGCGGCCGCATTCCGAGCACGAGCGAGACGACGAAATGGCCCAGCTCGTGCACGAAGATCAGCAGACCGAGGCCGACGATCGCGATGAAGATGGTCATGCCGGCTGTCGCCTCCGGGCGGCGAGCCGCCGCGCCTCGTCGTCGGCCGCGACAAGGTCGTCCAGGTCGCGCGCGGGCGCGCCGTCGACCCGCGCGAGTGTCTCGTCGACCACGGATGCGATATCGGCAAACGCGAGCCGGCCCTCCAGGAACGAGGCGACGGCAACCTCGTTCGCGGCGTTGTACGCGCACGGCACGGTGCCGCCGCGCTCGCCTGCCGCACGGGCCAGCCCGAGCAACGGAAAGGTCTCGTCGTCGACCGCCTCGAAAGCCAGCGTGAGCCCTTCGAGCGGAAGCTGCGGCACGGGCGTCGCGGCACGCGCGGGGTAGGTCAACGCGTACGAGATCGGGACCCGCATGTCCGGTAGCCCCATGTGCGCGAGGAGCGCGCCGTCGCGGAAGCGGACGAGCGAGTGGACGATCGAGGAGGGATGCACGACGACCTCGATCGCGTCGTACGGCAGCGCAAAGAGCCAGTGCGCCTCGATCAGCTCGAGCCCCTTGTTCGCGAGGGTGGCCGAGTCGACCGTGATCTTCGGCCCCATCCGCCAGGTGGGATGAGCGAGTGCCTGCTCCGCGGTCACGTCCTCGAGCTCCTCGGCCGTGCGCCCGCGGAACGGCCCGCCCGACGCCGTGAGGACAAGGCCGGCGATGCTTTCCCGGTTGCGTCCCTCGAGGCACTGGTGGAGGGCCGAGTGCTCGCTGTCGACCGGCAGGAGCAGGCCTCCCCCACGCTCCTGTGCGGCGAGGGCGAGCCCGCCTGCTGCCACGAGGCTCTCCTTGTTCGCGAGCGCGAGTGTGACGCCTTGCTCGAGCGCCCAGAGTGTCGCCCGGACGCCCGCGAATCCGACGACGGCGTTCAGGACGATGTCGGGAACGCTGCGCTCCAGCAGGTGAACGGGATCGCCGCCGACCTGGGCGTGCTCGACGGCATGCTGGGCGGCGAGCTCGTCCAGCGGCGTCGAGCCGGACTGGAGCGCACACAGCTCGAGCTCGGGGTGCGCGGCGACGATCTCGATCGCCTGGCGGCCGATCGATCCGGTCGCACCGAGGATTGCGACGCGTTTCACGCCCGCAAGGATGCCTGAGCGCCCGTGAAGGAGCTGTTCAGGTCAGGGCGAGGAGCGCGACGTACGCAGCAGGGCCGGCCCAGAGCAGCGAGTCGACCCGGTCGAGCACGCCGCCGTGACCCGCGAGCAGCCGCCCCGAGTCCTTGACGCCGAGATCGCGCTTGACGGCCGACTCGAAGAGGTCGCCGAGCGTCGCCGCGACCCCGATCACGAGACCGAGGACGAGCGACTCGCCCGTCGTCACGACGTCCTGGTCGTAGAGCGCGAAAAAGGCGACCGCGACGGCGGCAACGGTGCCGCCGAAGAAGCCCTCCCACGACTTCCCGGGCGAGATCACGGGCGCCATCCGGTGGCGGCCGATCGCGCGCCCGACGAAGAACGCGGCGGTGTCGTCGACGAAGACCGTGAGCAACGTGACGAAGATCAGGAGTCGCCCGTCGCTCGGGATGTCGCGCAGGAGCACCAGGTACGCGAGCCCGCCCCCGACCCACGCGACGCCGAGCACCGTCACCGCGAAACCTGCGACCGCGTGCTGGCGCGCGCTCGAGACGAAGAACACGAGCAGCGCTGCGGGCAGCGTCGCGAGGATCCCGGGCAGCACCCAGGTCGCCCCGCCGAGCTGGGCGCCGAGAAGCGTCAGGAGCACACCGACGTAGCCGCCGAGCACGATCGGCCGCAGGCTGCGGGAGATCGTGAAGAGCTCGTGCAGCGCGAGCAGGCCGCCGACGGCTGCGAGACCGAAGAGCCACCAACCGCCGAGCCAGACGATGCCGAGGACGAGCGGCAACAGGACGGCCGCGACGACGAGGCGCGAGACGAAGGGGCTCATCGGGCCGCCCGCGCCCCGAACCGGCGCTGGCGGGCGGCATAGGCCTCGACGGCCGCGCGCAGGTCGTCGACGTCGAAGTCCGGCCAGAGCGTGTCCGTGAACACGAGCTCGGCGTAGGCCAGCTCCCAGAGCAGGAAGTTGGAGATGCGGAGCTCGCCCGACGCGCGGATCAGCAGGTCGATCTCGCCGAGCTCGGGCGCGTAGAGCCGCTCCGCGAGCGCCGCCTCGTCGACGTCCTCGGCCGGAACGCCGTCCTCGACGAGCCGGCGCGCGGCGTCGACGATCTCGGCTCGCCCGCCGTAGTCGAATGCGATCCAGAGCGAGAGAGTGTCGAGGGAGGCCGTCTCGTCCTCGAGTGCGCGCATCTGCTCCTGAATGGCCGGGTCGATGCGGTCGCGCCTGCCGAGGAAGCGGCTGCGCACGCCCTGCTTCGCGAGGTCGGGCAGCTCCTCGTCGATCGTCTCGGAGAGGAGGACCATCAGGTCCGCGACCTCGCCCGAGGGGCGCGTCCAGTTCTCCGTCGAGAACGCGTAGACGACGAGCGTCTCGATCCCGAGGTCGATTGCCGCCTCGACCGTCCGCCGCAGCGCGCGGGCACCCGCCCGGTGGCCCTCGTCGACGGACTTGCCGTGCGCCTCGGCCCAGCGGCCGTTGCCGTCCATGACGATGGCGACCACTCGCGCTGCGCGCGACTGGTCGCTAGAAGACCCCAGTTGATCGGTAGGCACGCTCGTCTAGAGGTTTGGCGCCGCAGGCGTCAGACCTCCATGATCTCGGCTTCCTTGTGCTTCAGGAGCTCGTCGATCCGCTTGACGTGATCGTCGGTGAGCTTCTGTACCTGGGTCTCGGCGCGGCGTTCCTCGTCGTCGCCGACGTCGCCGTTCCGGACGAGCTCTTCCAGGTGGCGCATGACGTCGCGCCGAACGTTCCGGATCGCGACCTTCCCGTCCTCGGCGTACCGGCGCACGAGCTTGACGAGCTCCTTGCGCCGCTCCTCGGTCAGCGACGGGATCGGCAGGCGGATCAGCTTGCCGTCGTTGGAGGGTGTGAGCCCGAGGTCGGACTCCATGATCGCCTTCTCGATGGTCTTGATCTGCGTCTGGTCGTACGGCTGCACGGAGAGCAGGCGCGCCTCCGGGGCGCTGATCGTCGCCATGTTCGAGAGGGGTGTGGGCGTGCCGTAGTAGTCGATCGTGATGCGGTCGAGAAGCGCCGTCGATGCGCGGCCCGTGCGGACCGAGTTGAACTCGGTGCGCGTGTGCTCGATCGAGCCGTCCATCCGTTTCACGCAGTCCGCCAGGAACTCCTCGATCGCTGCCACTACGCCTCCCTCTCGCGCGTTGTCATTCGCCGTCGGTCGCCGGCGTCGAGACGATCGTGCCGATCCGCTCGCCGGACGCCACGCGCACGATATTCCCCTCGGCGAGCTCGAACACGTGGATCGGGACGTGGTTGTCCATGCAGAGGGAGAGTGCCGTGGTGTCCATCACCCGCAGGCCGCGCTCGATCGCCTCGAGATGCGTCAGCTCGGGGAGGAAGCGGGCCCCCGGATCGAGCCGCGGGTCGCCGTCGTAGACGCCCTCGACGCCGTTCTTGCCCATCAGGATCGCCTCCGCGCCGATCTCGAGCGCGCGCAGCGCGGCGGCCGTGTCGGTGGTGAAGAACGGGTTGCCGGTCCCGGCGGCGAAGATCACGACGCGGCCCTTTTCGAGGTGGCGCATCGCACGGCGCCGGATGTACGGCTCGGCCACCTCGGACACCGTGACCGCGGACTGAACGCGCGTTTGCGCACCGAGGCGCTCGAGCGCGTCCTGCAGCGCAAGCGCGTTCAGGAGCGTCGCGAGCATGCCGGCGTAGTCCGCCGTCGCGCGGTCCATGCCCTCGGCCGCGGCGCTCAGGCCGCGGTAGAAGTTCCCGCCGCCGACCACGACCGCGATCTCGGTTCCCGCCGACTGGACTGCCAGCACCTCACGCGCGATCGACGTCATGGTGCGGGGGTCGACGCCGTACTCGCGGTCGCCCATCAGGCTCTCGCCCGAGAGCTTGAGGAGTACCCGGCGGAACGCGGGAGCGGCCCCGGAGGGCCGCTCTACCAGCTCCTCGGGCTGTGCGGTCACGACCCGGCGACCGAGACCCGCGCGAACGCCGTGACGCTCGCCCCCGCCTCCTCGAGCGCCTTGCCGACCGTCGCCCCGGCGTCGTGGATCCACGCCTGCTCGAGCAGGACGCCACCCGGCGCGGCCGCGAAGAAGCGCTTGGCGAGCATGCCGTCGACGATCTTCTCACGCGCCTGCTCCGGCTTGGAAGCCAGCTCGTCCGAGTTCAAGTAGATCTGCCGCTCGGCTTCGACGACCTCGGCCGGGACGTCGGCCCGGGCGGTGTAGGACGGGGCGGCGAACGAGACGTGCATCGCGACCTGGCGCGCAAGCTCCTCCGTGCCCCCCTCGAGCTGGACGACGACGCCGATCTTGTTTGCCGGCGGATGGACGTAGGCGGCGAGCGTCCCATCCTCGAACCGCTCGGCCCCGACGATCACGATGTTCTCGCCGAGCTGCGTGATCAGCTCCGTCCGCTCGGCGTCGAAGCCCTCGGCCGCAGCGGGGCCGTCGGCGTGGACGGCGCGAAGCACCTTCTCGCCGAACGCCTTGAACGCGTCGTTCTTCGAGACGGGCTCGGTCTCGCAGCCGAGGCCGACGATCGACGCCTTGTCCGGCTCGACGATGACGCCGACGAGACCCTCGGTCGTCGCCCGATCGGCGCGCTTCCCGGCCGCGGCCATGCCCCTCTCGCGCAGCAGCGTCCTCGCTGCCTCGAGGTCGCCGCCCGTCTCGACGAGCGCACGCTTGCAGTCCATCATCCCGGCGCCCGTCGCATCGCGGAGCTCCTTGACCAGGGCGGCACTGATCTCCGGGCCGTCCGTCACGCCTTGGCTCCGTCCTCGACGGCGACGGGCTCGTCGCTCGCCGCGGTCTCCTCGGCTGCATCCTCGGCCGGCTCCTTGGCATCGGGCTCGGCGGCGGCCGCGGGCTCCGGCCCCGGCTCCTCCTGGGTCGGCGCCGCTGCGATCTCGGCCTCCGTCACCTTCGTCTTGCCGGCCTCGATGCCGTCGGCGATCGCGCGGATCACGAGCGAGCACGAGCGGATCGCGTCGTCGTTGCCCGGAACGACGTACGACACCTCGTCGGGGTCGCAGTTCGTGTCCACGAGCGCGATCACGGGCAGGCCGAGCCGCTGCGCCTCGCGCAGCGCGAGCTGCTCCTTGCGCAGGTCGACGATGAACACGGCGTCGGGCTGGCGCTTCATCGTGGAGACGCCGCCCAGGTTGGCCTCCAGCTTCTCGAGCTCGGCGCCCATCGCGATGCGCTCCTTCGCCGGCAGGAGGTCGAGCTGGCCCTCCTCCTTCAGGCGGCGGAGCTCCTGCAGGTACGAGATCCGGTCGGCGATCGTGCGCCAGTTGGTGAGCAGGCCGCCGAGCCAGCGGTGCGCCACGAACGGCTGCCCCACGCGCGTCGCCTCACGG
>Ga0207648_10005404_pt1 | contig 12878 bp, 11 predicted proteins | sample KBSMisM32_FD_184310 | JGI IMG/M metagenome (GOLD analysis project Ga0207648, IMG submission 184310) | Miscanthus rhizosphere microbial communities from Kellogg Biological Station, Michigan, USA - KBS Miscanthus M3-2 (SPAdes) (version 2) | ecosystem: Host-associated > Plants > Roots >...
CCGCGGTCTCGAGCTCGGGATAGAGCTTCTGCAGCTTCGAGCCTTGCGCGAGCGCGGCCGCGGCCTCGGCGCGGCGGCCGGGCGCGACGAAGGCGTCGAAGAAGCCGGCCCAGTCGCGGCCGTCGCCGCGGTTCTCGTGCAGCATCCAGATCACCTGCACGCCGCGCTTGCGCAGCTCCCTCGACAGGCGGTTGATCGGCGCGACGATGGCGCGCGCCGCCGGCACCTCGATCGGCGCACCGGACGCGACGAACGCGTTCTGCATGTCGATGATCACCAGCGCAGTGCGCTTGCGGTCGAGCGCGTCGAACAGATGCAGCTTGCCGCGCCGCGCGAGCACGCGCTCGACGATCTCTTTGCGGATTTCAACTTTGTGCATCGAAGTATTCGGCCATCTTCCTGCGTTGCTCCGCGTTCGGCAGCTTGCCGACGCCGGCGCGGAGGTTGTCCTGCATGTGCCTGGGGTTGCCGGTGCCGGGGATGGCGCAGGTGACGGCGGGGTGCGAGACGATCCATTTCAGGAAGTACTGCGCCCAGCTCGCGATGCCGAGCTCCGCGGCCCATGGCGGCAGGGACTTGTTTTTCGTGGTTCTGAAAAGGGACCCCTCGGCGAACGGGCGGTTGGCGATCACCGCCACGTTCAGGTCTTTGGCCAGAGGCAGGAGGCGGTTCTCGGCCTCGCGCTCGCCGAGCGAATAGTTGATCTGCAGGAAATCGTACTGCCTGGTCTTCAGCCAGCGCTCGACCTCGGCGTAGGCCGAGGAGGTGTAGTGGGTGATGCCGAGATAGCGAATCTTCTTTTTGGATTTCATCTCGAGCAGGGTTTTCGTGTGCGTTTCCACATCCACCAGGTTGTGGATCTGCATCAGGTCCATGCGCTCGACGCGCAGGCGCTTGAAGGAGGTCTCCATCTGCGCGATGCCCTCGGCGCGGCCGCTGGTCCAGACCTTGGTCGCCATGAAGAGCTGGTCGCGCGTGCCGAGCTCGGCGATCAGGTCGCCGGCGACGCTTTCCGAGCTGCCGTACATGGGAGACGAGTCGACGACATTTCCCTTCAGCAGCTTGAGAACGTCGCGCAGCCGGGCGCGCGCGGCGTTGTCGGCGCCGACGTCGAAGGTCTGCCATGTGCCGACGCCGATGACCGGCAAAGGTTCGCGCGTGGAGGGAATCTGCTTGGTCATGATGCGGTCTTGTGCCAGCGAGGGTCTGACTGCGGGTGCGAGCGCGAGGAAAGCGAGGAGCGCGCGGCGCCGCGGGTCCATGAATCGATTCTAGCTGTGATAGCCTGCCCCGCATGAACAGACGAAATTTCCTCCTCGTGATCGGCGCGACGCTTGCGCTTCCGGCGTTCGCGCAGGGCAAGCCGATGAAGATCGGCGTGATCGGCTCGGGCCGGATCGGCTCGACCATCGGCGGCCTGTGGGTGAAGGCGGGCCACGAGGTCATGTTCTCCGACCGCGACGCGGAGCAGGTGAAGCGCGCGATCGAAGGGCTGGGACCCAGGGCGCGCGCCGGCAGTGTGGCCGAGGCCGCGGCGTTCGGCGACGCGGTGCTGATCGCGGTTCCCTACGGCGCGCTGCCCGCCGTCCAGAAGGAGATCGGCGCCCAGCTCAAGGGCAAGGTGGTGATCGATCCGAACAATCCGGTGCCCTCGCGCGACGGCGAGCTCGGCGCGCAGGCGCGTGAGAAAGGCGCCGGCGTGTCGACCGCGGCGCTGCTGCCCGGCGCGCGCGTGGTGCGCGCTTTCAACTCCTGGGGCTACGGCCTGATGGCGCGCGAGGCGAACCGGCCGGCGCCGCGCATGGCGATCCCGGTGGCCGCGGACGATGCCACCGCGCTCAAGGTCGGCATGCAGCTCGTGGCCGACGCGGGTTTCGACCCGGTGAATGCCGGCTCGCTCGCCGCTTCCAAGGCGTTCGATCTCGGCTCATCGGTGTCGGGCAAGATCCTGACCGCCGAAGAATTGCGCAAGGCGCTCTCGCTCAAGTGAAGTGGCTGACCCGGGTCGTCGCGGTGCGACCCGAGGAAGTGCGCGCGCTGCTCTGGTCGTTCGCGTATTTCTTCTGCCTGCTCGCCGGCTACTACATCCTGCGGCCGCTGCGCGACGAGATGGGCATAGCGGGCGGCGTGCGCAACCTGCAGTGGCTGTTCACCGCGACCTTCCTCGTGATGCTCGCCGCGGTGCCGCTTTACGGCGCGCTGGTCGCGCGCGTGCCGCGGCGACGGTTCATCCCGCTCATCTACCACTTCTTCGTCCTCAACTTGGCGATCTTCTGGCTGCTGCTGACCCTCGACGTCGAGCGCCAGACGGTGGCGCGGGTGTTCTTCGTCTGGATCAGCGTCTTCGTGCTGTTCGCGGTGTCGGTGTTCTGGTCGTTCATGGCCGATGTCTGGCGCTCCGAGCAGGGCAAGCGCCTCTACGGCTTCATCGCCGCGGGCGGCAGCGCGGGGGCGCTCGCCGGGCCCGCCATCACCATCGGCCTCGCGGGTGCGATCGGCGCGGTGAATCTGCTGATCGTCGCGGCGCTGCTGCTCGAGGCGGCAGTACTCTGCTCGAGGCGTCTGGAGACGGTCACCCACGAAGACGAAAAGCAGCCAGAGGCCGCGCCGACCGGCGGCGGCGCGATCGACGGCATCATCATGCTGCTGCGCTCGCCCTACATCGCCGGCATTGCGCTCTGGGTGGGACTGATGTCGGTCGCCGCCACCTTCCTCTATTTCGAGCAGGCGGCGATCGTCGCCGCCGCCTCGGACGATCCCGCGGTGCGCACCCGCATCTTCGCCACCGTTGACCTCTCGGTCGGCATCCTGACGCTCGCAATCCAGTTTCTTGCCACCGGCAAGCTGATCGCGCGCTTCGGTGTCGGCCCCGCGCTCGCGCTCGTGCCGGTCGTGTTCGCGGCGGGCTTCGCCGTGCTGGCCGCGGCGCCGGTGCTGGCGGTGGTGATCACCTTCCAGGCGTTGCAGCGCACCGCGAACTTCGCCATTTCCAATCCTGCGCGCGAGGTGCTGTTCACGGTGGTCGCGCGCGACGAGAAGTACAAGGCCAAGAACGTGATCGATATCGTCGCGGTGCGCGGCGCCGACGCCGCGGGCGGGTGGCTGTTCACCGGGCTGCGCTCGCTCGGCATGGAAGTGCGCTCGATTCCGCTGGTGGCGATCGCAATCGCGGCGGCCTGCCTCGCGCTCGCGGTGGCGCTCGGCCGCGCCCAGGAACGCCGCGCCGGAATGCAGCGCGGGAACACGTAAGTTATATTAGGTAAAGGGAGGCACCCATGGGAATTGGCGGCTGGATCGTACTCGGCATCATCGTGGCGCTCGCCATCTGGGCAATCAGCATCTACAACGGCCTGGTCGCGCTGCGTAACCGGTACAAGAACGCCTTCTCGCAGATCGACGTGCAGCTCAAGCGGCGCTACGACCTGATCCCGAACCTGGTGGAGACGGCGAAGGGCTACCTGAAGCACGAGCGCGAGACGCTCGAAGCCGTGATCAAGGCCCGCAATCAGGCCGTGACGGCTGCGCAAGGAGCGGCGGCGAACCCGGGTAACCCGGCGGCGATGGCGAGCCTCGGCCAGGCCGAGGGCGCGCTCTCCGGCGTGCTCGGGCGCCTGTTCGCGCTCGCCGAGGCGTATCCCGACCTCAAGGCGAACCAGAACATGCTCGCGATCCAGGAGGAGCTCAGCAGTACCGAGAACAAGGTGGCATTCGCGCGCCAGGCGTTCAACGACTCGGTGATGGAATACAACACCAGGCGCGAGTCCTTCCCGGACAACGTGTTCGCCGGCATGTTCGGCTTCACCGCGGCCGAGCTGCTGGCGGCGACCGAATCGGCCGAGGAGCGCAAGGTGCCGAAGGTCTCGTTCACGTAGCCTGTAGTTGAAGACTTTTTTCGAGCACCAGAGCCTCGCCCGCCGAAACAGCAGGATCATGGTGGTGCTGTTCCTGCTCGCGGTGGCGGCGGTGATCTTCGCCGTCGACGCGGTGCTCGGGGTGATCTGGCTGTGGACCAGCGACGCACCCGGCGCCGCCGTGCCGTCCAGCGTCTACGTCTGGGGCGCGCTCGTCACCGCGGCGGTGATCTTCCTCGTGTCGCTGTTCAACATCGCGCGCCTCGGCAGCGGCGGCGCGGCGGTGGCGAGGATGGCAGGCGCGCGGCTGGTGCCTTCCAATACCACGGACCCGCTCGAGCGCCGTCTGCGCAACGTGGTGGAGGAGATGGCGATCGCCGCCGGCGTGCGCGTGCCGGAGGTGTACGTGATGGACCAGGAGTCGGGCATCAACGCGTTCGCCGCCGGCTGGGACGTGTCCGGCGCGGCGGTGGCGGTGACGCGCGGCATGCTCGAGCGCCTGACGCGCGACGAGCTGCAGGGCGTGATCGGCCACGAGTTCAGCCACATCCTGAATGGCGACATGCGGCTCAACATCCGCATGCTCGGCGTGCTCGCCGGCATCGTGTTCCTCGGCTCGATCGGCGAGTTCGTGATCCGCAGCGTGCGCGGCACCAAGGATAAAGGCGTGCTCGCGATCTTCCTCATCGGCGTGGCGCTGTTCATCATCGGCTACGTCGGCCTGTTCTTCGCGCGCCTGATCAAGGCCGCGGTCTCGCGCCAGCGCGAGTACCTCGCCGACGCTTCGAGCGTGCAGTTCACGCGCAACCCGGACGCGATCGCCGGCGCGCTCGACCAGATCCGCTCCGCCGCCGGCGGCACGCTGGTCGGCAACCGCTATGCCGAAGAGATGTCGCACATGTACTTCGGCCAGAGCGTGAAGATGTGGATGGGCGGGCTGCTCAACACCCACCCGCCGCTCGACGAGCGCATCCGGCGCGTGAACCCGCGCTTCCAGCCTTCCAGCTACCGCACCGGCAGAGCGCAGCCGGCCGCGGCCGTCGAGCCCATCAGCGTCCAACCCACCGGCCGGCGGGTGGGCGATCTCGCCACGGCCTGGGGCCGCACGCCGGCGCAGAGCGCGGCGCTGGTGGGCACCATCGATTCCGGCAAGGTCGACTACGCCGGGCGCCTGCTCGCGAGCCTCCCGCCCGCGCTGGTCGAAGCGCTGCGCGATCCCGACCGCGCCGGGCCGGTGATGGCGGCGCTGCTCCTCGCCGAGCCGGAACTGGCGCGCGAGAAGCAGCTGGGCGCGATTCCCGGCGTCGCGGTGGCCGAGCGCGTGCGCGCGGTTGCGCCGCTCACGCGCGGGCTCGGGCTCGCCTATCACCTGCCGGTGATCGACCTCGCGCTCGCCGCGGTCAAGCGCCTGCAGCCGGGCGCGAAGCTCGAGATCCTCGCGGCGATCGAGGCCGTGATCAACGCCGACCGCCGCGTCTCGCTGCACGAGTTCGTGGTGCTCGCGCTGGTGCGCAGCCAGCTCTCGGAGCGGCCGAAGCCGGTCGAGAGCAAGAGGATCGCCGAGCTGCGCGCCGAGGCCGCGACCGTGCTGGCGCTGGTGGCGTATGCCGGGACGCGCGCCGACACCACCGGGGCGCGCGACGCGGCGTTGCAGGCCGCGATCCGCGCGGGCGCCGGGTCGCTCGGCATCCCCGACAGCGTGCCGTCGCCGGCAACGCTCACGCTCGATGCGGCGAGCCACTCGCTCGAAGCGCTGCGCAGCCTGGTGCCGATGCAGAAGGGATTGCTGGTGCAGGGCCTGTTCGCCGCGGTGACGCACGACGGCACGATCCGCGTGGCCGAGGCCGGCCTGATGCGCGTGGTGGGCGCGGTGCTCGATTGCCCGCTGCCGCCGCTACTGGAGTCGCTGGACCCCGGCTCCCTTGCTGCCTAGTTTTTGGGCAATGGCGTCGCGGGTCTTTTGCGCCGCCCCGGCAAATGGGCCACCCGCGGCCACAGCACGCTCGGCGAAGGGCAGGGCTTCCTGGTCGCGGCCGAGGTCGGAAAGCGTCTGCGCCAGGTTGTTCAGCACCACCACCGAGTCCGGCGCGCGACTCTCCGCCTTGCGCAGCACCGCCTCCGCGTCTTTCAGCTCGCCCAGGCTGTGGTGCGCGTTCGCGAGGCCGATGGACGCGTTGACGTTCTCCGGCCAGCGGCCGAGGAAGGTGCGGTAGGCAGTGCGCGAATTGCGCGCATCGCCGATACGCTCGAGCGCGGCGACCGAGGCCAGCCAGCGGTTCTCGTCCGCAGTGGCGGGGATCTTGTCGGGCGGCATGACGACCATCGCCCAATAGCCGCCGCGCAGCCACACCACTTCGTGCACGCCGAACGGCATCACGTCGCGCTCCTGCGTTCCGGAGCGCAGCACCAGCGTGCCCTTCTCGTAGTCGTAGCCGATGGCCACGGCGTAATGCCAGCCGCTCGAGAACATGCCGAGGTTCTGCAGCACCACCACCGGCGTGCCCGCGGCGATCTCGCGCAGCACGTCCTCGAAGCGCGGCGCGAGCTGATAGGAAATCAGGCCGTGGCGCCGCGCCGCGGCCAGCATCTCGACCTGCAGGCTGCCCTCGCGCGTGGGCAGGTACACCTCCGGCACCAGGTCTTCGTCCGTGACCTTGACCCCGGCCGTATTGAGCACCGTGGCGAGCGCCGCCGGGCCGCACTGGTAGCGCTGCTGCGAAAAGAACGGCGTCTCGGTGAGCTCGACCTTGTCCGGCAGCCCGGGCGGCAGCCCCTTGGCGAGCTCCATGGTCTGCGGCATCAGGCTCGCGCAGCCCGACAGCGCGGCCAAAATGAAAACGCCCGCGGCGAAGCGGGCGTTGTCGAGCACGAAGCGAATGGCTAGCGGCGGAACCAGATCCACCACACCGCCACGCCGACGATGATCAGCAGCAGGATGATGCCGGTCGAGTCCGCGCCGGCCGGCATGCTGTTGATCTTGCCGGCCAGCATCTGCACTTCCTGGTCGGTCATCGCGGCGACGCGGTCGGTTGCGCTCTTCGCGTCCAGGCCGAAAGATTGCAGCTGGTTCGCGACGTCGGCGCGGCCGAGGAACTCCAGCACCGTGGTGCGATCTGCGTTTGCGCTTGCGACCACGAGCTGATCGGTACCGATCATCCCGGCCTGCGCCAACTGAAACGGCGTCCAAATCATCAGCACCATCAACAAGCGGCAAAGCATTCTGGTCCAGCTGGATCTCATTTGATGTCCTCGGAAAGGTTTGACTGAAACATCTTGACCGCGACGGCGCGCTAAGGGTTCCTACCGTCTGCGAACCAGCGTAGTGCGCGCTTCGGACTAAGTCAAGGAAAGCCGGGTGCGTGTGCAAGAATCACTACACATGGTCGATTCACAACGACTCGCTGTTCAACTGCAGAACGAATTGCAGTGCGAAGTGCGCTTCGACGACGGCATGCGCGCCGCCTATGCGGCCGACGCGTCGAACTATCGTCAGGTGCCGATCGGTGTCGTGCTGCCCCGCAGCGCAGAAGACATCGCGAGCGCGATGCGCATCTGCGCGCAGCACAACGTGCCGGTGCTCGCGCGCGGCGGCGCGACTTCGCTCAACGGGCAGACGGTGAACGTCGCGGTGGTGATCGACTGCTCGAAGTACCTCGATCGCGTGCTGTCCATCGACGCAAGCACGCGGCACGCGTGTGTCGAGCCCGGCGTGGTGTGCGACTCCCTGCGCGACGCGGCCGAGCAGCACGGCCTCACCTTCGCGCCCGACCCCGCCACGCATTCGCGCTGCACGCTCGGCGGGATGATCGGCAACAACTCATGCGGCCCGCACTCGGTGATGGCGGGCACCACGGTCGACAATATCGAGCGCCTCGAAGTACTCACGTACGACGGCGCGCGTTTCTGGTGTGGGCCCACATTGGAACCCGAATGGCGGCGGATCATGGCGGCCGGAGGGCGACAGGCCGAGATCTACCGGAAGCTCAAGGCCATCGCGGACAAATACGGCGACGCGATCCGCAACGGCTTTCCGAAAATCAAGCGCCGCGTCTCGGGCTACAACCTCGACCAGCTGCTGCCCGAGAACGGCTTCAACGTGGCGCGCGCGCTGGTCGGCTCCGAGGGCACCTGCGCGCTCACGCTGCAGGCCGAGGTACGGCTGGTGAGGAGTCCGCCCGAGCGCGTGCTGGTCGTGCTCGGCTTTGCGGACATCTACGCCGCGGGCGACGCGGTGCCGCGCATCCTCGCGGCGAAGCCGATCGCGTGCGAAGGGCTGGACGAGGCGATCATCGGCGGGCTGCGCGAGCGCGGCTTGCGCCTGGACGACATCGCGCTGCTGCCGCCGGGCAAGGCGTGGCTGATGGTCGAGTTCGGCGCCGATACGCGCGAGGAGGCGGTGCTGCGCGCCGCGGCGCTCGGCGGCGGCGTGATCACCGACAAGGCGATGATCGCCCGCCTGTGGACGATCCGCGAGACCGGCGCCTCGGCCACCGCGCTCAACCTCGGCGCGAAGGGCGTCGATCCGGTGGTCGGCTGGGAAGATGCGGCGGTCGATCCGCTGCGCCTCGGCGACTATCTGCGCGAGTTCCAGGCGCTGGTCGACCGCTACGGCTACAGCACCTCCTTGTATGGACACTTCGGCGACGGCTGCATCCACGCGCGCATCAATTTCGACCTGCGCACCGGCGCGGGCCTCGAGCACTGGCGCCGCTTCCTCATCCAGGCCGCTCGCCTGGTGGTGAAGTACGGCGGCTCGCTCTCCGGCGAGCACGGCGACGGGCAGGCCAAGGGCGAGCTGCTGCCGATCATGTTCAGCCCCGAGCTGATGCAGGCGTTCCGCGAGTTCAAGGCGGCATGGGATCCGCGCAAGCGCATGAACCCCGGCAAGCTGATCGACGCCAACCCGTTCGACGCCGACCTGCGGCTCGGGCCCCATTACCGCCCGGTCACGCTCAAGACCAACTTCCAGTTCCGCAGCGCGGTCGGCAACGGCTTCACGCGAGCGGCCGAGCATTGCATCGGCATGGGCAAGTGCCGCAGCTCGAGCGGCGGCACCATGTGCCCGAGCTACCGCGCCACGCGCGAGGAGCGCTACTCGACGCGCGGCCGCGCGCGGCTGCTGTCCGAGATGCTGCGCGGCGAAGTGATCACGCAAGGCTGGGCGAGCACCGAAGTACGCGAAGCGCTCGACTGGTGCCTCGCCTGCAAAGGCTGCCGCAGCGACTGCCCCACGCACACCGACATGGCGGCCTACAAGGCCGAGTTCCTTTCGCACCACTATGAGACGCAGCGCCGCCCGCGACAGGCGTGGTCGATGGGGCGCATCGGCGAGTGGGCGCCGCTCGCGGCGAGGTTTTCAGGGTTCACCAACCTTGTGGCGAATACGCCACCCGCGAAATGGATCGCCGGCGTTGCTGCCGAAAGAACCTTGCCCAGGTTTGCCTCACGCACGTTCCGTGAACAGTTCACCCTCACCGGGGGCAAGGAGCGCGTCGTATTGTTCGACGACACGTTCAACAACCACTTCCGCCCGCAGACCGCGCTCGCGGCGCAGAAGCTCCTCGCGTCGACCGGCTGCGCGGTCGAGCTGCCGGCGAAGCACGTGTGCTGCGGCCGGCCGTACTACGACTACGGCATGCTCGACCAGGCGAAGCGCGCGCTGACGCAGGTGCTGGACGTGCTCGCGCCGCAGCTCGATGCCGGCCTGCCGGTGGTGGTGCTCGAGCCCGGCTGCCTGTCGGTGTTCCGGGATGAGCTGCGCCAGCTGATGCCGGACGATGCGCGCGCCCAGCGGTTGAGCGCGCAGGTATTCAGTCTCGGCGAGCTGCTGCAGAAAAAGAACTTCCATACAGACCTCACAACCCGCGTGTTCGTCCAATCGCACTGCCACCAGAAGGCGCTGTGGGGCGCGACGGCCGACCTCGACTTGCTCAGGGGCGCGGGCTGCGAAGTCATCGCCCCCGATACCGGCTGCTGCGGCATGTCGGGATCGTTCGGCTACAAGCCGGCGCACGTCGAAACGTCGAAGCGCATCGCCGGACTCGCGCTGCTGCCGGCACTGGAGCAGGCGCGCGACGCCGTGGTGATGGCGAACGGTTTCTCGTGCCGCGAGCAGATCGAGTCGCTCGCGGGCCGGCCGACGCTGCACCTGGCCGAGGTGCTGGCGCCGAAATGAGCCTGGAGGTGCTGATCTTCCTCGCGCTGGTCTGCCTGCTCGCCGGCTGGGTGCACGGCGCGCTCGGCTTCGGCTTTCCGCTGGTGGCCACGCCTCTTGCGGCACTGATGATCGACATGAAGTCGGCGATCACGCTGCTCGCGCCGGTGACGCTGGTGCTGGTCATCCTCTCGGCGCTGCGTGGCGGCCGGCTGGGCGACCTGGTACGGCGCTTCTGGTTCATGCCGGTCGGCATCGCGCTCGGGGCGTGGCTCGGCACCCGGTTGCTGCTGGCGGTACCGCCCGAGCCGTTCATGCTGGTGCTCGCGCTGGTGCTGCTGGTCTATCTCAATCTGGAACGACTGGGTCGCGGGGAAAGCGCCGCCGTGCAGCGCTTGCGCGCGCCCCTCGGTTTCCTGTTCGCCTTCGTTGCCGGCGTCTGCGAGGCGATCGCCAACGTCGCCGGGCCGATCCTGTTCGTCTACTTCATGCTGCTCGGCGCCGCGCCGTCGCAGGTGGTGCAGACGCTCAACATGTGCTTCACGGTCGGCAAGGGCTCGCAGGTGGCGACGCTCGCCGCCGCCGGCGCGCTGAGCGCCGCGACGTGGGCCGCGGTGGCCGGACTGGCCGTGCCGTCGGTGGCGGCGCTGGTGGCGGGCATGCGCGTGCGCGAGCGCATCGACGCGCAGACTTACCGCGCCTGGCTGCGCAAGGCGCTGTGGGTGATGGTGGTGCTGCTCCTGCTGCAGTTCTCGCGCAGTGTGTTCGCCGCCGAGCCTTTGTTTTCGGCCATTGCGGATCATCGCGAAACGACTGCGCTGGCACTCGTCAACAAGACCAATGTCGAAGCGCGCGACGCCAATGGCGACACCGCCCTGCATCGCGCGGTCGAGACCGGCATGCGGCGCCTGACGCAGGCGCTGCTCGCCGCGGGCGCCGATCCGCAGGCGCGCACCAGGAACGGCGAGACCGCGCTGCACCTGGCCGCGCTGCACCCGGAGCCGGACTTCGCCGATCTGCTGCTCGCGGCGAAAGCCGATCCGCGGCTGCAGAACGCCGACGGCGAGTCGCCGCTGCACTGGGCGGCGCTCAGCGGCCATCTCGTGGTGGCGCAGCACCTGCTCGCGCGCGGCGCCGACGCGCGCCTGAAGACCGGCAAGGGCCAGACCGCGCGCGACTATGCGCGCCGCGAAGGCCACCCGGAAATCGTGCGCCTGCTAGAACGCGCCGATCAGTAGCTCGTAGGAACGCCGGCGCGAGTCGTAATCGCCGGTGATGGTGAGCACCATGATTTCATCGGCGGTGTAGCGTTCAGCCATCTCCTGGAGCTCTTTTTTCGCTTTCTGCGGGCCGCCGATCACCGCGCGCGCTCGCTGGCCCATCACGTAGCGCCGTTCATCCTCGCTGTAGCGGTGTTTCGCGGCTTCCTCGGGCGTGGGCACGGCTGAATCGATGTTGAGCGCCATGTGCAGCCGGCGCAGGTCGATCGAGGCCGCGAGGCGCTCGGCCTCGTCGTCGCTCTCGCCGACGATGGCGAAGGTACACACGATCACCTCGGGCTTGGGCCGCCGCTCGGTCGCCTTGAACATGTCGCGGTAGGCGCGCGACACCGCGTCGCCGCCGCGCGGGTTGATGAAGTGGGCGAACGCGAACCGCAGGCCGAGCTCGGCGGCGAGCGCGCCGCTGTAGTCCGAGGAGCCGAGCAGCCAGACTTCGGGCACGGTCTCGACCTCGGGCTGCAGCCGCACCGGGCGGTGCTCGTTTTCGAGCAGCGCGGCGAGCTCCCACACCTGCTGCGGAAAGCGCTCGGCGTCCGGAAACCTGCCGCCGCCGACCGCCTGCGCGGTGCGCGGGTCGCCGCCGGGCGCGCGGCCGACGCCGAGGTCGATGCGCCCGGGGTAGAGCGCTTCGAGCATGCGGAAGGTCTCCGCGGTTCGAAACGCGCTGTAGTACGGGAGCAGGACGCCGCCGGTGCCGATGCGCAGGCGTCGCGTCTCGGCGCCGAGGCGCGCGAGCAGCACCTCCGGGCAAGGGTCGGCCAGCGCGGCGATGGCGTGGTGCTCGGCCAGCCAATACCGGTGGTAGCCGAGCTCTTCCACGCGGCGCGCCAGCGCCAGCGTTTCCTCGATCGCGCGCCGCGCGCCGAGGCCGCTGATCACTGGCGACTGGTCGAGCACGGAGAGCTTCATCTGTCGCTCCAGCCCGACGGGGAAAAGGGGTGCCGCTTCAACGCGCCCGGACCCAGTGTGACATCCGTCGTCGGGCAAGCCCGACAAAACGGGCCTTCCTTGCGTCGACTTGCCTAGTAGGGCGTCCCTGGCATGCGCGTTGCAGTACTGAAGTCGAGCAAAAGAACGACATGACCCCGATCTCGATTCGTTACAAGCAGGAACTCTATTCGATCATGCAGGGATTGGTCGGCGTAGCCGTCCTGGTGCTGGTGCTCGCCGGCATCGGCGGCACCATCTACAAGGTGATTTCGCCCGAAGGCTGGCTCGCGCAGGCCTTCGGCCGCAGCCTGTCCGCGGGGGTAGCCGCGCTCGGCTCGCTCGCGCTGGTGGGCGGGCTCGCCTGGTTCTCGCGCAGCTGGGGCGACCTGAATCGCCGCACCCTGGCCTCCGACTTCCTGGTCTACGGCTTTGCCGCAGCCGGCTTTCTTTATCTAGCGCAGATCTGGCGAGGCAGCTTGTAGCCCGCTCTGCACTGGTTCGACTCCTCCCCGGGGCCCGTCTTCCCCCCTACAAGCGGGCCCCTTTTTTTTGGCCGGCGCGGCCAGCAGCCGCTCGAGCATCGGCGGGTCGATCGGCTTCACCACGTGGTGGTCGAAGCCGGCGGCGAGCGAGCGGTTGCGGTCGTCGGGCTGTCCCCAGCCG